>Ga0335085_10011870_pt1 | contig 12873 bp, 8 predicted proteins | sample Lox_Sample_45_FD_206712 | JGI IMG/M metagenome (GOLD analysis project Ga0335085, IMG submission 206712) | Soil microbial communities from Loxahatchee National Wildlife Refuge, Florida, United States - Lox_Sample_4.5 | ecosystem: Environmental > Terrestrial > Soil > Wetlands | place: USA: Florida...
GGTCGCCGCCATGGTTTCAGGGCTCGCGCCCGGCAGCAATGTCTGCACCTGGATGGTTGGAAAATCGACTTGCGGCAGCGACGCGACCGGCAACAGATTGAACGTTACCGCACCGGTGAGCGCCACACCAAGCGTAAGCAGTGTCGTTGCGACCGGCCTTTTGATAAAAGGAGAGGAGAGACTCATGGCCGCACGGTATCCGGCTCTTGCTCACCCGCCGAATTTATGCCCCGCGTCTGGAGACGCTGGGCAAGCCGGTCGAACGCGAGATAGATCACCGGAGTGGTGAATAGCGTGAGCACCTGGCTCACCAGTAGCCCGCCCACCATGGTGAGTCCAAGCGGATGCCGCAGTTCGGAGCCCACGCCGGTGCCGAGCATCAACGGCAGAGCGCTGAGCAAAGCGGCCATGGTCGTCATCAGGATCGGCCGGAAGCGCAACAGGCACGCCTGATAGATCGCCTCGCGCGGGCTTTTTCCTTCCTTGCGCTCGGCTTGGAGTGCAAAGTCAATCATCATGATCGCGTTCTTCTTGACGATGCCGATCAACAGGATGATACCGATGATCGCGATGATGTCCAAATCAGTGTGCGAGACCATAAGCGCCAGTAACGCGCCGACCCCGGCCGAGGGCAGCGTGGACAGAATCGTGATCGGATGTATGTAGCTCTCGTACAGAACGCCCAGCACGATGTACATTGTCACGATTGCCGCAAAAATCAACAACAGTGTGTTGTTGAGCGAGGACTCGAAAGCCAGCGCTGCGCCTTGGAAGCTTGTCTGTGCACTGCGCGGCAGACCGATTTCCTCCTCTGCGGCGCGGATCGCCTGTACCGCGTCGCCGAGGGACGCGTCGCGCGCCAAGTTGAAAGATACGGTCGCCGCCGGAAATTGATCAATGTGGTTGACGACCAGCGGCGCGGCCTTTTCGGTTACGTGAGCGATCGTGCTCAGCCGCACTTGCTCCGGCGTTGCTTGGCTGTTGGACGCCTGTTGGAGCGTCGAAGTCTGGGTGCCGACCGCAGTCTGTTGACCGGTCGGGGTCGTCGTGACCGCTTGAACCACAGGCGAGGTCCCGACGTAGATATCATCCAGCGCGGCCGGACCTTTTTGGAACTCTGGCTTCACTTCCAACACTACGCGGTACTGATTGGACTGGGTAAAGATGGTTGACACCAGCCGTTGCCCGAAGGCGTTGTACAGGGCGTTGTCGATGGCGCCCGGTGTTATTCCGAGCCGGCTTGTAGTATCTCGGTCGATGTTGACGTAGGCTTGCAGGCCTTGATCCTGCAAGTCGCTTGTGACGTCCGCGAGTAGCGGAATCTGGCGCAGCCTGTCCACCAGCCTGGGCACCCAAACAGACAGCTCGTTTGGATCCGCATCCTCAACGCTGAACTGGTATTGCGTACGGCTCACTCGATCCTCAATGGTCAAATCCTGAACCGGCTGCATGTAGAGCGAGATTCCCTCCACGCGCGCAAGTTCCTGCTGCAAGCGACGGATCACTTCCGTGGCGTTGATGCGGCGCTCCTTGAGCGGCTTTAGGTTGATAAGTATGCGTCCGCTGTTCAATGTTGAATTGATGCCGTCCACACCGATGAACGATGATAGGCTTTCGACTGCCGGGTCCTCCAGTACCACGCGGGACAGGGCCTGTTGTCGTTCCGCCATCGCCGAAAACGAAATCGACTGCGGCGCCTCGGAAATACCCTGGATCACGCCCGTGTCCTGTACGGGGAAAAAACCTTTAGGCACGAAGATGTAAAGCAGTACGGTGAGAACCATGGTGCCGATCGCGACCGCTAGGGTGGAGCCCTGACGGTCCAGCACCCAGTTGAGGATCACTCCGTAACGCGCAATGACCGCATCGAAAAAAGCACCCGCCTTGCGGTAAAACCAGCCCTGCTTGTCTTTCGGGATGTGGTGCAGCAGCTTTGCGCACAGCATGGGCGTGAGCGTCAGAGAAACCACTGCGGAAATCAGAATGGAAACGGCGAGCGTGATCGCGAATTCTCGGAACAACCGACCCACGACCTCCCTCATGAACAACAGCGGTATAAGCACGGCAATCAGCGAGAAGGTAAGCGAGATGATGGTAAAGCCGATCTGTTCAGCGCCCTTCAAGGCGGCCTTCAAAGGCGACTCTCCTTCCTCAAGGTAACGGGCGATGTTTTCGATCATTACGATGGCGTCGTCCACGACAAATCCTGTCGCGATCGTGAGCGCCATCAGGGTCAAATTGTTAATGCTGAACCCGGCCAGGTACATCACACCGAAGGTGCCCACAAGCGACAGTGGGACGGCCACGCTGGGGATTGCGGTCGCGGCTGCGTTGCGCAGAAACAGGAAGATCACCATCACCACCAGGGCAACGGCCAGCATCAGCTCGAACTTCACGTCCGCAACGGAAGCTCTGATGGTCGTGGTCCGGTCAGTGAGCAGGGTCACATCCACAGAGCCGGGCAGCGCGGCCTGCAGCTGCGGCATCAAACGCTTCACCCGGTCTACCACCTCTATCACATTGGCGCCGGGCTGACGCTGGATATTGAGAATGAGCGCGGGCGTGTCGTTGGCCCAGGCCGCCAGTCGCACGTTCTCAGCATCGTCCACGGCATCGGCCACATCGGACAGCCGGACCGGCCCGCCATTGCGGTAGGCGAGAATGAGCCGCTTGTATTCGTCGGCCGATTTGAGCTGATCGTTGGCGTCAACAGTGGATGCTTGGGCAGGACCATCGAAGCTGCCCTTGGGCTGATTCACGTTAGCGTTGCCGATCGCGATGCGCACGTCATCGAGGCTCATGCCGTAGGCTGCCAGCGCTTTCGGATTAACCTGGATCCTCACCGCCGGCCGCTGCCCGCCGCTAATGCTGACCAGGCCCACACCGGGCAACTGCGAGATTTTCTGCGCAAGCCGTGTTTCGATGAGGTCCTGCACCTTGGGCAACGGTAACGTCTTCGAGGTGACTGCAAGGGCCAGTATGGGCGCATCGGCCGGGTTGACCTTGTTGTAAATCGGCGGCGTAGGCAGATCGGTAGGAAGAAGATTAGATGCCGCGTTGATCGCAGCCTGCACCTCCTGCTCGGCGACGTCGAGGCTCAGATTAAGGCTGAACTGCAGCGTGATCACCGAAGCGCCGCCGGAACTCGTTGATGACATCTGGTTCAGCCCCGGCATCTGTCCGAATTGGCGCTCAAGCGGAGCGGTAATCGACGAGGTCATCACATCGGGGCTCGCGCCCGGATAAAGCGTGACGACCTGGATGATTGGATAATCAACCTCAGGCAAAGCGGAGAGCGGCAGCAGCCGGTAGGCGACGATGCCCGCTAACAGTATGGCAACCATAAACAGCGAAGTCGCCACGGGCCGCAGGATGAAGGGACGGGAAGGATTCATCGGCCACCCTTCCGAGGAGTATTGCCCCCCCGAACCCCTAACTCGACCTTGCTACCCTCTCGCAGCTTGTCGGTCCCATCCACGACCACCTGCTCGTCCACCGCAAGGCCTGAATCGATGGCGATGTTCTCACCCTGCGTCGGGCCCAGCTTGACCGGTCGCACGGTGACGGTGTTGTCGGACTTGACCACATAGACGAAGGTCCCCTGCGTGCCGCGCAGCACGGCAGCGTTAGGAATAACGGTAGCGTCGCGCTTCACGTCCACCAGCATGCGCACATTCACGAACTGGTTAGGGAATAGGCTGTAATCTTTATTGGCAAACTGCGCCCTCAACTTGACAGTGCCGGTGGTAGGATCTATCTGGTTGTCCACGGTCAGCAAAGTACCCGTGGCAAGCTTATTCTTTTCCGCTCGGTCATAGGCATCAACCGAAAGTTTCTCACCGGCTTGCAGCTTTTTCATTACGCCAGAAATATCGTCCTCCGGAATGGTGAACACCACGGTAATCGGCTGCAACTGCGTAATCACGACCAGACCGTTCGTATCAGTGGCATGGATGATGTTGCCGGGATCAACCTGGCGCAGTCCCAAACGCCCGCCAACCGGAGCGGTAATACGGCAATAAATCAGGTTAAGTTTGGCGCTGTTGACCTGCCCCTGATCGGTCTTAACGGTCCCTTCATACTGGCGAACCAGTGCATCCTGGGTGTCCAACTGCTGCTTTTGGATTGAATCCTGCTCCCACAGCACTCGGTAGCGTTCCAGATCCAGTCGTGCGTTCTCAAGCAGGGCCTGGTCGTGGGCCAACTGCCCCTCGGCTTGGGTCAACTGCACTTCGTACGGTCGGGGGTCAATAATAGCCAACAAATCCCCACCGCTAACAATCTGGCCTTCTTTGAACAGGACCTCCATGAGTTGCCCATCGACTCGACTCTTCACCATGACGGTATTGATCGGTGTGACCGAGCCAAGGCCGGTAAGATAAACACCGACGTCGCTCATTTTCGCTGCCGCTGCCACAACCGGCACGCCGCGTGCGACAGAATCCGGACCTTGTTTGGTGGCGCGTGATTTCCCCTCTCCCGCCATGATCAAGAAAACATACGCACCGATTGCTAGAAGACAGACCACCAGCAGCACGATCCACCAACGTGTGTGCGACGAACCGGAACGTGTCGGTTCTGCAATGTCTTTCGCCTTCGTTTCCTGGGTTAAATTCATCGTGATGTTCTCATGGTATTAGTCCAAAGGCTCTTCACCGTTTAAATGCGGAAAGAACAGGGACACGGTGGTCCCCTTGTTCGGGGCGCTTTCAATTTCGATCTTTCCCTGATGTGCCTCCATCACGGTCTTGCATAGACCCAGCCCCAGACCATACCCTCCAGTGTCCTTGGAACGTGATTTATCAACACGATAAAAAGGCTCAAAAATATAGGGTAGCTCGTCTTCTGGAATCCCTACACCGTCATCCTGGATACGGAGAACGATATAAGGCTTATGGTCCACCATGGAGATTTTAACGGGCTCGCTGCCCTGGAAGGAATATTTGACGGCGTTATCCAACACATTCTTTAACACGCTCTTAACCCGATCTGGATCGACTTTAAGCTCCACCTTGCCAGGCATTTTGCCGACTCGAACCCCAGGATGCTGATTTTTGAATGTCAAAAGAACCCCGTTTAGAAGTTCCACAATATCGACGCGCCGCAGATCGAGTTGCGCGTGCATGTAGTGTGCCTGCGCTGTTTTAAGGACTTCCGTAACCATCTTCTCCATTTCCGCGACATCCTCTTGGATGCTTTTCTTTGTATGGCTCTCCGACAATGATTCGAGAGCAACCTTCATCCGCGTGAGTGGAGAACGCAGTTCATGGCTCACATCAAGCATTAACTGCTCTTTGGCGCGAAGCATGTTCCGTATACGATCCGTCATGGCATTGAACGTCATGGCTAATTCACCCAGTTCATCCGATCGCTTCAGCGAGACACGATGGCCCAGGTTTCCCTTGCCCACCTCCCGGACGCCCTCGGTGAGTTCCCTGACGGGGCTTAAAATCCATCGGATTGAAAAATAGGCGGTTGCGAGAATCGCCGTTAACAGGGAAATCAGTACGACAAGCGCCTCTACATCGATGGCGTCCCAGGTAAACGCATGGCCCAGTTCAAAAATGAACCGGCCCTCTCTCTGCTGCAATACAAAAAAGTGATGTCCCCCATCCTCTCCGATCTGAACACCGGGATGTCCCGGAAACGCTTGCAATTTCATTTGTGGAGGAAGGGGCTGGAATTCAGAAGTAGACCAGTTCAGGTTCGGGCTTTCATACTGGATTTGAATGGAAGAGTCCCGAGAAATTTTTTCTGCGCGACCTTGGTCCGGCGGATTTCCGAGATCTTGAACAATATAATTCAGATGCTGACTGATGCGTTTTTGAATGTTCGGTTCTCCCATTTTTTTAAAATGCTGAAAGAAGCCTGTCACCGATAGATTGATGCCGATTCCGGTGACGATGAGGACAAGCAACAGCTTAGTGAAGATGGAATGGAATACTCTTTTTATCCAGTTAGATTTCATCTTGATCCTCTTCACCGATAAAGATATACCCCGTCGCCCACACAGTCTTAATAAAGGCAGGGTTTTTCGGATCATCGTGAAGCTTGTGACGCAGGCGGCTCATTGTAATATCCACGGAGCGATTGAATGCATCACTTTCGATTCCTCTCAGCTCTTCGAGAATCTCGTCGCGGTTCAATACCTTTCCCCTATTTCTCGCCAGCAATGCCAAGGCAGCAAACTCGTTTGTTGTCAGATCCAAAACCGATCCATCGAGTTTCACGACACGCTTAGGAAAATCAATTTCCAATCTGCCGAATCGCTTGACGTGGGCCTGGTCGATTCCGCGTGCTCTGCGGAGTACGGACTGAATACGGGCCACCAACTCTCTCGGCTCAAACGGTTTGGGAAGATAATCGTCCGCGCCCAACTCCAGCCCCACTATTTTATCCGTCACCATGCCTCTTGCGGTTAACATAATAATCGGGACCGTATGGGACTGACGAATCGTTTTGCACACCTCAAAACCGCTCATGTCGGGAAGCATTACATCCAAGATGATCAAATCAGGCGCTTCCTGCCTGAGCTTTTTCAGTCCCTCCTCTGGACGGGTCGCCGTAATAGCCTTGAATCCAAACTCTCGAAGAAAGTCAACGAGAAGCTGGTTCAGTTTGGTGTCATCATCGATAATGAGAATCGTCGCATTCTTCATACGTCATCCCTTCGGAAACGATTCATACTGCGGTGCCAGAATTAAAATTACCGTTGGAGAAAATTTTTCTTTAAGATAACCCAACCTCCATAGGGAAAACAAGTCTCGCTGATGGCTCATTTGCGCGACGACCCACGACTGGAAACAGACTCAAGATTCCCCTGAGACATTCCGGCATTGAACCCGCGGCTCATCGAAGGTGCAGACTGCTTTGCAGCAGAAATGGCAGGGCTGCTGTTTTGACGGCCCGGGAGGCTTCGAGGAGACGGTCTGATCATCGTCGTTGAAGCGATGGACCATGACGGCAATGACGGGCGGCCAATCGCAGACGGCATTGTCGTAGGCTGCGCAGAAGCATACCGCCTCTCTTGTTGTCGTCCGGAGAAGTGAGATCCAAATGGACGCAAGCCGGAGTCTGATCTTGTGGGAGGACTGGTCATTCGGCGAGACGCCGGCTTTGATCCGACCCCCGATCCAGTTCGGCCTCCGCTTTTGGTGGTCGAGAGCACAGAGGCACTTACGACCTGATGATCCTGAATATGGCTCCGGAAATGACGCCCGATGCGCCCCGAATCCAGCCCCATGATCCGATCTCTGAAAAAGAAGTGGTGATGATGGGAGAAGAAGAGATTTACATCCAACACATAGAATCCCGTAAACAGAGCATCACCCCACCAAAAACCTCCCGCCACAGGCGTCCAGAGATAATAGGGGTAGAACTCGGGGGGCGGCGGTGCGACATAGACCAGGGAAGGCGCCTCGGCGATCGGATAGGGAGACTCTGAGGCCTCTTCCGGACCGGTCGCGGCGGGAAGGCTTAAACCCAGAAGTGCAGAGGCCGTATCGAAGGCCAACAGAACCTGCTCCGGGCTGAGCGTGATCCATCCCATCTCGGCTGCCGCAACGGTCAGTTGACGGAGCCGTGCCGTGAGTTCTGGACTCATCGGTTCCTCCAGCTCCCATTGGCCGAGTCTCGGAGAGATCCGGACCGAGGTCAGAAGGTCCGCCGCCTCATCTTTGGTGGGAGCATCGGACAAGCCGAGTTCCTCAACCAGTTGGATGGCAAATTCCCCTTGGGTTGCCACCCGGGGAGATGGCTCCGGAAGTTGAGGCGGAGCAGCCTGCGCCGATCCAATCTCAGAGACTGGCTCGGACACAGTCTGTGGATATGTGTTCTTTGATAAAACCTTCACCCGAGCATCGCTAGGAGCATTTCCCGGATTATCGCTGTAAGTGATATCTCCGTTTGCATCCTCCCATGCGTACACCGTCGTTTCCGAATGGACAGGAGCCGATAAGAAGATGGGAAATAAGACTAAAAAGTTGATGAAAGACAGTCGGGGGAGCGTGGCCATACGCTTGGATGTAGGACTTTTGTTGGGAAACCATTGATTCATGACGTCACTCCTTTCTTTAAGTTCTTAAACAATCCTAGGCCTTATCTCTATCGAACGCGAGCGGGAGCGATCTACCGTGATCCAAGGGGCGGAATGAACACCGCCCCCTGTACACGTCGAAGAGAGTTCCGATGATTAGTCCTCTCCCTTGGGTGGATCGTGAGGATAGGCGCTTTGCCCATCCCTATGCTCTCTTTCCCCCATCCCTGCTCCATCTCGGTGCATCATCCTGTGCATTCTGCTCTGATGCCATTTCTCCCGCTGCTCCGGCGTCAGAACCGCTGTCGCGGCACGCATAGCCTTCACCCCGTCCAGACGCAAGACGGTATGGGCACTTTCAGACTTCTTAAGTGCCGACTCGATAGATGACATTTCTGCCTTCGGATCAAACATCCGTGTTCGGACATCCAGCTCCGCCAACTTGACGTCGGCTTCTCCTCGGATGCGGCTCTTCTCATAATCCGTCGCGATGGACTTGATCTTGCTGCTTTGCTCCTCGGATAAGTCTAGATCCTTTTTGTCACGGAGTAGACTGTGAAGCGCGTGGCCTACAAAGTCATGCATCCCTCTGCCAGGCCCATCATGGGGACCCTTCATCTTACAATGCCCATCATGGGGCCCCCTCTCCATCCCAGGGCCTGCATCGGCCCGGACATCATTAGCATAGAGCATCCCTGTCAGCAAGGCGCAAATACTCAAAACAACCAAATACCAAGAACCTATTTTCTCCTTCGTGTTAGACATCTTGTCCTCCTCTTATGAACCGAGAACATCGCAGGCCGTTCTCTTTGCCTTCCTTCGCTCTTGTGTAAATTTAATCTACCAAATTTTTAGAAGAGATGCTTTTCTGTGGCGTAACAAGTTGTAACAATGTGTAATAGCGGATTTTAGAATCAAAAAAGGTGCCAAACCAAGAGGAGTGAAGACAGGCATCTAAAGTTAACTGCAAAATACGTGAAAGCCGATAACTCTCTAGGATTCTTTTATGGCGGGTTCTCCTCTCGACACATGTTAACAGACGGAAGCCGGAAGAGACTCGTTTCAGTCTCCGCTTACTGTTGGTTTGAATTCTCTAAGGGTAGACAGACAAGTTAAGATTCAGGCTTCAAAATCAAATCGATAACCTTTCGGAACCACAATCACACCCCCTTCGGATAGGGTAAATCGGCGACGGTCGCGTTCAAGATCCCATCCGATCGTCTCTTTCGGGGGAATTTGGACTTCTTTGTCGATGATACAGCGCCTCAAACGGGCCTCGGCGCCGACACGAACTCCTTCGAACAAAATCGAATCTTCGAGCACCGCGCCCGAGTCGACCCAAACATCCGGAGAAAGTATCGAATGAATAATCTCGGCTCCAATCACCACATCCCCGCCAGCCAATAAGGCATTCGTCACCGATCCGGGTTCTCCCAAAGCGGATGGCACATTACGTGCCGGGGGATATTGACCATGGTAGGTCCTGATCGGCCAGTCTTTCTGATAAAGATTGATGGGCGGGATCGGTTTGAGAAGATCCATGTTCGCCTCATAATAGGCATCGAGGGTTCCGACATCCCGCCAATAGCCGTCCGGGGCGACCCGTCCTTCTTCCACAACGCCGAAACGGTACGCTCCAACGGCGTGGGCCCCAACGATGTCGGGAAGAATGTGTCTCCCAAAATCATGCCGCGGAGCGTTGGTGTGATAATCTTGAGCGAGTATTTCAAGGAGAAAAGAAAGACCAAAGACATAAATTCCCATAGATGCCAGCGCATGAGAAGGGTCACCCGGCATCGAAGGGGGATTCTCGGTTTTTTCAATGAACTTTCTGACCAAAAGATCATCATCAACCTCCACCACCCCGAAGGATTGGGCTTCAGACAGAGGAACCGGCACACAGGCAATGGTCACATCAGACTTGCGTTGCACATGTTCTCCCAACAGTCGAGCATAATCCATACGGTAGATGTGGTCCCCAGCAAGAACCAAGACATACTTGGCCCGGCTTCGCTCCAGAAGATACCGGTTTTGGCTAATCGCATCGGCCGTTCCCGCATACCATCCCTCCCCAATCCGCATCTGGGCCGGCACGGTGGTGATATACTCGCCAATTTCAGGATTGAAGATCGACCAGCCATCCCTCAAATGTTTTTGCAGAGAGTGCGATTTATACTGCGTGAGAACCAAGACTTGACGAAGGCCAGAATGCAGGCAGTTGGAAAGGGTAAAATCAATAATTCGAAAAATGCCCCCAAAGGGGACTGCCGGCTTGGCTCGATCCGTCGTCAACGGGTGAAGGCGTGCTCCAGTGCCTCCGGCCAAAACAACCGTGATGGTCTTCTCGGCAATCTCCATGACAAACACCCTTCAGTGATTCAAAAGCTGAATTCCGATTTCCAAGCTTACAGAAAAGAGGCTGAAATTTCAATGAAATAAAAACAAAAGATTCGATATTTAAAGTTGACAAGAGTCAGGCAAAAAGATAACCTTAACCCTCTATTTTCAAAGTTTATCGAGAGGAGATAAATGAAGAGACTTCGAACAATTATTTTTGCGCCTCTTTTAGTATCCGCCTTGATTTTAGCAAACGGTTGTAGTGAAGACCCACAAGCAAAAAAGGAAAAATATCTACAAAAAGCAGACAGCTATCTGAGCAGTTCAAAATATAGCGAGGCTGTGATTGAATTTAAGAACGCACTCCAGATTGACCCCAAGAATGTTCAGGCTCACTATAAACTGGGTTTAGCCTACCTCAAAATGGGCGGTCTTTCAAACCTACAAGAAGCCTTCACGGAGATGAGCAGAACGGTTGACCTGAACCCCAATCACATCGAAGCCCAACTTAAATTGGGGGATATGTACTTTGCTTCCGGAAATCTTGACAAAGCTCAGGAAAAAGCTGAGCTCGTGTTAAAGAGAGAACCGAATAATATTGACGGTCACGTTTTATTAGGAACCGTGTACAGTCAGAAAAAAGAGCTTGATAAAGCTATTGAAGAATTAAAAACGGCCATCAAAATTGATCCCAGACGCGTACGGTCTTACCTGATTCTGGCAGAGATTTATTCGATCAAACAAGACTTTGCTGCCGTAAAAAAGACCTATGAGGAGGCCCTTACAGTTGACCAGAATTCTATTGAAGCCCACTTGGCTTTAGGCACCTTTTATCGTCAACATGGAAAGTTCGCTGAGACTGAAGAGGAATATAAGAAGGCAATTGCGATTGAGCCTAAAAATGTCCGCCTACATATTATTTTAGCGAATTTTTATGCCTCACAAAAAAAGATCAAAGAAGCGGAGGACCAATATCATGAGGCCATCTTGATTGACCCCAAAAATCCCGCGCCGCATTTGGCCTTGGCTGATTTCTACCTTGTGACAAATAAGACGGAGAAGGCGATCGAGGGATACAAAAAAGCGAGTGAAGTAGATCCCAAATCCCTGATGCCAATTAAAAAACTTGCGGAGCTGTATTTGTCTCAAAATAAGATCGACGAGGCTTCAAAATACACCGATGATATCTTAAAAGAAAACAAAGGAGATGCCGAGGGGCTGTATCTGAAGGCACGATTGGACCTGGCCAGAAATAAATTTGCCGAGGCCGTTGAGACATTTCAAAAGGTTATTAAAGAGCAACCCAACTTGGCCCCTGCCCATTACTATTTCGGCTTGGCTCATCTTGGAGACAATAGTCCACAATTAGCAATCATTGAATTCTCGGAGGCCTTAAAGATTTCTCCCAGCTTTTCAGATGCTCGCATTGCTTTGGCTGCTCTTCATCTAGAATCCGGATCTTATGATCTTGCCGCTGAAGAAGCTCAGAAAGTCTTAAAAGAACAATCGAACAATCAGAAGGCTCATTTCATTCTCGGGGATGTCTACTTAAACAGAGACGACCTGCCTAAGGCAAGCGGTGAATTCAAAGAGATGATCAGATTATCGCCGAAGGATCCTATGGGATATTATCGATTGGGAATGGTCTATCGAATGCAAAAACAAGATAAGGAGGCCTTAGAGGATTTTGAAAAAGCACTTTCGATCAACCCCAACTTCATTGATGCGCTTTCCCAAATCGCAGAAATCCATCTTAAGAAAGGGCAAACCGAAAAAGCTCTTGAGCGGTGCAACGCGCAATTGAAAATTGTACCCAATAACCCCGTCATCTATAACCTGCTCGGCAAGATATATCTAGTTCAAAAAAATAATGACAGGGCGGAAGAGAATTTCAAGAAATCAATTGAATTAGATAAAAACGCCCCCCTCTCTTACATGGATCTTGGCAACCTCTATGCAAAAAGCAATTCTGATAAAGCCATCAAGCAGTATGAAGAGGCGTTGAAGGCCGACCCTAAGCTATTGCCTCCTTATGTGCTGCTTGGTGTTATCTATGAGAAACAAGAGAAATATGATAAGGCAAAAGAAAATTATGAGAAGGCTTTAAAGATCGACCCCAAGTTTGCACCGGCCGCCAATAACCTGGCCTGGAATCTCGCCGAATATGGTGGGAATATTGACGTCGCCCTGTCCCTGGCCCAAACGGCAAAAGAGCAATTAGCCGATGACCCAAGCATCTCGGATACGCTTGGCTGGATCTATTATAAGAAGAATGCCCATCTTAAAGCAATTTGGCTCTTGAAAAAGAGTGTGCAAAAGCTTCAGGACAATCCTGTTATTCACTATCACTTGGGAATGGCATACTTTAAAAACGGCCAGAAGGAGCTGGCAAAGAAAGAACTGAATCAGGCCCTGAAGCTGAGCCAGGCTTTTCCGGGTTCAGAAGAAACCAAGACAACCCTCAAGGAATTGTAAGATCTCCAAAGAATCAAAATTCATAG
>Ga0335085_10011871_pt1 | contig 12872 bp, 12 predicted proteins | sample Lox_Sample_45_FD_206712 | JGI IMG/M metagenome (GOLD analysis project Ga0335085, IMG submission 206712) | Soil microbial communities from Loxahatchee National Wildlife Refuge, Florida, United States - Lox_Sample_4.5 | ecosystem: Environmental > Terrestrial > Soil > Wetlands | place: USA...
CGCTTCGTGCGCTTCTGCGACGCCTTCAATATTCCGATCGTCACCTTCGTCGACGTGCCCGGTTTTTTGCCCGGCACTAACCAGGAATACGGCGCGCTGATCACCCACGGCGCCAAGCTGCTGTTCGCCTATTCGCAGGCGAGCGTGCCGCTCGTCACCGTGATCACGCGCAAGGCGTTCGGCGGCGCCTACGACGTGATGGCGTCAAAGCACATCGGCGGCGACGTCAATTACGCCTGGCCGACGGCGCAGATCGCGGTGATGGGGGCGAAGGGCGCGGTCGAGATCATCTTCCGCGCCGACATCGGCGACCCGGACAAGATCGCCGCCCGCACCCGCGAATACGAGGAGCGCTTCCTGTCGCCGTTCATTGCCGCCGAGCGCGGCTATATCGACGACGTGATCATGCCGCACGCGACGCGGCCGCGCATTGCGCGCGCACTCGCCATGCTGCGCGGCAAGACCGTGGAGATGCCGGGGCGCAAGCACGACAATTTGCCGGTGTGACCGTCGTGCTCAGGCTTGATCTGGGCATCCATCTAACGGCACGCGTGCGCGGCTGAATCCGCAGATATTTTCATCCACGATCCCGCGCTCGGGCGGGGTCGTTCGAGGACTTGGATTTGCCGCCCTACACGTTATAGGATCAAATTTCTTCTGCTGACGTTCAGGTGGTGACAACCTCGGGGGGAGGCGCACATGCGGGCGCGCGCATCGAAGGACGGATTGACTGTGCGGTTGATCGCCGGGGCCAACAACGCAGTTCTGGCAATGGATCTTGACGACACGAAGCGGAAATCCTGCCTCGGCTTCAGCATCGAGCGCACCGATCTCGACACCGGCGAGCGCCGCTGGCTGCCGAACATGCTCCGCTTCAAGAGCGACGCGCTCGAGGCCGCCGATATTTCCGCGCAGGCTGCGGCGACGGTCGGGACAAAAGGCAAGCCGACAAAGAAGCCGCGCAAGACCGGGCAACAGCCGCCCGAGCAGGACGCACCGATGGTAAGCAGCGCGCGCGCACCGATTCAGAAATTCCGCTGGGGCGATTATACGCTCGATCCGGGCAAGCGCTACCGCTATCGCGTCATCGCGCGGACCGAGCCGGTAGCCGAGATCATCCGTTTGGGCAAGGAGGCGGACCGGCGGCGTGATTTCGACAGCATCGGCGGCGGCGTCACGGTCGAGATCAAGACCGAGAACAATCATGCCGAAGAGCCGGCGGTGTTTTTCAACCGCGGCGCCGCCGCCAGCCGCGCTTACAATATCCGCTACGGCGACAATGATCCGGCCAAGATTCCCGACGCCTTATGGTGGCTCTCGCGCGGGCTTGAAGAGGCGCTGATCAGCTTCATCGGACAGGCTTCGGGCGCGAACTATGCGATCCATGCTGCGATCTACGAGTTTCAGAAGCCGAAGCTGCTCGAAGCCTTGAAGCTTGCTGCCGGGCGACAGGTCGATGTCAAGGTCGCCTATCATGCGCGCGTCAAGCTCGTGAAGGGCAAGCCCGATCCGAAGGACACGACCGCCAAGAAAAACAACGATGCGATCAGAACTGCCGGAATCACCTTCGCCAAGCCGCGCGACGCCGACCCGCAAGGCGCGATCATGCACAACAAGTTTGTCGTCCTGCTGAAGAAGGATGCCGCGGGCAATCTCGTCCCGATCGCGGTGTGGACCGGATCGACGAATTGGACCGACGGAGCGATTTACGGCCAGCTTAATGTCGGCCACGCCAGCTACGACGCCAAGCTGGCGGCGGCCTATGAAGCCTATTTCCAGCTGCTGTTCGCCAACGCCTCCTCGACGGTGATGAAAAAGCAGACGGTCGCGTTGATGGCCCCGCCGAAGAATCGCGATGCCATTACGCAGGGGCTGACGCCAATTTTCTCGCCGCAAGCCACGCTCGACATGATCAATCTCTACGCCGGTCTGTGCAGCAGCGGGCAGATGGTCATGCTCAGCGCGCCTTTCGCCGTGCATCCGACCATCATGGCGATTTTCAAGAAACCGTCGAAAGGTTGCCTGCGGTTTCTGATGGCCGACAAGCCGGGATCGTTTGGAAAGCCGGGAACGGTCAAATTGCTGGAGCACGATCCCGACAACGAGGTTTCCGTCGCGACGACGCTGAGCACCGAGCTGCACGACTTCCAGGGCCGGCTGCTTGAGCACGAGGAAAAATTTCACCACAGCGGAGTTCACATCCATTCTAAGATCATCATGGTCGATCCCTTCGGTGCCGACCCGGTGCTGGTGACAGGCTCCGCCAACTTTTCGAACAATTCGACGCGCGTGAATGACGAGAACAGCCTGATCGTTCGCGGCGACACCGCGATCATGGACGTCTACGCAACCGAGTTCATGCGCATGTTCGAGCATTACTGGTTCCGCGCCCACCTCGAGGGCAAAACCAAAGGCAGCAAGGCCAAGGTCAAGGGCAAGAGCAAGAAAGCGCAGCTGCAGCGGCTCGCAGGCCTTGAAGAGGACGCGAGCTGGACCGATCCCTATTACAAGCAGGGCGACCAGAAAATGCTCGAGCGGCTGGCTTTCGTCGGACACGCGAACGAATGATGCGTGCGGTTCATCGCCGCGCGCGCTATGCTGTGTGGCAAAAAGCGAGCGTAGGATTGGCAAAAGCGCGAAGCGCTGCGCCCACGCGCGGCTTTGCCGAATCTCAAATTGACTTCTGTTAGCTATTGCCGGTCCGCGTGGGCATCGGCAAAAAGCCGATGTCCACCCTACAAGTTCATATCCGCCGCACCTCGAGCTTCGCCTTGCGCGCCGCCGCGACCACGGCCTCGTCGGCGGTAATGAGCGGTGTCCTCGCGCCGCCGTGAGGGCTACAACAGGCGCAGCTCGACACCCTTCATGGCTTTCGCCGCGGCGATGAGCCTGCCATCCGCCGTGATCAATGGGCAACGCTCGCGCTCCGCGAGCGCCAGATAGAAGCAATCGTAGATCGGGTGGCGCAGGCGCGTTGCTAGTTCGAGGGCTCTATCCGCAAGCTCGACGAGAGGAATAATACGCCGATAATGACTCACTGCGACCTTCAGATCGCGGCGCGCTTCCGTTGCAGGAACGTCACCGCGAACCACGGCGCGCCAGATCGCGCTGCCGATCTCTGCGTAAGCCAGCGAAGGGGCAATCAGGTCGTCATCCGTCGTTCGGATCGCCGCTGCGCCTTCGGAGCCGGGTTCCGGCAGCACCCATTTGACCCCGACGCTGGCGTCGACGACGATGGTCATCGCTGCCTAGCGGCTGTCGCGATCTTCACGAATAGCGGCGGTGGAGTCGGGCAGATCGTGACCGATTCTGGCGCGAATCTTCGCGCGAATACGGTCGGCCTCGGCCCAAATTTCTTCTTTGCCGGGCTTGGCGGCGGCGATGAGCGCTTCGCGGGCGATCTCGTTGACCGATTTGCCGGCTGCTTTGGCTTTTTTCTTAAGCTGCGCGATAGCGGCGTCGTCGACGTTGCGCACCAGGATATCGCCCATGACCGCCTCCTTGATATCATCATGATATCATTGTGCGGCGAAAATTCAAGACGGCCGCGCCGATGCCGAGCCGGCGAGATGTTCGCGCCCGTGCTGCATAGCCGCAATCCCGCTTCCCCTCTCGACCAGGCGCGTCCCGGCGGATACTTCTGAGCACGGCCGCCTGGCCGAAGCCGGGAACTTTCGACCATGCCGCGCACGTTGGAGGACGCCGCGATCTTTGCGGCGCCGGGCGTTTTCGTCCTGCTCTGGGCGTCGGGCTTCGTCGGCGCCAAGCTCGGGCTCGGCTATGCCGAGCCGCTGACCTATCTCGCGCTGCGCATGGCCGCCGTGGTCACGCTACTTGCGCTCATCATGGCGTTGACGCGGCCGAAATGGCCGAGCGCCGCCGGCACTTTGCACAGCGCCATCACCGGCCTGATGGTGCACGGCCTCTATCTCGGCGGCGTGTTCGTTGCCATCGAGCACGGCGTCTCCGCGGGCTTAGCCGCCCTGATCGTGAGCCTGCAGCCGGTGCTCACCTCGACCATCGCCAACGGTTTCCTCGGCGAGCGCGTCGCGGCGCGGCAATGGCTCGGGCTCGTGCTCGGGATTCTCGGCGTCTATCTCGTGCTCTATGAAAAGACCGCGACCGGCGGCGCGACGCCGTTCGGCTGGGCGTCGGCGATCGTGGCGCTCTTTGGCATCACCGTCGGCACGCTCTATCAGAAGCGTTTCGGCGGCAGCATGGATTGGCGGCCGGCGCTGTGCGTGCAATACGCTGCAGCCGGCATCCTGTTCGCAATCGGCGCGTTCGTGTTCGAAACCCGCATCGTGCACTGGACGCCGCAATTTCTGTTCGCACTCTCCTACCTCGTCGTCGTCCTGTCACTCGGCGCCATCTGGCTGTTCTACTTCCTGATCCGGCGCAGGGCGGCGACGCGGGTGACGAGCCTGTTCTATCTGGTACCGCCGATGACGGCGCTGATGGCGTGGGCGCTGTTCAACGAGCGGCTGCCGCCGCTTGCGTTCCTCGGCATGGCGGTCTGCGTCGCCGGCGTGGCGCTTGTGAATTGGCGGCCGGCAAGCGCCGTCGCGGCGCGGACGGGCAGGGGCTAGGAGAGCGGTCGTCCCTCTTCCATTGACTTTCGTCCTCATTCCTCGCAGGAGCAGATCACCCGGTGGATGGGCTATCTGCGCGCCCTCCACGTCTGCGACTCGCGCCTGCCGGATCGGCCCTGCCCGCCGACGAAAGATTAGCGCCAGCCGCCGCCGCCGTTGACGTAGACCGTGTCCGCGGTCAGGAACGGGCAGGCGTCGGAGCACAGGAACAGCACAAGCTCGCCGATCTCTTCCGGCTCGCCGAAGCGGCCCATCGGCACGTCGGCGAGGAATTGCCTGATCAGTTCCGGCGACGATCGCGCCGCCTCCTGGAACGGCGTCTTGATCGGGCCGGGCGAGATCGAGACCGCGCGGATGCCGTCCTTGGCGAACTCGCGCGCCACTCCGATGGTCATGGTGACGACTGCGCCCTTGGCTGCGGCATAGTGGACCGAAGAGCCGGGGCCGCCGCGGCGGTGCGCCATGCTCGCCATATTGACGATGACGCCCGTTCTGTTGGCGAGAAAGTGCGGCAGCACCGCCTGCATGGCGTAGAACGTGCCGTTGACGTTGAGCGCGAAGGTCTTCTCCAGCAGCGCGTCGTCGATGTCGAGGAACTTGGCGCGGCGGATCGCGGCGCCCGCCGAATTGAACAGAAACTGCACGCTGCCGAACGCCTCAATCGCGCGCGCAACCATGTTCTCGACCTCGCCGCGGTGTGTAACGTCGACCTTCAAGGCGAGCGCCTCGCGGCCCTTGCCTTTGACTTCGGCGGCGGTCTCGCGGGCGCCGCTCTCGTTGATGTCGGCGCAGACCACTTTGGCGCCCTCGCGGGCGAAGATCAGCGCCGTGGCGCGGCCGATGCCGCTTGCGGCGCCGGTGATGATGATGGTCTTGCCGGCGAAATAATCCGGGGTCTTCGGCATGCTGGCAGTCGCCCGTTGCGCGCTTGGCGATTGTGCCCGCTGGCCGGCCCGGCCACAATACGACCCGCAGCAGCACGCGGAAGGAGCAGACAGCTCATGGCCACCCATCGACCGATCGAGTATCGCGACGCCACGCCGGCGGTTCGCGCCGTGTTCGACGACATCAAGCGCACCCGGCAGGTCGCGGACGTCAACAATTTCTGGAAATATCTTGCCCCCGACCCGGCCACCCTCAAGCGCACCTGGGAGAGCATCAAAGAGATCATGGCGCCGGGAGCGCTCGATGCGGTGACCAAGGAAATGATCTACTTGGCGGTGAGCGTGACCAACGGCTGCGCCTATTGCATCGCCAGCCACAGCGCCGCGGCACGCAAGGCCGGCATGAGCGATGCGATGTTCGGCGAGCTCATGGCCGTGGTCGGCATGGCCAACGAAACCAACCGTCTCGCCAACGGCTATCGCGTGCCGATCGATCCGGCATTTGATAAGGAGGGTTGATCGTTCCAGGCCGCGTTCGTCACCAGGGGCTGGCTTGGCTCGGTGGTGTCAGTCCGGGAAATGCCGGATTGATGGGCCGCTGCGCCACCGGCGGCGGCAATCGGCCAGCCATGTCATTCGATGCGGTTCTGGTCGGGCCGTGGCCGGCGCCGAAGGCGATGACGAAAACGACGGCCAAAGCCAGCGCGCCGGCAATCCAGGCCCAATTCACATCGGTGCCGCGCGCCGGCTCGTAGGATGCGCCGTGCCGCGGCGCCGCACCTCGGCTTCGGTAATCGGACATGGCGAACCTCCACGGATGGTCGCATGACAACTTGCCGCAAGCCGGCCGGTTTCCCTGTCCCCACGGCGTTTGCGAATAGCCGCTCTGCGGTGGTGGCATGACCGGAAGCCCTTTAGCGATGAGACCCCCGCTGCGGCGCACCCCGCCTTGCTGGCCTTGTTGGACGGGACGCAGCAGCCGGGCTATTTTGCCGGCTTCTTGCGCGGCCGCGCTCGTAGCTCAGCTGGATAGAGCATCAGACTTCGAATCTGAGGGTCGGGAGTTCGAATCTCTCCGAGCGCGCCAATCGCATCGCAGTGAGCATAGCCAATGTTACAGTACAGCTACCGGCCGCAATTTCCGCCGACGCTGCGGACACGAACCGACGCCGACCAGAGCTGGATCGACTACCTGCCGATCACCGAGCGGCCGCCGCTCGTCTGGCCGGGCAACGCGCGGCTTGCCGTGATGGTCTGTCCGAACGTGCTCTATTACGAGCTGATGCCGCCGCCCGATCCCTGGATCAATCCCTGGGCGCGGATGATGCCCGACGTGATGATGTACGGGCGCCAGGAGTTCGGCAGCCGCGTCGGATTTTGGCGGCTGATCGATATTCTCGACAAGCATGCCTTGCCGTGCACGGCAGTGCTCAACGTCGCCGCCCTGGCGAAGTTTCCCGAAATCTGTTCGGCCGTGGTGGACCGCAAATGGGACCTGCTCGGCCACGGCATGTACAACACGCGCTTCATCTGCGGAATGAGTCGGCAAGACGAGCGCGCCTATTACCTGGACATGCTGCGCATCACCCGCGAGCTGACCGGGATCGAGATGAAAGGAATGGGCGGCCCGGGTCCGCAAGCGGCCACCGAGAATACGCCGGACCTGCTGGCGGAAACCGGATTTCTCTACTACGCCGATTTTTTCCACGACGATCAGCCGTTTCCGGTCCGCGTCACGTCGGGAAAGCTGATTTCCATGCCCTACTCGGTCGAAGTCAACGACGTGCCTATTCTATCGACCGCCTATGAGGGCGATGCTTTCGTCGATATCGTGCGGCGGCAGTTCGATCGGCTCTATGCCGAAGGCGGCCGGGTGATGTGCATCACGGTTCATCCCGCGGTCATCGGGCAGGCGCAACGCGCCAAATATGTCGATCTCGCCTTGCAGTACGTCAAATCTTTCCCGGACGTATGGTTCGCCACGGGGCGCGAGATTGCCGAGCACTACATGGCACATGGCTATGACGCTGTGGTCGAAAGGCTGAAGACGTGGCGCGGAGCGCCGCGATGAGCGAGCACGACCGGGTTTATCACAAGGATTCGGTGATCGTGCACCGGCCGCCGCTCGCCTGGCCGGACGGGCATCGGGCGGCTTTCGCCGTCGTGGTGTGCGCCGAATATTACGAAATGCAACCGCCCGCCGATGCGTTCGTGCCGCCGAACGTGCCCGGCGGGTTCGGCCGCGCCCCCTATCCTGACGTGCGCGCCTTCTCGCAACGCGAATACGGCAATCGGGTCGGTATTTTCCGGGTCATGCAGGCGCTGGACGCGCAGCAAATTCGTGCCACCGCCGCGGTCGACGCCTACATCGCCACGAACTATCCGTATCTCACCGAGCAGTTCCGCAAGCGCAATTGGGAGATCGCGGGACACGGCTACAGCCTGACGCAGGTCATCTCGAACAAGATGTCGGAGGAGCAAGAGCGCACCTACATTCGCACATGTCTCGATGCCGTGGAGCGGGCCTTTGGCGTGCGGCCGCGCGGCTGGCATGGGCCCGAATATGGCGAATCCGAGCGCACGCCCGCGCTGCTCGCCGAATTCGGCGTTCAATATGTGCTCGACTGGCCGAACGACGAACAGCCCTATCTGATGCGCACGCCATCGGGTCCGCTGGTATCGGTGCCGATGGCGCTCGAACTCGATGACGTGACCATTCACTATCACCGCCGGATCGGGCTGGCGCGCTGGCGGCAGGCGGTTGCCGAGGCGCTCGATCAATTGTTGGCGGACGGCGCCGCAGGCGGCCGCCACCTTGTGCTCGCGCTGCATCCCTGGCTGATCGGCCAGCCCCATCGCATCGGCTATCTGGAAGACGTGCTCGCCGACGCCCGGAGGCGCAGCGGTTTGTGGATTGCGACGGCCGGGGAAATTGCGAGCTTCTACGCGCAGCAACAGAAATCTGCCGCTTCGTAGTCGCAGCCGAACAGGCCTAGAGTTTCGGCGTTATCCGTTGCCCGATGATGGCAGCGACTGCGGCGCCGATCGCAAGCAAGTCGGCATCGCAGCCTATCGAGGTGAACAAGGTCACGCCGAAAGGCGCGCCGTTGGCGCCAGAGCCAACCGGAATGGCGAGCACCGGCGCGCCCGCCTTGCCGGTGCACTTGGCCGCGGCGCTCATCGGCGCAATCAGGGCGTCCGCGCCGGAGAACTCAAGGGCGGCATCGATGCCGGCGTGCCGGCTGAGCGCGATATCGCGCTGGCGGTCGGCGCGGTAGCGCGGATCGTCCAATCCCGCCGTTTCCGACGCCGCGATCAGGAGCGACTGGCCGTAGGGAATCTTGTCGGGGTGCGCTTTGTTCCAGTCTATCAGCGCATCGATCGAGCCAATGCCGCACGGGCTGTCGTTTTGTTCGAGGAATGCGTTCAGCGCCGCTTTGAACTCGGTGCGAAACACCGACGAGCGCACATCCTGCAGCTGCTCCGCAGACGGAACGTCACACGGATCGATGACGGTCATGCCGTTTTCGCCAAGCGCGCGGAGCGCTGCGTTGAATTGTGGCCCAACGCCTGCAAGATCGGGACGGTCGGCGATGCCGCGGCGCGGCACGCCGATGCGGAGGCTTTTGGCATTGCGCCGGCGCAGTTCGCCGGGACGATCGAGCGCGGCGGCCATGCTGAGGCTGTCGTTGCAGTCGGCGCCGGCTATCACCGAGAACAGGACGGCGGCGTCTTCAACGGAGCGGGCCAGCGCACCGGGCGAGTCCTGGCTCGGCACCAGCGGCACCACCCCGGCGCGGCTGACCATGCCGACGCTCGGCTTGAAACCGAAGACCGAAGAAACGCAGGCCGGAGTCTGGATCGAGTTCTGGGTTTCGCTGCCGATTGCGATCGGGGCGAGGGCCGCCGCGACGGCGGCCGCCGACCCCACGCTCGAGCCGAGACCGCGTCTGTAGTCGGCTTGGTCGTGGGGATTCTTCACCATGCCGCCGGCCGCGCTAAAGCCCGACGGCATCACGTCGGAGACGTAATCGGCAAATTCGGTAAGGTTGGTCTTGCCGAGGATGAGCGCGCCGGCCCGGCGCAGGCGCTGGACCAAGGTTGCGTCGCGCTTCGGCTTGAATGAAGCGAGCGCCGCGGCGCCGGCTGCCGCGCTCATGCCGTCGCCGGTCAGGATGTTGTCTTTGACGAGGACCGGGATTCCATGCAGCGGTCCGCGCAGGCGGCCCGATGCAATCTCCGCGTCGAGCTGCCGCGCCGTGTCGATCGCAGCGGGGGCGATAGTGCGGACCGCATTGAGGCTAGGTCCGGACCGATCGAGGGCCTCGATCCGGTCAAGGTACCAGCCGGCAATTTCGCGTACGGAAAACTTTTTCGCGACGATCGCCTGGTGAATAGAGGCGATCGAGCCGTTCAGGAGCAGTTCTTCCATTCCCCGTTCCGATCTCGGCGATTGGCGCTTGGCGGCCGTTTCGCGGCGGCTATTCCGCGGCGAGCAACGGATGGTGCTGTTCGTGCTCCTCCTGCCACTTGACGACCTCCCGCCAGGGTTGATCGATGGGGATGTTGAAGGAACAAGCACGCTGTTTGAAATCGAGCGCAGGATCATGCGCCGGCAGGGGTTTGCCTTCGTCCATTTCCTTAAGCTTCTGCAGCAGCAGGCGGCGATAGAAGATCACCGCCTTGTCGCTGGTGCCGAGGTGTTCCTTGGTGCGATCGACGATGGGTCCCATGCCTTCCTGCATGGCCCGGTCCTGGATCGATGCACCTAATATGCCGGAAAAGTTGCCATGCTTCATGTGCTCGCGATCCTGCAGGTGCATGTTTCCCAGATTGTGCTCGGTCATGTAATCGGGTGGTGCGGTACGGTGGCCCCAATTGGCGTAGATCGCCTCGACATCGAGCGGCCGACGCGGATCGAAATGGATGTAGAAGGTATAGCAGCTGAAATCGTCGATCGGATGCCAGGCCTTGAACAACAGCGATTCGTGCGGACCAGTCGGAATGTAGCAGTAGAACGGCGCGATCCATTCATACGTGCGCACGTATTGCAGGTTTGAGTCTTTGGCTTTGCGGACGGCACCGACGCGCATCAGGTAGGGCGTCTCTTCGCACTCGATCGCCGGCGAGCCGTCGGCCATCAGCGCGGCGATGGAGCGCCAGCCGGCACCGGCCCAGCTCTCCTCGTCGTCGGTCGCGAAGTCGCGATGCAGATAATTGGGATGGGCCGGATCGAGATCGCCTTCGACCCCCTGCAGGTAATTGGTGGCCTGATGCATCTTGACTACCAAGAGATGATCGTCCCGGAGATCGAGCCAGGGAAATTTGGGAAACGGCGGCTTGAGCTCGCTGGGGCCCATATAGGTCCACAGCAGGCCGCCCGCCTCGCGCACCGGATAGGACGGATGCGCAAGCTTCTTGGCAAAGGTCCGCGCCGGCGGCTCGGGAGGCGATTCGAGCACGTATCCGCTGCAACCCATTTTCCAGCCATGATAGAGGCAGCGCAGCCCGTCTTCCTCGTTGCGGCCGTATGCCAGCGACGCGCCGCGATGCGGACAGAATTCGCCGATCAGTCCCGGCTTGCCGGCGGGATCGCGAAACGCCACCAGGGATTCGCCGAGCAATCTTACCCGAACCGGAGCGCCGCCCGGCTCGGTAAGCTGCTCGAGCTTGGCAGCCGGAAGCCAGTAGCGCCGCATGAACCGGCCCATCGGTGTGCCGGGGCCGACCTGGGTCAGCGCCATATTGTCTTCGTGCCGCAGCATCGCTTCACCGTCCTAACGCAGTGTCGCCGCAAAGCTTGATCGCATGGCGCCGGGTACTTTATCTTCAGCACGGCCAAGCGCCACGTCGGTGATTTTATAACATTCGGTGAAATCCGAGGAAAAGAAATTCTCAGTACCCAAATGACCGGCCGCAGCCCCGGATTGCTCAGCAAGTCCGGCTTCAAATTGGGTCTGTTCGGCTCCAATTGTTCGGGCGGGCTCGCTTTCACCAACGTTCCGGAGCGCTGGAGTGCGGGCTGGCGCGACAATGAAAGACTGGCAGATCTTGCGGATCAGATCGGCGTCGAATGCATGGTGCCGGTCGCGCGCTGGAAAGGCTTCGGCGGCCTGAGCAACGTCAATGCCAGTTCGTTCGAGACCATCACCTGGGCGACCGGGCTGTTGGCGCGCACGCGCCGCATTACCGTGTTCGGCACGATTCATGTGCAGCTCATCCACCCGATCCTGGCCGCCAAGCAACTGACCACCGCCGATCATATCGGCCGCGGCCGCATGGGGGTCAACATCGTCTGCGGCTGGAACCGCGACGAATTCGAAATGTTCCGCAGCGAGCAACACGACCACGAGGCGCGCTACGAATTTGCGGAAGACTGGTGGTCGGTCGTTACCGCGCTGTGGCGGGAAGAGGGGATTTTCCAGCATGAAGGGAAATATTTCTCGTTTGCCAATCTCGAAGCCGCACCCAAACCTTATGGCGGCACGCGCCCGCTGATGATGAATGCCGGCGCCTCGCCGACCGGCCGCAACTTCGCCATCCGCAATTCCGATCTGCATTTCGATTATTGCCGCGCGCCCGAAGAGAGCGCTCCGCGAATAGCCGAAACGATCGACCGCGCCGCAGCCCTCGGACGCTCGATCCAGGTCTGGATCCCTGCGTCGGTCGTCTGTCGGCCGACGCAGAAAGAAGTCGATGAATTCACCGCATATTGCGTCGACAATGCCGATTGGCAGGCGCTCGATTATCAGTATCAGCTCTATCAATCCGAATCCGGGTCGCAAGGGCGCTCGGCCGAGGAGAATGTGAGAAATCGCCAGCAGGATCCCGCCCGGCCGGTTCTGGGCTACGGCGGCAGCTATTCGATACGCGGCACGCCCGACCAGGTTGCCGGCGAATTTGCCCGATTACACAAGGCCGGGTTTTCCGGGGTGGCGATCGGCTTCGTCAACTACCTTCAGGAACTGCCGTATTTTGCCCAGGAGGTGATCCCGCGGCTCGAACGCATGGGCGTCAGAGCGGCGCAGCAGGCGACGGCCTAAGAGCATGATCCGGAAAAGTGGACACCGGTTTTCCGAAAAGTGCTCCCGCAAAAACTTATAGAGCGCAATCGATTCAACCTGAAGCGATCGCGCTCTAGCAGCGATCACCGGATCGCGGCAGTGCCGAGATAGGCCTCCTGGACGCGGCGGCTTTCGGCCAAATCGGCGCCCTCATGCACGATGCGGCCGGTTTCGATGACGTAGCCGCGTTTGGCAAGCTTCAGCGCGGCGCGTGCGTTCTGCTCGACCAACAGAACCGGCACGCCTTGCTCGTTCAACGCGGCAATGATCTCGAAAATGCGCACTGCGACGAGCGGCGCCAAACCGAGAGACGGTTCGTCGAGAAGGAGGAG
>Ga0335085_10011872_pt1 | contig 12872 bp, 12 predicted proteins | sample Lox_Sample_45_FD_206712 | JGI IMG/M metagenome (GOLD analysis project Ga0335085, IMG submission 206712) | Soil microbial communities from Loxahatchee National Wildlife Refuge, Florida, United States - Lox_Sample_4.5 | ecosystem: Environmental > Terrestrial > Soil > Wetlands | place: USA...
GTTCAAATGAAAGCCCGGCCTTCGTGCCGGGCTTTTTGCGTCTATGAGCTACATGCCTCGCCGGAATTGAATGATCCGACGGCGGTCGCGCTTCGAGGGCCTGTGCTCGGGCAAGCGGACGAATTGTTCCATTGCCTTCCGCTCCTCCGCGAGATGCAAACGCGCTTCGCGGCTCGCGTCAGACTCGCGATAGAGTTTCTGCGCGACGGCAGCGGGTCCGCGCATTGCACTGATTGCCAGAGTCTCTATTTCGAAGATGCCTCGCTCGTTTTCAATGCGCAGCTTGTCGCCGGCGTGGACTTCGCGTGCAGGCTTGGCGCGCAGGCCGTTCAATTGAATGCGGCCCATGTCGCAGGCACGTGAGGCAACGGCACGCGTTTTAAAGAAACGCGCGGCCCAAAGCCACTTGTCGATCCGGATACCTTCCGCCTGGCGCATAGCGTCCATCGCTCACTCACGAACAGCGCAAAACAAGAATGTATCAGGTGTGGTTCAGTTTTTTTGATCGGCTTTCCAGAGATAGAGATGACTGGAGTCGCTCGATGTGGCGACGGCCACGCCTCTTTGATGGGTGGCGCGATTGAGCGCAGCGCGAATATTCGCTTTGCTGTCAGGCAATGCGGAGAGAGGCACTTTCAGAGCATTTCCCGAGGGCAGCCGCTCGAGCTGATTCAAGAGGAGCGTGACAATACGCTTATGCTTGCCCGCCCGGCCTCTCGGAACTTCATCCTGCTGAACCAATTGAAATTTCATGGAAAACGGATTCCGTATCATCGCATCGCGCCAACGGAATGCTCCTCACTCCATGTGAGATGCATAAGTGCGTGCAGCGTATGCCTCTTCGGCGCCAAGGGTCACGAGAACTGCGTATCACTAACGTATCCCTTGGCGAACGTCAGCGTATGACACGCGAAGTGAACTGCGATCGGCAGAGTAAAAATATCCTAAGCGTGTAAAAAATCCAGAGAATTCTGTGGGAAAAAGCGGTCGAATATTATGCTAAGCTCGTGCAAGGATAAGAGGTTTCGATCATTCAGCAGCGATTGGCACGATGGTTGCTTAGTGTTCATCGAGGCTTCGACATGAATATGAGCGGAACACGAAACACCCCTATCGTGCCTGTTGGCGAAGCACCATCCTTCCACGAGTTCAATTTTCGCCCTCGGGTTTTGGTGGTCGATGATGAAACATCGATCGCCGATACCACTGCGACCATCCTTTCCATGAGCGGTTATGAAGCGACGGCCGCATACGATGGAAATGATGCTCTTGAAGCTGCCTTGCTGGCGCCACCTCACCTGGTGATTACTGACGTGGTGTTGCCGGGGATGAATGGGATTGAACTCGCGATTACGATTCAGCGGGTTTTTCCTGACTGCAAGATCATCCTGTTCTCAGGTCAGGCTTCGACGGTCGATCTGCTGGCCGCGGCAGGATCCGCAGCACGCCGTTTCACATTGCTCAGCAAGCCGGTGCCCCCGGAGCGTTTGCTGGCCACGGTGAAAGAGAAGTTGCGTCCAGTGGCCCGCCAATCGATTTCAAGCGCCAACTAGAATAAGCCCATCCGCGGAAGCGCAGAGTGGCATCCAACGGCGACAGCGTCAGTGCTGCGCGGCGGCTTCGCTGTGTACCTGCGCCTCGATGGCTTCCAGACTTGCATCGTCAATCGCCGCGATGACGAACGGGTCTGCCGTGGGAATCACCGGTATCTTGAAGTCAAGTGTCCACATCTCGCCGGGATTGAGTTGGCGCGCGTAGGTAACAATGCCGATCGGTGTGGTGGGACCTGCGTCCACGTGAGTCTCCACGAGAACATACTGCGGGTTCGGCTCGCTCCAGTTTTTGCGAAGAGTGAAACTCCGATCCGCGAAGCCCGCAGGAAAACTGTACAGATCGCGATTGAATCGGTAGAAATTCGCGTCATCGAAATAATTCATCCAGCCGCGATTGAAGGCCTCGCCGTCCTTGCCGTGAGGAGTGCCGGTGGCGTTTGGATCTTGATAGCGGACGCCTGTGGCGAAGACGGCGCGGCGCGGCTCGTGGGCCGCATTCGTGATATCGACGCGGATAAAGTCCACCTGGGGTTCGTAGATGTTGGACGTAATGTCAAAGCCAGGCATAAACGGAAATTTGGCGTGTTGACGGGCGATGATGATGGCGCTCTTGTCGATCTTGCCCGCGAAGATGGAAAAGCGGTAGGTGATGCCGTCGCGTTCGAACTCGTAATGAACGATGGGCAGACCGTTTTTTGTAACAATCTTACCGTTCGCTGAGGTGGGCACGAGCTCTGCGCCCGCGAAAAACATAAGCTCCCCAAAGCCATTGCGCAAATACCCGTCGGGCGTAATCTCCGTGGTATCTTCAAAGCCCGCCAGCCCAATCTCGCTGGTTTGTGCATTGAACCAGGAGGCTGGCTGGCTGGGCGCCGCAGTGGAGAGTGAGGTGGTCTGTGCGCGCAGCGAGTTGACAAGAAGAACTGCGAAAATCCCCGCCGCAATGAAGCCGGCCCTGCGAAACCCGAAAAGAATTGAACGATGCATCAGTGAAGTTACCTGACATTACTTTAACGGCTGGCAGCGGCTCAGAGGCCGTCCGAAAGAGGGAATACGGGTGGAGGTGGGTGCACCACCCGTCAACGGGGAATCGGCGCCGGGAAGGGGGGCGCTCGGGCCGCGACCGCTCGGCGTAACTGGATGGGCGTGACAGCAGTCACGGGCAACGCGATTCAACTGAGCCTAGACTTCATCATCGCCGGCGCATCTGGCCTCGAAAGCGTGAATGCCCTGGGGAAGTCGAGGCTTATTTGCCGCCGCGAAGGACGATGACCGTGAGGGAGCGGTCGCACAATGATTGCGGCCTGTGAAAAATGTGCTGCGCACCTTGAGGCGGCTTGGAAGTTCTGCCCGCAGTGCGGAACTACAATCGCTCCGAAGACCGAGCTTCTGCCGCACGATCACATTGAACACGAAAAGCCGCCGGTGAAGGGCGCGTTCGGCGGCCTGCTGCTGGGATTGGTGGCTGCGCCGGTACTGATCATCTGGGGCGGAATGATCTGCCTGACCGGGCTCGGCGTGTTTCTTGGTGTTCCGATGATCATCGCCGGCGTATGCGCGCCGTTGCTGGGCTCGCTCATGGGAATCAACGCACTGAAAGGGAAGTGTCCGTGGTGCGGGTGTTCGGTGGGCAGCGTGGCGCTCTTTGACCGCTTCTCCTGTCCAGCATGCAGCAAGCGCATTGTGGTGCGCAAAAGCGAACTCATTCGGGCGGGGTAGCGGGGCCAACGCTCTTGCCGGGATGAGTTATTGCGCGCGAAGCTCGGCATGGAAGTGCTGCCAGATGGTGTCCGCGGTCTTGCGGCTCACAACTGCGGCGAGCGATTCGGCGGTGGCCTGCTGTACATCGCGTAGGCTGCCGAAGTGCGTGAGCAGGCGCTGACGGGTCTGTGCGCCAACACCGGGAATGTTTAGCAGCTCGGAGTCTCTGTCTCTCATCGCTCGGCGCTGGCGGTGGTAGCCGACGGCGAAGCGATGGCTTTCGTCCCGGATAAGCTGGACGAGATGCAGCACCGGCGACCGGCGATCGAGGACGATTGGTTCGTCCTCGCTGCCATAGACGTAAATCACTTCTTCGCGCTTGGCGATCGAGGCCAACGGCTGCGACGTAAAGCCGAGGGATTCGAGCGCCTCAGCCGCGGCGTGAAGCTGGCCGAGTCCGCCGTCGATGAGAATCAGCGATGGCATGGTCGTCGGCTCTTTGCTCTTCCCCGATCGGCCCTCGAAATTTGATCCGCCCTCGGGAACCAGAGCCGCGGATGCTGCGCGCACATTCGATGCGTCGCTGAATTCCTTGCCCTTCAAGACAATCGGATCGGAAGGCTTGCATGCGCCGTCGCGGATCCTCCGGTAGCGGCGCTCCACGACCTCGCGCATGGAAGCGAAATCGTCCACACCGGCGACCGTTTTCACTTTGAATTTGCGGTATGCCGACTTGTTCATCTTGCCGTCTTCCCAGACGACCAGCGAAGCAACGGTTTCAGCGCCCTGAATGTGCGAGATGTCGAAGCATTCGATGCGGCGGGGAAGCTCAGGGAGCATGAGCGCGTCTGCGAGCGCTTCCTGAATGGCCTTGCGTGATGGCTCAAGCACACGAAAGCGCTGAGTGTAAGACTGATGGGCATTCTGCGCAGCGAGATCGACGAGAGACTTCTTGTCGCCGCGCTGCGGAACGGCGATCTCTATCCTGTGGCCGGTGCGCTCCGAGAGCAACGCGGCCAGAGTTTCGCGGTCGTCGAACTCGACAGGGACGAGAATGGAGCGAGGCACGTACTGCTGGTCAATGTAGAGCTGCTTGAGCAGGGCGCTGAAGACGGTACCCGCCTCAAAGCCTCCGCTCTCTGCTCTCTGATCTCTAACCTCTGATTTCTGATCGCTGTCCTCGATGGCTTCCAACAGGCTCGGCAGGTCTTCCCAGAAAAACTCGCGGCGGTCAACGATTTTGCCGTTGCGCATGTGGAAGAGATTGACGGCCAGGCTGCCGTCCTCGAAGTGATAGCCGAAGACATCGGCGTCATCGTCCTGCTCCGCCGTAGCGATGCGCTGCTTCTCCTGAAGCTGGTGCACAGTGGAGAGTTGATCGCGCAGGCGCGCAGCGGCTTCGAACTGCTCAGCTTCGGCGGCGGCCATCATGCGCCGCGTGAGCGTGCGCTCCAGTTCGGCGTGCCGCCCCTCAAGAAAAAGCTGCGCGTCGCGGACGGCTTGCTTATAGATCTCGGGTGTGGTGAGGCCTTCGACGCAGGGGCCGAGACAGCGATGAATGTAGTACTGAAGACAGGCTCGCGGGTGGTAACGCGAGAGATCGACCTTGCAGCTCGGCAAAAGAAAGCTGCGATGAATGAGTTCGACCACGCGGTAGGCGAGGTTGCCGGGGAAGTAGGGGCCGTAATACGTCGAGCCGTCTTTGCGCAGGCGCCGCGTGACGAATACCTTGGGAAAGCGGTCAGCGAGCGTGAGCTTAACGTAAGGATAAGTTTTGTCGTCGCGCAGCAGAATGTTGAAGCGCGGCTTGCGCTGCTTGATGAGATTGTTCTCGAGTGCCAGAGCTTCGTGCTCGTTCGCCACGAGGATGGTCTCGATGTCCACGGCCTCGCGCATGAGCGAGCCCGTTTTTGCATTGGCTTGCGAAGCTTCAAGCAGGTACGAGCGCACGCGCGAACGCAGGTTGTTGGCCTTGCCCACGTAGATGACTTCGCCCTCGGCGTTCTTATAGAGATACACGCCGGGCTGCGTGGGCAAAGTTCGAATTTTCTCGTAGAGGTCCATGATGTGTGCGGCGCGCAGCGGGCCGGTTCGCCGGATGCAAAGGCCCAATTCCTAGAATATCGGGAATCGAGACGGGATGTTTGCCGCCGAGGCAGCCCGGGCGTAGATCCGATGTCGGCAGGTGAGGATGGGGCAAACCTTACCGGAAAGGGTAAAAATTACACGGTTTTGGGGTGTGTGAAACTCGCGTGAGGTCATCGCTATCACCATATTATGCAATGGGTTGCATCGCACGGGCCGATTGGATTGTGGCGTGCAATTGCATAGGCAGAAGAAGAGTGCTTTCCGGCGGAAGAGCGCGAAACGCGCCGGCGATGACTGGAGAGGTGAGGAGTATGAAAATGCAGCGATTTGGATTTGCGTTGACGGCAGCGGCGTTGATGGCGTTTGGAGTAGCGGGATGCGCCACAAAGAATTATGTGCGGACTCAGACGACTCCGCTGATCGATCACACCGATCAACTGGAGCAGAAGACCGCGGACAACAACCGTCAGATTCATGACGTGAACGATCGCGCGATGGCGGGCATTGCGAAGGCGCAGGGCACTGCCGATACGGCAGAGACGAATGCGCAGACCGCGAGCCAGGCTGCGAATGCAGCCGACACCGCCGCGAACGATGTGGCGCATCGCGCCGACACGCTGGACAGCGTGGTCAAGGGCTTGGATAACTACAAGCAGGTAGCTGCGGTTTCGGTGACCTTTGGTTTTGACAAGGCGACGTTGACGCCCGATGACAAATCGCAGTTGGACAACTTTGCCGGTTCACTTGGTTCGGCGAAGAGCTACATTCTCGAAGTGACGGGCGGAACGGATTCAGTGGGCCCGGCGCAGTACAACTACGACCTGAGCCAGCGCCGCGCGGATGCCGTGGTGCAGTACCTGGCGGCAAAGTATGGAATCGCGCCGCACCGCTTTTACCTGATTGGCATCGGGAAGGATCAGTATGTAGCGTCGAACAACACCGCTGCGGGGCGCAAAGAGAACCGCCGCGTGCAGGTGCAGTTGCTCTCGAATATGAATGGCAGCGAAGCTGAGACTCAGGCTCCAGCCACGAGCGGACAGTCCAGCACTCCGGCCGGACAGGTTTCGTCATCGCCTGTTCCGGAGTAAGGTATTAACGCGGTTTCCCTGAATTGTTGATTGTTTTGAAAGGGGCAGATCCACCAGGGTCTGCCTTTTGTGTTTTCAGAAAGCTGACCTAAGAGCTGGTCGTGGAAAGTTGTTTCACGTGTTCGGAGCGCACTTCACTTGCCGTAAACAGGCGCAGGAACGGAACGTGTTTCTGAGCCTGCCAGAAAGATGCGTCGTTCATGGGGCGGGCATTTGCGGCGGCCTCAACCGCCGGTCGGCCTGCGGCCTCTTCGCGCTCCACGATGCACACCACCGCGACGACGATCATGCCGGCTTCCTGCGCGGCCTCAATGGCGGCAATCGTCGAGGCGCCGGTGGTGCAAACGTCGTCCACGATCACCACGCGCGCGCCTTTGCGAAAGAATCCCTCGATACGGCGGCCGGTGCCATGAGCTTTTTCGGCTTTGCGCACAAGAAAGCCATGGAGCAGCGGCGCGTTGGGATGGGATTTCGCGCGCCAGGCGCTGGCGGTTGCCACGTTCGAAACGATGGGATCTGCGCCCATGGTCAGGCCGCCGACGGCCTCAGCCTGAATATTGTTCTCTTCCAAAAGTTCGAGCACGGCGTGTCCCGTGAGCCTGCCGCCCTCGGCATGGAGCGTCGTAGTGCGGCAGTCAATGTAGTAGTCGCTCGTGCCGCCTGACGAGAGCTTGAATTGGCCGAGTTTGAAGCTCGTGCGGGCAAGGAGCGAGAGAAGCTGCTGGGCGTGGGTCGTTGTAGGCATCAATGCGATTGTAGAAGAACAGCTCCTGGCTTTCAGCCTTCCGCTGCCAGGTAAGTACCAAATCTCGAAGCTAGAGGCTAGCAGCTAGAAGCTGCTTTCTCACATCTTGTCGAAGTGTCGAAAGCCGCCAGTGCCAATCAACGCCAAAGAAAAGATGATGAAGTTGTAGCTGGCGTGGACCAGCGTACTGGCCGCGAGAGACCTCGTCTTGAGGCGGACCGTGCAAAGGACAAGGCTGATCACAATGAGCAGAAGAAATGGCCCCAGCGAATGGCCCTGCTGCTGGACGTGAAGCAGCGCGAAGGGAATGCTGGTGAGAACCGAGGCGACGGCCATCGCGGGGAGCGACCACTGCGGATGACCGTTGGGGTCGAGCGCGGGAGCAGGTTCGTGCTTGATCTGCTCAACGATCCAGTCCCAGGCTGTGCACAGAGCCGGCAGAAGAAAGCCGCGGAAAAACATCTCCTCGAAGAAAGGCGCGAGGGTGGTGCCAAAGGCGAACATGAGCCATGCGGCTCCCGGAGCGCTGAACATTTTGTCGATGGGAGCGTTCTTGGGGCCAGGTAGGACGACTTCGTCGAGTGCAGCGAGGCCAGCGCAGCCGAGCGCGGTTGCGGCGAGCGGCCAGAATCTTTTAAGGGCCACAGCGCCGCGCCATTGCAATCCGGCGAGGAGCTTCTCGTGCCAGAAGAGCGGGAAGACAACCACGCTGATGGCAAGAACGATGAGATAGAGAATCGCCTCGCTGGCGAGAATGAGCGACACGCTGCTGGTGGCCACCTGGGGTGAAAGACTCCAGCCGAACAGGTGCAGGCGCATGGGCAGAAGCAGGACGAGAATCGTGCCTGCAAAGGCGATTCCAACGATCGGGATGAGCAGGCTAACGTGGCCAAGGTGCGGGATGCGCACCGGCGGGCGAACCACCGGCTGTGCGAAGGATTGGAAAAGCAGCGGCGGTTCTGCGCCGGGCGAAGCGCCAGGCTGCTCGCTCGTTTCGGCGTACGAAATGAAAGTCGGATCAGTTTCGGAATGCGTGGCAAGCGGAGACTCGATGGGCGCAAGTTCGCCGGCTGCGGATTCATCCAGACCTTCATTGCCGGTCGGCGCAGCGGCAGTGGGTTGCGCCATGCGCGCACCGCCGTTTATAGAGTCGGTCGCCAGTAAAATCTCAAGATCTGGGCTCGGCCCCGGTTCGCGCGCTTCGTCTTCAGGGAGTTCGCTCATTGGCTCACCGGCTTCTTTGGTCTGCGTGCGGCCCGCGGTGCGCCTCTTTGCTGCGCTCCTTTGCCGGTCTTCTTTGGTTCTGGTTGACCATTACTGCTGGTCGGTCCGAACGTGGTAGCGCTGACACCGTTGCCAGCGGAATCTGCGGCCAAAATGGGTTCTTCCTCCGTCTCGGCGGGTGCGAGGCGGCCGTTCGATAGTTTGTAGTATCGCTTGAGGAACTGACCGGTGTGCGAGCCGGGCGTGGCGGCAATCTTTGCGGGTCGTCCTTCGCCTACGATGTGTCCGCCATCTTCGCCGCCCTCTGGTCCGAGATCGATCACCCAGTCAGCGTTGCGAATCACGTCGAGGTTGTGCTCGATGATGATGACCGAGTTGCCCAGATCGACCAGGCGATGCAGAACCTCAAGCAGCTTCCGCACGTCATCGAAGTGCAGGCCCGTCGTCGGCTCGTCGAGCAAATAAAGCGTCTTGCCGGTTTGGCGCTTCGAGAGTTCGCGAGCCAGTTTCATACGCTGCGCCTCGCCGCCGGAAAGTGTTGTCGCGCTCTGACCAAGGTGTACGTAGCCCAGGCCCACGTCGACCAGCGTTTGCAGCTTCTGGCGCACCTGCGGCACGTCGGCGAGCACGGGCAGCGCGTCTTCAATGGTGAGGTCCAGAACGTCGGCGATCGAGTGGCCGTGGAATTTCACGGCCAGCGTCTCCTGGTTGTACCGGCGGCCATTGCATACCTCGCACTGCACGTAGACGTCCGGCATGAAGTTCATCTCGATGCGGCGCTGCCCGTCTCCCTGGCAGGCCTCGCAGCGGCCGCCGGGAACGTTGAAGCTGAAACGTCCTGGCTTGTAGCCGCGCTCGCGCGCCTCGGGCAGCATGGCAAACAAATCGCGGATGGGCGAGAAGACCTGCGTATACGTGGCCGGATTGGACCGTGGCGTGCGGCCGATGGGCGACTGATCGATGCGAATGACTTTGTCGATCTGTTCCGCGCCGCTCAGCTCGTCGTGTGCACCGGGTTCCTCACGCGATCCGTAGATGGATTTGGCGAGCGATCGATAAAGGATGTCGTTCACCAGCGTGCTTTTTCCGCTGCCGCTTACTCCTGTGACAACGGTCATCAGGCCGAGCGGAAGGCGGAGATTCAAGTCGTGCAGGTTATGCTCGCGTGCGCCGGAAATCGTAAGCCACTTGCCAGTGAGCGGCCGCGGCTTTGCGCGCTGAAGCATCGTTTCGGCGCCGCTCAAATAACGCCCAGTGAGCGACGCCGGCGCAGCCATGATCTGTTCAGGCGTGCCTTCGGCGACGATGTTGCCTCCCAATCGCCCTGCGCCTGGCCCCAGATCGAGAACAAAATCGGCGTGGCGGATGGTTTCTTCGTCGTGCTCGACCACGAGAACTGTGTTACCGAGGTCGCGGAGTCTTTCGAGAGCCTCAATGAGGCGATTGTTGTCGCGCTGATGCAGGCCGATGGAAGGCTCATCCAGGACGTAAAGAACGCCGCGGAGGCGCGAGCCGATCTGCGTAGCCAGGCGGATGCGCTGGCCCTCGCCGCCGGAGAGCGTGGCAGCGCTGCGGTCGAGCGAAAGGTAGTTGAGTCCGACTGCGCAGAGAAATTCAAGCCGCTCGGCAATCTCGCGGCGGATGCGCTCGGCCACAAGCGCTTCGCGTTCGGTGAATTGGAGATTGATAGCCGCCGACAATGCGCGGTTCAGCGGCAGAGCGGTAAAGTCGGCGATGGACAAGCCGCCGATTTTGACGGCAAGGGACTCGGGGCGCAGACGCTTGCCTCGGCACACGGGGCATGGCGCGGCCGACATAAAACTCATCATGTACTCGCGATAGCCCTCGCTGCGCGCTTCCTCCACGTTGTCCCGCAGGTAAGCGAGGATGCCATGGAAGCCGGTGCGCGGCGCTTCGCCCTTGGGCGGTCCATAGACGAGGATGTGCTGCTGTTTGGGCGGCAGATCTTCAAACGGTGTCTTAAGATCGATCTTGGAGCGGTCGGCGGCGAGCTCAATGAGCTTGAGAAGGTACTGCGATGACGAGCCCGGACCGAGTCCGCCATCGAGCAGCGGCTTTGACCAGTCCGTAATGACTTTGGCGGGATCGAAATCGTAGAGCGAGCCGAGCCCGTGGCAGTTGGGACAGGCGCCGAACGTCGAGTTGAACGAAAAGCTGCGCGGCTCCAGCTTGGGCACGTCGAGCCCGCAATCAGGACAGGCCATCGAAGACGAAAACAGCTGCTCGTCGTCAGCGTTAAAGCCGACCAGCACGAGTCCGTTGGCGAGTTGGAGCGCCTTGGCCACCGCCTGTTCCAGGCGCTTTTCGGTGGAGGGCTTTGACCCCACAGCCGCAGCCTTGGCTTCGGCTGTCCCTTCGGGCTTTAGCAGTACCCGGTCAACAATCGCCTCGATGGTATGGTTCTTGCGCTTGTCGAGGGCGGGCGGCTCGGAGAGGTCCGTCACCTCGCCATCAATGCGTGCGCGAAATCCTTGCTGATCAAGCTGATCCAGAAGATCCTTAAACTCACCCTTTCGGCCTCTAACGATGGGCGCCATCACGGTGGCCCGCTCTCCGCGGCCCTGCTCCAGGATGCGCTGGACGATCTGGTCTGCGGTCTGGCGGGCAATGGGACGGCCGCAATTGGGGCAGTGGGGCGTGCCAACCGATGCATAAAGCAGGCGGAGATAGTCGTAAATCTCGGTGATGGTTCCAACCGTCGATCGCGGGCTGCGGCTGGTCGTCTTCTGTTCGATTGAAATGGCCGGACTCAGGCCCTCGATTGAATCCACGTCGGGCCGCTCGATCTGGTCGAGGAACTGGCGTGCGTAGGCTGAGAGCGTCTCAACATAGCGGCGCTGGCCCTCGGCGTAGATGGTGTCAAAGGCGAGCGAGCTTTTGCCCGAGCCGGAGAGACCGGTGACCACTGTGAGGGCATTGCGGGGAATGCGCACATTGATATCGCGCAGGTTATGCTGGCGCGCCCCCCGCACCGAGATGTGAGTGATGGGCATGAATGGGTTCTATCGAGACGGCGGGTACTTTCGTGTTTCGTGTGGTGCCGAAGCTCAATTGAAAACAAAGCTCTGGAGGTATTCTATTTGCCAACAGAAATGAGGGTCAACGCGGCCCAAATTCTGCGACAATCGCAAAGATGCATGCGGGGCTGAAGGGTACCTTTCCGAAGCCGAACCTCATGCGCTGCAACAGACGATGGTGAGCTTCCTCCCTGGCTGCACGAGGCGAATTGAATGACGGATTTGTTGATGTTGATTTCGGCCACCGTTGGCGCCATGGCCTTTGGCATTCTCGCCGCCTACGCAGTCTTGCGCGTGATCTTTGGATGCATGCGCCCGCGCAAGGCCGCTGCACAGGTGAAGGCGCAAACCGAAGTCGCGCGCACTTTATAAAGACAGCCTTCAGCCCACAACTCTCAGCAAATAACCGTCAGACAGGCACTGTTCTTTGGATGCCCGGTCAGCGCTGCGGATTCGGCTGGCCATTCTGATTCTGCTGCTGACGCGCCCGTTCCTGCATTTCCTGCAGGATTTGTTGCGGAGTGCGCATGGGCACAGGAGGGCCGGAGCCGTTCTGCATCGGCTGCGGCGGTTCTTGCTCCACTTGTGGTTCCGGAGCCGGCTGGTCTGCGTCCGTCTCATCGTTGCTCTCGGGCGCCGGAGTATTATTCGCCATGCTTTTCGGGGCGCTTCCGGAGCGTTCGGTGAGCACAATCCTGCGCGGCGTACCCTCGCCGCGATCGCCGATGATCAGCACGTCGTAGCCCGATCCATCGAGAAGCTGCGAAACCACATCGCGAGCCGGCCCTGGGCCATAGGTGCCAAAAACTCGCTGGTCGTCGCTCATTCCTTCGATCTTCACGCCCGTTTCGAGGGAGACTTCCTTCAGAATTTGCGCCAGGCTTGAATTGGATGCCACGACGAGCAGTCCACGGCTATCAAAAACGACTGTTGCCGCGGCAGGCAGGTCGTTAGCGGGCCAGTTCGGTGGCGGAGGCGCGACCGGTGCCGGCGGCAGAGTGGGCTGCGGCGCGGGTGTGGCCGCAGCCGGTTTCTTACGCGAATGAATATGCTTGTGTGCGGACGCGGTCGCCGGAGCGCGCGATGGACTGGTTTGAGCTGATGTTGTCTGAGCCGAGGCGCGGGGACCGAGCAAAACCGCTGCAGCCAACGCAACAGCCCAGGCGGCGGAAAGCGCAAAGACCAATCTGCGCGGTCTGCTGCCCGTTCGGCCGACCGACGTCTCCTGGCAACTGGATTCCGCTTGCGGCATTGGCAGTGAACGCATCGGAATCGCCTCCCTTCGGCCTGTTTTCGAGTCTATTCAAGAGCAGCTTGATGTCGGTCGTCGCTTCGCTTGACCTCAGCGCTCGCTTGGCACAGGGGCCGAGCGGGCTGAAGCGCTCGACCGTTGCTCTACTGTACTAGACTAGCAGTGGCCGTTGGACGCTCGAAA
>Ga0335085_10011873_pt1 | contig 12871 bp, 9 predicted proteins | sample Lox_Sample_45_FD_206712 | JGI IMG/M metagenome (GOLD analysis project Ga0335085, IMG submission 206712) | Soil microbial communities from Loxahatchee National Wildlife Refuge, Florida, United States - Lox_Sample_4.5 | ecosystem: Environmental > Terrestrial > Soil > Wetlands | place: USA: Florida...
AGCACGGTCAGGCCGAAACGGCCCGAGTACGCGATCCGGCCCACGCCGCCGGGCGAGATGAGCGCGCGGCATTCGTCCTCGCTGAGCTCATCCACGGTCCCGCCGTGGTGGTCAGGCATGTCCATGGCTCCTTTACCGGCTTTACGGGCGCAGCACCAGTCACGCCGGGGCGCGGTCCTGCAGCACCTCATCGATGGCCTCGTTGACCTCGCTCAGGCGCCGGTCCTCGATGACGAGCGGCCGGCCGAATTGCTGAACCACTGCGGCTTTGATGCTCCTCCTCGGGCTCGTGTGCCCTCCAGCCTGGGCCGATGGGATCTGGGCCGGGCAGTGCTACAGGTCATGGCCGCACGTGACCAAAGCCCCCGCCGGGCAGGCCACAAGCAGACCAAGGTCCCGGCGGACAGGGCCGGTCCGCCCTGCGCGGAGCGGCCCGCACGCGGCAGATTGGGGTCAGCGCGTGGTGGTTTGTCCCGCGGGCACGCACGCTGCTGGCCGCCCGCCCCGCGTCCCTGCGTTTGCTGCTCTCGCCGCTTTCGCCGCCGGAGGTGACCACGATGAGCAAGGCTGACACCCCCGCGATGGGAACCTTCCGGGCGCGGTGTGCCCGCTGGCTGGGACTGGACCGTAACCCGCTGCGCCGCACCGTGGACCGGGTCGAGACGGGTATCCGGCTGACGGCGCTGGCCCTGGTGCTCGTCGCGGTCCCGGCCGGGGCGTTCGTGGCGGGCCGCACCGCCGACCACGTGTTCCTGCATCAGGCCCAGGCTCAGCAGTCCGCGGACCACCAGGTCACGGCCGTCCTCACGCAGGACGCGCCGGCCACGGGAACCGTGGACCCGTACGCGTCGGTCCAGACCGCGTGGGCCGCGGCCCGGTGGACGGCACCCGACGGAACGGCCCATTCCGGACAGGTCCTGGTCCCGGCCGGCGCCGCCAAGGGAACCGCGGCGCGCATCTGGATCAACGCCGAGGGCGCGATCACCGATCCGCCCGCCGGCCACAAGGACATCATGGCCGAGGTCGCCGTGACCGTCATGGTGGTCGGCATCCTGCTGCTCCTGCTGGTGCTAGGCGCGGAGGCGCTGGCCGTCCGCGGCCTCAACCGCCGGCGGTTCCGCGACTGGGACGCGGAATGGCGCGCCATCGAGCCGCGGTGGACCGGCCACCGGAGCTGACGGAAGTCCTTTTCGGTCAGTGCCTTTATCCCGTGAGCGGGGGACGTTACGCCGTGATTCCCCCGGGGGTGGCGGGGCGATAGTGATGGTGTCGGTTTCACTCGCTAAGCACCTCCCCTCCCCCCTCCCCCCTCCCCCTCCCCCAGTCCGGCCGGCGCCTCCCCCGTAGACGCCGGCCGGGCACACGTCTGCCATACCCGGCCGGACACACGTCCGCCATACCAGGGTGGCCAGGGCCGCGGCGCTGCCGGGCAGCAGGCTGACCGGGGTCGCCGCGCAGCGGGGTGAACTCCTCGGTGCTGGCCCGGGAGGCGCCCCGGTAGGTGCGCCTCACGGCCGGTGGCGACCTCGGCGTGGGGGTGAGGCAGCCCGATCCGCGTCAGCGAGGTGAACGCGGCCAGCCTGGACTGGACCGCAGCGAGCCGGAAAAGGACGGCACCACGGTGCGCAGGCCCCCGGCAGAGGTCCGTTCGGGGTCTGCCGGGGGGTGAGGCCGGTGCCGTCGCTGAGCAGAACGCGCATGCGGATGACCGGCTCGGGAGCGGGACGACCGGCTCAGGCGGCCGGGATGACCGCCACCGGTCCCTGCGCGTGGTTGAGCACCCCGTGCCGGACGGGACCCTCGCCCAGCGGCTGGCCGTCGTGCCCGTCCCGGCGGCCGATCACTGTCAGGTCGGCCAGGCCGGAGAACGCCGCCAGGACCCGGCCCGGATGGCCGTGGATGACCTTCGGGCTCGCCGGGACCCGGGGGTATCTCTGCTGCCAGCGGCTCAGCGTCTCGGCGAGCCGCTTGGCGGCCTGCGCGGACTGGGCCCGGGTGTCGGGATGCTGCCGCGGCACGGTCAGCACGGCGCCCGCCCCCCGCCCGCCGCCGGAATCCGCACCGTCACGGGCTCCGGGGACTGACAGCGAGGTCGGGGGGAGCCAGTGCCAGGCGTGCACCGCCAGCAGGCGGGCGCCGCGCAGCGCGGCCTCTTCGAAGGCGAAGCTGAGCGTCCCGGCCGCCTCGTCCGGGTCCCGTATCCCGACGATGACCTCGCCGTGCACGGTCCGGCCCTGATCGCGGACGACCACGACGGGACAGGCCGCGTGGGCCGCCACGTACCTGCTCACCGGGCCCGCGCTCATCTCACCGGACCCGCCGAAACCGAAGGCGCCCACGACGAGCATCGAGGCTTCCGAGGCGTCGCGGGCCAGCGCCTGTCCCGGCGCCCCGGACAGCAGTTCCGTCTCGATGGCGACGCCGGGAGCCAAGTTGGCCGCGAGCTCGGCCGTCGTGCGCAGCGTTTGCGTGCATACGTCCCGCAGCGCGTCATCGACCGTCAGCGGGGAGCCGATCTGCGCAGCCGCCCGGACCGGTGCCGCCGTCACCGAGACAATCCGCAGCGGGGCCCGCCGGCGCGCGGCCTCGATCGACGCCCATTCCACCGCGCGCAGAGACTCTTCCGAGCCATCGGCACCCACCACAATCGGCCTGGTCTCCATCGCGCTGCCTCCTCGTCGGGCGTGGGCCGCCCCGCCAGCACGGCCGCCGCCGGTAACGTTACCGGCGGCGGCCCACCGGGCGGTCCCAGAGCTAGGCTGCCTGCACGGGGACCGCCGCGATAGGGACCCGAGCACATTGGGTCCATGGCCAAAGGTCCCGAACCACCCGGCAGGCCGAACGTCCCGGTTATGGCGGACCGGCGGCCCTGCGCTCCGCCGGTCAGATGGGCGACCGTCCTGGTAGAGGGACATGGGAGGTTGCCATGGCTAGCAGCGATCATGGAATCCTCGTCGGTTACGACGGCTCATCGAGCAGTCACCAGGCGCTGAGCTGGGCTGCACGTGAGGCGAGGGAACGCGGCGTGGCCCTCACCTTGTGCCATACCTGGACGCGAGGATCCGCTGGGCCGCCGCTGGCCGGGGAGCCGGAGGATCTGGCCCGGGAAAGCGCCGAACGGATCCTCACCACCGCGATGCGGAGCGCCTTCGCGCCGGACGTACACCGGTTGCTGGCGGAAGGGCCGGCCGCCCGCACGCTGTGCGAGCACAGCCGCGGCGCCGACATGGTGGTGGTGGGATCGCGTGGCCTGGGCGGGCTGTCCGGGCTGATGCTCGGCTCGGTCAGCCTGCAGGTCGCCGGGTTCGCGGCCGTGCCGGTCGTGGTGGTCCGCGGGCACTGGCGCCCGGTCGGTGAGTACCTTCCCGGTCACATCGTGGTCGGAGCGGACGGATCGGAGGCGACTGGGCCCGCGCTGGCGTTCGCCGGGGCGGAGGCCGCACTGCGGGGGGTTCCGCTGACGGTGGTCTGCGCGCTGTCGGACGCACCGGGGAACATGGGCATGGCCCACCGCATCGAGGAGGACGTCGAGCGGTCGGTCATCCGGTTTGAGAAGGAGCACCCTGGGGTTCCGGTCCACCGGCAGATCACGGTCGAGTCACCGCGGACCGCCCTGCTCGCCGCGGCCCAGGACGCGCAGCTGCTCGTGGTGGGCTGCCGCGGCCGCGGGGGCTTGGAGGGAATGGCCCTCGGCTCGGTGACCCAGGCGCTGCTCCGGGGCGCTCCCTGTCCGCTGGCGGTCGTCCACCCGCATTAGGGCGGGGCCAGGTTCAGGGCGGCGGGGCTCAGGTCGGCCGGGTTCAGGCGGGGGCAGGGTCAGGCGGGGGCAGGTTCAGGGCAGGCAGGTTCAGGGCAGGCAGGTTCAGGGCAGGCCGGCGGGGCAGGGCGGTGACGGGGTGGTGAGTTCCGGCATCCGCCACGCCGCGGCCGCCTGGGCGACGATCTCGGCCGCGTCCTGCATGGGCGGCTGGCTGCGGACGGCGCCGCCGCCGAGGAAGCTGCGCACCGTCTGCTGAACGCCCGTGTTGCCGAGCAGCCCGCCGTGCAGGGCGGGGACCACGACCGTGTGCGGCGGCAGCTGGCAGGCGGGCAGGGTGAGGCTGTCCGCCAGCGGGATGACGGCCATCCAGCGCAGCGGGTGCTGGCGGGTCTCACGGAACGCGTCCTGCGCGTACTGGGCGCCGTCGCGGTCCACCGAGTCGATGAGCTGATCGGCCCCGGATGAGCCGAAGGGCGACAGGCCGCCGATGAACCAGACGACGGCCTGCAGCGCGTAGCCGGGCACAGCCCCGCGGCCGTCCCGGTCGTCGGCGGGGTAACTGACCTGGCCCGGCGCGACGATGGGGCTGAGCAGCACCACGGACCCGACCGGCGCGTCCGGATGCCGGGCCAGCATCGCGTAGATGCCGAGCGTGCCTTCGCTCTCCCCCACGAGGTCGACCAGCTGGCCGGTTTGCTCGTGCAGTCGCTGCACCTGAGCGGCGATGCGGTCACCCAGAACCGGCAGCGGCAGGTCACTGGCCGCGGGCCCGTACGGCAGCGGCCGGCCCTGCGCATCCAGCCCCCGGTAGGAGAACTGCTCGGCGACCGCGTTTCCCGCGATGGCCCGGAGGGTGGATGGGGCCGAGCAGCAGGAGGACCCGAACCCGCGGATCTCCAGCACGGCCGGGCCCTTCCGGTGGCTCGCCGCCCGCGACGGCGCCGCGGCCGACCGGGCCGCATGGGCCGGGGGGACCGCCGAGGCCGCCCGGGTGATCTCGGCGTGCGGCGCCGCCGCGAGCACGAATCCGGCCCGGGCCAGGCCGATGACTAGGACGACGGCCAGCGCAGCGGCGGCCGGCGCGACCGGGATCCGCCGGGCCTCCGGCCGGAGGCGGGCCACCATGCGGGGCATCGTCAACGACGCGGCCACGCCGTACCAGGCACGCGCGTTGATGATCCCGGTCAGCCCAGCCACCGGCACCGCCCACCAGGCGGCCAGCCGGCTGACCACCACTGCCGCCGCGGAAAGGGCCAGGAAATCGGCGACCAGCCACTCGGCCGAACGGAGCGGTGGCAAGGTCCGCCACCACCAGCTCGCGGCACCCCCGTGGCTGAGCAACAGGCCGAACAGGATCAGCGCGGGCAGCGCACCGAGGAGGGGCCAGGAGAAGGGCAGCAGGGCCGCCCCGAACGTCAGCGTGACCAGCGGCGACATCAGCAGCCCCGCGCAGAGCGTCAGGATCGCCCCGGAGCCGAGCAGCACCGCGGGCCGCGGCCGGACCTGGCCACGGGGCCAGGCCAGCCAGGCCAGGACCGCGTCGAGCACACTGCGCGCCACGACCAGCACGACCAGGGCTACCAGGAAACGAGGCCATGTCCCGCCCAGCGCGAACAGCCATCTCAGGTCGTGAAAGACGGCGAGCGGCGCGAGGGCGGTCACCTCGGGAGCCAGTACGCGGGCCGACGGCACGATGGCAGTCACGGCGGCGGCCTCGGCCATCGGCACGGCCGCGGCCACGACGATCAGCGCCGGGCGGCCGGTAAAACCCCGGCCACGGGCGGTCATGCGCGGTCTCCCGGCGTGGCCGAGGCGTCTGAGCAGTCCGCCGGCCATTACAAGGACCGGCGCTCTGCCCGCCGCACCATGATCACGCTGCGTGATATCTCCTGAGGCGTCAGGGTCGGCTGGGTCCCAGGCCGACCGTCTCTACCCCGCTGTTGATCGTAAGCCGGAGAGCAACACGTTTATTTCGGCCAGGCCAGAAGACATGTCCTGGGGACTCCGAGACCTGACGTTGACGTTAAGATCCGTTACGATTCATCTGCGAACTGCGCCTCGTCGGTGAATCTGGGGAGTTCTATGTCTGTGGCGGCACATCCGCCGGCTGCGCCTGCGGCACCGGGCGGGCGGGGAGTCCACTACAAGTGGATCGCTCTGTCGAACACCACGCTCGGGATCCTGATGGTGACGATCAATCAGTCGATCCTGCTGATCTCGCTGCCGGCGCTGTTCCGCGGGATCAACCTCAACCCGCTCGTGCCGTCGAATACGTCGTATTTCCTCTGGGTCTTCATGGGCTTCGTGCTGGTCACCGCGGTGCTGGTGGTCAGCCTGGGACGGGTGGGCGACATCTATGGCCGGGTCAGGATGTACAATCTCGGCTTCGCGGTCTTCACGTTTTTCTCGATCATGCTGTCCATAACGTGGCTTACCGGCCCGGCCGGCGCCTTGTGGATCATCATCATGCGCATCTTCCAGGGAGTCGGCGGCGCATTCCTGTTCGCCAACTCGACGGCGATCCTGACCGACGCCTTCCCCCAGGACGAGCGGGGCAAGGCGATGGGCATCAACGGCATCGCCGCCGTCAGCGGCTCGTTCCTCGGCTTGATACTGGGCGGCGTCCTCGCCCCCATCGAGTGGCGACTGGTGTTCCTGGTGTCCGTTCCGTTCGGCCTTTTCGGCACGGTCTGGGCCTACCTCATGCTCCGCGACAATGGCATCCGCATTCCGGCCAAGATCGACTGGCTGGGCAACGCCCTGTTCGCCATCGGGCTGGTCTCCCTGCTGACCGGGATCGTGTACTCGCTGCTCCCCTACGGCGGCCACCCGACCGGCTGGACCAATCCCTGGGTGCTGCTCGCCGTCATCGGCGGGATCGCGGTTCTCGTGCTGTTCGCCTGGGTAGAGACGAAGGTGCCGCAGCCGATGTTCCGGCTGAACTTGTTCCGGATCCGGGCCTTCACGGCCGGCAACATCGCCGGCCTGCTGGGGGCGCTGGGCCGGGGTGGCCTGCAGTTCATGCTGATCATCTGGCTGCAGGGCATCTGGCTGCCGCAGCACGGCTACAGCTTCAGCGAGACCCCATTGTGGGCCGGCATCGCGATGGTGCCGCTGACCATCGGGTTCCTGGTCGTGGGCCCGCTGGCGGGCTGGCTGTCCGACCGCTACGGAGCCCGGCTGCTCGCGACGGCTGGGCTGATCGTCTCCGGCGCGGCCTTCCTGCTCCTGGAACTGCTGCCCATCAACTTCAGCTACATCTGGTTCGCACTGCTCATCTTGCTGTTCGCGGTCGGGATGGGGCTGTTCTTCTCACCCAACCAGGCCTCGGTGATGAACAGCCTGCCGCCGGACCAGCGCGGCGCGGGCGCGGGCATGCTCAACACCTTCCAGAATTCGGCCACCGTGCTGTCCATGGGGCTGTTCTTCACGATCGTCACCCTCGGGCTGGCCGCCCACCTGCCCAAGCACCTGTACAGCGGGCTGGTCGCGGCGGGCGTCCCGGCCGGCGCTGCGCACACGGTGGCGAACGAGCCGCCGATCGGCAGCCTGTTCTCGGCGTTCCTCGGCTACAACCCGATCCAGGAACTGCTCGCGCCCACCGGCGCGCTCCAGCACCTGCCGCCTGGCCAGGCCGCCTACATCACCGGCCGGTCGTTCTTCCCCAAGCTGATCGAGCAGCCGTTCGCGTCCGGCCTGCACCTGGCCTTCACCTTCGCCGCGATCGCGACCGCGATCGCCATCATCGCCTCCGCCGTCCGCGGCCAGCGCTACCTGCACACCCCGGAGCCCCTGGCCGAGGAACTGGCCGAAGGCGCGGCCGAGGCGGGTGGCCTGCTGGGACTGGAGCCCCTCGCGACCGACGGCCAGGACGCCGTCGACACCGTCGGGTCGGGCGCCGTGGTCACCAGCGGGCACCCGGGGCCCAACGGGCACCCCGCCGGCGACGGACGGACCGACAGTAACGGGAGGTCCAAGGGTGACAGGCGAGCCAGTGGTGACGGGCGGACCAGTGGCGAAAGGCGCACCGCCGGTGACGGGAGGGCCAGTGGTGACAGGCAGACCGCCGGTGACGGGAGGGCCAGTGGTGACAGGCAGACCGCCGGTGACGGGAGGGCCAGTGGTGACAGCCAGACCGCCGGTGACGGGAGGGCCAGTGGTGACAGCCAGACCGCCGGTGACGGGAGGGCCAGTGGTGACAGCCAGACCAGTGGCGAAAGGCGCACCACCGGCGACGGGCGCACCGATGCCGACCGGCCCACCGCCCCGAACGGGCGGCCGGCCGCCGGCGGGCAGGCGGCCAACGCCACGCCGGCCCCGGCGGGAACGACCGGGACGGATGAGCCCGGCGCACCGCTGGGTGGGGCGTGATCCGTGACCACGACCCCCCAGGCCCCCGCGGCGGAGCAGCCCGGCGATCAGGCCAGCGGGCCGCTGCTCGGGATCGGCGCGGCAGCGAAGCGCCTCGGCGTGTCCGAACGGGCGCTGCGCTACTACCAGCAGCTGGGCCTGATCGTCCCGGCCAGCACCACGCCGGGCGGCCTGCGGCGCTATTCGCAGGGCGACCTCGCCCGGGTGGAACGGATCGTGGAGCTGAAGACCCTGCTCGGCCTCAACCTGGACGAAGTCGCGCTGGTGCTGCGCAACGAGGACCGGATGGCGCAGATCCGGCTGACCTTCCACGACGAGCGCACCAGCGCGGACGAGCGCCGGCAGCTGACCCGTGAGTGCCTCGCCCTGCAGGAAGACCTCCGCGCCACGGTGGAGGCGAAACGGGCCGCGCTCGATACGTTCCTGGCCGACCTGGACGCCCGCATCGCCCGGGCCCGGGCCCTGCTGGCCGGCCACGAGACCGGCTGAGCCCCAGCGCCCACCCCATACCCGCGATGGCACCTCCACGTGTACCCGGTGACACGCAAAGGCGCCATCGCGTGTACTCCCCGTTCACGATGGCGCCGCCGTCGCCGCCCGGGCGGCCACGATGGGGTGCGCTATACCCGCAAAGACGCCATCGCGTGTAGCCGGGTACCCGCGATGGCGCCTCCGCGGGTAAGGCCCACGCGCGGCCGGCAGGGCTTACCCGCCGCCGGCAAGGCTTACCCGCCGCCGGCAAGGCTTACCCGCCGCCGGCAAGGCCCACCCGCGGCCGGCACGGCCCACGCGCGACAGGCCGCCGACTGGGCCGGCCTGAGCAGGACTAGTGTCTGTCGCCGCTGCCTAGATACCGCATGACACGCGGTGTCCCCGGCCCCGAGCGTGGCCGTCAGCCGACGCTGACAGCGTAGACGACGGTGTTGCTGAGGTAGGAGTGGATGGCGGGGTCGAAGGTGCCGCCGCAGGTGATGAGGCGCAACTCCGGACCGGGCGCGGACCCGTAGACCGCGCCGGTGGGAAACCGGTCCTTGGGGTAGAGGCGGACGGCCGTGACGCGGAAGACGGCGAGGGTGCCGTCGGCGCGACGGACGTAGGCGCGGTCCCCGGGGCGAAGGCTGCTGAGCCGGTAGAAGACCGCCGGCCCGGTCACGCTGTCGATGTGGCCGGCGATGATCGCTGGGCCGGTCGCCCCGGGCCGGGGGCTGCGGTCGTACCAGCCGGTGACGGAGAAACTGGGCGGAACCTGCAAGGTCCCGGCCGGGGTGAGGCCTAGGCGGATCAGCCGGGTGCGGATGCCGATGGCGGGGACCGTCAGCTCGACCGGCAGCGCAACCGGGCGGGTGGCCGTGGGCCACGAGACGGCGGCCGCCGGGTGACCCTGCACGGCGACCGGGCCCTGCACGGCGACCGGGCCCTGCACGGCGACCGGGCCCTGCACGGCGACCGGGGCCGCGGCCGGCCTGGCCACTGTCCCGCCACCGCGGGACAGCGCCAGGCCGAGCGCGCCGGATACGATCAGGGCCACGCCCGCGCCGAGGGCGGCCAGCTCCGTGACCGCCTGGCGGCCGTGGGCCAGCCTGGCCCTGGGCGTCACGGCGTGCGCGGGCCCGCGGGCCTGATCCGCCGGTACCGGTACAGGCCGGCCCCGGCGAGCACGCAGCCCGCCGCGACAGCGGCCAGCCAGGGAAGCGGCGACGGAGCCGGCCGTGGTGCCGTGCCGCCCAGCCCGGTGGCCGCACCGCCGGTCGGCTGGACCTGGCTGCCGGCCGCGTCCGTCAGGTCGTGGACACGCAGCCCGCCCGGGCCGTCCAGCACCACCAGCGTGTGGATCGAGTCGGCGGGCAGGGACAGCCGGGCCGTCGCGTCCTCGCCCTTGCCGGTGACGCGCACGGTCGTGCTCCCGGCGGCCACCCTGGTGTAGGACGTCATGCTGGCGAAATCCAGCTTCCGCGAGAGCATCAGGCCGCCGAGCGACATGCTGACCACGTGCTGGCGCAGCGACGCCTGGATTACCCGGACCAGGACGTGGCCAGCCGGGGCCGTGAACGTGTCCCTGAGCACCTGCAGCCGCAGCCCGGCCGCGGGGCCCATCCCGGCCACGGTGTAGGCCTCATCGCCGCTCACCTGAAAGCCGGTCGACAGCACCGGCTGCGCCGAGGCCGGGGCGCCCGCGGCGCGCATCGACACGGTGTAATCCCCGTCCGGAACCTGCTCGTACGGCGAGACCGTCCCGTAGCTGACGTGGTGCAGAACGATCCGGCGCCAGGGTGATCAGCAGCCGGGAATCGACCTGCCCGGCGAGCAGCGCGGCCCGCACGCCGGGTGAGGTCCCGATCCGGGGGTTGCCCAGCAGCTGGCTCCCGGCGGCCCGGCGGGCAGCCAGGTCCGCGGCCAGTGCGCTCTGGAACGCGGCCGTCCCGTCCGGCGCGACCGCGCGCACGTCGATCCGCAGCTCACCGGAGCCAAAGCTGGCGATGACCTCCGGTGCGTACACCCCGGCCAGCCGCGCGCCGAACTGGCTGCGCACCGCGGGCGTCGCCATCACCACGTCCGAGCCGAGCGGATCGGACGCCGCAGACCGCAGCACCAGCAGGTTCCCGGCCGTGACGCCCCGCGCCAGCAGCACGGCGCACATGGCCGGATCACAGGCGACGATCGCGTCGCCGTTCACCTGGCTGCCGACCCACGCCGCCGCCCGCTGGCGGATCGCGGCGGCCGGGCTGGCCGGTGTCCGCACCGCAGCGGGCGTGAAGCGGGACGCCTGGTCTCCCCCGGTCGCGGCACCGCTCACCTCGGCGGCCAGCAAGGCGGCCACGGCCACCGCGACGCCGGCCAGCACGAAGGGGCGCAGCCGCCGGCGGGGCCGGGCCCGGTGCCTGCCGTCGGCCGGTGCCTGCCGGGTCAGCTCGCTGACCTGGAGCAGGTGGTAGCTGGCCGCACACTGCGCGAGGTGATCCTGCGGCCAGGCGGTGACGCGCCACCGCCAGTATTCGGCGGCTCGCCGGTGGGCGTCGGTGACCTCGCCGCCCCGCTGCCGCTCGGCGAGACGGCGGTGCAGCTCGAAGGCGGTCCACCGGTGCACGAACAGCGAGCGCGGGTCGGTGGCGGAGCAGGCCGCGAGCAGGCCGCTGGCCCGGCATTCGTCGAGCAGGCCGGCCAGCTCGGCCGGGCTGTACTGACCGACGGGGAGCAGCAGGACGTCGTGGCCGATCGGCGCGCGGTACACCGACACACGGATCAGCAGGCCCTGCGCCTCGGGGCTGAGCCGGTCGAACAGGTCGCCCAGCAGCAGGTCGGCGACGGCCAGGGCGGCCGCCTCCGCCGCCGGCAGCGGCAGCTCGGTCGGCGCGGCAGGCCCCTGGCGGGCCGCCGGGTGACCGGTCCGCTCCTCGATCGCCGCGGCGAGGCGCCCGGCCGCGGCCGGAAAGCGGACGCCGCCGCCCGCGAGCAGCGCGTCCAGGTATTCCATGGCCCGGGGGTGACCGCCCAGCAGCCGCCAGGTGCGGTCGAGTTCCTGCTCGCCGAGCAGCCCGAGGGTCGGCTGGGACCTCGCGAGCTCGATCGCGCCGGAGCGGGACAGCGGCCCGAGGTGACGGAAGCCCAGCCGGGACGCGACCGCCTCGGGTACCGCGAACCGGTGACGGCAGGTGATGAGCAGCCGGCCCCGGTGCGGCGGGCCGGCCCAGCTGATCAGGAACTCGATCAGGGACGGGTCACGGATAGTGCACGTGCCGGCTTCCAGCGACAGGTTGTCGTCGAAGTTGTCGAGTACGAGAAGCAGCGGCACCTGATCGAGGACATGCCGGCGGAGCAGGGCGAGGCGCTGCGCCCAGGGCAGCCCGGTCCGGTCCGCCGCCGCCACCGCTTCGGCCGTGCGGCCGCCCCGGGCGGCCACCTCGGGATGCCGGCGCAGGCCGGCGGCGGAACCGGCGAGAAGCGCATCGGCGGTCACCTCGCCGTTGAGAGTCGTGGTCACGCAATCGGGTTCGAGCCGGCTCACCCGCTCGGCGATCTGGGCGGCGAGCACCGATTTGCCGATTCCGCCGACACCGTGCAGCACGAGCCCGGCCACGGCCGGGCTCACGAGCTCCGCGGACCAGCGCCGCCGCTCGGCCGAGCGGATCGGAACAGACGGCGCCGCCGACGGCTCCAGCTCAGCCGTCCTTGCGTGCCGCGCGTAATGGGGCAGGCGGACCACGTCCGCGCTTTGCGCTTCCCGGCCCGGGTGGGCGGCGGCTTCGGCCGGGACCGATTCTTCCGCTAATGCGAAGTTACCGGGCTGCGAACGAATCAGCTTCGCCACCATAACGTCCCCTCCCTGCATAACCCGGTAAGCAGCGGTCCCAAAGTTGTATAGCACGCCCGGCACTCTTATCGCATCTTTTCTAAATAGCTTCTGTTTTCTTGCGAGCGCACCATAATTTGCATGCCTAATTATGACTGGTATTTTCACAGCCTATGCCGATAACGTCCCTTAGTCGCGCTTGCCCGTTATCGGGCGGATGGGCGCACGATGGGGATGTCCATTAAGTTTTGAGTAATGGCGCACAGGGTGCATCCATTGCGCATAAGCGGGCAGTGATGGCCGTGACATCTCTCCCGCCGGGCGGCGCCGCCGGTCCCGGGCCACGGCCCAATGGCGTTAAGTTAGTCTCACATCGGTGTAAGATCGCCTGCGTGGCGAGGCCAGGGCAGCAGGTGGTAGCCGGGGACCGCCTGGCGGACCGGATCGGGATC
>Ga0335085_10011874_pt1 | contig 12870 bp, 10 predicted proteins | sample Lox_Sample_45_FD_206712 | JGI IMG/M metagenome (GOLD analysis project Ga0335085, IMG submission 206712) | Soil microbial communities from Loxahatchee National Wildlife Refuge, Florida, United States - Lox_Sample_4.5 | ecosystem: Environmental > Terrestrial > Soil > Wetlands | place: USA...
GTGACAGGCCAGACATTTATCGTAAAAAACCTTTTTGACGAGATCATGACAATCCAGGCAGCGTCCTTCAGATTTTTCGTGGACCCGGGAAACCTTCCCGGGCATCACACCCTTCAGGATGTCGAGCGCGTCGGCCGTCCCAACGGTTGCGAGACACCACACGAAAATTGCAAGGCCGAATTTTCTCCACATCGGGCGTCCCGGCGGTCTCAACAATAACTCAGAATATCAATACGGCGGCGATATGAACAATCAACGTGAAGGCGAGAATCCAAATAAACGGTACATGAAGCTTGTGCCAGTAGGAAAAAAGGCTTGTTGTGGCCTCCAGGGCCGAAACGTTCTTCTCGAGACGAATCCGCTTCACAATCAGGAATTCCAACGAGTCCGATGACTTCATGGGATTTATGACAGGCATCCGGCCCTGGGAGCGGGAAAGCCGCCTGAGCTGCCTTCTCACCTTTTTCTCAAGACGGTCCAATCGGATCAGCAGGAAGAACGGCCCGAAGAACCCACGTGATTTTTTCTTTTCTCGACGGCTGAAAAAAGTTTGGATGGTCTCGAGGATGGTTTGCGATTCTGAAACTCGTTGGGAGATATTTCGATCCAATTGTTCGATTTCCTGGATCATCTCCTTTAATGTGGCCCGTTCCCCCGATAGAGAAAACTGGAAATGCCGATAAATATAGCGACCGAATACGCCGCTGGCCACAACGATCAGCATCGCATAAAAGGCGATGGCCGCGTTGGGGGACTTGATGAAAAAACCGGTGTGGTACACGACCAAGAGCGGCCCGAGGATGCATAGCGTGATGTGGATGTCCAACCATCGGCTCATGTTTCCCAGACTTCGGAGCACCCGGATCCTTTTACGCAGCGCATACAAGAAGGCGCCCAAAAACATCATGGTGGACCCAATAATCCCGAGCATCAACGGAACAAATGATTTCGGGGAATAGGGATGCCCTGAAAAATAAATCGGCAGGGCGACCACCGCGGCGCATCCGAATATTAGAATTAAAAGTCTGATGGGACCCTCTTTTCCATCTCATGAATGGACGCTTAAAGCCAAGGACAGGCCCCAAAGCGTCTTTCAGCGTTTCGGAACAACACGACCGGGCCTCAGAACGGAATCGTGAGGCTGGTTCGGGTTTCCACCGTCGTCACCGTTCCGTTTGTGGTGTTGTTCTTATCCATGTCGTAATCGGCGTCAAGGCTGAGCGAAATCCCGCTCCCGAAGGTGTAGATCAATGTGAATCCGGGGATGAGCCGCGTCGATTGGGTGGCGGAGGTTTTTATTTCAAAACGCTCCCAACGGCATCTCAAGGACGTTTGAAATTCTGGGCCCAAGTACTTTGAAAAGGTTCCCGTCACCGTTGTCGTTTGATAATCGGTCGTCGGCTGGAAAAGATAGAGCACTGTTCCAACCTCCGACCAGTGGAGCCCGTTTCGCTCGCTGAGAAAGACCGAATAGCGATCACCCTTCTTATCCGCCTTTCCGTCGTTGAAAACGATCGCCTGGAAGATCGTATGGGCGTACCTTAAATCGAGATGCCAGACCTTCGAAAAATCGACGGTGGTTCCCAGTCTGGCCTCCCGCGAATCGGTCGTATTTTTCAATGCGAGGGCCTGGAGATCGTTTCGTGTCAAAGTTTGCCGCGCAGCATCGAGCGACGTGATCGGCGGTGTTATCAACGCGAGGGAGGGATCGATCAACGCCGTTTCGTAATCCAGAAAAGGATTCTTTCGATATTCGACCGCCGCGGAATACGAAGCGATCGCGTAATGGTATTCAAAACTCAGTAATTTGTCGTTGAAATCTTTGAAGGCCAGGTCATAGTCCACTATGGAGGAAATGTTGATTGGATCATTCAACCAGTACCCGTTCAGTCCGACCGCATTTCGCGTTGAAAAACCGTTGTTGAACTCCTGGGTATAATAGATTTTTCCTCCAAGATGATAGAGATCATAGATCGAAAGGTAGGTATCGTAAAACAGGCGATCGTGCTGAATCTGGATTTTATTTCGATCGAACGGGTCGACCGCATAACCGACGCTGGTCGTCAAACCGAGCGTGTTGAAGGGCCGGAGACCGAAGGCCAGTCCATCAAAGCGACTGAATAAGGTATTCCCGGAAGCCGGTTGTCGTCCGATGCGGAGGTCGACCATGGAACGAGGGTCGGACCAGTCCGCGAAAATTTTATTGAGTCTGTAGAAGGAGTTATCGGGGGTCAGAAAATCATCCGAATTCATACCGGAAAAATAGATTTTTAAATCCCCTCCGGCCGACTTCCTCCAGCGGAAATCCAAATATTCGTTCAAGCGGTTTTGTACCGTGGGAGTGGGGTCCGCCGGGGATGTTTGAGTATCATTATAATACTCCAACGTAAAAGCGCCGGAAAATTTTCCAAATGGGGCCGTTTCCTGTCGACGCACCGGAGAGAAAACCGGTTGAGGGGGGGTGCCTTGATTGCTGCCCGGGAGACTCTCCGACTGAACCGCCGCACTCGACGGGCCGGTAGAAGGACCGTTCACAGAATCCGACCCGGTTGTCAGAGCCGCCAACCTCGCTTTTACTTCAGGGATATGTCTGCTTGAAGGAAAATTGCTGGTAAATAGCGTGTACTGCTGCACGGTGTCATTCCGTTTGCCCTGTTCATCCGCAATCCGGGCCAGGTACCATTGGGCCTCCTCCAAACCGGAGGGGTCCGTTTTCGTATCGATGAATCTATTGAAGATTACACGGGCCCGTTCTAAATCTCCTTTTTCAAACGCGTTGACCCCTTCCGCAAAATTTATCGACGGGCCGGAATCGGTTTTCAAAATGGGTTTGTTTCTACTCAAAGAACAACCGATCATCGTCAAAAAAAAAGTGGCCAACGCGAGACAAAATGCCGCACGCGAGAGAAAAAAAACCCATCGTTCCACGGGGGCGTTAAAAACGACTGTAGTCAGCATGCTCGTGACAATTGGCGCACATGGCATCAAGCGCGATGGACCGATGGTTCTCGTTCGGCCTGTAATCACGCGTGTGGCAGTTCGCGCACGCACCATACTGGGTGCCGTCCCGGTAAAACGGGGTCGAAAAATTTTGCGGGTGACAGACCGAGCAGTCCAGAGGAGCATGACCCCCGATTAATTTAGGGTTATCATGGGTCGCATAAGTGGCGGGGGTCCAGCCGGTCGTCTTATGACAGGTGTCGCATTGAAGTGTGACCCCGGCGTGGTTTGCAGGCTTTCCGGTCGCCACCTGACCGTTGTGACAGTTCGAGCACTGCCCGGCCGCACTGGCATCGTGAACATAGCCCGCGGGGGTCCATCCCGTCGTCTTATGACAGGTGTCGCACTGCGCCGTGGTCGGGACATGGTTCTGCGGCTTGCCAGTCGCATTTTGGCCGTTATGGCAGTTCGAGCACTGCCCGGCGGTGCTGGCATCGTGAACAAAACTCGTGGGGACCCATGCCTTCGTCTTATGACAGGTATCGCACTGCGCCGTGGTCGGGATGTGGTTCTGGGGCTTGCCCGTCGCCTTTTGGCCGTTGTGACAGTTCGAGCACTGCCCGGCCGCGCTGGCATCGTGGACATAGCCCGCGGGGGTCCATCCCGTCGTCTTATGACAGGTGTCGCACTGCGCCGTGGTCGGAACATGGTCCTGCGGCTTGCCCGTGGCCATCTGGCCGTTGTGACAGGTGGCGCACTGGCCGGCAACCAGAGCAAGATTATGATTAAAGGTTGCAGGTGACCAGGCATTGACGGAATGACAGACATTACATCCCTGATTCGTCATAATGTGATTCTGCGGCTTTCCATAAGAAATCTGATCATTATGGCAATTTTCACACTCCCTGGGAGTCGCACTATACTGCCCCCCCAAATGACACTGGGAGCATTTCAAGCCTCTATGCGCACCCAGAAGCTGAAAAGAGGTAGCATCATGATTGAAATTGGCTGGCGGCTCGTAATCGGCTGAACTTTTTGAGGACCTGCTCGTTGTTTCAGGTGTCGCCACTTGGTAGGAGAGAAAAACCATTCCCAAGATAATGCCTGTCAGAGCGGCCATAACAACAAAACCGGGTCTCCATATTGAAGACTGCCTCATTTTGTTTTCCCCTATTTCAGACAAAAAAATAGCCGCCAAAGGATTTCCTCTGGCGGCCCGGCGAGCATGTCCCAAACCTTAAATTCGGGAGTTAGCCCCGTTGCACTGCGTCCCCATCTTTCGATGGGTTTGCTCTGATCAAAGGTTTTTATTATTAAATTCTATTAATTTACACTTTTGGGAAAATTTTACCAAATTTATTATATTTGTCAAGTGCTAAATTTATAATAGTTAATTTTCAGTAAGATTGGATACAGTATAGCACCTAATTCAATTCGTGGAGACACCCAATCGCTGCTGTGACGCCTTGGCGCTTGGAAATGGACTGGAGTATAATGATTTAATAAACGGGAGGTGATGCATGGCTGAGGCGGTGATCATTGAGGGTATCCGAACCCCGTTTGCGAGGTCGGGGTCGGTTTTCAAAGATATCCCGGCCGAGGAGTTGGGAAGACTCGCCGTCCACGAACTTATAGAGAAAACCGCACTGGATCCGAAGATTGTCGATGAAGTCATCATTGGAACGGTCAGCCAGATGGTCGACACAGCCAACGTTTCGCGAGTCATCGCACAGCGCGCCGGCCTCCCCCCCCGCGTGCCGGCCTATACCGTCAACCGAAACTGCGCCTCGGGCCTGGAGGCGATCGGAAGCGGGTTGGAAAAGATTCGGGCGGGAATGGCCGATGTCGTCATCGCCGGCGGTGTCGAGTCCATGAGCAATATTCCGATCTTCTATTATGGTAAGCGCATGACCGAAATACTCGTCGACGCTTCGAAGGCCAAAACGTTGGGGCAGAAGATTGCGAAGTTCGCGTCGCTGCGCCCCCGCGATCTGAAACCGAGCGTCATCAGCCAAACCGATCCGCTCAACGGCATGCGGATGGGGGACACGGCCGAGGTGCTGGCGAAAGAATTCGGGATCCCAAGAGAAGAGCAGGATGCCTTTGCCTTGATGAGCCATCAGCGGGCCGTCGCAGCCCGGTCCCGTCTTTCGGAAGAGATCACCCCCGTCTATCTTCCCCCCCGGTATGACACCGTGGTCAAGAACGATGCCGGCCCGCGGGAAAATCAAAAAATCGAGGATTTGGCCCGTCTGAAACCGGTTTTCGATCGTCGATACGGCTCGGTCACGGCCGGTAACGCATCCCCTCTGACGGACGGAGCCGCCGCACTTCTGATCATGAACGAGGAAAAGGCCCGTGCGATGGGGTTTAAGCCGCTTGGTCGCATTCGGAGCTATGCCTATGCCGGCCTGGATCCTGCGAGGATGGGGCTGGGACCGTCTTTTGCAACCCCTTTGGCCCTGGACCGGGCCGGGATGAAATTTTCGGATATTGAACTGATCGAGATGAACGAAGCGTTCGCGGCGCAGATTCTGGCGAATGAAAAAGCATTCGCCTCGAAAAAGTTCGCTCAGGAACATCTGGGACGCAACGAACCGATCGGGGTGATCGATCGAAGCCGGTTTAATGTCAACGGGGGTGCGATCGCTCTCGGCCATCCGCTCGGCGCGTCCGGCGCCCGCCTGATGCTGACCCTGCTATACGAGCTGCGACGGAGAAACCAATCCATCGGTTTGGCGACCCTTTGCGTTGGCGGTGGACAGGGCGCGGCCTGCATCGTTGAGAGGAGATAAAAGATTATGACCCCGGAGAAATGCCTTCGCACCACGATCGATGACCGCGGCCTTTGCCATGTGGAAATCGATGTCCCGGGAAAAACGGTCAATTTGATCTCGCCTCGGGTTCTTACGGAACTTGAGCAAGCGATTGATTCCATCCGGTCCGATCCCAGGATTAAAGGCGTCATTTTCCTGAGCCGTAAACCCGACCACTTTATCGGCGGGGCCGAGATCGACGTCCAACGATTCCTGAGCGATCTTGACGCCACATTGATTTTTATAAAACAAGGCCGCGATGTTTATCAAAGAATCGCCGAGCTCTCCGTCCCGACGTTGGCGGCGATCCATGGGGCCTGTCTGGGGGGGGGACTGGAATTGGCCTTGGCTTGCCGTTACCGTCTGGCGAGCGACCACCGGAAGACGCGTCTCGGCCTGCCGGAAGTCTTGCTCGGAATCTTCCCGGGCTGGGGCGGAATAACCCGGCTCCCCCGTCTGACCGGGCTTTCGGCGTCGCTTGACCTGCTCCTGACGGGCAAACAGCTCGATGCGAGGCGAGCTGAGCGAATCGGGTTGGTGGACCGCATCCTCACCTCCAAGGAGATCCAGATGCAGGCCGATACTTTTATGCTCGAGTGCCTAACGCAGGGGGCCTCGCTTCATCGGAAAATTCAATCGGCCCGACGGCGCTCTCAAAACAAAATCCTGGCGCGCTTCTTGAACGAAACCCCTCTCGGCCGGGCTTTGGTATTTCATCAAGCCCGTAAAAACGTCATGAGGCTCACCCTGGGACGCTATCCCGCTCCGCTGAAGATTATCGACGTGGTCCGAAAGGGAATCGGAGGTCCGCTCGAACGATCGTTGGAGCTCGAGCAGGAGGGGCTCCATGCGCTTATTCGTGAAGAAACCACGCAGAACCTGATCCATGTCTTTTCAATACGAAGGCACGCCGGAAAACTGCCAAAGGAGATTACCCCCTCCGATCTCGTCCCGCCGATTCGGAAAGTGGGTATCCTTGGGGCCGGCGTGATGGGCGCCGGCATAGCCCAATGGATGCTCCAACAGGAGATTCCGGTGCGCCTGAGAGACATTCACGAGGAGGCGATCGCAAAGGGTGTCAAGACCGTTAACGAGGCCTTTGAAAAGCAGGTCTCCCGGCGGAGAATCCGCCCGGAAGAAAAAGAGAACCGGATGCGACTTCTTTCAACCACCACAGACTATTCCGGTTTTTCGACGTGTGACCTGGTTATCGAGGCCGTGGCCGAAAAGATGGAAGTCAAACAACGGGTGATCCGCGACCTTCAAGAGGCGGCCGGGGATCGAGCGATCTTCGCCACAAACACCTCTTCGCTTTCGATCACGGACATGGCTGAGGGCGCAAAGAGACCGGACCGCGTATTGGGGCTTCATTTTTTCAATCCGGTCGCGCAGATGCCGCTCGTAGAGGTCGTTAAAGGAAAAATGACCTCCGACGAGACACTGGCCGCCGGTGTAGTCTTCGTCAAAAGAATCGGTAAAACGCCTCTGGTCGTTTCGGACAGTCCCGGCTTTCTGGTTAACCGGATCCTGATGGCCTACGGGAATGAGGCCGGGCTTCTTTTAGAAGAAGGGGCTACGGTCGATCGGGTGGACCGCGCCATGGAGGTTTTCGGAATGCCGATGGGTCCGTTTACCATGATGGACGTTGTGGGGCTGGACATCGCCCATCACACAGCCGAATCGATCCGAACGTCCCTTCATCTGGATCCGGCCGAGCAATCCCGGATCGGCGATCGGTTATTCGGAGCCGGAAGATTTGGAAAAAAGACCGGACAGGGTCTCTATCGATACGAAGGCAGGGAAAAACGCCCCAACCCCGAATTGGACACGATGCTGGCGGCGATACGAAAAGAACGCGGACTGACTCCGCGAGCGAATATAAACGATCAAGAAATAACCGATCGTCTCGTGATGATCATGGTGAATACAGCCGCTTGGTGTCTCGAGAAGCGGATCGTTCAGTATCCGGGAGATGTCGATCTCGGAATGATAATAGGCGCTGGTTTCCCCCCATTTAGGGGAGGATTATTAAAGTATTGTGATAAGATTGGAATTGGAAGGATTAAAGAAACGCTCGACCGTTATTCCCAATCCGCCGGTCCCCGCTTCTCTCCGGCTCAAATGATCACCGATCTTGCCAAGCAGGCCGATGGGTTTTATTAGAGCGCCAGATATGCGTTCGTGACGTATTCCTGGATCATGCGTTGCGTGTTGAAAAACGAGGCATTTAATGCGACGCAGTGCTTCATGATGTTGATGTACTTGTCACGATCGCGGTAGAACATCGGAATGATCACATTTTCAAGTTTGTGGTAGAGATAGGCCGCATCCCGATTCCGATCATCTCCCTCGGCGGGGGGTTGACCATCCTGCGCGATGGCCCATCCGGTGACGCCTTCCATATGGCCCTCGGCCCACCAACCGTCTAAAATACTTAATTGAGGGACCCCGTTGTGGCAGGCTTTCATCCCGCTGGTTCCGGAGGCCTCCATCGGTCTAACCGGATTGTTGAGCCAGAGATCCACACCGGACGTAATCAGCCTTCCCATTTCCATGTCGTAGTTGGAAAGGTAAATCCCCTTTATATGGTTTTTGAGTTCCCGTTGCGACTGGAATATTTTTGTGATGACCGCCTTGGCTTCCCGATCCTGCGGATGTGCCTTACCGGCGTAGATGATTTGAAAAGGTCCCACCTCCGCGACGATTTTTTTCAGCCGATCAATGTCATGAAACAGCAGATCCGCCCGTTTATAAACCGCAGCCCGGCGGGCAAACCCGATCGTGAAGACCGAGATATCCATTCCAACCTTTCCCTTCCGGTTGACCAAGTCGATCAGCGCCTGCTTGGCCTCCAGATGGGCCGCCCATATGGCTTCTTTGGGGATGTTCAGGGCATGACGAAGCGAAAAACTGTCCCTTCGCCAATCCGGCAGATATGAATCGAAAAGTTTTTGAAATGGTTCCGAAGTCCATGTAACGGAATGAACCCCGTTCGTGATGAATTGAATGGAGTGGCCTGGAAACATGGCACGGGCTACCTCACCGTGCTTCCGGGCGACGCCGTTGATATAGCCGCTCAGGTACAATGCCAGTCGGGTCATATCCAAATCTTGACCCTCATGGAAAACATTCAGGCGAAAGATATCCCGCTCGCCCAAAATGTTTCGTACGAGGTCCAAAGCAAAACGATCATGCCCGGCGGCGACCGGCGTGTGGGTTGTAAATACACACTGACGGCGGACGGACTCAATCGTCTCGGGATCGCTCTCCGGCTTGTTGAGTTGACGACCCGCCCCTTCTAGGAGTTCAAGTACAGCCAGACTCGCATGGCCTTCATTCATATGGTATTTTTTGATCGTGTGATGGCCCAACTCTCGCAGCATCCGCATACCTCCGATACCCAGAATCACCTCCTGGCATAGGCGATACCGTGCGTCTCCGCCGTAAAGATGTCCGGTCAGGGAACGATCGCGGGGATCGTTTTCTTCAAGATTTGTGTCTAAAAAATAAACAGGGACTGTAAAATCCCGACTCCCGCGCAGTTCATATTTCCAGGCCCGGATCTTCACCGACCGGCCCTCCATCTCGACTTTCACCATCACCTGAAGAGGCTCAAGGAAACTTCGGGGATCCCAGGCAACGGCCTCCTCCAATTGATTTCCGTGTTCATCCAACCGCTGGTGGAAGTAACCTTTTTCATGGAGCAACGTGACCGCAACCATCGGAACATTCAGATCCGCGGCCGATCTAAGCATATCGCCGGCCAGGATTCCCAGACCACCGCTATAGGTCGGGATTCCGTTGTGCAGCGCGATTTCCATTGAAAAATAAGCGATTGAACGTTCATCAATCATAGACGAATTATCTCCCGTTGGATTCGATATGCGAACGAATGAATGATGAAGTTGAACTCAAACAAGTTTGGATTGGATGAGGCCGCTTCACACCGGTGGATTTCGCCAGGATACACTTTTAATTATATCTTAAGCCATGATTCTTTGGGAACAAAATGTACCTTATTAAAATAACACAATAAGTAGTTGTAAATCAATGTGACCTACAATCCCATGTAGATCGTGACTCCCGATTCGAATTACAAAAGCCGGTGATGATCAAACTGCAGTAGACGGGTAATAACGGCGCCATTCTCATTGAAACTCACCCGCCGGATGGCCGGGAGGTAAATTCCGTTGACAACGGCATGGTTGTCCCAATAGGTTTCGACCTGACGCAAGGCACCGTCCCCCGGTGAAAAATAAAAGACCGCGTAGCGGGTGGTCAGGGCCTTGCCGTCATTGGTTGTGAGACTGTCCTCGACATTGATCGTGAATTTGACCCGTTCCATACTGCGGTTAATTTGGGTGATCCGGTCGTCATGGATACGGTAACGCGAATTCATGCCGTCCCCATGGATTATCAACAGGCGGCCCATCGGATGATGGTCTTCTTCACCTAGGGTAAGAGAGTACTTCCCGTCCGATTCTTCATACGTGCGGGGGGCCCGATGCACGGCCATCATGCCGATTTGACCCTCAGCCCATTTCTTCAGATCCTCGTGCTCAAGATGGACCGTGACCTCACGGGCCGAGTGAACCTTCACATGGCCTTCGGATATTCGTCCGCCCTCTCGACACGTTAAATCGGCCATGAAGCCTTTGAAATCCTGCGGCCAGCGGAATGTTTTCTCAAAGGCGCGGCGGAGTAAATCATGGGCGGCAGGATCATCCGCTACAGTTCCGCTACTCTCCGTCTTTCTCTGATACGTCTCCATGGTGATCTCCTTTCCGTTTATACTTTTGATGGGGACTTTCAATGGGACTGAATTTTCTTTTCCGACCCAAACTGGGCTTCAAAATTCAACGCCTGTGCTCCCCGAAGAATTTTAAGGATCGCATGGTCACCCGGCTGTTTGAAACTCATAAGATGAATCAGATCGGAAGGTTCAAGGATCGATTGACCATCAAACGAAACAATAATATCTCCCTCCCGAATACCGGTTTTCAAGGCGGTTGAATCAGGCATCACTTTGCGAACCGTCACGCCTTTCTCGGTTTTGTCAACCTGGACGCCCAAATGGACGCTCTGGTCCTCCAAATCTTTATAACCGTCGGCCCACACAAAATCGGCGAGGTAGAGCGGAATGGAGACCGGTTGAACGTCCATAAGTAGGTCCTTTCGACTTTCCGGCACCTCCTCCGTGTATGGCATGACGATCTCATAGGGTTCCGGCAGTCGCCGGAACACTCTTCGCGGTACTCCGAATCCATAGTTGACGTGGAACCCTCCCGTAAAGACGACCATTTTTTTTCCACGTCCCTCGGGACTGGAGAGATAGGTTGAGATGGTTTGTGCCATCGTTTCATCCCAAATCAACATTGTTTCGTAAAACCGCTCGAAACCCTCATCCCCGTGCGCATGGCCCCCAAACACCGCCTTGAGGGAGTTTCGATGGTATGGATCCTCACGATCCATTTCGGGCAGCTCTTTTTCCAGGTTTTCCGACAACCCTTCCGTCCCCTTCTTCATGATCTCGTGGACCAGTTCATCGGGTGCATTCAGAGCGATCAAAGGAATTTTCTTGTCGCGACTGTAGCGGAGAATCGCACGATAATAATTGTAGGACTGATCCCAATTGTCATACCAGACTTTGATAAATTCTTTTTCATCCATTTGACCATGGCTCCATCGGTTCAATTGATCCTGAGACGGCTTTTGGAACATCTCCATCCCAACAACCCATTGTCCCGGAAACTGCTTCCACAGTCCCTGCAAGACCTCCAGTTCCACTTGATGATCTTCAAGATTGGTATGGGTTTCTCCCACATAGACGATCCGTGAACTGGACAGGATATGAAACATCTGTTCCTTGGTAACCTCGATGCCGGTGGGCAGATGAAGTATCGTCCCTGGTTTGAGAGTTCCCAAATCTCGGTATGGCGACTCCGAGAAAACCTCCTTTAAACGGGATGGAGGTTCGACAACACAGCCAGAAACATCTACAACGATGATGGATAACAAAACGAAGGGGAGAATATACCGGATCATTTTTTCTCCATAAGAGATGCAGGGGGATTAATCGTATCACAGGATGTCGTAATCCTGTCAAGAAGAGAGGCCCGAGGTCCATTGCAACCGTGGCGGAGATCTTATATTAGAATCACAACGGTCGCGCGGAAGAAGTTAGATTTGGACGATAAAAATTGCAAGGACTTCCCAGTGTGGTGACGACGGTTATCACGGGCCTTGGATGCAGACCAACTGGAAAAAGGGATTCAAAGTTGAAGGATGATGGAAAGAATTTCGGTCCTTGAATTGACTTTTAATCGCCTCATGATGTGTTTTAAATGCCCTTTGATCGTATCTTCAGAAACACAAAGAGCATCGGCGATTCGCTTATTGGTCAATCCGGAAAAAAGGTGTTTAACAATTTCCATTTGGCGATTGGTTAATTGAAAGCGGCTTCTTAATTTTTCCAGATCAATTTGTCGATGTTGCGAAACCTTCTCGATCAACATCATGATATGAAAAGCCTGCCCCGCTTGAGCGTCATCGCCGTTGAGAGGGAACCCTCTACAACAATACATCGCATCCTGGGTCGAAAACAAGGAAATTTGAGGGGCGACCTGAGCCTGATGATCATCGCGACATGCCAAATAACTCTTTTTAAGATTTTCGTACAAATTAAAAATTTCTTTTGGGATCGTAACACCCATCATAAGATGATCGGAGTCCGAATGGTTTCCGTTTACTTTGGAAAGGATTCCTAACGCGACCGGATTAAAAAAAACAGGTTCTTGACGATGGTTGAAGACAAGAATACCAGGCACTGAGCGCCTGTTTGCAACCTCGAGAAGATCCATATACACCCTCATATGTGGTGTGAAGGAAGGGACCTACAAGGTACTTGAGCTAAAACATACAATAACTCAAGATCCTTGTCAACACATTTTATGATAGGATTTCCTTGTTAATAAACTATTCATAAAGCGGTTAATTCATGAGCAATTATCGGCTCATAATCCTGCTCAGATCCATAGGAATCTTGCGCAGGGTCCGAATCGCACATTTCCAGCTGTTGATCGCATCGTGCTATCTTGATCCAACCCGTTTGGAT
>Ga0335085_10011875_pt1 | contig 12870 bp, 8 predicted proteins | sample Lox_Sample_45_FD_206712 | JGI IMG/M metagenome (GOLD analysis project Ga0335085, IMG submission 206712) | Soil microbial communities from Loxahatchee National Wildlife Refuge, Florida, United States - Lox_Sample_4.5 | ecosystem: Environmental > Terrestrial > Soil > Wetlands | place: USA: Florida...
GCAAGCGCCGGGGCGCCGTGAAACCGGAGAGGACGCGGAAGCCGACCGAGCTCCCGCCTGCCACCCCCGGCCAGCGTGCGCCGGTCCGGGCGTGGGTGAAGCGCGAGGTCCACGAGCGCGACCGAGGCCGCTGCACCCACGTGTCGCCCGAGGGCCAGCGGTGCGAGAGCACCTGGCAGCTCGAGCTCGATCACGTGAAGGGTGCGCTCGTCACCGGAACCTCGACTCCCGACGAGCTGACCCTCAGATGCCGGATCCACAACCAGCTGCGGGCCAGGGATGTGTTCGAGAGGGAGCACGTCGAGCGGCGCATCCGGGAGGGACCGCGCCGGCGCGCGACGGAGTCGGCAGCAAGGCGGGCTGGGTCTGCGTCCGGAGAGCCCTTTTCAAGACGAAGGCCCCCGCCGCGCTACACCAATAGTGACTGACGCCGGAGACCCGTGTGGGGGGAGGCAAGAACAGCAACAGACACACTCCGGTCACACTCCCAGTATCCGCTCGAGCACCGTGACTCCTCCCTCGAGCCTCCCCACCTCGGCGAAGCCCTCGTGCTCCCAGAAGTCGCGGGCCTCGGGGTTCTCGTCGCCCACGGTGGCACGCACCGCGTGGTATCCCGCCTCGGCGAGCGCGTGGACGAGGGTCGCCACCGTCTCGCCGCCGTAGCCGATGCCCTGGCAGGACTCGCGGAACAGGAGGAGCCCCACGTGCGCGTCGGCCGGCCCGGGCTGGTCGAGATGGAGGTCCAGCACGCCCAGGGCGGGGCCGCCGCGCGGCGGCGCGAGCAGCCAGATCCTGCGAGCCGGGTCCGCCTCGGCGTCGGCCAGCATCCGCCGGGCGTGGTCCGGCGCAGCGGGCGCGCCCTCGGTGCGGATGAAGTACTCGGGCGCGCCGTCCAGGCAGGCCTGCAGGGCGGCGGCGTCGGACGGCACGGCGGGCCGTGCGGCGAGGCGGGGCCCGTCGAGCGAGGGGAGGTCGCGGCGTCTCGGCCTCGGGGCTGCCATGATCGAAACGTGCTCCGGGCGTCCCGCGGGATCAAGCCGCCGCGGCGGGTAGGGGCGCCTCACTCCACGAGCCATTCGAGCGCAGCCGGTTGAGCGAGGGTCTCGACGACGCGGTCCGCGCCCGCGGCCGCGAGCGTCGCGGCGTCGTGGCGCCCCGTCGCGACGGTCAGCGCCGGACACCCGACGCGGTGTGCGGCGTACACGTCGCGCGGCGTGTCGCCCACCACCAGCACCTCGGCGGGGGCGACCTCGCGCCCGAGGCGCGCCGACGCGCGGCGCACGGCCGCGGCCACCACGCGCTCGCGTGCCTCGCCGTCGTGGCCGAACCCGCCGATCGCCTCCGGCGTCCACTCGAACCAGCGGTCGAGCCCGCCACGGGCGAGCTTGTGCCGCGCCCCCTCCACGACGTTGCCGGTGCAGAGGCCGAACGGGCGCCCGATGGCGGTGAGCGTCTCGAGGAGCGACTCCACCCCGGGCAGCACCTCGAAGCCCGGAGCGGTGCGGATCTCGCGCTCGAGGTGCAGCACGTAGCGCGACAGCACGTCGTCGCAGACGACGTCCGTGAAGGCGCGGCCCAGGGCGTCGAACGCCTCGTGAACGATGAGGCGGTCGGTCATGCCGTCGAGGCGGATCCTGTCCACGATTCCGTCCACCGGACCGCACAGCTCCGCGAGGGCAAGGCCGATCGCGCGCCTACCGGCACCGCCCGCGGAGACGAGCGTGCCGTCCACGTCGAGGAGGACGACCGAGAAGCGGCCGAAGCGGGCCGTGGGGCGGGTCACGCGAAGAGCGCCTCCACGAACTCGGCCGGGGAAAACGGCCGGAGGTCGGCCACCGTCTCGCCCACGCCGACGTATCGGACCGGCAGGTGGAGCTCGTCGCAGATGCCGATGACGACGCCGCCCTTGGCGGTGCCGTCGAGCTTCGTGAGGACGAGGCCCGTGACGCCGAGGGCCTCGTGAAACTGCCTCGCCTGGGCGATGGCGTTCTGGCCGTTGGTGGCGTCGAGCACGAGCAGCACCTCGTGCGGTGCGCCCGGCGCGGCCTTGGCCATGACCCGCTTCACCTTCTTGAGCTGCTCCATGAGCGGCGCCTTGGTGTGAAGCCGCCCGGCGGTGTCGCAGACGACGACGTCGGCCTTCTCGGCCACGCCTCGCTGCACCGCCTCGAAGCAGACGCTGGCGGGGTCGGCGCCGTCCTTGCCACGCACGATGGGGACGCCGACACGGCCGGCCCAGACCTCGAGCTGCTCGCCCGCCGCGGCGCGGAAGGTGTCGCCCGCTGCGAGGAGCACCTTGTGCCCGGCGGCATTCAGCCTGGCGGCGAGCTTGCCGATGGTGGTGGTCTTGCCCGAGCCGTTCACGCCCACGACCATGATCACCCACGGCCGCGCCGGCCCCGGGGAGCCGCTCGCGCCATCCGCCGTGGCCCCGCCGTCGAGCGAGAGGATGCGCGCGATGTCCTCGCGGAGGACGGCGCGCAGCCGTCCGGCGTCCGACAGCTCGCGGCGCCGGACCTTCTCGCGCGCCGACTCGAGGAGGTGCGTCGCCGTCTTCACGCCGATGTCGGCGGTGAAGAGCACCTCCTCCAGCTCGGCCAGCACCGAGTCGTCCACCGGCCGCCCGCCGCCGAAGAGCCCGGACAGCCGCGCCATGAAGCCGCTGCGGGTCTTCGCGAGCCCGGCCGCCAGCGTCTTCCCGCCCTCGGCCTCCGCCTTCCTGTGCTCCTCCGCCGCGGCGCGGGCCCGCGCCTCGGCCTCCTCGCGCGCGGCCCGCTCGGCGGCCTCGCGCGCGAGGCGCTCCTCCTCCTCGCGCTCGAGACGGCGGCGCTCGCGTTCCTCGTGCTCCGCCTCCTTCTTCTGGCGGTAGGCCTCCTTCTTCCTGGCCTCGTCCGCCTCGCGGTCGGCCTCGGCGACCGGCGCGGGTGGCGGGGCCTTCCTGCGCGGCTCGGTGCGGGTCTCGCGCGCAGCCGGCGCGGTCGGCGGGCCGTGAGGCTCGGCGGTCGGCCTGGCAGCGGGCGGCCCGGGCGCGCGACGGCGCCGGGCCAGCCGCACGCCCGCTGCCACGACGAGCGCCGCGAGCGCGGCGACGACGGCCAGCCCGACGGCGTCGGTGGCGGTGAGGGCGAGGAGGGCAGACAGGGGGCGGACTCCGCGGCGAGGGCGGATGGATATACGGACGGGGAGCGGCGCGTGTCAATGACCGGATCCGGAGCCGGATCCGGCCCGGAGACCTACGCCGCCGCTTCCCTCGCCCCGTCCGACAGCCTGACGGAGACGAGCTTCGACACGCCCGGCTCCTCCATGGTGACGCCGTAGAGCGTGTCCACCATCTCCATCGTCCGCTTGTTGTGCGTGATGAGGATGAACTGCGAGTGATGGGCCATCTCGCGGACGATGTCGTTGTAGCGGCCGACGTTGGCGTCGTCGAGCGGGGCGTCCACCTCGTCGAGCAGGCAGAACGGCGTCGGCTTCACGAGGAAGATCGCGAACACCAGCGCCACCGCGGTGAGCGCCTTCTCCCCGCCGGAGAGCAGGTTCACGTTCTGCAGCTTCTTCCCGGGCGGCTGGGCGAAGATCTCCACGCCCGCCTCCTGGTCGCCGGCGTCCTCCTGGGTGAGCACGAGGCCGGCCCGGCCGCCGGCGAAGAGGCGCGGGAAGACCTGCTGGAACTTCTCGTTCACGCGGTCGAACGTCTCGCGGAATCGCTCGCGCGAGGCGCGGTTGATCTTCACGATGGCCGAGCGCAGATCGGCGAGCGAGGCCTCGAGGTCGGCCTTCTGCTCGCCCAGGAACGTGTGGCGGCGGGCCAGCTCGTCGTACTCCTCGATGGCGGTGAGGTTGATGGCCCCCATCCGCTCGGCCTGACCCTTCAGCTCCTCGAGCCGCTCGCGCTCGGCCTCGCCGGGCGGGCGCTCCAGGTGGAAGCGGGCGACCTCCCAGCGCAGCTCGGCCTGGCAGCGCTCCCGGGTCTGCTCCTCGAGGTGCGCGAGCTCGAGCGCCTGCTCGCGCCCGGTGAGCGCGGCCTCGGCCGCCTCCTCGCGCAAGCCCTCGATCCGCTGCCGCAGGCCCCGCACCTCCGCCTCGTGGGACCTCGCGGCGACCGCCGCCGCCTCGTGCTCGGCGCGCGCGGAGACGAGCTCGGCGCGCACCGCCGCGAGATCCGCGCCGAGCCGCGCGAGGTCCACGCGGGTGCCCTCCACGCGGCCCCGCAGCTCGGCGGCGCGGGCGTTCGCCTCGGAGAGCGCCGCGAACAGCCGGGCCCGCCGCTCCTCCACCTCGCGCAGGGCGTCGTCCACCCGCCGCGTCGCCGAGCCGATGCCTTCCCGCCGCTCGGCGTCGGCCGCGACCTTCACCTTGAGGTTCACGAGCTCGGAGGAGAGGACGTCGCCCCGCTGCTTCGTCTGGTCGAGGCGCTCCACTGCGTCGCGGGCGTGCTCCTCGGCGCGGGCCTGCTCGGCCACGGCCGTCGCCGCGGCGAGGCGGTGCTCCTCCTCCTCGCGCGCGAGGGCCTGGAGGGCCTCCTCGAGCTGGCCGCGCTCCGCCTCGAGCTGCCCGAGCCGGCCGCCCACGCGCTCCAGCTCCTCTCCCACGCGGGCGAGGTCCTTCTCCTCCTCGAGCAGCGCCAGCTCCTTCTGGCGGCCGTCCTTGTCGAGCGACTTCAGGGCCGCCTCGAGCTGGAGGAGCCGGGCCTGCAGCGTACGGTGTCGCTCCTGGGCCAGCGCGAACTCCGCCTCGAAGGCGCGGACGGTCTCCTCGAGCTCCTGCACCTCGCGCCGCCGCTGCAGGGCGCCGTGGCCCTCGCCCTCGAGCGGACCGCCGGTGACGACGCCGGCCGGGTCGAGCACCTCCCCGTCGAGCGTGACGAGCGTCCGCCGTCCCCCGCCCTCCTGCCAGAGCTCGAGGGCCGACGGGAGGTCGCGCACGATGATCGCGTCGCCGAGCAGGAAGCGCGCGACGCGCTCGTAGGACGGCTCGAAGCGCACGACGTCGAGGCAGGCCGCGACGAAGCCCGGGTGGCTGCGGTCGGGCTCGGGCGCGCCGCCCTCGGCGCCGTCCTGGCGCAGGCGCGCGAGGGGGATGAGCGAGGCGCGCCCCTCGGCGGCGGTCTTGAGGTAGTCGATGGCCTCCACGCCCTGGGCGTGGCTCTCGACGATGACGTACTGGAGCCGCTCGCCGAGCACCGCCTCGATGGCGTTCTCGTACTCGGCAGGGGCCGAGACCACGTCGGCCACGAGGCCGAAGATACCGCGGTCGCGGGCCTCGGACTGGCCGGCGCGGGTCATGAGGCTCCGCACGCCGCGCCCGTAGCCCTCGTAGTTGCGGACGATCTCGACGAGGCTGGCGAGGCGCGAGCGCTTCTCGGCCAGCTCCTCGCGCAGGGTGATGAGCTTCGCCTCGTTCTGGATGAACTCCGCGCGGGTGCGGTCGAGCACCTCCTCGTGCGCGCCGCGCTGCTCGTCGAGGCGGAGCTTCAGCTGCCGGGTCTGGCCGAGCTTCTCGGCGTGGCGGGAGCGGGTCCGGTCGAGGTGTCCGGCGCGCTGCGCGTTGTCGTCCGCCTCGACGCGGTTCCTCTCGATGCGGCCCCGGAGGTCGAGCCGCTGGCGCTCGATCTGCGCGAGCTGGCTCTGGTGCACCGACGCGTCGCCGGCGGCGTGCGCGGCGGCGGCGCGGGCGCGGTCGGTCTCGGACTGGAGCTCGGCCTGGGCCCGGCCCGCCTCGCGGAGCGCCAGCTCGGCCTCGGCGAGGCGCCCCTCGTCGGAGGACACGAGCGACGCGAGCTCGTCGCGCTGGCGGAGCAGCGCCTCGCGCTCGGCGGCGTGCGACTCGGCCTGGCCCTTCAGCGCCTCCACCTCGGAGGCCTGCGCGCGCGAGCGCTCCGCGATCTGCTCGAGCTCGTGGGCGGCTGCCCCCACCGAGACCTCGGAGACGCGGGCCTGGCTCTCGAGCGCGTGCTCGCGGCCGGACAGATCCGAGACGCGCGCCTCGCCCTCGGCGATGCGCGCGCGGTCTCGCTCGAGCGAGGCCTCCAGCGCCGAGGCGCGGGCCCCGTGCTCGGCCTCCTCGGCGCGCAGCGCGGCGAGCCTCTCCTCGGCGGCGCGGCGGGTGGCGACGAGCTCGAGGTAGCGGGCCGCGGCGGCACGCAGCTCGAGCTCGCGGATCTGCCCGCGCAGGGCCTTGTACCGCTCGGCCTTGCGGGCCTGTCGGTTGAGGCTGTCGAGCTGCTTTCCCAGCTCCTGGACGAGGTCGGCGACGCGGGTGAGGTTCTGCTGGGTCGCCTCCATCTTCCGCTCGGCCGCCTCGCGCCGCCGCTTGTACTTGGTGATGCCGGCGGCCTCCTCCACGATGGCACGCCGGTCCTCCGGCCGGGCGGAGACGACCTGGCCGATGCGGCCCTGCTCGACGATCGAGTAGGCGGTGCGGCCGATGCCCGACCCGAAGAAGATGTCGTTCACGTCGAGCAGGCGCGCGGAGACTCCGTTCACGAGGTACTCGGACTCCCCGGTGCGGAACAGGCGCCTCCCCACGGTGATCTCGCCGAAGCCCTGGTACTGCGCGGGCAGCTCGGAGGGCCGGTCGTTCAGGAAGGTCAGCATCACCTCCGCCATGGAGAGCGGCGGCTTCGACTCCGACCCGTTGAAGATCACGTCCTCCATGGAGCGGCCGCGGAGGTGACGCGCGGACTGCTCGCCGAGCACCCAGCGGATCGCGTCGGCCACGTTCGACTTGCCGCAGCCGTTCGGCCCGACGACGCCGGTCACGCCGTCGTCGAACGCGACGACGGTGCGGTCCATGAAGGACTTGAAGCCGACGATGTCGATCCGTCGGATGCGCATGGACGAGGGCGATATCACGACGGATCCTGCGGTTCAAGCATGGCCATGCGTGACGTGACATGCATGGTCACGCAACCGGGCTCCGGCGGGACGGTCCGGGTTAGACTCGACGGCCGATGCAGCGACAGACCGGAAACCTTCTCCTGCGCGTCACCGGCATCGCCGCGTTCGCGCTGGCCATCGCCGCCGCCTTCGTCTTCGCGACGTTCGACCTCGACGAGGCGGAGCGCGCCCGGTTCCTCTCGGCGGTGGGCTTCGCGATCCCGCTCCAGGCCGCGGCCGTGGCCCTTCTCGTCCAGCTGGCCCTCCGTCCGGTGCGGCGAGCGCTCGGGGAACATTCACCCGGCGAGGACGTGATCGCCGCGGCCACGGTGGCGGCGCATCGGGTGCCCGCGGTGGTGGCCGCGACGGTGCTGGGCGCTGGCACGCTCACCGTCGCCGGCGTGACCGGGCAGATGCTCGCCGGCGGATCGTCCCCCGACCTCTCGCTCGCGGGTGCCTGCATCGGGTTCGCGGGCGCCACGCTGGGTGCGATGCTGGCCTACGGGCTCTCGGTCACGGCGGCCGCACGAGTCTTCGAGACCCTCGGCGCCGGAGCGGACGTGGCGCTGCGCGGAACCGTGCGGGGCAAGATCTTCGTGCTGGGCTTCAGCCTGGTCACGCTCACGGCGCTCGTCATCGGCCCCATCGCCTACGTGAACCACCGGAGCGCCCTCGACGCCGACCGCCTGGAGGGCGCCGAGCGCGCGCTCGCCGCGGCCATGGCGGGGGCGGCGAGCCGGCCCGCCGAGGAGATCGCCGAGCTGGTGTGGCGGGTGAGCGGAGCGGCCACCGCGGTGGTGGGGCCGGCCGGCGTGCTCGCCCGCTACGGTCACGGCGACGCGCCCTTCGAGAAGGGCCGCGGCGTGCCCGAGCTCCGGCTGAGGTCCCAGGGCTGGCTGCTCTCGAAACGGCACCGCTCGGGCCTGGACGTGGTCGCCTGGCTCCCGGACGACCCGCTCCGAGAGCGCCGCAGCGAGTTCGGCAAGGCGCTCGCCCGGGTGGCCCTCCTCGTCTACCTCTCGGGCGCGGTCATGGCCTGGCTCGCCGCTCGCGCGATCACCATGCCGTTCCGGACGCTGGGGCGCGCTGCCGACCGCATCGCCTCGGGCGACCTCACCGCCAGCCCGCCGTCGCTCTCGCGCGACGAGATGGGGCAGCTGGCGGCCGACTTCCGCCGCATGGCCCAGGGCCTGAAGGCGCTCGTGGTGGACGTCCAGTCCGCGAGCGAGGGCGTATCGCTCGGCGCGCGGGAGGCCGGAGCCATCGGCGAGCGCGTGCGGGGCGGCGCGCTCGACCAGCGCTCGGGCGTGGACAACGTGCGCCGCTCGGTCGAGGCGATGGAGGAGTCCATCACGCTCGTCTCGCGGGGCATGGGTGGGCTCTCCGAGTACGTCTCGGGCACCACGACCGCGGTGGGCGAGATGGCGAGCACCCACGAGGAGGTGCGCACGAAGGGCGTGGAGATGGAGCGGGCCATGGAGTCCGCACTCCGCGACGTGGACAACCTCGCCCAGACCGGACGCGAGGCCGAGTCCACGCTGGGTGAGCTGGAGGGCCTCGCCAGCCACGCCGGCGGCACGCTCGCCGCGGTCCGGGCGTCGATGGCGAGCCTGGAGCGGGCGGCGACCGACACCGAGGCGACCGCCAACCTCATCAACGAGATGGCGCAGAAGGCCGGAGGGGTGGTCGAGGAGACCGTCTACGGCATCGACACCCTGCGCGCGGCTGTGGCCGACGCCCACCGCCGCATCACCTCGCTGGGCCGCCGCTCCGACGACGTCGAGCAGGTGATCGATTTCATCGCCGAGGTGGCCGGGCGCACCAACCTGCTCTCGCTCAACGCGTCGATCATCGCCTCCCAGGCCGGCGAGCACGGCAAGGCCTTCAGCGTGGTGGCCGATCAGATCCGCGAGCTCGCCGCGCAGATCGCCCGCTCGACGAAGTCGATCGGCGAGATCATCCACTCGGTGCGCGAGGAGATCGACGGCACCGCCGCGCTCATCGACAGGGGCGACGCGCTCGCCGTGGAGGGCGTGCAGCTCGCCCGGAACTCCCTCGAGGCGCTCGGCAACATCCAGCGCTCGACCTCGAGCGGCATCGAGACGGCGGCGGCCATCCGCCTGGCCGTGGACGAGCACGGCGACTCCGCCCGGGAGGTGTCACAGCTCGTCGAGTCGGTGGCCAACGGCTCGCGGTCCGTCGGCCAGGCGATGCAGCTCGTGGGCCGCAGCGTCGCCGCGGTGAACTCGGTGTCGCGGGGAGTGGACGCGATGGCGGACCAGCTGGCCCACGCGCTGGAGGAGCAGTCGGGCCAGGGGAAGCACCAGCTCGAGAGCCTCGCGCGGCTGGAGCGCATGATCGCGGAGATCTCCCGCGCGGTGGAGAGCCACAACGCCGCCACCCGCCGCGTGCGCGAGGCGCTCCAGAACCTCGCCCACACCGCGGGCGAGCACGAGTCCGCGGTGCAGGGCCTCTCGGGCGTGGCAGACCGGCTCGGCTCCCGCGCCCGCGCCCTGCAGGAGCGGGTCGGGCGGTTCAAGGTGTAGCGGGTACGGCGGGAAGCGGTGTCACGGTCACTCGTCCGGATTCCCCGGCACCGCGTTGTGCACCGGCGGCGGTGGCCCGGACGGCGCCGCCCCCGATCCCGCCGGGCGGGCCGACGGGTGCGAGAGGTTGCCCGAGACCTGGAACAGGTACGAGCCGTCGCTCGTGCGTCCGCTCGCCATGGCCGCCTCGGCGATTCCCTTGAATCCCTGCATCCCGCTCTGGGTCCAGAACGCGTCGCGGATTCGCAGGCGGATGCGGCCAGAGAGCGGCGAGACCGCGATAGACGGGAACACCACCACGTAGACGTCCTCGCCGCTGATCTCGGCGTCGCCGCCCCGCGCCTCGAGCTTCTGGAACGTGGCCTTCCCCTGATCCACCCTCGCCTGGGCCGAGAGCGCTCCGAGCGCGAGCTTCGGCACGGGGAGGCCCCCGGTCATGCCCGGGACGGGGACGGCGCCGCCCGCCACGCCCGCGCCGTCCACGTGCGCCTCGGCGGTCCCGCGCAGCTTGCCCTGCGGCGTCGCCGGCACGTCGAGCTCGGCGCGGCCGCTCAACTTGCCGACGAGGTCGAGGCCCGAGGCGCGCCGGAGCGGCATCGCGCGCGCGAGGTCCACACCGTCCACGGTCAGCTCGAGCGGGCGGGGGTCGCCGGAGAGGTCGGCCTGGCCGCGCACCCGCCCGTCCCAGAGCGCGGCGTCGAACGCGATCGACCTGCGCCCGGCGAGGAGCGGCCAGAACCGCAGGCTCACGGTGGCCTGGTCCACGGCGAGCTTCAGGCCAGAGCCGTCGTCGAGCGTGATGCCCTCGGCGACGAGGCCCAGGAGGCCACCCCCGGGGTGGATGCGCTGGACGTCGAGCGTGAGGCCGCGTGCGGCCGCCTCGAGCATCATGCGCTCGCGCACTGCGTCGGCCGGGAACGTGAAGCGGAGCGCCACCAGGAACGCGACGAGCGCGAACGCGGCGTAGCCGAGGCGCGGGCGCCAGGTGGCCCAGTCGATCCGGCGGACGCGCTCGAGGAAGGGCGTGGCCATGGCTCAGCTCTTCAGCTGGAAGGTGGAGACCACCAGCGTGGCGTCCACCACGTCCGGCGCGTCCTGGCGGGTGGTGAGGCGGATGCGGCGGACCTTCACCACGCCGGGGCTTCGCTCCAGCTTCACGAGCAGCTGGGCGAGCTTCGGCAGGTCGATGCGCGCGATGTTCACCTCGACCGAGTCTTCCTTGAGGCCCTCGAGCTCGGTGGGCGCGCCGGTGGGCCGGAGGTCGTTCACCTCGATGCCGAGGGACTGGCCGGCCTGCGAGACGAGGCTCATGACCGGAGCCGGATGGGAACGCAGCTTCGCCTCCATGGCGCCGCGCTCGGCCTGCCGACGCCGGTAGCCGTCGGCGAGCTTGCCGAACTGCGCCAGCACCTGCGTCTTCTGGGCGATGCGGTCCTCGCGCCGGGACATGGCCGATCCGACCTGCATCGACACGAGCCACACCACGAAGAGGGCGACGGCGGCGGCCGCCGCCGAGACGAGCACGCGCTCCCGCGGGGCGAGCGTGGCGAGCCAGGCCTCGACGACGGCGCGCAGCCTGCGAACGCGTTCCACGTCAGCGCTCCTTCCCCGGCTCCTCGCCCGCGCCCTCGAGGCAGGAGAGGCCGGAGTCGATGGAGAACTCGAACTTCTGGTCCTGTCCGCGGCGACGCGCCCCGCCGGAGCGGGCGTCGGCGAAGCAGCGCGACTGGCCGAGCGCGGTCACGATCTTGTCCACGTTCTCGGCGGCGTCGGTGATCCCCTGCAGGTGCAGCTTCTCGCGCGTGACCTCGATGCGGTCGAACCGCACGGGGACCGCGTCCGGCACGCGGACGGAGAGCTCGCCCAGGATCTCCACCGCGCTCACCCGCGGGACCGACGCCCCGGGAATGCCGTGGCCACGCAGCACCGCCTGGGCCTGCTCGAAGTCGTCGTAGCACTTGCCGAGGAGCTTCTGCTGCGCGTCGCAGAGGGCGCGATCGAGCGCGGCCTCGCGCCGGGAGAGCGCGAACCCCTTCACCGCGGTCCCGGCCACGGCGAGGAGGAGCACCAGCGCCGCCCACGCGGCCAGGCGGGTCACCTTGCCCCGCACGTGCTCGAAGTCGCGCGTGAAGGCGAGGTCGCCGCGGCGGAGGTTGAGGCGCGGGCCCTGGCCGCCCACGTGACCGCGCAGCGCGAGCGCGAGAGCGAGCGCGAAGGGCGCGCCGGCCGCTCCGGCGAGCCGGACGGCCGGGCCCCCGAGCTCGAGCGGCGCCACCGGTCCGTCGATCTCCGGGGCGAGGATCTCCGGCAGCCCCGGCAACCGGCCCGGCTCGCCGGCGAGGAGCGCGCGCCTCACGGGGCGGGCTCCCGCCCGGGTGCGCCAGGCGCGCAGGGTGGAGCGCACCTCGCGGACGAGGGGCGCGAGAGCGCGGCGCACGACGTCCGCGGCGCGCGGATCGCGGGCGGCCTCGAGGAGGCCGGGGGGCGCCGGCTCCCCACGCGACTCCGAGGCGAGGAGCGCGACCGCGTCCGCCTCGGCGATGGAGAGCTCGCGGGCGAGCGCCCGGGCGAGATGCGCGCCGCCGAACGGGAAGGTGCGTGCGGTCTCCAGGACGCCGCCCTCGGCGACGCAGAGCGCCGTCCGCTCGAAGCCGACGTCGAGCAGGAGGTCCGCTCCGGCCGCTCCCTCGGGAGGCGGAGCGACGACGCCCGAGGCGAGAAGGGTGGCGAGCGCGGGCGCGGCGGGCACGACGGCGCGCGGGTCGACCCCGGCGCCGGCCAGCGCGGCGAGCAGGCCGGCGAGGTCGGCCTTCCTGACGACCGCCACCATGAGGTCGGCGCGCCCGCCGGAGGTGCCCACCTGCTGCCAGTCCCAGGCGACGTCCGCGAGGTCGAACGGGATCTGCCCCTCCACCTCGAAGCCGACCGCCTCGGCGATGCGCCTCGCGTCCGTGAAGGGGAGCGCGAGCGCGTGTGTCGAGACCCCCGCGCCCGGGTAGGCCACCACCACCGAGTCGAAGGCCCAGCCGCGCTCCTGGAGCAGGGAACTCACCGCCGCGGCCTGCCCCTCCGCGCGGCCCCCGTCGCCCGGAGGGGAGGCGGACCGCGCCCAGTCCACCACGGTGAAGCCGCGGTAGGTGCTCTCCACGAGCACGCCCTTCGCCCCTGCGGCTCCGAGATCGAGGCCGAGGATTCGCTGCGCCATCTACTCCTCCTTCCAGCGCAGCACCCGGCCCACGTCCTTGCCGGGCGGGGGCGTGGCGACGCCGCGGTTCTGGTTGGGGTCGAAGCTCACGACGACGTCGAGGGTGCGGGTGACCTTGCCCGCCGAGCCCGAGGCCTTCACCCGGTACACGAGCGACCGATCGGCGAGCGGGTTCTTGGTGCTGCCCGGCGTCGTCACGTTGGTGGACACCTGCACGCCGAGCTCGATGAGCGTCCTCGCG
>Ga0335085_10011876_pt1 | contig 12870 bp, 8 predicted proteins | sample Lox_Sample_45_FD_206712 | JGI IMG/M metagenome (GOLD analysis project Ga0335085, IMG submission 206712) | Soil microbial communities from Loxahatchee National Wildlife Refuge, Florida, United States - Lox_Sample_4.5 | ecosystem: Environmental > Terrestrial > Soil > Wetlands | place: USA: Florida...
GGTCACTCTCGCCTCATTCTAGGGGTTTGTGCTCGAAGGGGGTGCCCGGCCCTGTCCAGGGCCACCGTCTCTGGTAGTATCCCAGGAAACTCAGCCGTCTGGCGGCCAGGACGCCGATCGAGAGGAGGTTGCATGATGACACGCAAGAGTCTTCTGGTTCTGTTCGCACTGACGCTCGCGGTCTCCATCCACGCCCAGGACAAGAGCACGCCGGCTGCGGCACCGCCCCCGCCTCCGAAAATGAGCGCCGAGGGCAGGAAGTTCCTCGATGGGTGGATCGGAACGTGGACGTCGGGCGATACGGTCTACAGCATGGGCGGCCAGAAGATGAAGGGATCGCTCAAGATGAGCTGCGAGCGCGTCTCGTCAGGCTGGGGAACGCTCTGCAGAGGGACCTTCAACGCCGAGGGCATGCCGCCCTCGGAATCCACCTTCCTCATGGCCTGGGACATCGCCACCGGCGAGGGTCACATGTTCGAGGTCGCGGACAGCGCCGAAGTGCACGACCACTCCGGCAAGTGGACGAGCGACAAGAGCGTCTCCCTCGTCCGCCAGGGCAAGACCCTCGACGGCAAGATCGAGAAGGACGCCTGCAACGCGACCTGGGTCTCGGCCAGCGAGCTCAAGTTCGATTGCACCGGCACCCAGGCGGGCGCGACGGTCTGGACCTTCACGTCCACCAGCAGGAAATAGCGACCGTCAGTCGGCGTTCTCGGCGGGCGCGGGCGGCCACCCTCGGCCGCTGCCGACGATGAGTCGAGCGGTCTGGTCGTATGTCACGTACGCCCAGGCCCAGGTGAAGAGCACGACGAAGCGGTTGCGGAAGCCGATCAGGAAGAAGATGTGGACGCCGAGCCAGGCGAGCCAGGCAGGCAGGCCGGAGAGCCGCAGGGCCCGCACGAGCGCCACCCCCCGCCTCCGGCCGATCGTGGCGAGCGAGCCCTTGTCGCGATAGCGGAAAGGAGCGAGCGGCTCGCCGCGCAGGGCACGCCGGACGTTCTGCGCGGCGTGCTCCCCCATCTGGATCGCCGCGGGCGCGACGCCGGGAACCGGACGGCCGTCCTGGTCGAGGGACGCGAGGTCGCCGATCACGAAGACCGCCGGCTCTCCCGGCACCGTCAGGTCGGCCGCCACCCGCACGCGCCCGGCGCGGTCGAGCGGCGCCCCGAGTGAGCGCGCCAGGGGTGAGGCCTGAACTCCCGCCGCCCACACCACGGTGCGGGCGGCGACGCGGTCCCCGCCCACCCGCACTCCCGTCCCGTCGATCCCCGTGACCGGGGATTCCGTCCATACCTGCACCCCGAGCACCTCGAGCTGGAGCTTCGCCTTCTGGGACAGCGCCTCGGGATAGACCGGGAGCACTCGCGGGCCCGCCTCGACCAGGATGACGCGGGCCGTGCGCGGGTCGATGCGGCGGAAGTCCCGGACGAGGGTGTGGCGCGCGATGTCCGCGAAGGCTCCCGCCATCTCGACGCCCGTCGGCCCGCCGCCGATCACCACGAACGTCAGCCAGGAGCGCCGGACCTCGGGGTCCTCCTCCCGCTCCGCCTTCTCGAAGGCCAGCAGCACGCGCCGCCGGATCTCGAGCGCGTCCTCCAGCGTCTTCAGCCCCGGCGCGTGGAGCTCCCACTCGTCCCTCCCGAAGTAGGAGTGGCCCGCGCCGGCAGCGAGGATCAGATGGTCGTAGGGAATCTCGCCGTCGGTGAGGCGCACCTGCCTGGCGGCGACGTCGATCGCAACGGCCTCGCCGAGCAGGACGCGGGCGTTCCTCTGTCGCCTCAGGATGCGGCGGATCGGGTACGCGATCTCGGCGGGTGACAGCCCCGCCGTCGCCACCTGGTAGAGGAGGGGCTGGAAGAGGTGGTGGTTCTGGCGGTCGACGAGGGTGACGGCCGCGGGCGCCCGGGCGAGGGCGCGGGCGGCGGCGAGGCCGCCGAAGCCGCCGCCGACGATCACCACGCGAGGCAGCGCCGCCATCGAGCTCCCATTCTAGGCGGCACGGGCCGACCGGCTCGCTAGACGGCGGCGGCCGTCTCGGCCCCGGCCGGTGCCGCCTCGCCGGCCGGCGCCTCCGCCGTCGCGGCGCGCGTGCGGGCGACGAGCAGGTAGATGGCCGGCACCACGAACAGGGTGAAGAAGGTGCCGATGACCATCCCGCTCACCAGCATGATCCCGATGCTGTTGCGCGCCCCCGCCCCGGGCCCGGTCGCGAGCACCAGCGGGAAGTGGCCGACCACGGTAGCCGCGGTGGTCATCAGGATCGGTCGGAGGCGAGTGCCGGCGGCCTCGATCACCGCCCCGAGCCTGGCGACTCCCTGCTCCTGCAGGTGGTTCGCGAACTGGACGATCAGGATGCCGTTCTTCGAAACCAGGCCCACGAGGGTGATGAGGCCGACCTGGCTGTAGATGTTGAGGGTGGTCAGGCCGAAGAACGAGAAGACGAGCGCACCCGAGAGGGCCAGCGGCACGGAGCCGGCGAGGATGATGAACGGGTCCCGGAAGCTCTCGAACTGGGCGGCGAGCACGAGGTAGATGAGGATGCCCGAGAGCAGGAACGTGCCGAGGAAGCGCCCGCTCTCCGTCCGGAGCTGTCGCGACTCGCCGGCGTGGTCCATCGAGAACCCCGGCGGGAGCAGGCCCGCCGCCTCCTTCTCGAGCGCGGAGAGGGCCATGTCGAGGGGCACTCCCGGCGGGAGGACACCCTGGACGCGCACCGCGTTGAGCTGCTGGAAGCGCCGCAGCTCCCGCGGCTCCGTCGAAGTGCGCAGGGTCGCGAACGTCGAGAGCGGGACGAGCTTGCCGCCGGCGCCGGTGACGTGGATCTCGGAGAGCTGCTCCGGCGTCAGGCGCCCGCTGCGCTTGATCTGCGGGATCACCTTGTAGCTGCGGCCCTGGATGCTGAAGCGGTTGACGTAGTCGCCGCCGAGGAGGGTGGCGAGGTCGCGACCCACCTGGCTCAGGTCGACGCCCTGCGAGCGCAGCTTGTCGCGGTCGAAGACGACCTCGGCTTGCGGCTGGTCGAACTTGAGGTCGGAGTCGGCGAAGAGGAAGAGACCGCTGGCGAACGCCTTCCCGACCAGCTTGTTCGCGATCTCCACGAGGCGCTGCGGCTCCGCGGTCGACGCGATCACGAGGTCCACCGGGAAATCCCCTCCCCCGGGCAGGGGATCCGGCGTCCTCGGGATCACGCGCACGCCCGGGATGCGCGAGAGCTGCGCCGCCGACTCCATCATGAGCTGCTGCGCGGTCTTCTTCCGCTGGCTCCACGGCTTCGTGACCATGCCCCCGAAGCCGCCGGTCGGCTGCATGATCTGGAAGGTGGCACCGGTCTCGGGGAAGGACGCGTAGACGGCCTGGACCTTCGAGGCAAAGAGCTTCGTCTGGTCGAGGGTCGAGTTCGCGGAGGCCTGGACGTAGCTGAAGACGACGCCCTGGTCCTCGATCGGCGCCAGCTCCTTCTGCGAGAAGAGGTAGAAGGGGGCGATCAGCAGGACCACGATGACCCACAGCGCGAGGACCACCGGCCGGTCGGCCAGGGTCCACGACAGCGCGCGTCGGTAGCGGTCCTTGAGGGCCTCGAAGCGCCGGTTGACCCAGCCCGCGAAGCCGCGCTCGGCGTCCCCGGCCCGCAGCAGCCGCGAGCCCATCATGGGCGACAGGGTGAGGGCGACGATCCCCGAGACCAGCACGGCCCCCGCGAGCGTGAACGCGAACTCGCGGAAGAGAGCCCCGGTCAGGCCGCCCTGGATCGCGACCGGGGTGTAGACCGCGGCCAGGGTGATGGTCATGGCGATGATCGGGCCGACCAGCTCGCGCGCGGCCTGGAGCGCTGCCTCCAGGGGCGGCGCGCCGAGCTGCAGGTGGCGCTCGACGTTCTCGACCATCACGATCGCGTCGTCGACCACCAGCCCGACCGAGAGGACGATGGCGAGGAGGGTGAGCAGGTTGATGGTGAAACCCGCCGCGAGCATCAGGAACGCGGCACCCACCAGCGAGATCGGGATCGCCACGATCGGGATGACCACCGCGCGCGCCGAGCCCAGGAAGAGGAAGATGACCACGATCACGATGAGGAGCGTCTCGCTGAGCGTGCGCAGCACCTCGTTGATCGCGTCGTGGATGTACTCGGTCGAGTCGTACGGGATCCCCGCTTTCATCCCCGCCGGCAGCTGGGCCCGGATGTCCTCCATGGCCCGGCGCACCTGCGCGACCACGTCCAGCGAGTTGGCGCTCGGGAGCACCCAGATGCCCATGAAGGTGGCGGTCTCGCCGTTGAAGCGGACGTCCTCCTCGTAGTCGGCGGCGCCGAGCACGACGTCGGCCACCTCGCCGAGCCGCACCACCACTCCGTCCTTCTCCTTCACCACCAGCTGCCGGAACTCTTCCGGGGTCTTGAGGTCGGTGTTGGCCACGAGGTTCACCGACACCATCGAGCCCTTGGTCCGGCCAAGCGCGGAGAGGTAGTTGTTCCGGGCGAGGGCGTCGTGCACGTCGGAGGGCGAGATCGAGAGCGCCGCCATCTGGTCGGGTTTCAGCCAGACGCGCATGGCGAAGGTGCGGTCGCCCAGGATGTCCGCGCGCTGCACGCCCGAGACCGCAGACAGCCGGGGTTGCACCACCCGGGTGAGGTAGTCGGTGATCTGGTTCTGGTCCAGCTCGTTCGAGGCGAAGCCGAGGTACATCGCGGCGAACTGCGTGTCCGCCGTCTCCAGCTCGATGATCGGCGCCTGGGCCTCCGGCGGCAGGTCGTTGCGGACCTGCGCCACCTTGGCCTGGATCTGGGTGAGCGCCGCGCTGGTGTCGTAGTTCAGCTTGAGGTGCACGGTGATCGCGCTCAGCCCCTGGGCGCTCGACGACTCCAGGTAGTCGATGCCGTCGGCGCTCGCGATCACGCGCTCGAGCGGCGTGGTTATGAACCCGCGCACGAGGTCCGCGCTCGCGCCCACGTAGGTGGTCGCGACCCGTATGACCGCGATGTCGCTGCGGGGGTACTGGCGCACGCTCAGCGAGCGGATCGACCACAGTCCCGCGATCAGGATCACGAGGTTGACGACGATCGCGAGGACCGGCCGCCGGATGAAGAGGTCGGTGATCTTCATCAGTTGTCCTCGGTCTGCGGGGCGGGGTTGTTCCCGGGCTGGACCCGGTTGTCGACGAGGACCGCGGCGCCGCTCCGGAGCTTGAAGGCGCCGGAGGTGACGACCTCGTCTCCGGGCTGGAGGCCGGACACCACGGCCACCTGGTCGCCCCGGGCCCCCCCGAGCTTCACGAACTGCTGGCGCACGCCGCGATAGGTCGCTCCGTTCGGGCCCTCGAGGTCCCCCACCACGTACACGGAGTCGCCGTAGGGCGCGTAGCTGATCGCGGAAGCTGGGAGGGCGAGCACCGGGCTCGTCTCGCCGATCCGGACCCGGACCTGCACGAACATCCCCGGCCGCAGCCGGCCATTGGGATTTTCGAGGGTCGCCTGGACCTGCACGTTGCGGGTCGCCGGGTCGACGACCGAGTCGATGGCGCTGATGTGCCCGACGAGCTCGCGGCCGGACAGCCCCTCCGTGGAGACGCCGATCTCCCCTCCCGTCCGCATCTCGCCCACCCTCTGCTGGGGCACGGCGAAGTCCACGTAGATGGGGTTCAGCGACTGCAGCGGCACGATCGGATCTCCGCCCTTCAGGTACTGGCCGAGGTCGACCTGGCGTATCCCGAGGGCGCCCGCAAACGGGGCCCGGATCTGCTTCCGCTCGATCGTGGCGCGGATCTCCCCCACCCGGGCCACTGCCTGCTTGTGCTCGGCCGTGGCGCGGTCGTGGTCCGACCGGGCCACGATCCCCTGGTCCACGAGGCCCTGCATGCGGTCGAGGTTGAGGCGCGCGAGATCGCGCTGCGCCTCGGCCGCCGCCAGCTGGGCCTCCTCCTGTCGCGCGTCGAGGCGCACGAGAACGTCGCCGGCCCCGACCGTCCGGCCGGAGTCGAACGTGATCGCCTCGACGACTCCCGGAAGGTCCGCGCTGACCGTGACTCCGTGCACGGCGACGACGGTTCCGATCGCGTCGAGCGTCGCCGGCCATTGCTCCTGCCGCGCGGGGATCGTGGTCACGGCCTCGGGCGGGGGCTGGAACGACGACGCCTGGGCGACCGCCACCTGGATCTGGCGGACCTTCACGACGCCGAGGATTCCGACGAAGCCCGCCGCGAACATCAGCAACATCCACATGCGCTTGGTCATCGACGCAGACCTCTTGCTCTCGTTCCCTGGGAAACCGGGCCCGGTCAAACTCTCCGAAGTTACCAGTCGCATAGACGGTACAGTACTGAACTATGATCCGTGAAAAAACGTCATGGGACGCGGCGCAGCGACTTCAGCAGCCGGACGAGCTCTTCCTGCTCGTGTTCGAGAAGCCCCGCAAAGAGCTTCTGCTCAGTGGCTTCGAGCGCGCACCGGCCCTCTTCGTAGAGACGCCGGCCCTCCGCGGTCAGCTCGGCACGGGTCGACCGGCGGTCCCGGGGGTCGGGGGCGCGCAGGACGAGCTTGTCGGCCTCCAGGCGATCCACGAGTTGCGTGATGTTCGATCGGACGCAGGCGCAGCGCTCGGCGAGGGTCCCGAGTGGCAGCGGCTCTCCGGCCGCCACCAGGCGCGCCAGGACACCGAACTTGGCGAGCGACAGCCCGACGGGCTCGAGTGCGCCCTCGAGTCGGTCGTGCACCGCCTGCAGCGCCCCCACGAGCTGGAAGGCCGGCGACAGCTCAGGGGATCCGTTCATGACTGCACTATGCGGCCGGCGCGAGCCGATCGTCAAGACATGAGGCGGGCCGTACGGGGACGATGCGCACGGGCGAATGTCACGATCGTCGTCATGGGTTCGGCAGACCTGCCGGCCCGGTTCCCTTCGTCTGAGCCCTCAACTTCGCGATGAGCTGGTCCAGGAACGCGGCCTTGTCGGCGTCGGCGCTGGCCGTCCGGGCCTTCTCAAGGGACTGGAGCGCCAGGTCGAGCTTCCCCTCGTGGATGTAGCAGCGGCCGGCCATCTCGAGGAGGTCGGGATCCTGGGGCTTCGAGGCGAGCCCCTGGTCGAAGCGCGCGAGCGCCTCGTCGATCCGGTTCTGCTCGAAGAGGATCAACCCGGCGTTGTACGCGCCGTCGGCGTTCTTCGGGTCGATCTCGAGGCTCTTCTCGAAGGCGGCGAGCGCTTTCCCTGCGTCGTGGAGCTGGCGGTAGCAGACGCCGAGCTCGAAGTGGGCGCCCGGGAACGCGGGGCTCAGCTCCGTGACCCGGGTCAACGGAACCACCGCCTCCGCGTACATTTTCTTTCCGACGTAGGCCAGGCCGAGGTAGAAGAGGGCGTTCGGTTCCTGGGGGCTCTTCTCCAGGACCTTCTGCACGGCGGAGATCGCGCCGTCGAAATCGCCCTTCTGGAGCTTCGCCGCCGCCTCCTCGACCCCGGCCTTGGTGCCCTGGAAGCGCTGGACCTCCTGGGCCTGCGACTGCGAGGTGAGGACGACGTCCGGCACGTCGACCTTCTGCATGCGCTCCTGGGGCGCGTCGAACTTCCACGTGTCTTTCCCGGTGACAAAGCCCTCCCGGGCGAAGGTCACCTCGTAGTTGGCGTGGGGCAGGCCGGCGAACTTGAACTCGCCCTTCGCGTCCGTCTTCATCTGGAAGCGGCGGCTCGTCGCGGGGTCGAGGAGGGAGACCTCCACGTCCGAGACCGGCTTCTTCTGCGCGTCGACCACCCTGCCCCGTACGTAGTACTCGCGGTACTGGGCCAGCCCGGAAGAGGCCAGGGTGACCGTCGCGAGCACGGTGGCGAGAACGACCGCCCTACGGGTTGGGTATCTCATGGCGAGCTCCTGGTCTGCGGGCGGGCATGTAGCGGTCCGCCCTCCTCAACGCCTCGTTCATCTTCTCGGGCTCCTGCCGCCGGTTGAAGACGTCCGCGAGCAGCAGGAAACCGAGGGCCTTCATGTCCGGGGCCTCGGCGAGGGACAGCCCCTTCTCGACGAGGGCCTGCACCTCGTCGATCGGTGCCCCCTGCTTCAGCAGGCCGCGAGCCTGGAACAGGTACCCTTGCGGCAGCTCGGGTGCGATCCTCACCACCTCGCGCATCTGCTCCAGGGCCGCCGCATCATCCCGCAGCTGAAAGAGGACCTTGCCGAGGTTGAACCGCGCCTTGAAGTGGCCCGGATACGCGGCCACTTCCGCCGCGTACGCGGCCTTCGCCTCCTCGAGACGGCCCTGCTCGTCGTAGAGGAGCCCCAGGTTGAACTCTGCCAGGGGGAACCGCGGGTAGTCCTCGAGGATCTGCTTCAGCAGCGACTCCGCCCGGGGGGACTCCTTCACCTCGATGAGACAGCCGGCCAGGTTCAGGCGGTTCTGGGTCAGCTTGGGCTGGATCTTGACGGCCTTCTCGAGATAGGGCAGGGCCTGGGCCGGCTTCTTCTGACCGATGTACACCTCTCCGAGGAGCGCGTAGGCCTGGGCGTTCTGGTCGTCGAGCGAGAGCGTGCGCTTGCACAGGGCGACGACCTCGCCGGTCTTGCCCTCCTTCATCAGGACGCTGGCCATCCCCACCAGGGCCTGGACGCTCTTCGGGTCGTCCTTCAGCACGAGGTCGAACTGGGCCCGTGCTTCCTCATTCCGGCCGAGCCCGGCGTACGCTCCTCCCAGCATCAGGAGGGCCTGGGGCATCTTCGGGTCTTCCCGCAGCGCCGACTCGAGGGTCCGCGCGGCGGCGGCATGGTCGTCCTTCACGATCATCTCGCCCGCCTCCTGGACCGCGGTGAAGACTCGCAGCTTGTCCTTGGGGTCGGCCAGCGCCGCGTTCGCGGCGGGCGTCCTCGGCGACACCGTCGTGCCGACGTAGCCGAGCGCCGCCAGCCTTTCGACCGTCTCCTTGTCGAGGTCCGCGGCCTCCGGGGCCGGCGCGTCCCGGCTGGTCTCGGCCATGATCCGGTCGAGTGTCGCCATCATCCGGCTGGCGACGGCGGGGGTGCGGTCGAAGACGTTCGTCTCCTCTCCCGGGTCCGCGACGAGGTCGAAGAGCTCGGGGCGGGGCGCCTGGATCAGCTTGTACCGGGTCGAGCGCAGGCTGTGGAGCGCGCTCCACCCGAACTGGAGGCTCGGCGTCATCGACTCGGCATAGGCGTAGGTTTCGGCGATGCTCCGGGGATGGAACAGGGCCGGAAGAAGGGACCGGCCCTGCACCTTCGGCGCGTCCCCGATGCCGCAGAGCCCGAGAACGGTGGGGAAGAGGTCGACCGAGCTCACCTGCGAGTCGACCCTTATCCCACGGAGCTCGGCGAACGGCGTCGCCACGAGGAACGGCACGTGCGTGGCGTAGTCGTACACGAAGTACCCGTGGGTCCCTTCGCCGTGGCTGCCCAGCCCTTCTCCGTGGTCGCCCATGATCACGACGACGGTCTTCCGGTCGATCCCGTTGGCCCGCAGCCACGAAGAGAACCGTCCCACCTGCTCGTCGGCGAACGCGATCTCGCCGTCGTAGAGGCCGGCGAGACCGCGTCCGCCGAACTTCGAGAGGAAGGGCTCGGGAGGCTCGTAGGGGGTGTGGGCGTCGTAGAGGTGGATCCAGGCGAAGAAGGGACCCCGCTTGTGGCCCTCCAGCCAGGCCAGGGCGGCGTCCATGACCTCGTTGCCCGGTCTTTGCACGGTTCCGAGGTCGAGGTGCTTGTACTTCTTCAGGTCGAAGCGGTCGTCGTAGTGCTGGAAGCCCTGATTGAGCCCCCACCGCCCGTCGAGCACGAAGGCGCCCACGAAGGCCCCCGTCTCGTAGCCGCGCTTCGAGAGGACCTCGGCCAGCGTCTCCTGCGACTGGCCGAGGGCGGTGACGCCGTTGACGCGCACGCCATGGTAGGTGGGCTGCATCCCCGTCATGATCGACGAGTGGGCCGGTTGGGTCAGCGGCGCGACCGAGGAGGCGTGGGTGAAGAGCACGCCGCGGCCCGCGAACGCGTCGGCGTTCGGGGTCGTCGGCTGGGAATAGCCATAGCATCCCATGTGGTCGGCGCGGGTGGTGTCCAGGGTGATGAGCACGACGTTGGGCTTGTCGACCCCGAGACGGGCCCACCGTCCCTTGAGCGCCGCCGGGGTGTCGGCGGGCGGGGGCAGCAGGAGCCGGTACGAAAGCGCGCCCGCCACGAGGACACCGGCGAGAGCCGCGCCGGCCGTCACGAGATGGCCCGTCTTGAGCTTCATGATCTCCGCGCCGGCCGGGGTCCCGCGTCATTCTACCTTTGGGAGGAGGGGGGGCGTCCCGGTGGGCCGGCGTACCGGGGCCGCGGGGTCAGGCGGTCACGACGAGGAGGGCCGTCGGCGCTTTCGCGGCCGGCCTCTCCTCCGGGCCATGGGGGTCGCGAAGCCGCCCGCGCAGGCGTCCCCGGGCCTCCTGCGTCGCCACCAGAAGGCTCCCCGAGAGCATTGCCCCATCGCCCAGGGCCGAGCACACGACCTTCGGGGGCCGGGGGATGATCTGGGAGACGACGCTGCGCACCCGCTCCAGCAGGTCCCCGCCGTTCTCCACGAGCGGCCCATGGAGCACCAGCAACGAGGGGTCGATGACGAGGCTGAGGTTGGCGGCGGCCATTCCGATCAGGGTGGCGGCGTCGCCCATGGCCCGCTGGGCCGACTCCTCCCCCGCCTGAGCGGCCCGCAGCAGGGCTTGGGCCACGTCCCCGAGGTCGCCGCTGGCTTCCGGTTGCCAGCGACGGAGGATCGAGTCGAAGCCCACGAGGGTCTCCAGGCAGCCGCGCGTTCCGAAGTCCCGGGCCAGGTACTCGGACGCCATGCACATGACCGCGATCTCGCCCGCCAGCGAGTGATGGCCGCGGTGCAGCTCGCCCCCGATGAGGATCCCCGCGCCGATTCCCACTCCCAGGGAGATGAAGGCGCACGTGTCGTGACCCTGGGCGGCACCCCGCCAGTGCTCTCCGAGAACGGCCAGCTTGACGTCGTTCTCCACGACCACGGGGGCATCGACCAGCCTCTCGAGATACGTCCCCACGGCCAGGTTCTCCCAGTTCCGGAAGCCGGGCATCAAGCCGACGACGGTTCCCCGCTCGCGGTCCACGGCTCCCGGCAGCCCCGCGGCGACGGCGAGCAGCCCTCGCCCCCCGGCCACTCCTGCCACCGGGAGCAGGGCCCGGATCTGGCCGCTCATCCAGCCGAGGAGTCGCTCCGGGCCCTCGTCGCGCGGAGTCTTCGTCTCGGCCGTGGCCAGCATCTCTCCGGCCAGGTCCGCGACGGCCAGCCGGGTGGTCGCCGCATCGAGGACGATGCCGGCCACGACTCCGTACTGAGCGTTGAACTGCAGCGACCGCGGGCGGCGCCCCCCGGTGGATGGGCCGCGCCCGAGCTCGCTCAGGAGGCCGAGCCTCACGAGTTCGGCGGAGAGGGTTCCCACCGTGGGAGCCGACAGGCCGGTGGCGGCCGCTATCGCCGCTCGGGTCAAGGGGCCGGTGTGGCCCATCGTGGCGGCAAGCACACGATCCATGTTCGCTCGGCGGAGCTGCCGGGGGTGCCTCGCCTCGGTGTCGGAAACCGGTTTCGCCCGCATCTGCACTTCGCCTTGCGGTCAGACGGTAGAAGAGAGCACCGGGCAAGGCAGCAAAAGCAATGAACTGTTCGGTCTAGCGACTTTGAGTCAAATGAAGTCATGACGCAGGGTTTGCGTTCGTGCCAGGATTCGCGTGCGTTCGTGCCAGCATTTCGGCCGACTCGAGGCCCATCGAGGGGACTCGGTGAGCCGTAGGCCGTTGCGTCCCAGCCAGTGTTTTTCGCCCCGAGCCGGTCTTTGGCCCAGTTTTGTTCGACCTTTAGCAAAGGTGGACTGAAAGAAGGAGGCCGGCGATGCAGTTAGGCAGAGCATCCTTGACTGCGACGTGTCTCTTCCTCCTTCTCGTCGGCGTGAGCGTCCGGTCGGTCCGTGCCCAAGCCATTCTCGAAGGCAAGGTGACGGGGACGGTGACGAGCGAGGATGGCGTGCCCCTCCCGGGGGCCGCCGTGGAGATGTCCAGCCCCGCACTCCTCGCCGTCAAGCGATCGACCACCACGTCGGCGAGGGGAACGTACGTGTTTCTCAACCTCCCCCCGGGCAAGTACCGGGTGACGGCGTCCCGCGACGCCTTCAAGACCGTCATCCAGGAGAACGTCGACGTCACCGCCGCGTCGGTCTTGACCGTCGACCTGACGCTGCCCGTCGGCACCGTCGAAGAACGGGTGACAGTCACCGCCGAGGGCCCGATCGTCGACACCAAGACCTCCACCGTCGACGCGAAGATCGACCACGAAATGCTCGACAGGCTGCCCACGAGCCGGGACGCGTTCCTCGACCTCGCCCTGACGACCCCGGGCATGGCCCCCGGGTCCGGCGCGGCCACCCAGACCACGGAGTTCCAGAGCCCGACCGCCTACTCCAGCGCGACGAACGAGAACGTGTTCCTCATCAACGGCGTCAACGTCACCGATCCCACGGCAGGGTCCTTCGGCTCCGTCGTCAACGTCAACTACGACACCGTCGAGGAGGTGCGGATCGTCGCCCTCGGGTCGAAGGCCGAGTACGGGAGCTTCTCGGGCGCGGCCATGGACGTCCTGACCAAGTCCGGCAGCAACAACTACCACGGCAGCGCCGCGTTCTACACCAAGCTCGGCTCCGTCGCCGACAACCAGCCCACCCCCGGCAAGGTGCCGGGGAGCGACACCCTCTACGTGAACGAGGGCGACCTGCTCGCGACCGACATCAAGACTGACTGGGAGGGCTCGGGTACCGTGGGCGGGCCGATCATGAAGGACAAGCTCTGGTTCTTCGGTGCCTTCGACTACAACCGCGGCACCAGCCTTCCCCCGCTGTCGACCGTGA
>Ga0335085_10011877_pt1 | contig 12869 bp, 12 predicted proteins | sample Lox_Sample_45_FD_206712 | JGI IMG/M metagenome (GOLD analysis project Ga0335085, IMG submission 206712) | Soil microbial communities from Loxahatchee National Wildlife Refuge, Florida, United States - Lox_Sample_4.5 | ecosystem: Environmental > Terrestrial > Soil > Wetlands | place: USA...
GGTTAGGGCCGCTGCCAAGAATCATGATTTTTTGTTTCTGGGAAACGTTGGCTTCGTCTTCTTCCTCGTAAGTGGAATACATGTATGGGGTAAACGACTCGAATTCGGCGGCGCAAGTATCAACGCGCTTGAACACCGGACCCACTCCGTAGCGAGCGCGCTGCAAGCGGACTGCTGCGGGAGTCGTTTTCCAAAGCTGTGCGAGATGCTCGTCGCTGGTACCAATGCGCTTTACATCGCGCAGCAATTCCTTCGAGGCGGTTTCGACGGTCACGGAAGCGGCCCGGCGATTGACCTGGATGATTTCTTCAATTTGATGAATGAACCAGGGGTCGATTTTCGTCAATTCACAGATATCTCGCGCGGGCATGCCGCGCTCCATTGCGGTGAGAATCCAGTGAATACGATTCGGCCGCGGCGTTGCCAATTTTTCACGCAACAACGAATCGGGAGTTTCTGCGGGAGCGCGCCACGCCGTGCTGGGCTCTAGAGACCGAATGCCCTTCTGAAGAGCTTCCTTGAAAGTGCGGCCGATGGACATAACCTCGCCCACCGACTTCATTTGTGTTCCGAGGGTGCTATCTGAACCAGGAAACTTCTCGAATTGCCACTTGGGGATCTTAACGACGACGTAGTCGATGGTGGGTTCGAAGGACGCCGGAGTTTTTTGTGTGATGTCGTTGGGAATTTCGTCGAGAGACATGCCGACCGCGAGACGTGCCGCGATCTTGGCAATGGGGAAGCCCGTGGCTTTGCTCGCCAGCGCGGAACTACGCGAAACGCGCGGATTCATTTCGATTACGGTCATGCGGCCATTCTCGGGATTGACCGCAAACTGGACGTTGGAGCCGCCGGTTTCCACGCCGACTTCGCGAATGATCGCCGCGGCAGCATCGCGCATCCGTTGGTATTCCTTGTCCGTGAGAGTTTGCGCCGGAGCAACCGTGATGGAATCGCCGGTGTGTACGCCCATGGGATCGAAGTTCTCGATAGTACAAATGACTACGAAATTGTCGCGGTAGTCGCGCATAACTTCGAGCTCGTATTCTTTCCACCCCAGCACGGATTCCTCGACGAGCGCTTCGTGGACCGGGCTCATATCGAGGGCATGCGAGATGGCTTCGCCGAATTCTTCCTTGTTGTAGGCGATCGAGCCGCCAGTGCCGCCCAGCGTGAACGAAGGGCGAATGACCAGCGGGAACCCCAGCTGATCGCACAGACGCATGGCGTCTTGCGCGCTGTTAACGAGCGCGGACGCGGGTACTTCCAAGCCGATCTTGCGGCAAGCATCTTTGAACCACAGGCGGTCTTCCGCCACCTTAATGGCGCGGAGAGAAGCACCAATCATCTCGACCTTGTGTTTTTCCAGAATTCCGGATTCCGCGAGCTCGACGGCGAGGTTCAGCGCGGTTTGACCGCCAACGGTGGGAAGCAGCGCGTCGGGACGCTCCTTGATGATGATTTCTTCCAAGTATTCCTTGGTCAGCGGCTCGATGTAGGTTCGGTGCGCCAGCTCGGGGTCGGTCATGATGGTGGCCGGATTGGAATTGACGAGCACCACTTCATAACCCTCGGCGCGAAGAGCCTTGCAAGCCTGGGCCCCCGAATAGTCGAACTCACAGGCTTGGCCGATGATAATGGGGCCGGAGCCGATGATCAGGATTTTATGGATGTCTTTGCGTTTAGGCATCTATTCCCTTTTTTGCGGTCGGCGTCATCCTCGCGAGCTCCCGGGCGTTTGAAATTCCTTCATCATGTCGGTGAACTGCGTGAACAGGTAGTGAGAATCGTGCGGACCTGGCGAGGCTTCGGGGTGGTACTGCACGCTGAAGAGCGGCAGATTCTTGTGACGCATCCCTTCATTCGTGTGGTCGTTCAGATTCAAGTGGGTCACTTCCACATCGCTCGATGGCAACGATTCCGGATCCACGCAGAATCCATGGTTCTGCGCAGTGATCTCCACTTGATTCGTCAGAAGATTTTTCACCGGATGATTGGAACCATGGTGGCCGAATTTCAGCTTGAACGTCTTGCCGCCTAATGCGATGCCGCAGAGCTGGTGCCCAAGGCAGATGCCGAAGATGGGCACGCGACCGGCAAGTTTACGAATACTTTCATGCGCATAGGTGACCGGCTCCGGATCGCCGGGACCATTCGAGAGAAACACGCCGTCGGGCCGAAAGGCAAGAATGTCTTCCGCCGGGGTGTTTGCGGGGACGACCGTCACTTCGCAATGGTGGTCGTACAGTAGCCGCAGGATGTTTTGCTTAATGCCGTAATCGTAAGCAACAACCTTGAATTTGCGGTCGGGCGTGGCGCCGGATTCGCCCATCTGCTCGGCCCACGGAGAGGTAGCCAGCTCGATGGAACCCTTCTGCCAATCGTACGCCTTGGCGCAGGTGACGCGACTGGCGAGTTCCAGTCCAGTCATGAGAGGAATCTGCTGGGCTTCGAAGATCAATTGATCCGCAGGGGTGCCGTCCGTGGAAACCATGCCGCGCAGAGCGCCAACTTTGCGAATGTGAAGTACCAGCGCGCGCGTATCGATATCCCAGATGACCGGGATCTTGTGCCGGTTGAGATACAGTTGCGCACTTTCCGCAGAACGCCAATTGGAAGCCACTTGGGAAAACTCGCGAACGATCAGTGATTCGATGTACGGGCGCCCGGATTCCTCATCGTCAAGATTCGCGCCCACATTGCCGATGTGCGGATACGTCAGGCAAACGATCTGCCCCGCGTAGCTGGGGTCGGTAAAAACTTCCTGATATCCGGTGAGGCTGGTATTAAAAACGACTTCACCGCCGCGGCGCGTAACCGCCCCGGCCGCGCGACCGTTAAATACGCGCCCGTCTTCGAGCGCGAGTATGGCGGGTCTGTGCTGAGCGTCCGTCAGTGGATCCTCCGTCAAACGTCATTTGTCGCTGGCCTCGGTTGTGGACAAGGAACCGAAATGGTCCACCGGCCAGTAGGCAAAAACAGCGCGACCGTAGATGAACTGGCTGGAGACCGGCCCAAATACACGTGAATCGTTGGAACTGATGCGATGGTCGCCCATAACAAAATAGCTGCCGCGAGGCACCTTGGCGGGGCCGTAGTCGCTGACGTCCGCGTATTGCGGGGGAACGTACGGCTCGGCAATCTCTTTTCCGTTGACGAAGACGATGCCCCGGCGAATTTCGACGGTTTCTCCGGGCAGGGCGATGACCCGCTTGATAAAAGACTTCGAGCGATCGAGAGGATACCAGAAGACCACCACGTCGCCGCGATCAATGGGCTCGAAACGATACACAAACTTGTTGATGAAAATGCGCTCCTGGTCCGACAGAAGCGGGGCCATGCTGGTGCCCTCGACTTTCACGGGCTGATAGAGAAATACGATGATGACCAGAGCCAGGCCGATGGCGATGAGCAGATCGCGGGTCCAAACCCGAATTTCATGGCGAAGCAGTTGATGCGAAGAAGTGGGCAAAGCGTCAGGTCCGGAGGGTGGTAAAGAAGGCGCTTCCAAAGCAGAGGTAGTGGCGGTGGAAGCGTCGCCTTGTGGAGAGGGGAGATTGTTCTCGTCTGGTTTAAGCATCACGTACTGCCTTTTATTTATAACATGCGCGCCGGATTTAAGGCCAGTCGCGAATTCGTGCGGCGGTCGAATCCGGCCGGCTCGTGTGGATTGGATTCACTCTGTGCCCTTCCTTGTTGCTTGGATTGAAGCACGATGCTCTGCTCAACCTCTGATTAGACGGCCCGCCGATATGTTCGGGTACTTCTCAATCCTCTGCCAGGGCGAAGTTTAGAGCCGCCAACGAGGCGACTACGGCGGTTTCTGTGCGCAGTATGAGCTTGCCGAGGGAGGCTTCGCGAAAGGAAGCGGCGAGGGCGGCCGCAATTTCGGGTTCTGTCCAGCCGCCTTCCGGACCAATCGCAAGAACGGCAGCGGATTCCCGTAGCCCAGCAAGAGCGCTGCGCAAGGGAGGAGCGTCGGCGGACTCAGAGAGCAGGACGCGGATGCCGGCACTTGCGGACACGAATGCCGCTTCGGGTTTTGTGAGCGGGCCCAGAATCGGTAGTTGCACGCGACGGCATTGCTGGCACGATTCGAGGAGAATTTTCCTCCAACGCTCAGCGCGTTTAGGAGCGGCCGCGAGCAGAGCTTTTTCGCTGCGGGCGGCCGCGAGAGGCACGATGCGACAGGCTCCGAGTTCGCAAGCTTTCTCGAGGGCCCATTCGAAAGCGTCGAACTTCACGATGGAAAGGAGCAACGTCGTTTGCAGTTTCGGCACGTAAGCGGGAACTGGTTCGAGAAGCGCAAAGTCCACGCGGTCTCGCGTTACTGTCTCGATTCGGGCGAGCCACACGGTATTCCCGTCGCTTAGTTCGTAGAGCTGACCGGATTGCGCGCGCAGGACGCGGCCAAGATGGTGCGCGGCTTCTCCTTCCATGAAGGCGGATTGGTTTTCAAACTGATCGACGAAGAAGCGGCGGCGCATGATGTTTATGTTGGCACGAAACGGCTGGTCTATGACGAGCTCCGGTCCGTAAAAGTGGGAGCGTGGCTTCCGCAATCCAAGTTAGCCGAAGATGTCCTTAACCTTGTCGAAGAGCGAGGAACCCCGCTCGGCCGGCTTATTGTCCACTTTCAATGTGCCGTGGAGCTGCTCCAACAGCTTGCGCTGTTCCTTGGTGAGCTTCGTCGGAGTGATTACACGAACGTGGTAATACAGATCTCCACGACCACCGCCGTGCGGATCGGATAGCCCTTTGCCCTTGATGCGGAAGACCGCGCCGCTTTGCGTGCCCTCGGGAATCTTCAGCCGTTCTTCGCTATTCAGGCCGGGCACCTGGAGTTCCGTGCCCAGTGCAGCTTGCGCAACGCTGAGAGGAATCGTGCAGTAGAGATCCGCGCCCCGCCGTTCGAAGAAACTGTGCTCCTTCACTTCGAGCACCACGTACAGATCGCCCGCCGGTCCCCCGTTCGGTCCCGGTTCGCCCTCACCCTGTACGCGCAAACGGGTTCCTGTATCCACACCGGGCGGGATGCGCAATTCGATGGTGCGTTCGCGATCCATTCGCCCTTGCCCACGACAATCCGGGCAGCGTTCCTTGACGATTTGCCCGGCGCCCGAGCAAGCCGGACATGTACGGTTAATCGTGAAGAATCCCTGCTGGTAGACCAACTGCCCGCGCCCGCCGCAGGTCTGGCAAGCTACGACGCCCGTACCCTTTTTCGCGCCCGTGCCGTTACACGATTCACAATATTCCTGACGAGGCACGCGGATTTTCGTGTTGATGCCCATCGACGCCTCTTCGAAGGAGAGCGTCATGTCGTAGCGCAGATCAGCGCCGCGTTGCACACGACTGCGCGATCCGCCACGCCGGCGGCCACCGCCAAATAAATCCTCGAAGCCAAAGAAATCTCCGAGAATGTCGTGGAAGTCCTGGAAAATGGTTTCGTTGAAATCCGAGGCGCCGCCGGAGCGAGCCAGGCCCGCGTGGCCGTAGGTGTCATAAATCTGGCGCTTCTGCGGATCGCTGAGCACACTGTACGCTTCCGTGCATTCCCGGAAACGGATCTCGGCTTCTTCCTTGTTGTCCGGATTACGGTCGGGATGCCATTGCATGGCTGCTTTGCGGTAGGAGGATTTTATCTCCTCGACGGAAGCGGTTTTGCTGACGCTAAGAACTTCGTAAAAATCTCGTTGTTGGGCTGGTGACATAGTCTCGTTAGTTTGCAACCTTATTCGATGCGCGATCGCTGTGAACGGCTACGCGAACCATGGCGGGGCGCAGAACACGTCCGTGGTAAATGTAACCGGGTTGATAGACTTCCAGAACCGTGCCGTCAGGATGGTCTGTGGTTTCGGCGCGATCTACCGCCTGGTGCAGATGGGGATCGAAGGGCTGCCCCTGCGGATCAATGCGCTCCGCGCCGAGTCGCGAAAAATTGTCGACCAGTTGTTTGTAGATCAACTCGAAGCCCTTACGATAACCCTCATACTGCGGTTCGCGATGCGCCGCGAGCGCGTGCTCAAAACCGTCGATGATCGGGATGAGTTGCTCGATCACCCTTGCGGTAGCGCGCTGGCCGGCTTCCCGATTGTCTTTTTCAGCGCGCTTACGAAAATTCGCAAAGTCGGCCTGGTGCCGCACCAGCGTCTGTCGCATGTCTTCGAGTTCGGTCGCCAGTTTCTTGGCTTCGGCATCATCGCGCAGGCTCTCGTCGGCGGATTTATCGTCCGCATTCTCGCGCCCCGGAGAGTTCATGTCGAAATCACGATCGTTCATAACGCCTTCCTCAATTCTGATCTGGAAATCCCTTATTCAATCTTATTTAACGCCTCGCTGAAAAGCTGCGCCACATAGGCTACTGCGGTCATGGCGCGCTCGTAATGCATCCGCGTGGGCCCAAGCACTCCCAGTGAACCTTGGGTCTTGTCATGCGTCGAGTAAGGAGCGCTAATAAGCGCGATATTTTCACTCGTTTGCGAAATCTCCTTCACACCAATCTGCACGAACACGGGCTCGGGGGTCTCGATGCACGCGTTCAAAACCGTAATGAGCCGATGCTTCTCTTCAATAGCAGTCAGCAATTCGCCGAGTTGCACCTGGTCGGAAAATTCAGGTGCGGTGACGATCTGCGCCGTGCCTTCCACGTAGATTTGCGACTTCGAACTCTCGCCAAGAATCGCCGGATCGCAAAGCGCCAGAGCGCTCTGCGCGATGTTCTCGTAGCGTTCCCGTTCACTCGCTAATTTCTGCAACAGATCGGCACGGATCGCTTCCAACGTCCATCCCGTGTAATGACGATTTAGGAAATCGGCAGTGGCATCGAGTTCCTCCTGCGTGAACAGTCTCGGAGGCCGCAGCACTTTGTCTCGTGTATTGCCGCCGGGAGAAATCAGAACAACCACCACACGACCATCCGGGATCAACCACATGCGGGCGTGTTCCAATACAGCTTGCCGCAGCGGGGGAGAAACAACGATGCCAAGGCCCTTCGAAACCTCGGCCAGAACATGTCCGGCGCGCTCGGTGATCTCACTGGGACTCGAGCCTCCCGCCATTTCCCGGCTGATCCACTCGCGGTCCTCAATCGTCAAGGTCGCTTGCGAGGCGATCTCTTGCGCGAAAAATCGATAGGCCGCCGCCGTGGGCACGCGTCCCGCCGAGGTGTGCGGCTGGTACAAATACCCGCCGTCCTCCAGGTCGGCCATCACGCCGCGAATCGTGGCAGTGCTCAGGGACTCCTCGTAGCGCCGGGAAATCACGCGCGACGAGACCGGCTCACCCGTCTCGATGTACGTACGCACGATGTCGGCAAGCACCTGACGGTTGCGTCGATCTTGTAGTGTTGGGTAACGCATAGCAGCACTCTTCAGTGGGTGCTAACTACTATTCTAGGAACCCTGTCCATGGCGGTCAACATTCCCTGCGAGCCAGGAACTTAATTCATCAATTGTTGTCGATCTGCGCGCGCTGCAGCTTGTCCGAATAGTCGATATAGATGGACTTCCATTCAGAAAAGAAATCGATGGCTGCGATGGCCGCTTCACGGTGTCCATTCCCCGTTTGCTTGGTGCCGCCAAAAGGAAGATGCGTCTCCGCCCCGATGGTAGGCGCGTTGATATAGACGATGCCCGTGTAAAGGTCGCGAAGCGCGGCGAACGCGGCATTGACGTTTCTCGTGTAAACCGAGGCGGACAGACCGTAGGGCACGCCGTTGGCGATCTCGATTCCCTGCTCGAGGCTATCGATAGGCATCACGGAAACGACCGGCCCGAAGATCTCTTCCTGTGCGATCCGCATCTTGGGATCGCAATCGGCGAAAATCGTCGGCTCGTGGAACCATCCTTTGCCATAATGCCCCTTCTCGAGTCGATGTCCGCCGGTTGACAGCTTTGCTCCCTCGCGCTTGCCGATTTCCACGTAACCCATCACCGTTTGCAGTTGCTGCTCGTTGATGACCGGTCCCATGTCTACGGAGGGATCGAGACCGTTGCCTATTTTCAATTCTTGCGCTCGCTCCACGAACCGTGAAATGAATTCCTTGTAGAGCGCCTTGTGCACTGCGATGCGGCTTGCGGCGGTGCAGCGCTGTCCGGTGGTGCCAAATCCACCCCAAATGGCGCCGTCAACCGCCAGGTCGAGATTGGCATCCTCGAGAATCAAAATAATGTTTTTGCCGCCCATTTCTAGGCTGCAATGCTTGAAATCCGGCGCGCAGGTTTGCGCGATGATGCGTCCCGTGGACGTGGAGCCCGTGAAGCTAACCACCGGAACATCTTCGTGCGAAGAGAGTGGTGCGCCTGCGCCGGGGCCATCGCCAGCAACGAGATTTACCACCCCCGCGGGGATGCCCGCCTCGGCCATCGTTTCCACCAAATGGTAGGACGAGAGCGGCGTGTCTTCGGCAGGCTTCAGGACGACCGTGTTCCCGCAAATCAACGCCGGCATCATTTTCCACGAAGGAATGGCCATCGGGAAATTCCATGGGGTGATCATGCCGCATACACCGATAGGCTGGCGCACGCTCATGGCAAACTTGTTGGGTAACTCGGAAGGTGTGGTCTGCCCGAACAGGCGGCGCCCCTCGCCGGCCATGTAATAGGTCATGTCGATGGCTTCCTGGACGTCTCCGCGGGTTTCCGCAAGCACTTTTCCCATCTCGCGCGTCATGTCGCGAGAAAACTCTTCCTTGCGCTTGACGAGCAACTCCGCAACGCGAAACAGAATTTCGGCGCGTTTGGGTGCCGGAACGAGCCGCCAGGATTTGTAGGCGTCGCGCGCGGCGGAAACCGCGGCATCCACATCGGCCTGCGACGAGAGTGGAAATTCGCCGACCACTTCGTCCGTATCAGCGGGATTATGGTTCAAGTGAGTGCGGCCGCCCGTAGGAGCCACCCATTCGCCGTTGATGAAATTCTTGAACACACGCGCACTGCCCGCCGGAGCCATAATTCCTCCCAAGAGGAATCGAGTCTAACCAGCGAGCAGTGAAGCGTCAAACGAGCGCAATTCGGCTACCTAATCTGCCGTGGTCGAATACGAATCAAGGACGCAACCGATTGCGATGCATCACTAACAATCCTGGTCAATCTTGCCGGAGGCTGCGTCGCTCGGATAGTTGAAGAACAGCTGATTGCCGTCGGGATCATTGACCACCAGCACCCGGTAGCCCCACGACCCCTCCTTGACCGCAACACCCTTGCACTCGAGTTCCACGCGCAACGCGTCCAATGCGGCTTCCTGCTTCTCCCGCTCGACGTTCAGAGAAATGAACATCAACCCCTTGCCAATCTTCTCCGGCCATGTGTCCGCCAGAATAAGCGCGCAGCCCTGCCGGTCGACCTGCGCAACGTGCACTCTGCCGTCCTCCTCGTAACGCCAAGGGCTTGTGAACCCGAGCCGGCTAACGTAAAAGCGCAGGGAGGCCTCAACATCCATCACGTGTAAAACGGGTCGTGCGTACCAGTCTGCCATGGGGTATACATTCTCGAATGAAGACAACTTCTTCGTGCACCTTTAATTCTACGGCTATCCTAGAGGCAATCAGGAGCCGCGAAGCCGGGATTCTCCCTTAGCGTCGCGACAAGTCCTTCTAGGGGACGATCTCGAAAGCAGGAGGGGGCCACCATGAAAACAAATTTGCTGCGATTCGCCTGTGCCGTCGAGCGGGATCCCGCCATCGAGGCGTGGATGAAAGAGCATTCCGGTGAGTTGGGAGCCATCGCTCGCCAGTGGTTTGCGGTGATGCGGAAATGCGGGGACGAAGTCCGGGAGCTGCTGCACGACGGCTGTCCGACTGCTTGTTTGGGAGATGTGCCTTTCGCGTACGTCAATGTATTCACTTCGCACGCGAACGTGGGATTCTTTCAGGGCGCAGGACTGCCGGATCCGGCTCGATTGTTGCAAGGCACCGGCAAGTTCATGCGTCATGTGAAGCTGAAGCCGGGAACGACCATAAACGTCGCAGCGCTAAACAGCCTTATCGAAGCGGCGTACTCGGATATAAAAGCGCGCGTCGAGAATGGCTAACGTCGCTTCTCTTCTTCTTGCTGCGTCCCCACGAAAGGCCTTTTTTTAGAGTGCAAAGTCGCGGAAGCAAGTGCAGAGCGCCGGTCTTCAGGCAGTGGGAATTCACTGGCTTACTTTCTAACGAGTGTTTACTATGTTAGTTATAAAGCATTCTTGGAATTCGTCCCGGGTGCATCTCCTCTTGTGACCGACATGCCCGGGAATTCCTGGGAACGGGAGAGGCAAATGAAGCTTCTGCGCTTTCTTGCGGTACTGTGCTATCTGCCGGGAATCTGTCACGCCGCCCAGCTGCCCGAATACTATCAATCCATCAATCGCGTCACCTGGCTCACGCAGAACATCGACTTAATCTTGCCCACATGGATTTCGCTCGGCTTAACCGATGTTCACGTGTACACAAACCTGAAAGCCGTGGGCACCGATCAAGGCAAGCGCGTCACCTTCTCCACACTTCAAGTCACTGGACGCCTCGGCAATCTCACCATCAATTTCCTGCAACCCGACCGGGACTATGCGAGCTCCTACACTATTTTTCTCGCCAACCATAAAGACGGCATCTTTTCCGTGGTCCACGAAGTTCCTACCAAGGAAGCGATGAAGCAGGAAATTCAGCGCATGGCCGGCCTCGGCGTGAAGGTCCTGCAGCAGGTCACCTTCGACATCGACCATACGCCGGTGACCTACACCTACTTCGACACGGAGCCTCAGGGCAAATACGTTCTTGGCTTGGTCTACTGGCCCGGCGGAGCGCCCAAGCCTCTTGCTCAGAAAACGGTCTCGCACCTCGCTCCGGTGGTTCGCGATGCCGCCGCGGTGAGAGCCTACTGGCAGAAGCTCGGATTTCCCGGCTTTGACCTGGAACACGCCTCGCCACGCGACGATTCGCGCTACCGCGGCCAACCGCTTTCGCTGGCGTTTGAAGTGGGCTTTCAACGGCTCGGCCCCATCAGCTTTGAGTGGATTCAACCGCCCGCCACTCCGCCCAATATTTACCAGGATTTTCTGAAGCTCCACGGCGAAGGCATCCAGCACATTGGCATGCCCGTAGACGATCTCGCCAAAGCTACTGCCGCCTATGAAAAACTCGGCTTCCCGGTCTGGCAGGCCGGAGCTTGGGGCGATGTCGGCAAGCCCAATTCCGGGCAGTACCACTATATGGACACCGACAAAATGGGTGGCGTAAGCGTTGAGCTGATCCACGCCTATTAATCACCCGTCGGAGGGCTGCATCGGTCCGTCGCGTGCAAGGCGGAATCGAACTGCCGATATAGATCGGAAAAATCGAAAAGTAAGCGACAAACCCACCTGCCCGAGAACGGACTAATCAGGCATTCACCCAACAGAGCTGTGTCGGCAACCTTGCTAAAGGGTGCCCGCCGTCACAACCTTTTCGCCCAAACCTATGATAGCGACAGACCAAGCAATTCCTAGTCGCGGGCGCCTCTTGCAGTGAGCCCAGACCTGCGGGATACAAATCGAGGTGAGCACCTTGCCTCTCTCGGGTAGAGGGTGGTCTTTTCGACCTGTCACTGCCTTAGACTGCGTTCGGAATGACGGATTTCTATTTTGCGGGTAGGAGTAGAAGCGTCCTTTTTCTTGCCCCATATTCTCTCGCTCCTGATTCATTTTTCCGTTCAGTTGATAAAGGAGACCTCCATGATCAATACGAAAAATGCGAGAAGCGGCGAAAGGAGCGCTTCCATACAGAACAGTGTTTTCAGTGGCGTCACCACGTTTAGCTGCAGGGGCGCTTGCCGTTCACTTGCGACGCTTCTGCTCGCATTTAGCGCGATGGCGTTTCTCTTCATCGGACCAATCTCCCTGGCACAGGACTCGAAAGCTCCCGCTGTACTCCCCGCGCCGTCCCCCGGTAAAGCTATCGTCTGTATCTACCGCACCTACCGATTTACCGGTTCGTCGTCACACGACGAGCTTTATATCAACGGCACTCACCTTGCCAAACTCCTCAACAGCGAATACGCCTTCATGGAAGTGTTACCGGGTACCGTCGTCATCTCTGGATTGCCCAAAGAGTATTACGGAAGCATTACCATGTCCGTCGCAGCGGCCGCTAATCAAGCCAGACAGAAAGAAAACGAGCGTGCCCGGTTTGAGGCGGAGGCCGGCAAAACCTATTACTTCAAATGGACCGCCGAAGCTTTTGCCACGGGAATCAAGGTCACACCTGCGGATCCTGGCAACGGCGCCAAGGAGATACGCAAACTCCATCTCTCCAAGCCCGTTGACGACAAGGACGCGGCGAAACCGGGACCCGAACCTGCCAAGGTCGAGGAATCGGCCAAGCCCGCGGAATCCCCTAAATCCGACCAGCTTGCCAAGCCCAACTAGCTCACTGCCGATTCGCGTTTGGTTCGGAAGGTGAATTCGCTCTGCCCGGATTGGTTGGCTGTCGTGGGATCACTCCCTGGATTTTTTTGCGTGCTAAAGCGCCGCACGGGTGTTCTCGGAAGAGGCCAACACCCCAAGAAAAAACTTTTGCAACGGCCCGACCTCGTTAGAGATACCGCGTCTGGCAGGACTTCTTCAGCAATGCCTGGCTTCGCCTTAAGGCCAGCCCCTTGACGAGCCAGTTACAGAACGACTATCAAATCATGCGTTTTCGCAGTACAGCAAGAGATAATCACATCATGACCGTCCGTCGATTGCTTTGGCTCGCTGCGCTTGCTCCGCTAGTCGTCGTTACGACGACGAATCTTGCAGTCGGCCAGACTGTTGATTTCGCGTCAAGCCAGAACGTCAAAGCTCTCGTCGTATACGATGTGCAAGTTGTCCTTGGCGTCGAACTACTCTTCCACGGTGCTATTCAAGGCTCAAAT
>Ga0335085_10011878_pt1 | contig 12869 bp, 11 predicted proteins | sample Lox_Sample_45_FD_206712 | JGI IMG/M metagenome (GOLD analysis project Ga0335085, IMG submission 206712) | Soil microbial communities from Loxahatchee National Wildlife Refuge, Florida, United States - Lox_Sample_4.5 | ecosystem: Environmental > Terrestrial > Soil > Wetlands | place: USA...
AACGCGACGCTGTCCGCGGTTGTCCCGTAGCGGCTCGCCGGCGGCGATCGCGTCGGATACCCGCTCGCGCTCGATGACCTTGTGCTCGCGGTAGCGCTCGACGAGCGCGACGTCGATCTCCGAGATCGCGTAGTCGCAGAAGAACGGCAGCAGGTGCTTGCGCTGCCGCCACTCGTAGTTCTCGCGAGTGCGCGGCCGCAGCTCGCCCTTCCGCGCCGCCCACCACCGCGACGCGAACACATGGAACGTCTGGGTTCGGTCGCCATCGCGGTCCGGCGGATTGGGGGGTTCCCACACGCCGGCGCGGATCCGGGCGAGTACGTCCTCGAGCTTGCGGTCGGCCTTTCGGAACGTCCACCCGTCGGTGTCGGTTCCGAGCGTGAGGATCTCGCGTTTGCCGTTGACCCTGAAGCGCAGGCTGTAGGTGACCTGGCCGTCTTTGCGTTCGTGCACGCGGATCTCGCCTCTCGCGCGCTTCTCCATCCGGACCTCCTGACTCGTGATGTCGGCCCGGCTGGCGGATCCGCGGACCGGGCCGCGTGCGCCAAGTCTAAGTTCGGCGTGACTCATGGCTCACGCTCGAACTCCAGCAGGAGATCCTCGTCATGCTGGCCCGTTGAGGGCGCTCGACGAGGTCGTGATCGGTGCCGCCGGGGCCGTTCGGCGGGAAGCGCGCCGCCGATCTAGGCCCAGCGCGCGTGCAATGCGACCGGGTCGAAGCGCAGGCGCGCGCAGGTGCCGCCGCCGAGGCGGACGCAGCCGAGCTCATCGGCGTGCTGGTAGACGAAGCTGACGCTGACACCGTAGTGGGCCGCGACACGGCGAGCGCTCCACAGCTCTCGTGCGGGAGCCGGGATCGGTGGATGCGGCGAGACGGGTCAGCTGGGGGCCAAGCCGGAGGGCCACACGGTCTGCGATAGCGAAGATCGGCTCCTCAGCGTCGCGGAGGTCGCGACGCTTCTCAGCGTGACCGAGCCGACGATCCGCGAATGGATCAAGGACGGCAAACTCAAAGCCCACCGCGCGGGAGCCAGGTTCTGGCGGATCCGCCAGTCTGAGGTCGACCGCATGCTGTCCCAGCAGTCGAGCGATCGCCCCCAGACCGCAGGGCCCGGGCAGCGCCCTCGCGCCGCCGAGTCAGCCCGCGATCTGATCTCGTCGCTCATCACCAACCCGCAGGCACGCAGCGTCGAGCGAGGTGACGATGGAAATCGAAGTCGCGTCGATCGTCAAGCAGATGATGACCGCCGGCGAAAGCTGGGAGGCGGCACTCGACGCGCACGCACTTGCTCCTCCGGACGCAGGCTTCCCGGCTCGTCTGCGCGCGCTCTCGAATGCCGCGGCTGATCAAGCCGCGGCGTTCGAGCTCGCCGCGGAGGGTGGTCTCGGGTGGCGGCCCCGGACAGTCGAGGGCCTATTTAGTCTCGCGCCCGAGCTCACGCCCGGAATGACACGTCCCGGTCCCGAGGAGTTGTGGCGCGCTTTTGACGACAGCGTCTCCGCACTAGCGGACGCATTGGCGGGCTCGTCGCCGGCACAGCTTGCCACGGCCTTCTCCAGGCTCGCCGACGCCTCTGGCGAACTCGCCAGCGAGCTCCAGCGCACCTACCGGCCCGCGCGCGTCAGCGCGGGCTGAGCCAGCCGATGCGCACGCTCATCCGCCTCTACATCGGGTGGCGGCTCCTGCGCCTGTTGCGTCCCGTGGTGGCCCTCGCGGCGATCGCGAGCGTGTTGCTCGTGCTCCATATTGGTCATGTCGCCGGCACGCCGGCGACCCGTTCGGCCCCGTCGACGTTGGAAGACGGCGCGGGCGCTGCGCAGCGAGATCTGACTGGCGCACTCGAGCCCGCGTTCGAGCCCGATCCAGCACCCAACACACCTGCCAGCCGTCCGTAGAGATCACTGCTGCCGCGAACGACTCTCCTCGTATCCGCGTGTGGCAGGGAAGAGCCCGGCGCCGACTCGATGCTCGTCCGGCGCGGAAAGCAGGCCGGCGCTCCCACGCGATAGGAGCAGCGACCGCTGGCGACAGCAGCACTTGTGCTTGCGGGGCACAGTGGCCATCGCCCCGGCCGATACGCGGTGGATGAAGCAAGAGCGGTCATCTCATGGTGTGGACTTGAGCGATGATCCGTCTATGGCCGGATCGAATCGTGTGTTGCTGTTGGGATGCGTGAAGCTCAAGCACGAGCGTCCGCTGCCTGCGCGGGATCTCTACCGGTCGCCTCTCTGGGTTCGCCGGCGTGCATACGCCGAGGCCCGCGGGTATCCCTGGCTGATTCTCAGTGCGAAGCACGGGCTCGTCGATCCCGCTCGACGTATTGCCCCGTACGACCTGGCGCTGTCCGATCTCAGAGCAGCCGCTCGGCGTCGGTGGGGTGAACGGGTCGTCGGCGCCTTGGTGGAACGCTTCGGATCGATTGTGGACGTGGTCTTTGAGGTTCATGCTGGTGAGGCATACCGGCGTGCGATCGAGCCGGGCCTTCTTGCCGGAGGAGCGCGTCTTGAGGCACCGCTCGCTGGACTGCCGGTGCGAGCCCAGCTCGCGTGGTACAACGCGCGCATTGATCGCGCGCGACCACCTAAGAGCACGGACTCGCGCCAGCGCTCGTGCACTCGGGCGCAGGTCGAGGATGCACTTCGAGCGCTTGATCTGGCGCCGGTCCGCGTCCCGGCCCGCGAATGGCCCGGGCATCTGACGAATCTGTCTCAGCCGGGCTTGTACTCGTGGTGGGTGGACCGCGAGGGCGCCGGCGATCTCTCGGCGGGTCTCTAGGGCGAACCCCATCGTCAGCGACGAGCGGCGGCGGTCCCAACCGCTGACGGCTACGGCGCGGCTTTGCTGACCTCTACGACCAGTGACGGGATCGCGACAGCCTCGGAAAGTGGCCCGTTGAGGGTCCTCAACCTCGGGTTCCTCACCCGCCTGCAACCTCCTTGTCCCCGGCGTATCTCGCCAGCAGGGGATGCCCGTCGCTACACGTGTACGACGGTGACGCGACGCCCCGCGGGTAGGGCACAGCAGCCCGGCGGCGGCAGGAGTCACACCGTTTGCGCGTTTGATCGCGTACCCCCTCGGCTTGCGAGCTGAGTACGGGCGTGTGTGAGAGCTCGGAGGGCGGCGCGCATCGACCGCATGGGACAGGTCGGAGGGTCGGCAACCAAGCCCTGTTCGGATCGTCACGGTCGAGTCGCAACTCGAATCGCCCCCGGCGGTGGAGGTTGCCGAGATCGCTCGGGCCCGGAGTCGCAGCGGCTCAAGTCTGCCCACTCGGGACTGCTGGAACTAGCCCTTTGCGACACTCTCCCTGTCCGACTCGGCGGCCCGTTCATGCCGACGCGCTTCTGAGTATGCGCAGGGCGTTAAGCGTGATCATCTCGTTGGGAGCGGATCGGCCCCAGTCGACGACCTCGACCGTGCCGCGTGGTGTGCCGGGCGGCTTCCACCAGTAAGCACCAGGCTGCCAGCGGCCGTCCGGACGCCTGCGGCGTTCCAGCACGTCGAGGGCGTCGGCGCAGCGTGGGTCACGCGTCCGGCGCATCCGAGAGAGCACCAGCAGCGCTTGGAGGATGTCGTAGTGCCAGTACGGGGGATAGTGGAAGGTCAGCCAATCCCGGCGAATGACCTCCCCGGTGCGCAGCGAGCGGAACAGCCGGTGCTCCAGGAACAGCTCAGCCGCGCGAAGCGCCGCCTCAAGCGCAGCGGACTCTCCGGTTGCCCGCCAGTATTCGAACAGTCCCCACGCCGGGGCAAGCGACTCATGGAACGAAGATCGTCGCCCGCTTGCGTGTATGTCGCAGTTCCAACCGCCGTCCTGCCATTGCCACCGCACCAGCGACTCGGCCAGCAGCCCCACCCGGGGGTCGCGCCCAAGCCCGAGCCGGCAGCACACCGCCAGAGCGTTCCCTTCCTGGGAGGCGTGGACGCGCTCCAGCCCGTCGACCGCCACGATGCTCGAACGGTGCTCCGCCCCTACCAGCCAGCCGAGCACATTCTCAGCCGCCGCCAAGGCCCTGGGTTCGCCGGCGGGAATGCCCAGCTCAACCAACGACACCAGTCGCCAATGAGCCCCTGTCCACTTGCGGTACGGATGGACGCCGAAGCCGCCGTCACGGGACTGACCCGACAACAGCGCACACACGATCGGACCGTCAAGCACCTCGCCCCTAAGGACAACGTCCTCCCCCAGCACATCCCGTCGGGTGAGCAAGCGCACAGCGGGTTCCTCCGAGGCGAGCAACCAGTCGACCGCGTAGCCCGTCCTCTCGTCCCTCGCGTTCATGACCCGATCATCGCGTCGAATCGTGCCGGAAGGCTTCCTCGCGCTCGGCGATGTCGTGCACCGGCCCCGGTTTGCAAGCCCCGACTAAGCCGAACACTCCCCAGGTATCAGGGCCGAGCAGACTGGTGCTTCGATCGATTAGGGACAGTCTCGGCGGCGCAATCCGCGCGCCGCCACGAGACGCTCGCTGTTCGTCCAAGGCGACAGTAATTTCGGAGCCGATCGGCTCGGCTGCGACTTCCGCTTCCCCACACGTCGTAGGTTTTGATCCGACTACTGCTCGTTCGTGAGGTTGCGGGAGCGTTGCGGTTACTCGTGCCGTGGCACCCGCTGTTCGTCCGGAGGGGAAGCGACCGGGCGTGAGGCTCGGGCGCCATCCGAATGTACAGATCGCACACATCATGGCTCGATGCCCGGCGGAGGACGACGTTACGGAGCGCGACTTCCGAAAAAGTGACGAGCAGAAGCGCGGCTCCTGGACCTCGATGTAGTTCCGCAGCTCGTCCTTAACGGAAGCGGCCGCTCGTTTGCAGAGGCGCGGCGAACGGAGCGATGAGCTAACACTGCGGTCCGCGCCGGTCGACTTCCGCTCCGCCTTTGGAATGAGCAACCACGCGGGCGCGACCGAGGACCACTTGTGGAAATCGTCCCAAGCGAGAGCGAGGACCTTCACGGCCGCCTTCGTAGACGACCGACAGTGTCGGTGCGATACGGCACGATCGCTGCCCACTGCCGGTCTCGCACGCGGAGCGGGAGTGCCGCATCGCGCTTCGACATCAGTTGTGGAAATCGTCCTGAGCGGCAATCGTGACTCAGACGCCCGGTCTGCCATAGCGAAGCAGGACTCTCTGACACGCAGACGCGGCGTACCGCTGGCTCACCAACCCAGCGTGAGGAGCCCGAAGTGGCGCGCGTTCGTGTTCGGGTAGCCGGGGCTCATCGCGAAAGTCATCTAACACCTCATTTGAGACATCGCCGTCCGCCTACGAGCAAACGCGGATGTGAACAGCCGCTGGTTCGGTGATGGATCGGCTACTGCGACCCGTGGTGGTCTGGCTCTACTTAACGGGCTTTCCGCGCGACTTCGGTTTTCGGTCGCAGCGGGACGAGGCTTGTGGGGAGAAGAAGACAAGGCACGCAGGGCGGCAGCAGCGAGCCGCGCGCGGGCTCACGGAGATACTGCCGGGCAGCCGACGTCGCCGGCGTCGATCGTCGCGACGAGGATCTGCCTGCCGTGTCCGGGTACTCCCGAGGCGTAGCCATTGATTAGTCCGCTGCGACCACCACGGCCCATGACCCGCCCTGGGCCGTGGTGGTCGCGAATGACCGGCCATGAAGCTGTTGCCCGCGCGCCAGCGTGTCGCCCACGCGTAGCCCGCGAGCGGTGGCGAGCACCCAGCCGCCGGGCGGGTTGCGGGGTGGCGAGATCGTGTTGAGGGCGCCGAATTGGTAGCCGGCGAAGGCCGAGCGGGCGAAGTAAACGGTCAGCGCAGGCTCCCCCGATGCCGTCCACTGGTCAAGCCACGTGATCTCGTGGTTAACGCGACAGCTGCCGCCGCGCGTGTACGCGCCGCCGCGCTGTTCGAGGAGCGAATCGATCGCCACGCGCACGTCGGCCGGCGAGGCGCCAAAGCGAACGCTGCCGATGCCGCTGACGTAGAGAACGTCCAGCACCACCTTGTGGATGCTGGGGACGGCTCGTGGGTTGTGGCTGGCCGTTGGGCCGCCGGCGCGACAGCGGGGATTGAGCGGTGCGCGCACGAGCTCCGCTCGAACCGGGCTGGAGGCACCGGTGATGTAGTAGATGCTCGTCGGGTCGACGGCCAGCAGCGATCCCTGCGGCGGCAGCTCAAGCGTGGCGCGTCGCTGGCCGCTGACAGGATCTCCGCAGTAGTTGCGCCGTGCGCCACCCAGGGGCTGTGTGACCCACAGGACGCCGGCGATGAGCCGGGCCGCGATCCCGTTCGTGCCGTCAATCCGCGGCGGCCCGGATTCCCCAGGGTGGGGCTGTGCGCCGGGGAATGCCGTCGGCCGCAAGGTGACCAGGCCCAGCCGCTCGACCGCGCCCATCATCCCGCCCCCCTCGCTGATCCATACCCCGCCGGCAGAGATCCCGCCGATGTAGGGCTTAGTCACGCCCTCGAAGACCGGCGATTGTGCGATCAGCGCGCCGGTGACCGAGTCGCGGCGCTGTACGCGCGCGCGCTCGTGTCCCTCGCTCACGATCAGCACGCGCCCGGCCGGGTCCGCGGCGACGTCGATCCCCTGAGCACCCGGAACCGGTACCGCCGCCGTGACCTCGCTGGTTGCTGGCAAGACGCGGTCGAGCCGGTCGGAATTCCCTACCCACAACCAGCCACCGGCGAGCGCCATCGTGCCGACAATCCCGTCGTTCTGGCCCGAACCCGGCAGGAGCTTCCTCGATCGAACTGCGAGCGAGTCCGGGTCAAGTCGCCAAAGCCACGACGTCAGCCCCCGCGTGGTCGTAACCCATAGCGCGTCGACGGCGAGGACAGCCTGATCGAACGCGCTGCCGAGGCGGCGGACGGCTCGGACGCCGCCGGTGACGGGATCGACCCGGATTAGCTCGCTGAGAGCCATATCTCCCAGCGGTGTCACCTGCTCCGCGATATACAGCGAACCACCTGCCGCATATCCCCGCGGGTTCTCCAAGCCTCGAAGCAGAATCCGGCTCGCGCCGAACGACTCTGAGGCCGACGCCGTCCGCGAGGCACCGCTGCTCGGAGCTGGAGTGCGTAACGCACGCGAAGAACCACAGCCGGCCAGCACGATCAGACCTAGCAGCAGAGCAGCCCGCACAATTCGCGTCCCAGCGGGCCCGTGGAAGATCCGAAGCATCACCGGACTATTGCCTGATCGCACTCGCGGGTGACGAGGCATGCCCCGGCGACCGTCACGACGCGTTGATAGTTGAGAGGCTGTCGCACGCTGGGCCGGACGGCCGATTCTGCCAAAGCGAACGTCCGTGGAGCGATCCCTGCTGTGACGCCCGCATCACCTCAGGGTCGCGGCGACCGTCAAGGCGGTGATCGAGCTCACCAATTCAGGCCACGCCGGCGGCGCGGAGCTGGTGGCCGCCTTTGTCCGGCAGCGGTCGTGTTGTGCGGCGCCCAGAGCATCCACGTCGTCGCTCGTTTGGTCCCCGAGCAGCGCGGTGGGCGACCTGCCCGCAGCGCGCGATCAAGATCTCGAGCCCGAGGTGGACTCCTGCTGTGAGAGCTCGAACCAGAATCGGCTGGCCCATCCACGAGCCAGCTTGTAGCTCTTGCTGGTCATCCCCAAGCGAGGGCGTCGACAGCGATGATGACGTCATGCCAGGCGCCAGCTTCGCCGGCTAACCGACAGTCGCGGTCAAGCTGGGGTGGACCAGCGAGTCGTTTAGCGCCGGCTCTGCCTTTGGCGAATCGGCCCACGCAAGCAGGCCTCCGATTGCGAGGAGCGGACGAGCTCATTGGCCTTTAGCGGCGCACGCCCATACCCGTCCCGGACATCAATCAGCTCGCGGTGTACCACGCGGTGATACGCGTCACGCATGATCAACTCGCTCGGTCGTCGGTCCGCCGCGCACCGATATGCCACACGGCTCGCCTCCTCCAACGTCTCGCACATCACCCGCTCGCCTCGGTCAGGCAGCGCAACCTCCCATACCCCACGCATGCTGATGTCCACACGGACCGTCGTCACATTCATCGACTCACCTCCCGGTGCGTTTGGGCGAGCAGGCGCCGTGCCGGGTTGCCAGACTGCCGGGTTTGCCCGCCGACGGACGGCGCGGCGCCCGCCGTCCGGCTGGCGCCTCGAGGGGCCCAGCGGACAAGCGGATCCTGATTCGACCGAGCACTTCACAACCTCTCCCGAACGCCGGCTGGTCAACGCCGCAGCGCCCGTCAGCTACCTAACCGCGCCGCCCGCCGCAACGGCGCACGATTCCGAACGTAGCGCCGCCGACCAGAGGCGCATCCGTAATTTCCTCGGTCCTTTTTACGGCTCGATGGGATCGTCACCGCTCCGGTTTCGCAAAGGCGGCGGAACAGACGGCGCAGGGTGTCTTCTCGAACATGGGAGCGAAGAATGGATCGATCGAGACGTGTTCGTTCGCAGATTGGATAGCGGCCGTCGGCGATGCCGACGCTTGCCGCCGTCGCCGCCGCTCTACGCGAGCGACACGGTCACGAGCGCACCTCGATCGGCCGTGACCGGAGCGTCGCGTCGGCAATCCGTCGTAGCGGCTCATTGACACGCCGTTCGACCGACCGCGGGATGGAATCGCGGTTGGAATCGCAGGTGACCGCGATTATCTTGGTGAGCGTTCACATCGGGTTCGAATCGGAGTAATCGTCCCCGCGAAGGCGGTGGTTTCCGCATCTGCCATTCGCCCGCTGTTAGGATCGTCCATCTGTCGACCCCGCCAGCCGGTGAGGCTGCGTCCTCGGACCCGTCATGTGCGAGATTCAGATCGACCCTCGACCGTGCCGGCGGGAGTCCCATCACCTACCGGCAGAGCAACGATGAGCGAGCACCGATATTGGCGTCGCCGCGCGGTCGAGCGCGTCATCGATCAGCTCCGGCGCGGCACTTCGCCTCCGCGGATGGACTCGGACCTCCGCGGCGTTCCCGGCTTGAGTGAGGACCAGCCGGCCGCGCCGGGGTGGCGGTTGATGCGGGGCGAGCAGCAGCGCCGCGCGCCAAGCTCAGCTTCATCGGGGCGCAAGCCAGAGGCTCGTGCGACCGACGCCCCTCTCGGTCATCGCAGCCCGGGAGAGGAGCCTGTGAGCAGGGCCCTCAAGCTAGCTCACACGGAAACTCAGATGGACGTCGCCGTGTTCGGCGAGGTGTGTGACGGGCGCGAAGTCGTGCGCTGTGTGGCGGGTGACGGCGACTCGTTCGGACTGAGTCCCGGCTCGTCGATGCCGGTCGAGGACACCTATTGTCACCGCCTGCTCACGGGGAGACTCTCGAATGTGGTGCCAGATGCCCAGGCCAACGAGCAGGTAAGGAATCTCGAGATCACGCGCGCTGCCCGCGTCGGCGCTTATATCGGCGTGCCGCTGACCGGGCTCGATGCCCGCCTCTACGTGCTCTGTTGTCTGGCACACGAGCAGCGGCCGAAATTGGGCCAGCGAGACGTGGTGTTCCTGCGCGGTCTCGGACAGGCGATCCTCGCCGCCCTCTCGTAACGCCAGACGCGGCAGGCAAGGCCGCTCGCTGCGACGACACTCAGGCAGCGTGCCGAGCGCGGCCGTCTCTGACTACATCGCCCGGCAGTCGGCAGCGGAAGCGCCCTCCGCTCGTTTGAGCACCAGACTCGCCTGACGCTTGCAGCCACTGCGCCAGCCAGCAAATGGGTCGCGCAGCTGTCCAAGGAACGCGGACGTGTTGATCATCCCTGCTGAGTTGCGACTTGGACGAGATGGCGCAGTCGTCCCAAGCCGATCGATGCCAAACCTGTGCCTATCCACGGGCGCCGCGCAGCCAACAATTGTGCAGCCTGCCGGAGCTTAAACAGCGGGCCGTCTCAGAGTATGCGGCCGCCGCGATCAACGCAATCGCTGTCGCCGACTGGGCGCCCTGCCCCGCGGTATCGCAATGGCGAACAACAGACTCGCGCATCACATGCGGACGGCAGACGCCGGGATGCGGGTCGATTTCGAGAGTCCCGGCGGGCAATCCCCACCCGGACATTTCCTTCAGTGCTCGTGCGCGGAGCCGGTCGGATCGTAGTGTCGTGAGAGCGCCGTCCCCACGTTGGCGAACGTGAGTGAGAGAGGCGTGCGCGAGGCGCGGATTAGTTCCTCATAACGCACGCCGCTGCGATCAGGCGCCGCTCATCTATCCACCCGGCCATGTCCAGCACCTCGTCAAGGTGCTCAGGCTCGCCCGCGTCCATTGCGGCCCTGATTCGCCTCGCCATCCTCCTGTCGAACGCCGCGGACTCCGCAGCGGCGTCGCCCAGCGCGCACGTCAGCTGCGCGAGCATGCTCACGATCACGATTCTGTTCTCCCCTTCGGTCCCGGCGCTTCCCCAGCGCCCCGTGTCATCCTCGATCTAACCACGGCGTGGGCGCCTTGTACAGCGCGCGTTCTCACCAAAGTGCGAGCGAAACCAAGGTCGCGATCCGGCTCGATCGCGGCGTTGAAGCAGCTTTCGTGCCTTTAGTTGACGAATGGGTCGCCAAATCTGCGCCAGCGGGCTGGTCAGGTGCTCGGCCTGGCTTTCGCGGTCTCCGAGGGGCGAGAGGAGCAGTTCGGCACTGGCGCTGCGGGCGCACACATGCGGACGATTGTCGGCGCCCGGGGGCAGCCGTCCCGGGCGGACCAGGACGATCGGAATCATCCAAGCGATGGCGACCCGCCGCGACCGAAGTACGGCGGGGCGCGTCTAGCACGACAGGTGAATGTTTGATCGACACGAAGGCTGGGCGCATCGGCAGTGAACGCTGTGGCTGTCGGCCACGTGAACGAGCGCGACGCGCCAGCTCAGTGCGCGGGGCAAGCCCGGGGCGAGATGAACAGCTCTGTTGGCAGCTCTCGTAAGCCGAGGTAAGTCATGCCATGCCCACACTCGAACCGGCAACTACGCCATTGACTCTCAGCCGCTAACGGGCAACTTGCCTGGCTATTGCAGCCCGTGACGGGTCCGCTCCCGTTCCTCAGCATGATCGGCTCGCGACGCAGTCCGGTTCGTACTGACGTCGAAACGTTGAGCTTCGGCGCTACGCAGGTCACTGGCTTTTGTGGCTGGCTACAACCGCGATGGCGTCAGCTCGCCGGAGGCCGGCATCCGTAGTCACCCGATATCTCGTGTGGTTTTCACAGGATGCAGTGTGTCTCTCCACCAGCTATAGCTGCATTAAGACCTCCGTTGAGTCGCGGACGACGCGTCCGATAGGGATCAACCCGAGATAGTAGCTTTCGATACGAGGAGGTTGGTCATATGGTGGCCGAAATCCTAGCCATCGTCGTAGTGATGGCGTTGTGCTGGTTGTTCGTCCACGAGGTCGGCAGTCCCTACCACCGATGAAGTCACCGCCACCTGTAGTCGGTCGTAAGTTGATTTCGTGACTGACCGGTACGGTAACGCCCGGTCGATACCCTCTCGGCCTGCGTGCCTTCGACTGCTCGTAGCTCGCGACCGGGAGTGCGCTTTCTCCGCGCGAGTTACGAGCCAACTGGGCATGACCTTCATTCGGGCCGGGCTCGGCGGCCCATAATCCTCACACCGGTTGAATCGATCCGGTCCGGGTCTGCGAGCCGCCCCAACGATACGGTCACGGCGTCGACGCCGCGAAGACCAGAATCACGACAGTCCGCGCACCGGGACAACATGACGCCCCTAGAGCTTCGGCAGAGATCATCCGGATTCGGCTCGACTCGGGTTGCGGCAAACGACCGGATTCGGCCACAGGCGGCCGCCGCAGCGCCAGAGCCGGACGACTCCTTGTGCTCGGAGCGCCGCGGGTCGCGCCACTCCCTTGGCGCCATTCCGCGTCCTGGCCAAGGGCGACCTCGACGCCGACGCGGCGCTCGCTTCCGGGGTCCGCTGCCCGCCGCCGCCGAGGTCGCTGACGCCGCCCCGGCGACTGCTCTCAAAACCAGAGCGGTCGTGCTGCGCGAGGGTGCGGCGCTGCCGAGAATGTCCGGACTCAGCAGTCCGGGCCGTGCCCGCGAGGCTGCTGCTCTTGTGCTTGCTACTCAGGAGTTCGTGGCTAACGGTGAAGGACGATCGTCACGTCGGCGCCGCCAGACTGCCGCGTTGCCGGGGCGGACGGGCGCGTCGTGGCCGTGTCGGTCGGCGTGGCTGGTGGCGTTCCAGAGCAGCAGTGTTCTATAGCCGTATAACGTCGACCGAGACCGCCGCAAGTAGTCCCTAAGCGACAGCGAGCTGCCTTCGTCGTCGCAGCGGTCCGGCAAAGCTTGTCTTCAAGGCTTGTGCGCCTCGACTCAGGGTTGGTCCCTATCCAGCGATCGCCGCCGTGCGCTCGCGGTCAATGAGCACGCGGCGTAGGATCTTCCCGGCGGGCGACTTGGGGATCTCCTCGACGATCTCGACCGCCCGCACCTTCTTATACGGCGCCACGCGCTCAGCGACGAACCGCGCCACCTCGTCGGGCGTGATCGACTGGCTCGCGACGACGAACGCTTTCGGCACCTCGCCGGCCTCCTCGTCCGGGATCGGGATCACGGCCGCATCGGTGATCGCGGGGTGCGTAAGCAGGAGTGCCTCCAGTTCCGCAGGGGCGATCTGGTAGCCCTTGTACTTGATTAGCTCCTTGATCCGATCGACGATTCGCAGCGAGCCGTTTTCCTCGATGCGGGCGATGTCGCCAGTGTGCAGCCAGCCGTCGGGACTTATCGCCAGTGCGGTCGCTTGGGGGTTGTTGAGGTAGCCCTTCATCACCTGCGGGCCGCGGATGAGTAGCTCACCCGGCTCGCCGACTGCGATGTCCTCGCCGGTCGCGACGTCAACGATCCGGCATTCGGTGTTCGGCAGTGGAGGCCCGACCTCCCCCTGCATCTGCCCGGCCAGGTCGTCAGTCACCCGGTGGGTCGTCGGGCTCGTCTCGG
>Ga0335085_10011879_pt1 | contig 12869 bp, 12 predicted proteins | sample Lox_Sample_45_FD_206712 | JGI IMG/M metagenome (GOLD analysis project Ga0335085, IMG submission 206712) | Soil microbial communities from Loxahatchee National Wildlife Refuge, Florida, United States - Lox_Sample_4.5 | ecosystem: Environmental > Terrestrial > Soil > Wetlands | place: USA...
GTCGCAATCTGTTCCTTGATCACCTTCGGCAGACCACGCTCGTCAAACATGGCGTTCGTGTAGAGATTCACCTGGTCTTCAAGAAGTTGACGGTCGCGAGCCAAAGCCTGGAAATAATTAGGCAGAAAACCCCAGCGACGAGAGACGTATTCGTAGATCTTCTTGACCTCGTCGCTAGCTTGTTCTTCAGGTAAAACGGGCAAAAAAGGCATCAGAACACCGCCAAAGGCTGAGTGAAAATCTCAGAGCGTTGGGAACAACGCAAGCTTCAGAATCGCAAGCGCAAAATCACTTGGGCGTAGATTGATGATAGACGACCTGCGTCGTACTCGGCAATTCCCGGCGATCATGCTGTCGCTTATGGAGCGTGCTACGAGTAGATTCGCCTGACACTATCGACTCCTGGCTCTTCGCACGTCGGTCTCCATATACTGCTCAAGGTGCTCTTGAGCTGCTTGCAGAGCTCTGGGGTCGCGTTCGAGGCGACTAACTACCAAAGCGCCTTCGAGAGAAGTAATGATCAACGTCGCCAACGTTGCAGGATCGACACCAAGCCTGATTTCCTTCCTCTTTTTCCCCGCGGTAATGATTGAGACAAGGTGCGCACGCCACACTCCGAGGGCTTTGAGAGCGCTTTCACGAAGAATGGGGTTGCCGTCGTCGGCATCGATTGCAGTGTTCAGCAAGGGACAACCACCGGGCACCGATGATCGACGGCTAACAAAATTCGCGATGAGGTGCTTCAATTTGTCGACGCTGTTCGCCGTCGAGTCTAGATCGCGCATGCGCGCGTCCCAGGCCGCTTTCCACGCATAATCGAACGCCTCGGCCGCCAGCTCTTCTTTGCTCGAAAAGTGGCGATAGATACCGCCTTTTTCCAGCCCCGTGGCTTTCATCAACTCCGAAAGTGAACTCCCGTCAAAGCCGTGTTGGTTGAACATGGCGGCCGCTTGGGCCACAATTCGTTGCCGCGTCTCTTCACCTTTCGACATTCGCACTCCTCTGGAACCGCGAGACCAACCGGTCTCTTTCATTAGAATATGGAACTTAACGCACTTTGACCTCGGGCTCAACCGACATGCCAGGCCGCAGCAGGTGTTGCGGATCCTGATCAGGATTAAAACGAATCCTCACTGGCAGTCTCTGTACAACTTTCACAAAGTTGCCGCTTGCATTTTCCGGCGGCAGAAGACTGAACAACGTGCCGGCGGCTCCAGGAAGGTTCTCCACCGTTCCCTTGTAATCTCGGCCGAACGTATCCACGTGGATGCTCACCGGCTCTCCGGCACGCATGTACTTGAGCTGCGTTTCTTTGAAATCCGCCGTCACCCAGATGTCCTCAAGCGGAACAATGGCGAGAAGGCTTTGGCCAGGCTGAATCCTTTGCCCAAGTTCGACGGTCTTGCGGCCAATGACTCCGCCAACCGGAGCATAGATTTTCGTATAGCCGAGATTGAGCTCGGCCGTGCGAACGTCCGCCTTGGCCTGGCTCACCTGGCCTGCGCTCGACTCAGATTTCGCTTGGGCATCGCTCACTTGTTGTGGAGCAGTGCGGGCAGCTTGGACTTGTGCCTCTCGCTGAGCAATCAGGCTACGCAGTTGCCCGATCTTGTGTTGCTCGGAAGTAACTATGGCGCGATCGGCTTCAAGCGCCTGCGCATCTGCGAGTGCCTCTGCTTCGTGGGCATCGTACTCCAACTGGGAGACTACTCCGCCCTCAACCAGCGCTTTGTACCGGATGCGGTCCCGTTCGGCGCGAGCAGAAACGGCCTCATCCTGTTTCACTCTGTGTTGTGCGGCGGCGAGATTGGCCTCTTCGGAATCAACCGCGGCAATTGCCTCATCGCGCGCCGCCTCCGCTAGACGGAGTTGGCTGAAGGCGCTCGCGTTAGTGATCGGCACGTTGACCCCAGCGGAGCGAGCCTCTCCTTCCTTTGTGGTAAGGTCCGACTTGGCATGCTCTAAAGCTGCTTGGTAGTCATTGGGGTCGAGCTCAACTAGAAGGGTTCCTGACTGGACGTACTGATTGTTTTCAACTTGTGGATTGAGATATCGCACGGTGCCGCTGATCCGGCTGGAAACGACATTGATGTGGCCGTCGATTTGAGCATCATCCGTCGTCTCGAAGTGCCGTGCATGAAGCCACCAGGAGATGGCGGCGACCGCGGCCACAGCGGCGGCAAGAAGAACGAGTGTCCGGCGAGGAACGGGCTTTCGCTTCGGTTCCGCGCGGTGAGATTTCAGCACCCGAGTCTTGAATATTTGAGCGGCCTCGCCCTCCAAGGTTGAAGAGGTCTGCGGATCATCCTGAATAGTGTCGATTACGTCTGCCATAAATCTCCCTCCGTTGAAAATTAGTGTGCCGCCGCATCCCCACCCTGGTTGAACTTATGAATGAAAATGGCGAGTACAGGCCCTACAAAGGCAACTAGGCCGAGCAACCAAAAGCAATCAAGGAACGCCTGAATGCTGGCTTGCTGCTGCACCAGGGCATGAACCTGGGCGACAGCCCCCATGGCTGCGTCAGCTGCCGAATAACCGTGATCGATGAAGCGATTTGCAATGCTCTGTACATTCTCTGAAAACGTCGGATCGAAACTCGTGACGTGCGTGACCAGCACCGATTGGTGGTATTGAGCGCGCCGTGCGAGCACCGTTGTCACGAACGCAATGCCGAAGCTTCCACCCTGATTGCGGAAAAGGTTGGTGAGGCTAGACGCTTTGTTGTTTTTGTTCTTGGGCAAATAGGAGTAGGCGAGCTGGCTGGTAGGGACAAATAAGAAGGCGATCCCGAAGCCCTGAACCGCGCGCGCCCACGCTTCTCTTCCGTAGTTGGTTGCAAGATTGAAACTCGCGAAGTACCACATGGCACACCCGAGGACGGTGAAACCAAACCCAATCATCCAGGACACCGGAATGTTCTTCACCAGTCGCACGATAAGGGGTGCCATCACGACGATCACCATCGCGCCCGGACCCAGGACCAAGCCAGCATCCGTTGCGGTGTAGCCGTAGAGAGACTGCAGCATTTGCGGAATCAGCACGGTCGAACCGAACAGGACAAATCCGAAGAGGAAGTAGAAAACGTTGGAGAGGGCGAAGTTGCGCTCTTTCAGCAGCGCTAACTGAACGACGGGATCCTGCTGTCGCAATTCCCAGATCACTGCGACGACCAACGCAACGATGGCGATCACAAAGAACGCCACAATGAAGTCGCTCTCAAACCAGTCCAGCCTCTCACCGCGATCGAGCACAACTTCAAGGCAGGAGAAACCGATAGCAATCAACAGGATTCCAAGGTAGTCAACCTTCATCCGTCCTGCCTGGCGTGCAGCTTCCACTTCCCGCTTGAACTCCGGGGGATCGGACAACAAGCGGCTCGTCAGAACGAGCGAAATGATCCCGATCGGAACATTGATAAAGAAGACCCAACGCCAGGAGAAGCTGTCGGTGATCCAGCCGCCAAGGGGCGGTCCAATAGCAGGGGCCGTTACGATCGCCATGCTGTAGAGCGCAAAAGCCGCGGCGCGCTTCGAAGCCGGAAAAGTATCCACCAGGATCGCTTGCTCGACTGGGGCCAAGCCTCCGCCAGCAATGCCTTGAAGGACACGGAAAAAGATCAGTAAACCTAAACTTGGCGCCAGCCCGCACATCAACGAACTCAAGCTGAACAGTGCTACACACGCCATGTAGTAGTTCTTGCGGCCGAATACACGGCTGAGCCACGCGCTCAGGGGCAAAACTACGGCATTGGCGACGAGATAGCTGGTCAGCACCCAGGTGGCTTCGTCGTAGCTAGTAGCGAGACCACCTGCTATGTGAGGGAGGGAGACGTTCGCGATGGCGGTATCGAGCAACTCCATGAAGGTCGCGAGCGTCACGGTGATCGCAATCAGCCATGGATTAACCGCTCTTGTCTGGTTAATCGCCACCGGGAGTGCTAAGGTCGCCGCCGCCATATCTCCTCCGTTGCAATACTCAGATGGTAGAAGAGACCGATCGGTCGCAAACTATCTTGTAGCTCTCACGATTATTTCTGAAGTGCCCGGTATTCTGAGCCCGCACTCGCTAGGAAAACTTCTTACAAGACGACTTCCCACAAGCCCGACTCGCACTGAGACTTTTGGGAATCTATCCTCACCCATTGGATAATTTTGCGGAATGAACATCGTTTAGTATAATGAACATCGTTCATTATGAACTCTCCAGCGCGACGGGAACGGAATAGAAAAGAGCTCAGGGCTGAAATGCTGGACGCCGCCCGCGAGCTTTTTGATCGTGTCGGATATGAAGGCTTCACCATGCGCAAGCTGGCGAAGCTGATGGAATATTCGCCGGGAAACATCTACCTGTACTTCAAAGACAAGAACGAGATATTCGACTGTCTGGTGGAAGAGAGTTTTTCAAGCCTGTTGGCGGCGTTGCCACAGCCCAGCGGAGAGCCGGGCGAAGATCCTGTTGCACTGCTCAAGCGCAGTCTGAAGACTTATGTGAATTTTGGTCTAAGTCACCCGAATCATTACAGCTTCGCTTTTTTGTTCCATCCGGCGGATCGGCCCCGTCATCACAAGCAACGCCCGGCGTATGAAAGCCTGCTTCTCAAAGTCCGGCTGTGTATCGAGAAGCGGAAGTTCAAAACCACCGATGTCGACTTGACAGCTCAGGCCCTCTGGGCAGCCGCTCACGGAGTCACTTCCTTGCTGTTGCAAAGGCCGGCGTTTCCCTGGGTGGCCCGAGACCGACTGATTCAAAGAGTGATCGACAGCGCCGTGGACAGCTTGCTGGTCTGAGCGCAAGAACGAACGATTAGGAGGAAGAGAGGAGATGACCCGCTTCACACTCGCAGTTGCTCCGATGAGAACTGAAGGCCCGCGCCCAGTTGGACACATCTTTATGCTGTTTTTCGTTGCGCTCGGGCTTGCAGGCTCGATTGCGTCCTCCGTGCAGTGCCAGACTGGAGGAACCGGAATGCCTCCCAGCATCGCTGAGCTGATGCAGCGCGGGGAGCGCGATCTTGAGGAAGGCAGATCCACGCTTGAGGAACGGGCTCTGACTGGCGCGCGACAAATATTTGAAGAGTGCATACATCTTGACGATAAAAATGCGGGTTGCTTCTACGATCTGGCCCGTACCGACTCGTATCTGGTCAAGGTTGCCGATGCTCGACATGACAAACAGGCCGCACGCTGGCTTGATTCGGCAATCGAGAATGCGCAACGTTCTATTGATTTGAATGACCAGTCGTCTGACGCTCATGCCCTTCTTGCGGATCTCTACGGAAGCAAGATCAGCTACGGTGGAGCCTTCGCCGGAATGAAGTACGGCCCCAAAGCAAATGCTGAAACCCACCGGGCTTTCCAATTGGATGCCAATAATCCTCGTGCCTATGCCGTGATCGGCAGGAAGTATCTGTACGCGCCGAAGATCTTCGGAGGCGACCTCGATAAAGCCGTCGAGTCGTTCCGCAAGGCGACGGAGCTTGAGCCACATGGCGACGAAGCATTTGTCTGGCTGGCCATCGCGTATCGCAAGAAGTGCGACACCGCGCGCGCCCAGGCGGCAATCAAAGAAGCCGTGCAGCTGAATGAGAGAAGTGTGTTTGCAAGGCGAATCGAATCCGGCGCCGCAGAGTAGGTGAAACCATGCCACTGCAGAGTCCGACATCTCAAAGCAGCAGTTTCATTACGAGCCATCCAGTGGGTGTTTTCTTCGCCTTGACGTATGCGATCTCATGGACGGGCGCGTTGGTAGTCGCGGCGCCGTACCTTCTTCGCAACCAGGCTGTGCCGAAGATGGCTGGTTTGCTCATGTTTCCGGCGATGCTTCTCGGTCCGAGTTTAGTCGGCATCGCGTTGACCTGGGCGACAGCCGGAAGAGGCGGGCTCAAGGACCTCTTATCTCGAATGGGTCGCATTCGGATCTCGGTGCGCTGGTACGCAACCTTGTTCATTCCCCCTGCTCTGGTCATGGCGGTGCTTTTCGGTTTGCGAACGTTTGTGTCGCCGGTTTTCGCTTCGAACACCTTCTTCGTCGGCGCCTTTTTTGGCTTGGTCGCCGGATTCTTCGAGGAAATCGGCTGGATGGGTTATGCGTCTCCGCGGATGAATTCCCAGCGCAGTGTGCTGGGGTCCGGCGTAATCCTCGGCCTGCTATGGGGAGCGTGGCATTTACCCGTGGTCGACTACCTCGGGACCGCTACGCCGCACGGTTCTTATCTGGTCCCATATTTCCTCGCATTCATCGCGGTCATGACGGCCATGCGAGTGCTGATCGGCTGGACTTACGCTAACACGAAAAGTGTGGCCCTCGCCCAACTCATGCACGCAAGCTCTACCGGTACCTTGGTGGTCCTTAGTCCCGCGGGGGTAACAGCAAAGCAAGAAGCCCTGTGGTACGCGGTCTATGCCATGGCGTTATGGCTTGTCGTCACGTTTCTCATTCTTAAGGCATCGCGTACGCGGGTCGACGAAGTGTCCACTGTGGCACCCTTCGCGCGTTGAGGTTCTCGTGATCTGAACGCCCATGAGCCATTAGCTGACTCAACGCTCATCTGTGTCACTAGGCGTATGAACACCTGACCTCTCGAACTGATGATCGTTGGCCGCGTTTGAAATGATGCGAGGCTATAATTACCGCTACCGTGTGAGCATCGGAACTGCTTGCCTGGAGGCTGGATTGCTTAAGATTCTCCCCTTTTCTCAGCTTGCTTTATTCTTAGGTGGTATTTTCCTGATTTCGGGCAGTCTGACGGCACAACAAACGAGGATTGCGAACGTGAACTCGGCCATCCCTCGCAATCATCGTCAGTAACGATCGGCCAATTCGTGAAGAGAGATATCCACGCACTTGACGTCGCCGTTGTCGCGCGGAATGCTGTAACCCTGTGCGTCAGGCGCGAAGCATGGGAGCTCCAAACGGAGCACCTGTGGCTCCGCCATCCACCATCAGCTCAACTGCATTGACGTACGAGGAATCGTCCGAGGCAAGGAAGAGTACGGCTTTGGCAACATCTTCCGCCTCACCCCAACGGCCCAGCGGAATAGCAGACGAGACGAACTTCGCCAACTTAGCGGAGTCTTCTGCGGAAGCAGAGGCGCGGTGCCCGCGCTTCCAAATAGGAGTCTTGGTCGCGCCGGGTGCGACGACATTCACGCGAATGTTGCGCGGTGCAAGGTCGGCGGCGATGGAACGCGCCATCGAGACGAGACCACCCTTCGTGGCTGCATATGCGGCGACGCCAGGTTGGCCGAGATAGTTGTGTACCGACCCATTAAAGACGATGCTGCCGTTGTCGTTCAGCAGAGGGGCCGCTGAATTTACGGTAAAGAAAGCACCATTAAGGTTGGTGTGGATTACGTTCTCAAAAATGGCCTCGTCGGTCGAGCCGGTAGGCGTCTGGCCGGAGATGCCAGCATTGGCGAAGACAATGTCGAGTTTCCCGAAATCTTTGGCCAGGGCTACGAATAGCCGTTTGCGGTCTTCCGCAACAGTGATGTCAGCGCGGTAGCCGCGCGCGTTGGGTCCCAGTTCTGTAACTGCGTCATCCAGCGTCTTCTGATCGCGACCGGTAATGGCGACCTGTGCGCCCTCCGCAATGAAAAGCCGAGCTGTGGCCAAGCCGATGCCGCTGTTGCCGCCGGTAATGAGAGCTTTTTTCCCTGTGAGCTTCATAAAGCCTCCTTTTTGTACGATCAGCATCAAACATGATGACCGTCATACATGTGATATGATGACCATCATAGATGGAGGATGCAGAAAAAATATGCGCTATCCCGTCGAAGAGACCGCCGCAAAACATGAACGGATTGTAAAGGAGGCTTCCCGCCTGTTCCGTGAACGGGGATTTGAGAACGTAAGCGTGGGCGAAGTGATGAAAGCCGCCGGCCTGACGCATGGGGCGTTCTATGCCCATTTCAGTTCGAAGGAAGAACTGCAGGCGGCTGCCGTGGCCTACGGCCAAAAGGTTTCGCTAGGACGCGCGCAGCGCAGCAAGAGTAATAAGAAGAGCAAAGGATCGTTTGCTGACCGCTACTTGAGCGGGTGGCACCGGGATAATCCAGGCGACGGCTGCACCATGGCCGCGCTGGCCCAGGAGGTCGCTCGCTCTAGCCCTGAACTCAAAGCCGCGTTCGAGCAGGGATTCGAGGAAATTCTTTCGGCGAGTGGTGAGGACCGAAAAGAAGCGATTTTTCGGACAGCGGCGATGATGGGTGGGGTGGTACTGGCTCGTGCTGTGCAGGACCCACGACTCTCGGACGAAATTCTTAGAAGCGTCCGACAGGAGCTCGGCTGATCGCGTCGTCGCGAATCCGAATTGCAGGTCCCCCCTCCTGTCGCGTGGATGTTAGTGAACATTCCGGTCAGCCCGGGGCCCGTCTGGGGATCATCATCGGGATCATTTGGCGCCCGCATTCAAGAACGATGTCCCGAAAGAGTTTAGCGCCCGCGTCCTCGTTGGTTCGCTGATGCCAGACCATCACTGTGTTTATGCGCGGGAGAGGAAACATCGCGCGAACTCGCTTTAGTGGCAGGAGACGAACACACAGATCGGCCATGCGGCTGGGCAGTGCGGCGACGCAGTCCGTCTCGGCAGCAGCCATAGCTGCGATGATGAAATAGGGAACCGTAAGGACCACGCGCCTGCGGACGTGCGCACGCTCCCACCCTCGCTGTGCCACCCGGTGGCCTGTACCAGGGCGGCCGAGAACCACGTGAACATCGATATGCGGCAATTCGTTAAACAATTCCCTTGTCATTTGTGTGCGGACGTGCGGGTGGTCCCGCCGGACGATCAGCGCTGCCTGCTCCTCGAATAGAGTGGCGGACCGCATACCGGGCTGTACAGCCTGTTCCGGCGAGAAAGTCACGTCAATGTCCCCGCTCGCCAATCCGTCACTGGCAGCCAGATAGTCTGTACTGACCACCCGCAGCGTCGCTTGGGGCATGCGTGCCGCAAAGACACGCGCAATACGTGGCACCTCGGTTGCCTGATAGTTATCCGACAAGGCAATGGTGAAGGTGCGCGTCGTTTCCGCTGGGTTGAAGCCGCGGCGGTCGATTGCGAGTGCCAAACGCTCGGTCGCTTCCTTAAGGAGCGGCGCCAACTCCTCCGCTCGGGGCGTTGGGACGATGCCGCGGCCGTGGCGCACTACCAGCGGATCGCCAAGCTGAAGGCGGAGCCGCGCTAGCGCATTGCTTACGGCCGATTGGGTGACATTGAGCCGCATAGCCGCGCGTGTCGTGCTGCGTTCCTCAAGCACCGCATGCAGTACTAGAAAGAGGTTCAGGTCGATTGACGATAGATTTACACCCATGATGATTGTCATTATGAACTATGAGTGGACTGAATACCAGTACGCCATCTATTGTGTAAGACATGAATTACACACCACATGCCATCATCATCGGCGGAGGAATCGGCGGCCCGGCGGCGTCGTTATTCTTGCGCCGCGCCGGAATCGAATCGCGGATCTTTGAAGCCTATCCGGAGCCCGCCACCATTGGTGGTGGATTTCAGATTGCGCCAAACGGAATGCGAGTTCTCAACGCGCTTGGTTTGGCGGACCGCGTCCGCGCGGCCGGCGTAACGTCGGACAGTTTCGTGTTCCGTAATAAACGCGGCAAGGTTATCTCTCAAATCGATGTCTCCGGGGCGGGATACGGAGTCACGATCACGCGCGCCGTATTCCATCAGATTCTGCTGAACGAAATCGGCCAGCAGGGTGTGCCGATCGAATACGGCAAGCGGCTTTACAGTATCGAATACGAAGGTAATCTCGTTGTCGCCCGCTTCGAGGACGGTACCGTCGAGCGAGCGGACATGTTGCTAGCCTTTGACGGAGTGCATTCCCGTGTCCGTGCCCTGATCTTGCCGGATTGTGCGTCCCCGAGGTACACCGGATTTCTCGGAATCGGTGGCTTCGCCGAGGCAGGAAGTGTGGCGCCACCCGATCCGCAAGACGCCCATCGCCTCAGTTTTGGCGTGGGTTCTCGCTTCCAATTCGGCTACGCGATGGTCTCCGACGCCCCCGCTCGCTGGGGTTGGTGGACGCACTTGCCCCAGGAACAGGAACTGACCCGGGCGGAACTCCAGGCCATTCCAGACGACGTTACGCGCGATCGTGTCCTCGCGGAATTCAAGGGTTGGCACTCGCCGGTCGAAGCCTTGGTGTCGAATACTGCGAAGATCATGCGGACGGCGATCTACGATGTACCGTCGCTCCCAAGGTGGCATGTAGGTCGCGTGATGCTGCTGGGAGACGCGGCGCATGCCATGAGTCCGGCTGGCGGACAGGGTGCATCGCTGGCACTCGAAGACGCAATGTTGGTCGGCCAGTTTCTAGCGGATAGGAGTGTGGCGTTGACGGATGCATTTGCAAAAGCAGAATCGGTGCAGCGTCTGCGCGCCGAACAAACGGTCAAGCAGGCGGCAGAGAACGACCGACGCCAGGTCAAGGAACTCGGGCCGTTCGGCCAGTGGATCAGGGATCGAATGTTTCCGTTGTTCACGCCGGTTATTGCCCGCCAACTCCGGCGTCAATACATGGCCCTAGAACATGTCTGCACCCGCGCCGCATAGGCCGCGGGTGCAACCTGCTAGCGGGACGCACAACACACTCGCGCGCAATATCTCGTGACGACACATCGTCCAAAGGCGACCCGAATTGGATTGCGCCGGACTATCCGGGTCGCCTAATAAATGGAAAATGAGCTGTGAAGTACGCCGGGCGATTACTTGACTATCTCCACGGGCGCTGGAAGGGATTCAGTTCGTGGATAACAATTTGGAGGGGGCCGAACCCGGGGTATTTCCTTCCCCCACTTCTATACTATAGCGCCCCCGGGGACTTGCGGCAAGACCCGGGGCATGATCCATCATCGGGCACGGAAGCAAAACACCTACGGAGGTAAGCAACGATGATGAATCATGCGGTTGTGATTGCAGGAGGAGGTCCGACAGGGCTGATGTTAGCGGGCGAGTTGGCGTTGGCGGGCGTCGACGTTGCAATTGTCGAGCGGCGCGAAACCCAGGAACTCGCCGGCTTGCGCGCAGGCGGCCTGCACGTACGCACGATCGAGGTGCTCGATCAGCGGGGAATCGCCGATCGCTTCATTTCGCAAGGGCAGATACTTCGGCGCGCACCTTTCGCAGGCGGCACTGTCGACATCAGTGACCTCCCGACTCGCCACAGCTATTTTCTCGCACTCTGGCAGTTCCACATCGAGCGTATCCTTGCGGACTGGATTCGTGAGTTGGGGGTGCGGGTCTATCGCGGAATTGAGGTGACAGGCTTCGCGCAGCACGACACTGGCGTCGACATCGAGTTGTCCGACAACCGATCGCTACGCGCAAAATATCTCGTCGGGTGCGACGGGGGTCGAAGCCTGATCCGAAAGAAAGCGGGTATCGACTTCCCGGGTTGGGATCCGTCGACCAGCTATTTGATTGCCGAGATCGAGACTGCCGAGGAACCTGCGTGGGGCATCCGACGCAGTGAAAAGGGCATCAACGCTATCGCCAAACTCGATGGCGGCAAGGCACGAGTCGTATTAAATGAACAGCAAGTCCGGAATGGCGAGGAGCCAACTCTGAGAGACGTCCGCGATGGGTTCATCGCGTTCTACGGGACGGATTTTGGTCTTCGGAGCGCCACCAATATTTCCAGGTTTACCGATACGGCACGGCAGGCAGCTTGGTACCGGGATAGACGGGTGCTCCTGGCTGGCGACGCGGCGCACGTGCATTCACCGGCAGGTGGACAGGGACTCAACATCGGAGTGCAAGATGCGGTGAATCTCGGATGGAAGCTCGCCAACGTGGTCCACGGAATATCTCCGGAGACCCTGTTGGATACCTACCATACCGAGCGGCATCCAGTGGGTGCTCGTCTGTTGCGCAACACCATGGCGCTCGGCGCAATCGAACGCAGTGACGATCGTATCGGGGCGTTGCGCGACATGATGTCGGAGCTGATGCAGACGGATGGACTTCGCAAGCAGTATTTCGCTATGCTGTCTGGCCTAGATGTTTGCTACGACTTCGGCCAGGGACACCCACTGCTCGGGCGCCGTATGCCCGACCTCGACCTGATCACGGCCGAAGGCCCGCTGCGAGTCTTTACTCTGCTGCACGATGGCCACCCGGTACTCCTCAACTTTGGCGAGCCGGGCGGGATCGATGTAGGTCAATGGGAAAGCCGGGGGAAGCTAGTAGATGCCAAGTACGAGGGGATCTGGGAACTTCCGGCATTAGGAGCGGTCACTGCTCCAACCGCCGTATTGATTCGGCCCGACGGATACGTGGCATGGGTAGGCGATCTGACCCAGCAAGGACTCGCCGCCGCGCTGACGACTTGGTTCGGGCCGGCGGCTGCGGCGTAGCGCCGGCTCGAAGATCATCTTAATTGGGATCTCGTGCATGCGGGCCGATGGGGCGTTCGTTGCCAGAAAGACGCTCGAATTATCCGTTGCGCATCAAGAGCAGTGGAGTTCTGGTCTGAACGTCCCTTCTCTGAGTGGATTGTCGGAAATTCGGAGACTGGCCGTAAACGGGCTTCGAGGAACTGCGCCAGCGATAGAGTTCTCGAGGGTTGCAAAGAGGCACACTACCCGCGCACCTGTGCAACTCACGAAGCAGTATTTATCGGTGTGTCGGTTGAGGAATGGCTTGTCGGCCGTCAGCCATCCATTCTTGTCGATCCTTTTTCGTCGTTACACCAGTAGTGTGTGGCTTGAATGTTGTCTGGATGGTCGTCGCGCCATGCTCCTCCCATCCCCTTTGGGTTCCTGTGGTCGGGCACGATGTCGTTATAGTCCGTGAACTGTTCGTGGCAAATGGCGCAGATGCCACCTTGCAGCCGGATCTTGCG
>Ga0335085_10011882_pt1 | contig 12868 bp, 14 predicted proteins | sample Lox_Sample_45_FD_206712 | JGI IMG/M metagenome (GOLD analysis project Ga0335085, IMG submission 206712) | Soil microbial communities from Loxahatchee National Wildlife Refuge, Florida, United States - Lox_Sample_4.5 | ecosystem: Environmental > Terrestrial > Soil > Wetlands | place: USA...
GTACACCCAGTAGCTCATCATGTTGAGCTTGGGGAACGCCATGTCGGGCGCGCCGATCTGCAGCGGCATCACGAAGTTGCCGAAGCCGCCGACGGCGAGCGGCACGACGCCGAGGAAGACCATGATCGTGCCGTGCATCGCGCCGAGCTGGTTGTAGAACTCGGGCAGCATGATCCCGGCCGGCATCCGCGCCTCCCCGAGCAGGGACCCGAGGAGGGGCAGCGCGCGTCCGGGATAGGCGAGCTGCCAGCGCATCAGCATCATCAGGCTGAAGCCGAAGAGCAGGAAGAGGAGCCCGGTGACGGCGTACTGGATGCCGATCGTCTTGTGGTCGGTGGAGAAGACGTAGGTCCGCCAGAACCCGAGGTGGTGGTGGGCCTCGGGAGCGACTTCGTGCGGCACGGCGGCCGTCGGTTGCGCCATGAACCCCTCTACCCTGTCCCGCGCTCTCGCCTACTTCGCGGGCGTGGAGAACTTGAAGCTCACCGACTTGGTGTCGCTCGCGCCCACGGTGACCGTGACCGTCCGGGTGCCCAGCCTCTCGTGCCAGGCCTCGATCTCGTAGGTGCCGGGGTCGAGGTTGGCGAGCGAGAACTTCCCGTCCGTCTTCGTGACCGCGAAGAAGGGGTGGGTGAAGACGCCGATGAAGGACTGCATCCAGGGGTGCACGTCGCACTTGATCGTGAACATGCCCTCGTCCTTGGTGAAGGTCGCGGTGGCCTCCTTGCGGGCGGGGGGCATCGCCATGTTGAACTGCCCGTTCACCTTGGGAAGGGCGTGCACGTTGTGGAGGATGCCGTCGCTGTTCAGCACCTTGAAGGTCTGGCCGACCATGATCCCCATCACGTGGGGGACGTACTGGCAGCCCTCCTGGTTCATGACCACCGGCTCCTTGGGCACCGGCCAGGCCTTGCCCGCGGGCAGGCCCTTCACCACCCGCACGAGGACGTTGGCCATCGCGTTCCCGCTCCCCAGGACGAGGGCCTCGTTGGGGACGGTGGCGTGCTTCTTGACGCAGATCGGCTCCGCCGCGACCGACACCGGCTTCAGGTTGGGGACCGTCCCCTCGTAGACGACGGTGCCGGCGATGGTTCCCGCCCCGGCCACCGCCGCCGCGAGCACCGCCGCTGCCGCCGGCAGCACGACTCTCGTCAGAGTGCCTCTCATCGACCGCCTCCTCGTACGTTCTCGTCGTGGGATTGCGAAGTGGGAATCAGATACCACCTTCGCGGAGCCTGGTCAAGGCGAGCCGCCTCGGGCGGCTCGGGGGCTCGGGCGGTCTAGATCTCCTCGATCGGCCGCTCGCGCCCGAAGAAGTAGCCCTGGGCGTGGGTGAAGCCGATGCGCATGCAGACGTCGGCCTCCTCCGCGGTCTCGATCCCTTCCGCCACCGTCTGGACGAGGAGGTCGCGGGCCACCGACACGAGCGACGTCAGCAGGCGCTGGCGCGATGCGGGCGCGGAGTCGATGCCGTGCACGAAGCTCTTGTCGAACTTCAGGTAGTGGGGAGGCACCAGGGCGAGCTCGAGGAGCCGCGCCTGCCCGGCCCCGAAGTCGTCGTAGGCGAACCCCACTCCGGAGCGGCGGAGCTGGGTGGAGAGGCGCTGGAGGATCTCCATGTCGCTGAGGTCCTTCTCGTGCACTTCGAGGATCAGGCGCAGGTCGGGCGCCCGGTGGCGCGCCGCGGCGAGCGCGTGGACGAGGTCGGGCGTCTCGAGCTCGGCGCGGTGGACGTTCAGGAACACCGCGGGCATGCGGCCCTTCGACTCCACGAGCTCGAGCGCTCTCTCGCGGAAGACCCGGCTCAGATCGGCCTCCGCCCCGACCGCGGCCGCGATCTGGAAGAGCTCCAGGGGGGCCTCCGGCAGGCGCGGGTGGCGTCCCCGGCCGAAGGCCTCGTAGCCCACCCGCTCCCCGCTCGGGAGGCCCACGATCGGCTGGAAGACCGTGGTCACCCGGCGCTCGCGGAGCAGCTCCGGGAGCTCCCGCGTGCCCTCGAGGAACTGCTGCGGCAGCTTCGCGTCCCCGAGCGACACCGTCGACGGCTCGAGGGCCCGCTCCTCCTCCCGGTCGATCTCCTGCAGCCCCAGGCGGAACTCGACCTGCGCGAAGTGCAGGATGTCCCCCTCGCGCAGCGGTGCCTCCCCGACGCGCTCGCCGTTCACGAAGGTCCCGTTCTTGCTGCCGAGGTCACGGACGTTGAGGAGCCCCCCGCGCAGGAAGAGCTCGGCGTGCTCCTTCGACACCGACTCCGAGGGCAGGGTCAGGGACAGGGAGGGCAGCCGTCCCACCCGGAAGGGCAGGGGGTGGATCGCCACCCGCCGCAGCTGCCGACCCCCCTCCACGAGGCTCTCCAGGTACCACCGGTAGATCTTGACGGTCGGCTTGGGACCGGGATGCGCGGGCATGGTTCGGGCAGAGGTTATCATCGTTCGAACGTGGCCTCGGCGGCGAGGTCCTGGGCTTCAGAGGGTCGCCACGACCTCGAAGCTCGTCGAAAGCTCGATGTCCGGACGCATGGAGTGCCAGACCGAGCAGTACTTCTCGCGCGAGAGCTGGATGGCGCGCTCGACGCGGTCGGGGGGGATCTCCCCCGCCAGCACGTAGTGGAGGCGGACCTTCAGGATGCGCTTGGGGTCGGTCGGAGCCCGCTCCGCCTCGAGACGCGCCTGCATCCCCTTGAGGTCGAAGCGCCCCCGCTCCATCACCACGAGCACGTCGATGGCCATGCAGCCGGCGAGGCCGAAGGCGAGCGCCTGGATCGGCGAGGGGCCGGCCGCAGGCGGGGAGTCCATCTCGATCTCGACTCCGCCCGAGCGCCCCCGCAGCCGATGGCCGCCGAGCCACTCCAGGTCGAGGACGACGGGCTCCGGCGCCGCGGCCGCCGGCTTCGCGTTCCCCATCGCCTCAGGCGACCTCCACCGGTTCCCTCGCCGCGAGGGACTCGACCGCTCCCGGCACGAGGCCGAGCTTGAGGCGCATCTCCGCCTGCACCACGTCGGGGCCGGGGGTGCCGTCGACGGTGACGATCAGCTCCTTCTCCCGGAGGAGGTCGAGGATCGGCTGGGTCTTCTCGCGGTAGTCGCGCAGGCGGGCGCGGATCGCCTCCGGAGTGTCGTCGGCGCGGGTCACGAGCCGCCCGCCGCAGTTGTCGCAGACGTCGGGCACCTTGGGCCGGAGCTGGATGAGGTTGTAGTCGAGGCCGCAGCTCGAGCACAGGCGGCGGCTCTGCATCCGCGCGATGGCCGCCTCCTCGGGCAGCTCGATCGCGATCACGGCGTCGATGTCGAAGTTCTCGAGGAAGAACTCGGCCTGCGCGGCGTTGCGCGGGAAGCCGTCGAGGACGAAGCCCACCCGCCAGTCGTGGATGTCGAGCCGCCACTTGACGACGTCCGAGACCATCTCGTCGGGGACGAGACGGCCCGCCTTCATGTAGCGCTGGACCTTGGTGCCGAGCTTGGTCCGGTTCTGCACGTGCCAGCGGAAGATGTCGCCCACGCTGATGTGGACGAGGTCGAAGTCGCGGGCCAGCATCTTGGCCTGGGTGCCCTTCCCGCTGCCTTGCGGACCCATGATGATGTACTTGCGCACGGACGCCTCCCTGGACGACTAGTATGCCGAGTCTCGCCAATCCGCTCCAATGGGTCAATTGACCCACCGGCTGGAGCGACCGGTTCAGGGCGGGGTAGGATGGCGGTCATGAGGAAGTGGCTGATGCTGCCCCTGATCCTGGCCTCCCCGGCGGTGGCCGGCGTGCCGGAAACAGTGGACGCGGCTCAGATCCCCGCCTACCGGCTCCTCCGGGCGGACCTGGCCGCTGCCGGCCAGCCCTCGCCAGCTGCGGTCGAGCGGCTCGGAGCGATGGGCTTCCGGACCGTCGTCAACCTCCGGACGGAGGGGGAGGGGGCCGCGGCCGAGGGGCCCGTCGTCGAGGCCCAGGGTCTGCGGTACGTCTCCATCCCCATCACGCCCGACAGCTTCAGCCAGTCTGACGTCGAGGCCGTCGAGAGGGTCCTCGACGACCCAAAGGCGGGCCCGGTTCTCCTCCACTGCGCGTCCTCGAACCGCGTGGGCGCCGTCTGGGCCGTCCTCCAGGCGAGGAGGGGCAAGAGCATCGGAGACGCCCTCGCGGCCGGTCGCGAGGCGGGCCTGCACAGCGCCCAGATGGAGGCGGCGGTCCGGCGCGTCCTCGAGCTGCCGGGGACCGACCCGGCTGCTGCCGCTCCCGTGAGACCCTGAGGCCACTTTCCGGCTTTCACCTCCAGAGGAGGACGCAAATGGGCAGCTGGCTCGGACCTCTCGTGATCTTGATCGCCTGGGTCGCCCTCCAGAACTGGGTCCTGCCCCGGCTCGGCGTCCCGACCTGAGCCGTCCCCGACCCGCGCCGGTCGGCGCGACAGTCGGCCCGTGAGTCTCCCGGGTCCGACCGGAAGGGGTGCTGACTCGAGAAGCGATCGCCGCCCGCACGAGAATGGAAGCCGACCTCCTGCTCCGGATCCACGCGCTCGCCTGCCCCGCGCTCGACGCCGAGGCGCACTGTCCCGGCTCGACGCCGGCGTGCACTGGCCGAGCGACGTTCTCGCCGGGTGGGCCGTCGGCGCGCCGCTGAGCCTCGGTGCCGTCCGCCTTGACAGGTCTTCGGAGCTCCTCTAGAGTCGTGCGTCTGAGGAAGTCGGTCAGGCACATGACCCCGCGGGCGAACACGGCTCTCCGGACCGATCACGGCGGAGCCGTGTGCCGCTGGCGTCCCGTGTTCCACTACTGGCACCCGTAGCGGCGGCCCCTCAGGGGTCCGCCGCCACCGCGGGTTTCCTGGGGACGCGGACGCCGGCCGGAAAGCCTCTCCAGGGAAACCCGGAGAGGCTTTCGTGTTCGAGGGCGGAAGGACGGCGATCGCAGTCAGCCTGACGGAGGAGACGACCGCCGCGGTCGCCTCCCGAATGGCGACCCTCGCACCCCTCGCCGATCTCTTCGAGGTCCGGGCGGACTTCGTGCGCGACCTCGACCTCGAGGCCCTGCTGAAGGCCCGGACGAAGCCGATCCTCTTCACGTGCCGCGCCGAGTCCGAAGGGGGGCGCTTTCCGGAGGGCGACCACGTGGCCCGCCGGGCCATCCTGTCCGAGGCGGTGGGCCGGGGTTTCGATCTCGTCGATGTCGAGGCCCGGGCGGGCTTCGCCGACGTCGTGGCTTCGAAGGCCGGACGGGGCCTCGTCCTGTCCTGGCACGACTTCGAGGGAACGCCTGACGACCTCGACGCGATCCACGCCCTGATGGCCGCGCAGCATCCCGACGTGGTGAAGATCGTGGTGACCGCCCGCTCGGTCGCCGACCTCGGGAGGCTGCTCGCCTTCGCCGCCCGGCACGCCGGCGATCGGGGCCAGCGGCTCGTGACCCTGGCCATGGGTCCCCTGGGCACGGCCTCGCGCATCCTCGGTGGCCGCTACGGCGCGCCGTTCACGTTCGCCTCACCCGAGAACGGCCGGGAGGCGGCCCCTGGCCAGCTTCCGGCGGCCGTCCTGGCCGGCACCTACCGCATCCGCTCGATCTCTCGCGCGACGCGCGTCTACGGCCTCCTCGGCTCCGACGTCCTCCGCAGCCTCTCCCCGGCCATCCAGAACCGCGCCTTCGCCGAGAGGGGGATGGACGCCGTCTACGTGCCCCTCCAGGCGGAGTCGATGGCGGCCTTCGCCGAAGCGCTCCCCGCCCTCGACCTCGCCGGGTTCAGCGTGACCCGCCCGTACAAGGTCGACGTCCTGGGGCACCTCGACTCCATCACCCCCACCGCCGCCGAGGCGGGCTCGGCCAACACGGTCGTGGTGCAGGACGGGCGGCTCGTCGGCCTGAGCACCGACGGGGAAGGCGTCCTCGTCCCGCTGCGGAAACGGCTCGATCCGGCGGGCCGCCAGGTCGCGATCCTGGGCGCCGGGGGCGCGGCGCGGGCGGCCGCCCTCGCCCTCGTCCGGTCCGGGGCCCGGGTCACCGTGCTCGCGCGACGTCCCGAACAGGCCTCCGAGGTCGCCGCCGCCGCGGGCTGCGATGCGGCCCCCCTCCCGGCCTTCGCGGCCCTCGCGTGGGACGTGCTCGTCCACGCCACCCCTCTCGGCTCGGGGGCCCACCCCGGTGCTCTGCCTGTCCCGGCCGAGTCGCTCCGGAGAGGCGCCGTCGTCTTCGACATGGTCTACGAGCCGCGGGAGACGCCGCTCCTGCGGGCCGCACGGTCGCGGGGCTGCGTGGCGATCGAGGGCGTCGAGATGCTGGTCGCGCAGGCGGTGGGGCAGTTCGAGGCGTGGACGGGCGCCGAAGCGCCGGTCGCGGCGATGACCGAGGCCGCCAATGCCGCGATCGCGGAGGCGCGGGAATGAGCCGCTACTCCCGCCAGGAGCTCTTCGCCGGGATCGGCCGCTCGGGGCAAGAGCGGATCCGCGCCGCCCGCCTCCTCGTCGTGGGCTGCGGCGCCCTCGGCTCGGCGCTCGCCGAGACGATGACGCGCGCCGGGGCGGCGAGCCTCACCGTCGTGGACCGCGACCTCGTGGAAGAGGCGAACCTGCAGCGCCAGGCGCTCTTCGACGAGGAGGACGTCGCCCTCGCCCGGCCCAAGGCGGTGGCGGCCGAGGCTCGCCTCCGCCGGCTCAACTCGGACGTCGCGGTGCGGGGGATCGTGGCCGACGTGGACGCGGCTCTCGCCTCCCGCCTCGTCGACGAGGCCGACCTCGTCCTCGACGGCACCGACAACTTCGAGAGCCGATACGTGCTGAACGACGTCTGCCTCCGGGCGGGCGTCCCCTGGGTCTACGGGGCCTGCGTCGCGGCCCACGGGGCAGCGCTCGCCGTTCAGCCGGGGAAGACGCCCTGCCTGCGGTGCGTCCTCGGCGAGCGGCCGGCCCCCGCGTCGGCCGAGACGTGCGACACCGCGGGCGTGATCGCGCCGATCGTCCAGGTCGTCGCCGGGATCCAGGGCGCGGAGGCCCTCAAGCTCCTGGCCGGGCGTCACGACGCTCTCGTCGGGGGGCTCTTCACCGTGGACTTGTGGGCGGGGGCCTTCGAGGTCGTCCGCTTCGAGGGCCGGGCGCCGTGGTGCCCGTCCTGCACCGAGGGCCGGTACGACTACGCGGAGGCGCCGCCCGTGCCGGCGGCGGCGCTCTGCGGCCGCGACGCGGTCCAGCTGCGGGGCTCCGGCACGGCGCTCGACCTCGAGTCGCTCGCCGCCCGGCTGCGGCCGGCCGGAGAGGTGGTGGCCAATCCGCACCTCGTCCGCCTGCGGGCTCCGGAGGCGGAGCTGGTCGTCTTCGCCGACGGCCGGGCGATCGTGAAGGGGACCGCCGACGCGGCGCGGGCGCGCTCGGTCTACGCGCGGTACGTGGGGGCGTGATGAACGGCACGCACCGTCTCGCGCAGGTCCCGCCCGGGGTGCAGTGCTTCGTGGGCGAGGAGGCCCGCCGCCGCCGCCGCGTCGAGGAGGCGGTCGTCTCCGTCTTCGAGGGCTGGGACTACGAGGAGATCATCCCGCCTCTCTTCGACTACGCCGACGTCTTCGCCGGCGAGGCGCTCGCACCGAGGACCTACTCCTTCGTGGGCCGGGACGGGAGCGTCCTTGCGCTGCGCCCCGACTTCACGAGCCTCCTCGCCAAGATCGCGGCCGGCCGGCTGCGCGACCGGAAGGCGCCCCTGCGCCTCTACTACTCGGGCGAGGTCGTGCGCTACGAGCCGGTCAAGGCCGGCCGGCAGAGCGAGCTGCACCAGATGGGCCTCGAACACCTGGGGGGCGAGGCGCGGGCGGCCGACGCCGAGGTCCTGGCGATCGCGGCCGAGTGCCTGGAGCGGCTGAGCGTCCGGGAGTGGGTCCTCGCCCTCGGCCACGTGGGCGTCTTCAACGGCCTCGTCGAAGGGGCAAGCCTCGACGGCGAGAGGCTCGAGGCCCTCCGGGAGCGGGTCGAGTCGAAGGACCCGGCGGGCGCGCGCGCCGCCCTCGAGGGGGCGAAGCTTCCCGCCGCCGCCGCGGCGGCGCTCGAGCGGCTGCCCACCCTGGCCGGCGGGACGTCCGTCCTCGACGACGCGGCCCGGGCCTTCGCCTTCTGCCCCCCCGCGGCGCAGGCCGTGGAGGAGCTGCGCGCGGTGGCGGAGGCCCTGGGTACGGCGGGCCTCGCCGACCGCCTGGCCGTGGACCTCGCGGAGGTGCGGGGTCTCGACTACTACACCGGCCTCGTCTTCCGCCTCTTCGCGAGGGGCCTCGGCTTCGAGGTGGGAGGCGGCGGCCGCTACGACACGCTCCTCGCGCGCTTCGGCAGACCCCTCCCCGCGGTCGGCTTCATGCTCGGCCTCGACCGCCTGGCCCTCCTCCTGGAGCGGCAGGGGAGAGCACTGGAGGCGGCTCCCGCTCCCCCCGTGGTGGTCCGTGGCGGCACGCTCGGCCCGGCCCTCGCCGAGGCGCGAGCGAAGCGGGCGTCGGGGGCGCGCGTACGCTTCGGCGACGGAGGGGAGCCATGAGCCTCACCGTCGCCCTCTCGAAGGGCAAGCTCCTCCCCGGTACGGAGGCCCTCTTCCGCCGGGCCGGGTTGCCGTACCCCGACGGCGAGGGCCGGAAGCTGGTGGTCGAGGCCGGCTCTCTGCGCTTCCTGTTCGTGAAGGACATGGACGTGCCGACCTACGTCGAGTACGGGGTCGCCGACTGCGGCGTCGCCGGGCGGGACGTGCTCCTCGAGACGGGCGCGGACGTGCTCGAGCCCCTCGACCTTCGCTTCGGTCACTGCCGGCTCGCGGTGGCGAGCCCCGCCGGCTCCGGCTTCGCCCCCGACCGCGCGGCCACCACTCGGGTGGCGAGCAAGTACGCGAAGGTGGCCGCGGCGCACTTCCTCGGGCGGGGCCTCGCGGTGGAGGTCGTGAGGCTGGCCGGGTCGGTCGAGATCGCCCCCGGCCTCGGCCTCGCCGACTGCGTGGTGGACGTGGTCGAGACCGGGCGGACCCTGGCCGAGAACGGCCTCGAGGTCGTCGAGACGGTGGCCGAGTCGTCGGCCCGCCTGATCGTGAACCGGGCGAGCTTCCACGCCCGGCGCGAGGAGGTGCAGCACCTCCTCGAGACGCTCCGGAGGGCTGCGCAATGAGGACCGTCACCCATGGGAGCGCGGCCTGGAAGCGGTGGCTGGCCGGCCTGCCGCGGTCGAGCACGCCCCGCCCGCAGGTGACCCGGGCGGCGGAAGAGATCGTGCGCGCGGTCCGGCGCGAGGGCGACGCCGCGCTCGTGCGCTTGACGGCCCGGTTCGACGGCGTCCGCCTCGCGCCGGGGCGCCTGCGCGTCCCGCCGCAGGAGATCGAGGCCCTCGCGCGGAGGGCCGACCCCCGGGTGGTGTTCGCGTTGCGGACGATGGCCCGCCGGATCCACGCCTTCCACCGCCGCCAGCTCGGGCGTGGCTTCGGGCAGCGGCTCGCCGACGGCTCCATGCTCGCCGAGGTGGTGAGCCCTCTTGCCGCGGCCGGCCTCTACGTGCCGGGTGGGGCGGGGGCCTACCCCTCGTCCGTCCTCATGAACGCGATCCCGGCCCGGGTGGCGGGCGTGCCCCGGCTCGTCGTCGTCACCCCACCCCGGACGCTCGAGGCGAACCCCGCGGTGGCGGCGGCGATCCTCGTGGCCGGCGTGCAGCAGCACGTCTTCCGGGTGGGCGGCGCCCAGGCGGTGGCGGCCCTGGCCTTCGGCACCCGGACGGTGCCGGCGGTGGACAAGATCGTCGGGCCCGGCAACGCGTACGTCGCGGCGGCCAAGAGGATCGTGCGGGGGCAGGTCGAGATCGACGGCGAGGCGGGTCCGAGCGAGGTGGCGGTCCTCGCCGACGCGTCGGCCGACCCCGGCTGGGTGGCGGCCGACCTCCTGGCTCAGGCCGAGCACGGCAGCGGCGACGAGACGGTCGTGCTGGTCACGACGTCGCGGGAGCTGGGCCTCGAGGTGGCCCGCCTCGTGGCGGACGGCGTGGGCTTCGTCGCCAACGCGGCCCGGGCCCGGCGCGCCCTCGCGCGCCACGCGGCCATCGTTCTCGTGAAGAGCCTCGAGGAAGGGGTGGGGGCGGTGAACGCGCTCGCTCCCGAGCACGTCGAGGTGATGACCAAGGGCCCCTCCCGCGTGGCCCGGCGCATCGTGGCCGGCGCCGTCTTCGTGGGCCCCTACGCGCCGGTCGCGGTGGGGGACTACGGCGTGGGCCCCAACCACGTCCTTCCGACCGGAGGCGGCGCCCGGTTCGCCTCGCCGCTCTCCGTCCGCGACTTCCAGCGCCGGCAGAGCGTCGTCACGATGACCCGCGAGGGTCTCGCGCGCGTGGCCGAGGACGTCGTGCGGGTGGCGGCGGCAGAGGGCTTTCGCGGCCACGCCCAGAGCGTCCTCACGCGGTTCGAGGGGGAGTGATGGACCCGCTGCGCCACGTCAAGCCGGCCGTCCGCGCCCTCGCCCCGTACACGCTCGCGCTGCGCGAGGCCCCGGTCAAGATCAACCAGAACGAGAGTCCCTGGGACCTGCCGAAGGCCGCCAAGCGGCGGGTCCTCACGAAGGCGCTCGCCCGGCCCTGGTCCCGCTACCCGGACTTCGACCCGAAGGAGCTCGTCGAGGCCCTGGCCCGTTTCTCGGGCTGGCGGGCCGACGGCATCCTGGCCGGCAACGGCTCGAACGAGATGATCGAGGCCCTCCTCCTCGTGACCGTCGGCGCCGGAACGAAGGTCGTCATCCCCGAGCCGACGTTCACCCTCTACGCGCTGATGACCACGATCCTCGGCGGAGAGGGGGTGCGGGTGAGGCTATCGCGAGGCGGGTCGGCCGCGTCGGACGCCTCGCGATCCGCCGGCACCCCCGCCCCGGTTCTCTCCTACGACCTCGAGGCCCTCCTCAAGGCCCGGAAGGAAAGCCAGGCCCCGCTCACGATCGTCTGCTCGCCGAACAACCCCACCGGGACGAGCCTCGCTCCCGACGACGTCGAGCGGCTCTGCCGGGAGGGCGACGGCCTGGTGGTGATCGACGAGGCGTACCACGAGTTCGCCGGGCGGACGGTGGTCCCGCTCCTCGACCGCCATCCCAACCTCGTCGTCCTGCGCACTTTCTCCAAGGCGATGGCCCTCGCCGGGCTGCGCGTCGGCTACCTGCTCGCCTCCCCCGGCCTCGTCCGCGAGGTCGACAAGGCCCGCCTGCCCTACAACCTCGACTTCTTCGCCCAGGCCGCCGCGATCGCGGCCCTGGAGGAGAAGGACGTCCTGGCGAGGAGGGTTCGCCGCCTCGTCGCGGAGAGGGAGCGCCTCCTCGCCCGCCTCGGCGACCTGCCCGGCGTCCGCGCCTGGCGTTCGGATGCGAACTTCTTCCTTCTCGAATGCCTCGCCGCCGACCCGAAGGCCGTGTTCGCCGGCCTGCTGAGGCGGGGGGTCCTCGTCCGCGACGTGACCTCGTACCCGATGCTCTCCCGCTGTCTGCGCGTGAGCGTCGGGTCCGAGCGGGAGAACGACGCCCTCCTGCACGCGCTGGGGGCGGCCCTCACGGAGGCCGGCATGGACACGACCAGGGGGAGAGCGTGATGGCGACCGGGAAGCGGGCGGCGGCCGCGCGGTCCACCCCGGGTCGCCGCGGGCGTGTCGAGCGGAAGACCCGCGAGACCGACGTCGTCCTCGCCCTGAACCTCGACGGCGAGGGCCGGTCTCGCGTCCGCACCGGCATCGGCTTCCTCGACCACATGCTGACCTCCCTCGCCACCCACGCGCGCTTCGACCTCGACGTGCGCTGCCGGGGCGACCTCCACGTGGACGCCCACCACTCGGTCGAGGACGTGGGGATCGCGCTGGGCCAGGCCCTGAAGCGGGCCCTCGGCGACAAGCGGGGCATCGTGCGCTTCGGCCACGCCTGCGTCCCGCTCGACGAGGCCCTGTCGCGGGCGGTCGTCGACCTCTCGGGCCGCCCGTGGCTGCACTTCGGCGTCCAGTTCCGGGCCCAGCGGGTCGGGGACCTGCCGACCGAGCTCGTCGAGGACTTCTTCTGGGCCCTCGTCGACCACGGCCGGTTCAACCTCCACCTCGACCTCGTGCGCGGACGCAACGCCCACCACGTCGCGGAGACGCTCTTCAAGGCGACGGCCCGCGCCCTCGCCGAGGCGGTGGCCGTCGACCCGCGCATGAAGGGCGTGCCGAGCACGAAGGGGAGCCTGTGATCGCGATCGTCGACTACGGCATCGGCAACCTCGGCAGCGTGACGAAGGGCTTCCACCGCGCCGGGGCCGAGGCCCTGCTGACCCGCGACCCGGAGGCGCTCCGCCGCGCCGACGCTCTCGTGCTTCCCGGCGACGGCGCCTTCGGCGCGACCATGGCCGAGATCGAGCGTCGCGGCCTCGTGCCCGTCCTGCGCGAGGGGGTCGAGCGGGAGAAGCTCCTCCTCGGCATCTGCATCGGCATGCAGGTCCTCTTCGAGGAGAGCGAGGAGCACGGGTGGCACCGGGGTCTGGGCTTCCTGCCCGGCCGCGTCCGCCGCTTCGCGGGCGACCTGCCCGTGCCCCACATGGGCTGGAACCGCCTGCGGGCCCGCCGACCGCACCCGATCCTCGACGGGGTCCCTGAGGGCGCCCACGTCTACTTCGTGCACTCCTACTACTGCGACGCGCCCGAAGAGGTGGTCGTCGCCACGTCCGACTACGGCCGCGACTTCCCGGCCATCGTCGGGCGGGGCAGCATCCTCGGCGTCCAGTTCCATCCCGAGAAGAGCCAGGACGTCGGGCTGCGCATGGTGGCGAGCTTCGTGCGCATGGTCGAGGCGGCACGGAGGGCTCGCCCCCGGGAGATGAGATGCCATACGGAGGGGGCGGCATGATCGTCGTCCCGGCCATCGACTTGCGGAAGGGCCGCGTCGTCCGGCTCCGGC
>Ga0335085_10011883_pt1 | contig 12867 bp, 10 predicted proteins | sample Lox_Sample_45_FD_206712 | JGI IMG/M metagenome (GOLD analysis project Ga0335085, IMG submission 206712) | Soil microbial communities from Loxahatchee National Wildlife Refuge, Florida, United States - Lox_Sample_4.5 | ecosystem: Environmental > Terrestrial > Soil > Wetlands | place: USA...
TGTCCAAACGGCTGCATCACGCCGAGCCGCGCGAGGGCGCCGAGGCGATCCGCGACGGGCTGGCGGCGCGGGTGGGCCTCGAGGTCGGGGATGCGCGCGGCCGGACCCTGCTCCGGGCGATCGCCGCCTGCGATGGCCTGGCGCGGATGCGATCCACGCACGTGGGCGGGTTCGTCCTCTCCTCGGCGCCGCTCGGCGACTACCTACCGATCGAGCAGACGACGATGGGGCGCACGATCCTGCAATTCGACAAGGACGATCTCGACGTCATCGGCGTGCCCAAGTTCGACTTCCTCGGGCTGGGCGGGATGGCGATGGTGCGGCGCGCGTTCGACGCGATCGAACGGCGCACCGGGGCGCGGCCCGAGATGTACGCGCTGCCGCCGGACGATCCGGCGACCTACGATCTCATTTCCCGCGGCGAGACGATCGGGACGTTCCAGATCGAGTCGCGCGCGCAGATCAATTCGATCGTGCGCACGAAGCCGGACCGGATGTACGACCTCGTCGTGCAGGTGGCGTTGATCCGGCCCGGCCCCATTCAGGCCAAGTTCGTCCACCCGTATACGCAGCGGCGGCTCGGGCTCGAGCCGGTGTCGTACGTGCACCCCGATCTCGAGCCGATCCTCGCGCGCACGCAGGGGATCCCCATCTTCCAGGAGCAGGCGATGGCGATCAGCATGCGGCTGGGCGGGTATAGCGGCGCGGAGGCGGACGCGCTCCGGCGCACGATGGGCAACATCCGGAAAAAGGGCCGGCTCGTCCACGCGCTGCACGGGCTGCGCGCGGCGATGCTGGCGCGCGCGGCGCGCGGGGAGATCGCGGGCATGACGGAGGCGATCGCCGACCGCATCTGCGACGACCTGGTGAGTTTCGCCAATTATGGATTTCCTGAATCACACGCCTGGAGCTTCGCGCTGATCGCGTACGCGACCGCGTGGCTCAAGGCGCACCATCCGACCGAGTTCACGCTGGGACTGCTCAACGCGCAGCCCATGGGCTTCTATCCCGTCTCGACGATCATCCACGACGCGCGCCGGCACGGGGTCGAGGTGCGGCCGCCGTGTCTCCAGGCGGGCGACTGGGAGTGCACGATCGAGGAGGCGGCGGATCCGGCGCGTCCGGTGCTCCGCATCGGGTGGCGGTTCGTCCGCGGGATCGGGAGCACGGCGCTCGACCGGTTGCGGGCGGCGCGGGAGGCGGCGCCCTTTGCGTCGATCGCGGACGTGGTGCGTCGCGCGCGGCTCGACCGGGGCGACGCGCTGGGGTTGGCGCGCGCGGGCGCGTTCGCCGCGTGGGCCGAGGACCGGCGGCACGCGGCGTGGGAAGCGCTGCGGTCGTCGGGCGATCTCCTGCCGCTGGCGCCGGGGTCGCGGGCCCCGCACGATCCGGCGCCGCTCGATCGTGAGCGGCTGGTGCTGCTCGATTATTACGCGGTGGGGCTGAGTCTCAACGGGCATCCCATGGAGGCGGCCCGCGAGCGGCTGACGCGCGGCGGGGCGGTCGACAGCACGCGGCTCGAGGCGATTCCGGGGGGGCGGGTGATCACGGTGGGCGGGCTGGTGACGATTCGCCAGCGTCCGGCGACGGCGAACGGGACGATCTTTCTGCTGCTCGAGGATGAGTATGGGTTCATCAACGTAGTGGTGCCGAGCCGCCTCGTGGCGGCCAACGAGGACGTGGTGAAGCGCGCGACGTTCGTGCTCGTGCGCGGGAGGCTCGCAAAGGACGGCGGGGCGATCAGCGTGGTCGGGCGGCAGTTCAAGGAGCTTTGGGTGGCGGACCTGGCGCATCAATCGCGGGACTTTCATTGAGCGCCGCCCTCCGGCGGGTCGTCGGCTTCATGGGCGCGCCCGCACATCCCGGATGATCAGGACGGCGGACGCCACCCTCTGGCCAGGGTCGTCTGGCCCACCTCGATCAGGTAGCCATCAGGATCACGGATGTAGCAGCGCAGCTCGGTCGCGTGCTGCTTCGGCGGCGTGAGGAAGTGGGCGCCCCGCGCGCTCCATTCGGCGTACGCCGCCTGGATGTCGGCAACCCGGATGTTGAGAAAGCTGTTCACCCGATCGGGGTCCGGCTGCGTCTCGAGCGTGACCGTCGGTTTGTCGTCGGTCGGCCCCCCGCCGGTGTTGATGATGATCCAACTGTTGGCGAGCGCCACATACGTCACCGCGTCGCCTGCCTCGCCTGAAATGACCGTTCTGCCGCCGAGCACGTCGGTGTAGAAGCGGCGGGAACGCTCGACGTCATTCGAAACGATGAAATGGGCCACGACCATCGCTCGATCGATGGCACTCATGCCGCCCTCCGTTCGTGGGAACTATTCCATAATAATCGCGCCCGGTATTTGCGTGTCGCCCGGCGCGAACGCCTTACAGCCGAACCCGGTGCGATACCGGACTCATGAAAAACTCCTGGACTGCAAGGTCGTCGTTGCCCTCGGCGTTACGCCACGGCAACCGTCAGCGTGATCGCGCCGCGATATCCGCCATCCGCCTTCGTCGTCGCCAGGGTGAGCGCCGACCGCTGTGCCACAGGCAACCCCAGAAAGACCCGATCATCGGTGTTGAAGGTGTCGCGCCGACCTCGGCCCGAGTAGGGCCCCGCCGCGTGCACGGCCGCCGTGAGGGCTTCGTCGAAGAAGAACTGCGAGGTGAACTCGTACCGGCTGCTCGCGCCCGCCGGCAGTCGCAGCTTGAAATGGATGTGCACTGTGCGCCCCGGATACCACCCCGGATAGATCGTCGTGAAGCGCGCGGCGCCGTTGCCGTCGGTCACCTGATAGCCGCGGAGAAACCTGGTGCGGGGCCCGCCCTCGGACTCGTCGGAGTAGACCCCGCCGGCGTCGCAGTGCCAGACGTCGAGATAGGCGCCCGTGAGCGGCGCGCAGGTGGCGCCGCTGGCCCGCGCGACGTTGAATGCAATCTCGAGCGGCACGCCAGGCGCGATCGCGCCGCTCACCGGATCGCTCCGGATGTCGGAGCGATTGAGCTTTTCGTCGACGAAGAAGGGCCCCTCTTCGAGCGGAGCGGTGAGGACGCAGGGGCTGGGTCCGGCGGCGGCCGCGGGCGCCTCTTCACGAGTGGCGCCGAAGGCCGGCAGCGTTTGCGATACGACCAGCGTGGTCGCGGCCATCGCGACGCGGCCGAGGAGTTCGCGGCGATTGATCGGGGCTGCATCCGATACCGGATGCCCGGAATGTTCTGACATGGGAGCCGTGTCCTGTGCGGGAACCTGATGTCGCGAGTATCAGTATGGACTGCGGCGACGCCGCGTTCATTCCATTCGGGCCAGGGTGGGGATCACGGACCACGGCAACCGGATGCCGAGGGAAACGTGTTTGTAGAGGACGATCTGGAGCGACTCCTCAGGCGCGTCCTTGCGCGTCGCGACGTCGTCGATCGCGTAGCCGCATCCGGTCTGAGACCGCGGCTCAGCGAATCCGCGCGCGCACCAGATGCACGCCGTCGCCTTCGCGCGAGGTCAGGTACACCGCGCCACCCGGTCCGAACCCCGCGATCGTTGTCCCGCCTGGAATCTGGACACGGTCAATCAACGCCCCGTTGCGATCGATGACATCGTACACAAGGCCGTCGCGCGGGCCCGCGGGGGGCGGTGGCGGCGGCGCCGTGCTTCGTCCGCCCGATGGGATGGCCAGGTCCGCCGGCGGCAGCTGTCCGTTCGAGAAGACGGCGATCCACAGATGCATATCGGCATCACCGAGGGCGGTGTGGCCGCCAAACGGCGGTGCGTAGTCCGGAAGAGCGGAGTCCGGCACGGCATCCGGTGCAAACGCCGCGTAGGTTCTGGTCCCATTGTCGACACCAAGAAATGTCGTGTAGTTCGGGAGCGGATGCGCTACATAGTACGCGTGCGCGGAGTCGGTGAGCGCCTCCTTGGCGCTGTCGGTCAATCGCTGCCAGTCGAACGGCGTCCGGCCGGTGTGCCGTACCGTGCCGTCCGGCCCGATCCAATCCACATGAAAGTCGTATTCGCGAACGATGGCGATGCTCCCGTCCGCGAACAGCGCCCAGTCGTCGTTGAGCGGCACGGGGTTCACCAAGGGCGGATTACCGTAGGTGGTCGGCACCCTGATCCAGGCGAGTGTGTCGAGGTCACCGGTGACGGGGCGCGTGCGCACGAGCGCCACGCTATCGGCTCGGGGCCCGGCCTGGAGTGGGTGGCCCTTCACCTGCATCAGCGGGGTTGCCGTCGTCTGATACACCAACCGCCCCGCCGGATCGATCACCTGGGTGAAGAGGGCGCTCATATTCCTGATGTTGGCCAGGTCGTTTCCGGGTATCCCGATGACCCGGGCCATTTCGCCGTGGGGTCCGACGACCAGATAGGCGCTGGACGCCTCGTCCAGAAACAGCGTGGACTCCGCCGTGAAGGGAGCGAGGAGGCCCGTATGACTCCGGTATCGGAGGTATCTGAATCTCGCGCCGGAAACGGAATCCAGAATGACGCGCGAATGCGACAGTGTGGAATCGAAGAGCAGGAGTTGCAAGCGGCTGTTGTCGCTCACCAGGACCGATCCGTCAGACAGCTGCCGGACACCCTTGACGTTGCCGAAGGTGCCGCTGCAGCGTGCCTCGATGGGTCCCAGCGGATGGACCGCCGGCTGCACACCGCGCTGCGCATGGCTTGCCCGAGCGCTCGCAAAACCGCAGAGTGCCAGAGCGTGGAGCCCCACGACAACGCGCCGCACTATTCGTTGGTTCACACGGCCTCCTTCGCCCCGCGCACGAATCATGCGCGCGTCCGGGTCATGAGAAAGACGACCACCGCTCGAAATATGGATTCCAATTGGCGGCGCGCAACGCGGGCGTGTTGTGTGCCGCTATCTAACCGTGCATCCCCCCGGTTCCGCCGCGACCGGGGCGGTGCCGTCCGCGTGCGGCACCAGGTTCTGTCGATTGACGATACGCTGATGTAACACCGCGGCGCATCCCGGATCGAGGTACGTTCGAACCGGCAGGCGGTCCGCCTGCTCGAGCGACAGGACGCTCTTCACCGCGGCGCCGTCCGTGAGCATCTGCTGGATGACGGCATCGGCCGAGCGCAGCATCTGGGACCACGCCGTGTCGAGGTCGTAGTCGTCCGGCAGCACGGCGAGCGCCATCGCCACGGCCCGCCATGTTGAATCCTTGAACGTCTGGAACCGGGTCAGGTGGACCACCACCGTGTCCGACTGCGCCTGGGTGAGCGATAGCGTGCCCCCGGCCACGAGGACGTACACGAACGGATTGCCAATGATGCCGTCGAGATAGGACCGGAGCCGCACCGCGTCATAGCGGAGACCCGGCTTCTTCCGGCCGGCGGCGAGGAGGGAATCGAGCTCTTTCTCGCCGCGCGGCTGCGCCGCCTGAACCGCCGGCGCCGTGCCGGAGCCCGCCGCGGCGGCGGGGGCGGCGACTGGCGCCGGGATCGGAACCGCGTGCGGCGCGGGCACGCTATCGACGGCGACCGCCGCGGCGACCGCGACATGCCGCGTGAGCGCCTGCTCACGAGCAGGCGGAGTATGCGGCGCGGGTGCCGCAGCCGGCGCGGCCGCCGCACCCACGAGCGGGTGAGGGGCCGGCGCGGCACAGGCGACGACCAATCCCGCGACGGCGAGAGCGACAAAGGGAAGTGAAGCGAGCCAGGGATGGCGCGGACGCGGGGCGGTCATGGCGGTGATCCTCCGTTCGAGGTGAGGGCGGAGCGAGGTCAGCGACGATGCAAAGGGAAGCGGTCGAGCGCTCCGCGCCCCGACCGCGAGCAGCAGCAGTCCATACTCGCGCGTGCGGCCGACCGCGCGCGCCACCCGGGCATCGCAGTCGATCTCGACGCCGAGGCGCAGCCGATCGAGCATCGCCCAGAGGGGCGCATTCCAGGGGAACGCGATCACGAGCGCGCCCGCGGCCAGGATAAGGAGGGGGTCGCCCGCCGCGATGTGTTCCATCTCGTGGCGGAGGAGCAGCTCGCGGTCCACGGCATCGGCCGCCAACGCCCACGTGGGAATGACGATCCGCAGGTGAGCAAACCCTATGACCGCCGGGCCGGCATCCGGCGCGATCAGGGCGCGGCACGGGCCGACGTCGGCGTCGTGCCAGCGGACGCGGCGGCGCCGCAGGCGGAGCGTCGCGGCCAGGAACAGGGCGCACAGCACCACTGATGCCGCGGCCCAGATGGGTACCACCCAGCGGTCGACCAACCGCGCCGCGTCGAGGAGCGTCTTGCGCGCGTGATCCCAGGCAACGGCTCGAAGAGCCGGCAAACGCGCAGCGGCCGTCTCGATCGGGTTGCTCCCGGACGGCGCGGTCGTGTCCGAGCGCCGTTGGTCGAAACCGGTCGTCGGGACGGACCGTGTCGAGCCGTCGCCTCGCGACCTCGCGGCGGCGTTGCCGGGCCCGTGGTCCGGGTCGTCGCTCACGTGCTTGTCAGGCAGCCGGCCGCCTTGCCGGTTGGCGATCACGTTCATCGCGCTCGCCGGGTCCGCGACGGGCGGGCCGGGCGTTCGCCGCGCCAGCGCGATCACCGGCACGGCCGCCGCGAGCAGCATCGCGCCCAGCCAGATGAATCGGCGGGGCATTCCAATGAACCCGGCCGCGCGATCGGTCGCGGCGGCGGCGAGCAGAACGAGGGCCGACACGAGCAGTGACCACACGACCCAGAGGGTCATCATCGTCGGCCCTTGCCCGGCGGATCGTCGAGCCGCTCGTCGAGCACGGCGCGCAGTTGGCGCAGTTTCTTCTTGTCGAGTCGGCGATCGGCGACCAGGTGGGTGAGGAGCAGTTCGGGCGACCCGGCGAACATGGTGTCGAGAATGCGCGCGAGCGCGCTCTTGCCGGCGGCTTCGGCGGCCACGGCCGGCAAGTACCGGTAGGTTTTTCCTTCGACGAGGTGCCCGACATAGCCTTTGTGCTCGAGCGTTCGGAGCACGGTCAGGACCGTGGTGTAGGCGAAGTCCTCGGCGAGGGCGTCGCGCACCTCGCTCACGGTCCCGGAGCCGCGGGCCCAGAGGACCGCCATGACGTCGAGTTCGCGTTCGGTGAAGGCAATGCTCATGGCCCGGGGGTGCGGTGTGACTAGAAATATAGTTTGACGCTTCACCGGTAACGTAGGCGGCCGCGATGGGCGTGTCAACTAGGACATTAGTCAGACCCGCTCGGTGGCGGCGGACGTCGTTGGGTCTGGCGGACCGGGTCCTCCCGTGCACCGCGCCGCCGGCCCCTCGGGTCGACCCCGATCCGGGCTCCGACACCCCGCCTTCGTGAGGCCTTGGTGGGACGCGTCAACGGTTGAAAACGGAACGGCTTGCGGGGACAGACCCCAGGTCGTCGTGATCCTCCTGGCGGTTTGGTTCGTCGTTCGGTGCCTGGGGCGCATGGAGATTGTCGCCGAGAAGGGCGAGCACAGCGCGTCGCCGGGCAGAGCTGGCGGGCCTGCCGGCGCATCGCTTTGACGGATCTCGTTCTGCGGGCGCGTCATGTCACACGATTGTCCGTTGCCCGGGAACCGATCAAGCGAACTGTATTATATTCTAAGCAGTAACCGTGTTGGGCCCGTTGGCCACCGCTCCGTTGGATCGCATCGGCATCACCCCCAGATGGTCCTGTGGAATGCAATGAGCTTCGTCGAGTGCGCTGCTGGCAATGAGACGTTGACGGCCTCCGTTTGGCGCAGGTCGGTGGGCTTCGTGTCCCGGCACCAGAACCCGCTGATTTGGAAGGTGATTAGCATCGGCTGTCAAACGTGCTGCGTGCATCTGTGCTTGACGATATGTGCATTCGCGCCCGTGGCGCCCGTGGCGTACGCACAGCGGCCAACGCAGCCAGCTGTCCGCGCGCTCGGCCCGATCGAAGTTCGATGCCCGGCCTTGTTTCGGGTCGTAACGGGCCTACGTGCCCTTTCGGACGGGAGGGTGTTGGTCAGCGACGCGGTTCAGAAGCGGTTGGTGCTACTCGATTCAATGTTGGCTCGTCCCCGGGTGTTGCTCGATACGACGTCGGACGCGAAGTACCGCTTTACCGGGTTCCACGCAGGGCCCACTGGGTTGGAGGGGCGGCTGATCGCGGCTGCCGCTGATTCCACGCTGTTCGTGGATGAGACCTCCGCGGCGTTCCTCCTGATAAGTCCGGGGGGTGAAGTGAGTCGCGTAATCGCCATGCCGCCTCCGCCGGCGCGGGGCGCCGCCCAGGGGGTCAGCGCACGTCGGATTGATTCACATGGCCGCATTTTATACCTCTTAGCCGCGGCGCCGGTGTTGGAGGTCAACGGCCGGCCGTTACAAATCGGCCCGAAGGCGGATACCGTCGCGCTTCTGAGGACGAATCTCGGAAACCGTGGCCTCGACACGTTGGCTTGGCTGCGGGTTCCCGTGAATCTCGGAGTTCCACCATTGGCTAACCCGGTACCAGTCAACGACGATTGGGCAGTTCTTCCTGACGCGACCGTCGCGGTCGTCCGAGCAGCCGATTTCCACGTCGACTGGATTGAGGAGGGGGGTCGCACGAGGACTACACACTCGCTTCCGTTCGACTGGCGGCACCTGACGGACAGCAGCAAGCAATACTTAGCGGATTCGCTGCACGCGTACTATGTCGCAAACCCGGTGGACATCGGGTTCTCGACCGAACCCATTCCCAACTGGAATTACAAGGAATACCCGCGGTACGTGCCGAACACCGTACCCGACTCGGTATTACCGGATTACGTCCCCCCGTTTTCTGGCTACACGGCCCTGGCCGACGTGGAAGGGCGTGTGTGGATCCGCACTTTGCCGCCGGCTCAATTGCCGCCCACACAGTTGTACGGGACGGAATACTTGCTGGGCTCGCCACCGATGACGGCGGAAGGGGGGCCGATCTACGACGTGATAGGCCGCGATGGTCTCCTTGTCGACCGGATTCGGATTCCGGGCGGGACCTCGATCGTGGGCTTTGGTCCGGGGGGCGTGGTCTACCTCGTCTCGCGGACAGGCGCGGGCGTCGAACTCGCACGGGCGCGGTTCCAGTAAGCGATCCATCTCGAGATCCCCTGACGCTCCCGGCTGCCTACAGTTCGGAGCGCCCCTAGGCCAAGCCAACACCAAACCCGCGGCACCGCCGCCGCGGTAAGCCTCACGTTCCGCGATCAGGCCCCAGCCCGGCCGGCGGCGACCGGTTGACCGCCCTCGCGAACCGCAGAGTGCCAGAACGCGGAGCCCTGCGACGACGCGCCGCACTGTTCGTTGGTTCACACGGCCGCGGCCAGATTTCGCTCCCTGGGCGGCTGGCAGAATCGCTATCGCATCGGTCTATAAAACCGGCGGGGGAAAGCCCTTGGGGGTTCGAATCCCTCGCCCTCCGCTGGAGTGACGCCACTCGCTATGCCGCCGCGCGGCTGCGGGCACCGGACCGGCGTCGATAAGACGCTTGGTGATCGGGTCCACGCGAAGGTTGAGTCCTTCGAGCGAGCGCGCGCCGAGGAGAACCAAGTCATGGGGTTCTCCGAAGACGATGTCATCGGTTGCTGAGGTGCTGACTGCATAGACCCACGCCGACCCGGTCCAGCGTTCGAGCACGGTACCGTCAGCCTGTCGGAAATGAACGACTTTTCGTCGGGCGATCCCGAGCCGCTCGAGAATCCCAGCCGGAAACCAGGACAGCTCCGCCCCGGTGTCGACGAGGACATTGGAAAGCGAAGCGCGCGGTCCCGGGCGCGACGGGTTCTCGATCGCAACCTCGATTCTAAAGGTTCCCATGTCGTCGACCATGCTAACCTCCTAGGGTTCGCCGAGTGGTACCATGACAACGCGGAACGTACCGATAGAGCGCGGAGGAGGGAACGGCGCGGGTCTCTTGCCCGGGGGACGCGACGATGTAGTGTACTTGCTAAATAGGCAAGCCACGCGTGGAGAGAATGGCCAGCTGGCACTGGCGAGCCTGCGAGAAGACAGCGCTGTGCAAGGCGTCGATGGTCCCGGACGACCCCGACGGCGCGGACCAATGACGTGGAGGTTGGTGTGCGCCGGGTGCGTATGGATCAATCTTCGTTGACGACGTGATGGGGATGCCCCGGCGCTGTGGGTCGCGGTGGCTGAGCGACGTCTCTCGCGTGCTGGCGGTGTGCCGCATGGCGGCATATGGGACGATCGTGGTTGTGGGTTCTTCGAGAACCCCCGGATTCGATGGGCAGCAGCAGCTTGGTGCGGGCCAGCTGGGCGAGTCCGGGTACGTAGCGGGCGATTCCCTCGCCCTCCATAACACCGCGGTGGACGCGGTTTTCGAATACGAGCGGGTTGCGGCCTATGAATTTGCCTCGCCGGCCGCGTCTGACTGCGGCGTCCAGACGGTCTCGGTCCAGCTGGCATGCAAGAGCATCATGTGCGTGGCAAAGGTCGGTCGCGCGCCGTGTTTCGAAGGGCGCGTCGCCCCATGCTTTATTGCAGGCGCCTACGATCTCTACGTGTCGCGCGGCGGCACGAGTAATCTTCTGTGCCAGGGCGCGGTTGGCGCGGCGAACAACGATTCGTCTCGGTTCGCGCTGCGTCGCGCGGCGATGGTGGCCAGGCTCGATACAATTGCCGGGCAGATCCCGGGCGATAAATGGGTCGCCGGACAGCGGGTGTACTATCTCGGGGTGATGGGTGCCCGTGGTCGAGCGCTGGAAGCGGCCCGCTCTTGCGCGGGGGCCGGCGTCGACGGATGGTGCTTCATGCTCCAGGGTTATGCCCTTGCGCGGGCAGGGCGCTTCCCGGCCGCCGACACGAGCTTCGCCAATGGCCTTGTGCGGCTTCCGGCCGCGGATCGGTGCCGGCTGGAGGACGTTTCGCGGCTGTTCGACGATCCGGCGAGCCAGGTGCCCGCGGGGCTGGCCTGCGGGTCGCCGGCGCGCGGCGAATTCAACGCGCGCGTGTGGTGGCTGGCAGACCCAAGTTGGCTGGTTCCAGGCAATGATCGCCGGGTGGAACACCTGACGCGAGCGGTCGAGCTCGAGCTCTGGGAGCAATTCCTCGACGAGGTTTGCGCCGACCGGATGCGTTGCGGGATGATGGCGGAGTCGAGGGGAACCGGAATGGGGGGCGGGTGGTGCTGGCAACCGATTCAGCCGATCTCATTCGGCGGGGAGCCAGCGACTCCTGGTGGTCGTTCCAGCCACAACGGAAGATCGAAGGGGTGCCGCAGGCGGGCGCCGGCGGTCGGGGGAGGGTAGCGGGCGGGTTCTCTGTGTGCGCGATCACATGGACCGCGAACCGTTCGGCGCGATATCATTTCCTGCCCACGCCGTTCGCGATCCGATCGCCTCTGCTCGCCGAACCGAGCGATTGGGATGTGTCGGCGGGGCCGGCTGACGGATGGCCCCTCGCGCTGACGCCCAGTGACACGAATTCGTATTCGAAGATGTGTGCCACACCGCCGCGGGTTCCGGAGCGGTTCACGCCGAGCTACGCCTCCACGGTGCTCGATCTTTCGGACCGGCAGCTGGCCTACTTCAGACGCGGGACCGCCGCCCTATTGGTCGGAGCGTTTGACGTTTCGCGCGACTCGACGTTGGCGGGGCTGCGCCGAGATCCTTCTCCGGAGTCGGTTCGCTGGTCCGCGGGGATGTTCGCCTTCTGGGGCCTCACCGCATCGAGCCCGCCCAAGGACTCCGCTTCGCGGCAACTCGTTGGTCCGCCCGTCGCGAACTGGGTGACGACGCTTGCCGTTCCGCTTGATTCGCTGGTCGTTGGGTTCGAAGTCTTGGCCACGCGGGATTCGGGGGGCGGGACCCTCGCGCGCATCAGACTCGGGGTTGCTCCTCCGCCCGAGCCGCGGCAGCGCGTCGGGCTGTCCGATGTGCTCTTTTACGAACCGCAAAGCGAACTTCCACGGGCGCTCGAAGGGCCCGGTGGGGCCCTGCCCCTCGCTTTGGGTACGACCACATTCGCCCACCGCGAGAAGCTCGGTGTTTTCTGGGAGGAGTATGGTCGTGCGGCCAATGAGGAGGCGGACGTGGCCGTTACGATTTGGCCGGACGCCGTCGAACGAGGTTTCGTGGCCGGGCTGCTCCACGCGCTGACGCGCAGCACCGACGCCGCGATACGCCTCACGTTCCGCGATCCGGCCCCGGCCAGCCCGCCGGCGACCGGTTGGCCGCGCGCCGTGACGGTGAATCTCGCGGAACTGAGCCCCGGCGTTTATACAATGCGGGTGACCGTGTCTACGAAAGGGCAGCTGCCGGTGAATGCAGCGCGCACGTTCACGGTGCTGCCGCCGAAATGATGCTGCCGATCGGTTGCCGCGTCCTCAACGACGCCTTCACCGTCAAAGCGACGATCCTTTGGTGTGGATTGGTGTGGAAACGGACCTTCCCGAGCCCGATCTACCCGCAAATCGCAAGATCGTCGTTCTACAAGTGGAGGGGCTGATCTCGCTGTGCAGTTCAGGACCCTTGCGCTTTCGACGACGTATCGATCGTGTCTCGCGAGCAGACGTCGCGGGTTGGGTGCGTGACGTGGCCTAAGGCCCTGGCGCGACCGCGCGCGGACTGGTTGGTCCCGCGTGTGCGTTGAGCTGATCTATGAACCCGCCGACCACGTACGAGCCGCCGCCGCGAACTTGTGCCGTTCCGGCGCTGCAACCCAAGCGGCGAGCGTATAAGTTTTGCAGCCCCGTTCCCGAGGAGAATCCGAGCTCGAGCGCGACTGATTCGACTGTCGTACTCCGCTGATCGAGCCGGAGGGCCGCCACAACAAGTCGGCACCAGCTGATGAGCGCACCGGGGGACATGAAGTTGGACTCTGTGCACCAGAGGCAAAGGGCTCTTGCGCTGACGCCGAGCGCCTGGCCGACCTCGGATGGCAGCCTGAGGGTCGGGTTCCGTGCCGATGTGGAGACGATCGGGTGAAGGCTG
>Ga0335085_10011884_pt1 | contig 12867 bp, 7 predicted proteins | sample Lox_Sample_45_FD_206712 | JGI IMG/M metagenome (GOLD analysis project Ga0335085, IMG submission 206712) | Soil microbial communities from Loxahatchee National Wildlife Refuge, Florida, United States - Lox_Sample_4.5 | ecosystem: Environmental > Terrestrial > Soil > Wetlands | place: USA: Florida...
AGCCTCGGAATCCTGAGCAGGGGAGACATGGGCGTGATTGGGCGGTGGGACTGGTACCCCGTGGGCGGGGGAGAGAGCGGCTATATGGCGCCGGACCCGCGCGATCCCAACATCGTCTATGCCACGGGCTACATGGGACAGATCACGCGCTTCGACCGGCGCACGAGTCAAATCCGGGAACTCGGCGAGGTGGCCGACCTGACGGATGGAGAAGGCGCGGCGCACCTGAGACATCGCTACCAGTGGACGTCGCCGGTGGTGCTCTCGCCGCAGGACCCGGACGTCGTGTACCACGGCGCGGAGGTGCTGCTGAAAAGCACGGATCAGGGGCAGACGTGGACGGCGATCAGTCCGGACTTGACGCGAAATGACAAAGCGAAGGAAGCGCTGGCGGGCGGGCCGGTCCAATATGAAGACACGGGCGCGGAGATCTACAGCACCATTTTTGCGATCGCCCCCTCGAAGCTGGAGAAGGGGTTGATCTGGGTCGGAAGCGACGATGGGCTCGTCCACGTGACGCGCGACGAGGGAAAGAATTGGACGGACATCACGCCGAAAGACATGCCGCCGTTCAGCAGGGTAAGCCAGATTGAAGCCTCGCCGCACGATGCGGGAACCGCATACGTGGCTTACGACCGGCACCAGAACGACGATTACCGGCCGTACGTTTACAAGACCAGCGACTACGGAAAAACGTGGACGAAAATCTCGGGAGGGATCGCGGAGGACTCTATCGTCCGCGTGGTGCGTGAAGACCCGAAACGTAAAGGGCTGCTCTATGCCGGAACGGAGACGGGAGTGCTGGTCTCGTTCGACGACGGCGGACACTGGCAATCCCTGCAGCAGAATCTTCCCACGGTGCCGGTTCACGACCTGGCTGTGAAAGATGACGACTTGATTGCGGCCACTCATGGCCGTTCGTTCTGGATTCTGGACGATCTGGCGCCGCTGCGGGAAATCGCCGCGGGAATGGTGAAGGGCGACGCGCACCTCTACACTCCTGCGCTGGCATACCGCGGGCCATGGGGTGGAGGGTTCCGTTCGCGCGGGCCGGTGGGTCAGAACCCGCCCTACGGGGTGATCCTCGACTTCTACCTAAAAACAACTCCGGAGAAAAAATCGGAAGTGATGCTCGAAATCCTGGACGGCGGTGGCAAGTCGATCCGCAAATTCTCAAGCCGCGCAAAAGCGACCGAGGAAGAAGCGGGCGACGACGATGAAGACGGAAGCGGGCCGCCCACGGGAGAAAAACTGCCAGCCGCGGCGGGAATGAACCGTTTCGTGTGGGATATGAGGCTCGCGCCCGTGCCGCGGATTCCGGGTTATACGTCGAGCGAATACGGGCAGGGGCTGGTGGGGCCGCAAGTCGTGCCGGGCACGTACCGGGCACGGCTGACGGCAGAGGGAAAGAGCCAGGAAGTGCCAATCGAAATCAAACTGGATCTGCGGAATCACACGGCGCAGGCGGATCTGGAGAAGGAATTTCAACTCCGCCGGCAGATTTACCACCGGCTCGTGGAAAACTACACGGCAGTGAACCAGATCCGCGACCTGCGGGCCCAGGTGAAAGGCATCGAAAAACGGCTGGCGGGCGACGCGAAGCACGAAGAAGCGGCCACGGCCGCGAAATCACTGCGGATAAAGCTGGACGCCGCCGAGAAGTCCTTCATCAATCCGAAACTGCAAGGCACGCAGGACACGCTGAACTTCGGAAATGGCATTGACGCAAAATATGCGCTGCTCGGCGCGACGGTGGAAAGCGCGGACGCGCCGCCTACTCAGACGGAGATGGAGCAGTTCGCCGAACTGGAGAAGCAATTCGCCGTTTCCTGGGCGCAGTGGAAAGAAATCACGGAGAAGGATCTGCCGGCATTCAATGCGACGGCGCAGCGCGCGGGACTCGGCGCAGTATTTCTGGGCGCCGGAAAGGCGGAACAGGGGGAACCGGAATGACGCGGGTGTAGGGCCTGCCGGAATTACGGCAGGAGTTCTTCGGCGATAGCGACCGAGGAATACATCGGGAATATGCTTTGCAACCGGGCGATTTCGAGAACCATGCGGACGCGTTCCGGGACGGAAGCGAGGACGAGTTGGCGGTTGCCTTTCGCCATGCTGACGTGAATCTGCAGCAGTGCGCCCACGCCGGAGGAATCCATGTATTCGAGGTCGCCCATGTCGAGGATAAGTGTTGCAGCGGATTCCGCCCGGGCCGCTGCCAGAAATGACGGAACGGTCTCGATCCCGAGTTTGCCGGCCAGGCGCATCACGCGTCGGCCGGGGCGCGAGCCGTTGGCAGGGACGATGTCGAGTATGGGCCGCGACATAGGGGCCGCATTGTACCGAAAAAGGGCGCCCGCAAGCGAGATGAATCTCCCCCGGTTTGGCCGGAGGGGACCGAACCGCTAGACTGTCTGGCGCATCTCTTAAGTTTGGCGTTTTCTCCGATCGGAGCGGGCGGCGTGAGCGCGGCCTGCGGCGGAGGGAACGGCACCCAGGACAAATCCTCGTGATGTGGCTTGTCCAACTCGCACTGCGGCGGCCGCTGACGGTGGCGGTGATGGCGCTGCTGATGCTCGTGCTGGGTGGCCTTTCCTACTCGCTGATGAACGTGGACATTTTCCCGGCGATCAAACTGCCGGTAGTGCTGGTGGTCTGGAATTACCCCGGGCTGCCTGCGGTGCAGGTGGAACGGCGGATGGTGTGGATCAGCGAGCGCGCGTACTCCACCACGGTGAACGATATCGAGCACATCGAGTCGCAGTCGATCAACGGGCTGGGCCTGCTGAAGGTGTACTTCCAGCCGGGGTCGGACCTGGGCACGGACATCGCGCAGATCAACGCGGTGTCGGAGACTCTGCTGACCATCCTGCCGCGCGGGACGCAACCGCCGCAAATCATCTCCTACGACGCGTCGAACCTGCCGGTGGCCGAACTCACGATGTTCAGCGAGACGATGTCGGAGCAGCAACTGTTCGACTATGGATTGAATTTCGTGCGCATTCAGCTGTTCACGATTCCGGGATTCTCCACGCCCGCCCCGCTGGGAGGCGTGCAGCGCGCCGTGATGGTGAATTTGGATCCTCTGAAGCTGTATGCGCTGGGGCTTTCTCCGCTGGACATCGGGCAGGCACTGGCGTCCACGAACGTGGTGATCCCCTCGGGTACCGCGAAGATGGGGAATTACGAGTACGACGTGGACATCAACATGAGTCCGGAGACCGTGGCAGATTTCAACGGACTGCCGATCAAAGTGTCGGGGCAAACGCCGGTTTTCCTGGGCAACGTGGCTCCGGTGAGCGACACGCACCAGCCGCAGAAGAACGTGGTCAGGGTGGACGGGAGGCGCGGGACGTATCTGATGGTGATCAAGCATGCCGACGCCTCCACATTGCGCGTGGTGCAGGCGGTGCGGCAGCGCATTCCGAAGATTCTGGCCGCGGTGCCGAGGGCGCTTTCGGACCTCAAGCTGGCGCTGACGTTTGACCAGTCCGCATTTGTGCGCGATGCGCTGTGGGAAGTGGTGCGGGAGTCGGCGATCGCGGCACTCCTGGTTTCGCTGATGGTGCTCGTGTTCCTGGGGTCGGCCCGGAGCATGTTGATCGTGATCGCCTCGATTCCGCTCTCCATTCTCACCGCCATAGTGGGATTGAAGCTCTCCGGACAGACCATCAACACGATGACGCTGGGGGGAATCGCGCTGGCGGTCGGGATGCTGGTGGACGACGCGACGGTGGAGGTGGAAAACATCCACCGGAACCACGCGATGGGCAAACCGCTCCTGAGGGCGATTCTCGACGGCGCCTCGCAGATCGCCACGCCCACGCTGGTGGGCACCTTGTCCATCTGCATCGTATTTTTCCCGGTGGTGCTGCTGTCGGGCGTGTCGAAGTTTCTGTTCACGCCGCTGGCGCTGGCGGTGGTGTACGCGATGCTGACGTCGTACCTGCTGTCGCGGACGCTGGTTCCCGCGATGGCCAGTTACTTGATCCACGAACGCCATCAGGAACACACGCGCGGATTTTTTGCGTGGTTCGAGCGGCGATTCGAGGGATTGCGGGACCTGTACCGGCGGAGCTTGATGCAGTTCATTGCCGGACGTGGAATCGGGCTGACGGCGGTGGCGCTCATGCTGGCCGCTTCACTGGGCCTGGTGAGATTCGTGGGGGCGGATTTCTTCCCGGTGGTGGACGCCGGGATGACGCGCCTGCACGTGCGCGCGCCCACCGGCACGCGGATCGAACGGACCGAACAGATTGTGGACCAGATCGAACATGCGGTACGGCGGGTGATTCCGCCCTCCGATCTGGAAGGCATCAGCGACAACATCGGCCTGCCGGTGTCGTACGATCTTGCGTTCTACCAGACGGACACAATCGGTCCGATGGACGCGGACGTGCTGATTCAGTTGAAGGAAAAGCACGCGCCGACTGCGGATTACGAGGCGAAACTCCGCAAAGTGCTCCGGGAAGAATTTCCCACGGTGCTCACCTATTTCCAGCCGGCGGACTTGATCGGGCAGGTGCTGAATTTCGGCCTGCCGGCGGCGATCGACGTGCAAGTTTCGGGCGCGGACCTGGAAACGGACCACGAGATCGCCGTGAGGATGCAGGCGGCCATGGAAAAAATTCCGGGACTTACGGACATCCGCATCGCGGAGCCGTTGGATTATCCGGCCATGCACGTGAACGTGGACCGGACGAAAGCGCTCGAACTGGGAATCACGGAGGAGCAGGTGGCGTCGAGCCTGCTGACGTCGCTGAGCGGCAACGGCCTGCTCACGCCGAATTTCTGGCTGGATCCGAACAGCGGCGTGAATTACACGGTGATTTCGCAGACCCCGCAGCAGATCATTCATTCGCCGCAAACGCTGGCGGCAACTCCGCTGACCCCGGGGCAGGCGGGGACGGGGCGGCCGCCGCAGCTGCTGTCCAATGTGGCGCGGATCACGCACACGCTGGATCCCGCGGTGGTCTCGCATTACACGGTGCAGCGCGTGGTGAACGTGAACGCCAGCGTGGCCGGGCGCGACTTGGGCAGCGCATCAGCAGCGGTGGACCAGGCCATCCGCCAGCTGGGCAAGCTGCCGCGCGCCACGGACATCGCGGTTCGCGGGCAGAGCCAGGCGATGCGGCAATCGTTTGTGACGCTGGAAGGCGGAATCGGGCTGGCCATCGTGCTCGTCTATCTGCTGATGGTGGCCAACTTCCAGTCATGGCTCGAGCCCTTCATCATTCTGCTCGCTGTGCCGGGAGCGCTGGCCGGTGCGCTATGGATGATGGCGGCCACGGGCACGACCATCAACGTGGAATCGCTGATGGGAATGATCATGGCGGTGGGAGTGGGCGTGGCCAACGGCAACCTGCTGATTATCTTCGCAAACGATCTGCGTGAGGAGGGCTACTCGGCGGTGGAGGCGGCGATTGAAGCGGGTCGCATCCGGTTCCGTCCCATCCTCATGACTGCGCTGGCCATGATCCTCGGAATGCTGCCCATGGCCTTCGGTCTGGGATCAGGCTCCGAGCTGAACGCGCCGCTGGGACGCGCGGTGATCGGAGGGCTGATGGCGGCCACGGCGATGACGCTTTTCGTGGTCCCCGCCGTGTATTCCATGTTCAGCGGGCATCTGATTACGAAGGCGGAACGCGACGCGCGGGTGGACGCCGCGATGCCAAAAGGGCGGGGAGCGATCGAGAGCGAATCGTGAGCGACGAACATAAAGTCAATCCCCCGAAGCGGGCGAGCGCGGTGTTCTACATTGCGGCACTCATCTCTCTGGTGGCGGCTGTCGGACTGGTGGCCGGGCTGATGCGAGTCCGGAGCGAGCGGCTCGCACAAGCCTCCCGCGAGCTGGGTCACGAGCTGGCGGAAGGCCGGCGGGTGCTGGTGACTCCGGTGCTGGCTGCGGAGAGCGCCCGGTCCGTGGAAATCCCGGCGACGATGCGCGGGTACATCGAAACATCGGTGTATGCGAAGATCGCGGGCTACCTGAAAACCATCACGGTGGATAAAGGCGACCGGGTGAAGAAGGACCAGGTGATGGCAACACTCGAATCGCCGGAGCTGGACCAGCAGGTGGTCAACGCGCGCGCGAACTATCACCTCGCGGAAATTACCGACACGCGAAACCAGCCGCTCGCCCGCGACGGGGCTGTGCCGCAGCAGACCGCGGACCAATCGCACCAGGACCTGCTCGCTACGAAGGCCACGCTCGATCAACTGGAAGCGCTGGGGGCGTACAAAACGATTGCCGCGCCCTTCGACGCGGTGGTGATTGCACGCAACGTGGATCCCGGCGCGCTGATTCCGCAGGCGACGGCGCCGGCCACCTCCACTCCCATCCTGGTGCTCGCCACGCTTTCCCCCATCCGGGTGTACGCGGACGCGCCGCAGAGCGTGGCCCCGTTCATCCGCGACGGCGATCCTGCGATTGTGACGGTGGACGAATACCCCGGCCGGGAATTCCGCGGGACGGTGACGCGGCACCCGGAGGCCCTGAACCTGACGACCCGCACCATGTTGGTGGAAGTTGACCTGCCGAACCGCGACCGGACGCTCTATCCCGGAATGTACGGCCAGATGAAACTGTCGATCGCAGCGCACGGCGCGGGGCTGGTAGTGCCGGACGACGCGCTGATCTTCCGCGACGGAAAATCCTATGTACCCGTGGTGCGCGAAGACAAACTGCGCCTGATCCCGGTGACGCTGGGCGATGACGATGGCGTGCACATCCAGGTGAGCGGAGACATCACGGCGAACGACCTGGTGGCGCTGAGCGTCGGGCAGGCCGTCGAGGACGGAGAAATCGTGCGTCCCGTGACCGCACAACAGCTGCCCCACTGAGCGGTTGCCGGCGGGCTCCTGTGCTAGACTGCCGTCTTTCCGCACCCCCCGCGGATTTGCCTATGTCCAAAGAACTATTCGGAACCGACGGGATCCGCGGCGTGCCGGGCGAATTTCCGCTGGACAACGCAACGCTGGAAGCCGTGGGCGGCGCGCTGGGAAACTATCTGAAATCCGCGAGCAGTGCGCCGCCGCGCGTACTGCTGGGCATGGATACGCGGGAATCCAGCGCGCATCTGGCGGCGCGGCTCGCGCGCGGAGCGATGGACGCGGGCGCCGAGGTCTCGTCTGCGGGCGTCATCTCGACGCCGGGGGTGGCTTGCCTGGTTCGCGCCGACAAATTCTCGGCCGGCGTCGTGGTTTCCGCATCGCATAATCCCTACACCGACAACGGAATCAAATTGATTTCTCCGCAGGGGACAAAATTCTCCGACGCGGTGGAAGCAGCGCTCGAACGTGACATTCTGGAGCGGCGGAATTCGGCGGGCTCGGCGGCGGACGCACAACTGCTGGTGGACACGGTGCTGGACGCGCAATACCTGGACTACCTGCGGCAGTTCGTACTGTCGGGCGCCCGGCTGGAGGGGATGCCGATCGTGCTGGACTGCGCGAATGGGGCGGTGAGCGACCTGGGCCCGGCGCTGTTCCGCTCGCTCGGAATGAATGTGACGGCAATCCACAACCGGCCGAACGGAAGAAATATCAACAACGGCTGCGGCTCGCTGCATCCGGAAAGTCTTCGCCAGGCTGTGCTGGAAAATCGCGCGGCGCTCGGCGCGGCATTTGACGGCGACGCGGACCGCGCGATTTTCGTCTCCAGCTCGGGGCGGATCGTGGATGGCGATGGGGTGCTGTTCATCGCCGCGCGGCATATGAACGCAACCAGCACACTCCGGGGCGGGGTCGTGGTGGGTACGACGATGTCCAATCTGGGACTGGAGCGCGCCCTGCAGGAAGAAGGCATCGGGCTGGTGCGCGCGCCCGTGGGGGACCGCTATGTGTTCGAAGAGATGCAACGGCGGGGAGCCAATCTGGGAGGCGAGCAATCCGGACACGTCATTTTCCTGGATGATTCGATCACCGGCGACGGCCTGCTCACCGCGCTGATCGTGGCCAGTCTCGTCTCCATCCATGGCCCGCTCGACTCGCTGACCGCGAACCTGAAGGTGTATCCTCAGCGGATCGTGAATGTGCGAGTGAGGTCGAAGCCGCCGCTCGAATCCCTTGAAGGCGTGGCGCGGGCGCTGGCGGCCGCAGATTCCACGCTGGGCGCGGCGGGCCGCGTGGTGCTCCGCTATTCGGGAACAGAGCCGATGGCGCGCGTGATGGTGGAGGCGGAGCGCGAAGAGGACGTGGAGCGCTGGACTCGGGAACTTTCGGAAGCCGTGCGCGGCGCGATTGGCGCGTAGAGAGGCGGGCAGAAAAGGGGGACCGATGTACAACGAATTGCGAACGCGGCTGGACCGCGGAGATACGCTGCTGCTGGACGGGGCCATGGGCTCGGAGCTCGTGCGGCGGGGCGTGCGCTGGCGGAAGCACGGGTTGGAAACGGACGCGCCCGCGGTGGAAGCGCTGCACGGGGAATATCTGAGCGCGGGCGCGGATATCCTGCGGACGAACACATTCCAGCTGAATCCGCGGCTCTACCTGCACGTGTTCCGCGACCTGGAACACATGCGGCAGATCGGAGCGCCTGGGCTGGAACACCTCGTGCCAAAACTGCAAAAGACGGCGGTAGCGCTGGCGAAAAGCGCGCGGCAAAAAGCAGGCGCGGACGGAAAGGTGGCCATTGCCGGCGTAATTGCACCGCTGGAGCACTGCTACCGTCCCGACCTTTCTCCGCCGTACGAAACGGCCCTGCGCGAGCACCAGTCGATGGCGGAGGTGTTCGCGGCGGAGAAGGTGGATTTTCTACTGGCGGAGAGCATGAACACGATCCACGAGGCGAAAGCGGCGCTGGCCGCCGGCCGCGCGGCGAAACTACCGGTGTGGGTAAGCTTTGTGCTCGGGCCGGAAGGCGAGCTGCTGAGCCGCGAGCCGCTGAAAGACGCGGTGGCGGAAATGGAGAAAGGCGGAGCGGAGGCCGTGCTGGTGAGCAACGCTCCGGTGGCCGACATTACTAAGGCAGCGGGGCGGATGAAAGGGATGACAAAGCTTCCGTTCGGCGCGTTTGCCCATATCGGGCGGTTTTCGCCGCCGAGCTGGAAATTCGATTTCCATCCGCAGTTCATCGAAACGGAGTCCACGTCGCCGGCGCAGTATCAGGCGGAGGCGAAAAAATGGCGGGAGGCAGGGGCGCGGATCGTGGGCGGCTGCTGCGGGACAACTCCGGCGCACACCCGCGCGCTTCGCGAGATGCTGGGCGCAGGGAGGGCACACTGAAATGAATTACGAACCTCTGCGTGACACCCTGAAGAAGGGCGGGACGGTGATCCTGGACGGCGGGATCGGAACGGAAATCCTGCGGCGGAACGTAACCTGGGCGGACCACCAGCTCACGAATAAACCGGAATTCGTTCGCGGCATACACGAGGACTACATCCGTGCGGGCGCGGATGTGATCAGCACGAACAGCTTCCAGCTGTCGCGGCGCGCACTCTACAACCATTTCCGCGACGACGCGCACCGTCATCACATCGGTGCAAAAGACCTGGACGAAAGGGCCAACCTGCTGCTGGCCGCCTCCGTGCGGCTGGCGGCGGAGGCGCGGGAAAAGGTCGCAGCGAAACGGCCGGTGGCGGTGGCCGCGGCAATCACCACGCTCGAGTGGTGCTTCCGTCCGGACCTGGTGCCCGCAGACGAGCAGGCGCGCCGCGAATACCGCGAAATCTTCGGCGTCGTGAAGGAGAACGGCGCAGACCTGGTGCTGTTCGAGACCGTGAACAGCATCGGCGAGGCAAAAGTGGCCGCCCAGGTGGCCCATGAACTTGGCCTGCCCTGCTGGGTGGCGTTTGTGCCGGCGAAGACGGGTAAACTGTTCACCGGCGAAACGCTGGGCGACGCTGTGGAGGCCATGGAAAAGCAGCATGTGGACGCAGTGCTGCTCAATTGCGCTCCACCGAACGACATCACCACGGGAATGAAAGAACTGATGCCGCGGGCGAAGGTGCCCACGGGGGCCTACGCGCACATTGGCCGCTTCAATCCACCGGAATGGATGTTCACCGACGAATATCCTCCGGCACGGTACGCACAGGAATGCGCCGGATGGAAAAAGGCCGGCGCGAGGATCCTGGGCGGCTGCTGCGGCACGACGCCGGACCACATCGCGGCGCTCCAGGCCCTGCGGTAGGCGGCTGGTTACTGCCCGTTCACCGACGTCATCTCGAAGGTGAGAACTTCGAATGCGTCCAGCTTGATGGGATGGGGCTTTCCGGCATGGAGCGTAACAGGATCCCGGCGGCCTGCATCTTTCCACGGAACGTGGGCGGAGAATGAGCCCTCGCCCGTGCCGGGCAATTCAAAGGCGTTCCGCACATCCAGCTCAAAGGTCTGTTGCTGGTCCTTCGGATTTCGAAGGGTGACAATCCCCTTTTCCGCAGACCAGGAAGCCCAGCCGTAGATCTCGAGCGCGCCCGGATCTCCGCCGATCCAATGGGTATCCACGAGTGTGGCGGAGTTGCGCCGCGACCAACGCGCCGCTTCCGCCAGCGCGTCCCAGGCTGCTTCGGAAAGCAGGGAATGCGTGATGTACATTTCCTGGAGCTGCGTTCCGGTTCCGAAGTAGGAGCGCACCTCATCTGAAAAATCGCCATGCGGATCGGTGGCCAAGTTCTTGGCGTAGCGGGCAAAAATCAAGCCATGCAGCATGAGTGAATTCAACGGATAGAGCGGGCCCTGGCGGACCACGCCTCGAAACGTGTCCGCATCGCGATACGTGATCCATTGCTGCCGCGGAGTTCCCACTCCGGCGAAGTCGTGGTCTTCACCGCCGCGCCAGGTGGAATCCCCCAGCATCAACCAGAAGGGAGACGGATAGGTCCCAGTGGTGACATTCACGAAGAGATCCGGCTTCTCGGCGCGCAGGTCCGCAATCAGACGCAAGGCAGCGTCGAAGTCGTTGTCGAATTCGCTGCCTGGAATCACGTTGGCGGCATTCCCCGTGCCGTCGAACTTGAACTGGTTCACGCCGTATTTGCGCACCATCTCCATGCAGACTTCGTGGAATCTGCGGTAATAGAAGGGACCGGAGAGTGCCAGACCGTCCGCATTCATTTCGAAGCCGTGTTCCTTGCCGTAGGCCAGGCGCTCTTTCTTGGGCTTGCCATATCCGCCCCACGGCGAGAGCCAAACGCCGGGGTCGGCGCCATATTTTTCTGCGGCCAGCCGGACAGCCGTGAATCCATCCGGAAAACCGGAATTGAATCCCCACAGCTTGTGATCGTCCCAGCCGTCGTCGAATAAGAACGAGTCAAGCTTTGCGCTGCGCTTCACTGAGAGTTCTTCACCGAAGGCCTGAATGGCGTCCAGCGCGGCCGCTTCGTCGAAAGGAGTGAAGTAGCCAAGGTCGTACCAGGAGTTGTAATGCAGAAAGGCACGGTAGGGATGGGCGCGCTCCCGTTCCAAATAGCGTAGAAAGTCGCGGCGGAGCTGGCCGGAGCCGGCCGCTCCAATCACGGAGGAGTAGCTGACGCTGTGGCCGGGCGCCAGAGGAACTCGCCGCGAGAGCTTCGAGAGTGCGCGGCCGCTCTCCACCGAGCTGCGGCTGAGCGGATGCTCGAACCCGAGGAACCACGAGCCCGAAATGATCGGTGAACCATCCACAGAACCTGCGACGTAGCTCCCCGGCGCCTCGAGATCGATAAGCGCCACCTCCTGAACCCGCACTTCGCCGGCGGGGGCTCGGAGCACGAGCTCTTGTCGGATGTAATGCGATCCCTGGCGAAGAATTCCCCGCCATTCGATCTCGATCTTGTGGCCTGGATCGCGAAAATCGGCGATGATCCGTTTGCCCGGCACTCGATCGGAAAATCGGGATGCGCCGGGGACTGCTTCCAGGCTCTCGATGCGCGGATCTCCGGCGACGACGAGTTTGCGCGCATCGATACTCGCGCCATCGGGCAGGGTCAGCCGGAAGACAGGGCCGGCGCTCTCGAGCGATGCAGTATTCCGCTTGTCGCGCAGCACGATGCCCCGAAGGCCGGTGGAGTCGAACCTCCACTCGGCTCGGATGGCTCCGTTTTCGAGAACCATCTTGCCGTCCGTCACGCTGGCGATAACCTCATCGCCCATGCTTCCTTCCGGTGAAGTTGACCCCTGCACGAGCCATGGCATGGCGCAGTAGGTCCCAGCGGCAAGCGCTGTCTGATGGAGAAATGAACGGCGAGAGATTTGTTGGCGAGTCATGGTGTCTGGTCCATAGTGGCGCACCTGTCGCGCCGAAGCACGGTTAAAAGAGAATCGCCGCGGGCCCGGCCCCGCTGGTGAAGAATGCGCTCCTTTCGGCCTCGACCGGAAATTGCCGGCGGTAGTCCTGTTGCCAGTGCTTCAAGAGATCTGCTGCCTCGTCCGCACGGGCCATGGCCCAGACGCTTCCTCCGAATCCCGCGCCAAATGCCGAGGCCGCAAGTGCCCCCAGGCGGCGGGCCGAGCGGGCCAGTTCCGCGGTCTGCGGAATCTGATTGCCGAGTTTTTGTTCCGCCAAAGTTTGAGAGCGGTCCACGCAGCTCCCGAATTTCTCAAGATCCTTTACGCGCAGCGCGGAGACAGCCTCGGGAATGATGGAGCCGCACTCCTCGACGAGCTGATCGAAGCGGTCCAGTAGCGACTCCGCCGTATAACGCTGGGACGGGTGTTTGCGAAGCTCTTGACGAATTCTCTCGCGGGCATCTCCGGCTGCGACGGCGGCCCGGAAGAGCGAGGCGTCGCCACGGCCCGAGGATTCCCGCCAGATGCGCAGAATTTCGGCCGCGGCTCCGGATGCGCGGTTGTACTGTTCCCGCGCGGCGCCGGTCTTGTCCGCAGCCACTCCGCACACTGCAATCAGAAAAGAAAATTCAGGCGGGAAATGCACATCGGCTTCATGCC
>Ga0335085_10011885_pt1 | contig 12866 bp, 12 predicted proteins | sample Lox_Sample_45_FD_206712 | JGI IMG/M metagenome (GOLD analysis project Ga0335085, IMG submission 206712) | Soil microbial communities from Loxahatchee National Wildlife Refuge, Florida, United States - Lox_Sample_4.5 | ecosystem: Environmental > Terrestrial > Soil > Wetlands | place: USA...
AGCGGCGACGCCCCCTGGGACCCCTGGGACCACGCGGCCCGGGGGATCCGCGCCGTCGGCCCAGCCCGATCAGCCGCCTGACCAGCGCCAGCGCCGCAAGGAACAAGACGATCGCCAGCGGCCTGCCGCCACCACCGAAACCGCCGAAGAGGATGACGCTGCCGAGGATGACGAAGAGCCACACCAACCCCAGCAGCGGCGCGAAGGCGCCTGCCCCGCACGAGCGCTGGCTGTTGCCCCATCCGTTGCCGTAGTCCGGCCCCGGCCTCGTGGCCACCGGGCCCTTCCAGGCCGGTCCCTGCCACGCCGTGCCCCCGTACGGCAGGCCCGTGGTCGGCCGCGCGGCCTGCGGGAGGTCGCGCATCACGGTGTTCAGGTCTGCCTTGGTCCTGGCTGCGAACGTCTGGTCGAGGCGCTCGTTCAGTTCCTCTAGCGTCAGCCGCCCGTCGGCGAAGTGTTCACGCAACTGGGCGGCGACTGCTTCACGATCGGCGTCCCCGACGCGCACGTTGTATCCCGTAGCCATCGTGCCCTCCGTAGCAAGAACGGGGAATCCCAAGTACTTGCACGATATATCGCGAGACATCGGACGGCAAGCGAGTTGCCCCGTACGTATCAGGGACGCTGCCGCGCCCTCCTAGTAGGTACTGGTCCACCGGGGGAGTGGCGGGAGGGATCATGATGAGCCAGGCACTTCAGCAGACGCGGCCGGGACGCAGCCGTGCGGGGATGGGTCCCGCGATCGGGCGAACGGTCCCGCTGAACCCGGGCTTCACCGGCCGGAGCACGGGGGCTGGCCGGAGCGCACGGGTCATCGCCTGGCACCCGCAGCCGCAGCAGACCCCGTTCCGGCAGCGTCTCGCGACCTGGCGGGAGCGTTACTGGCGCCGCATCGTGCTGGCCTGGTTCGTGCTGTCGATGATCACCGTGATGGCGGCGGCCGAACCCGGCACGTACTTCCCCAAGGCACAGACCCGCTCGGTGCCCGCCGTGCAGACGTTCCTGCGGGTGGCGGGCGGGCTGACCGTAGCCGGCGTGCCCGTGCTGCTCATCGCCCTGCCCTGAGGAACAGAAGCCCTGAGGCGCCCGAGGCCGCCGGTGAAGCGTCACAGCTCGGCGGCGGCCAGCGCATCCCCGACCGGGGTGCGGCGGTACAACACCGAACGCCCGGACCTGGCCCTGGTCACCAGCCCGGCCTCGCGCAGCACGGCCAGATGGTCCCCGATGCCGCCGAGTGACTGGCCGAGCGTCGCGGCTAGCTGGGTGGTGCTGGCCGGATCCTCCAGCGCGAGCAGGATGCCGGCGCGCGAGGTGCCGAGGAGCCGGTGAAGCGCGGTGCCCGGGCCGGTCCGGCCGGGCTGCTCCCATAGCGCGGAGACCCCGCGGGCCGGGTAGATCACGGCCGGCGGCCACGGCGGGTCGAGGCTCAGCGCGAGCCCGGGCCAGATGAAGACCGAGGGGATGAACAGCAGGCCGCGCCCGCCCAGGTCGGCGTGATGGTCACCGGCCCAGTGGTGGTTGAGCTCGATCCGGCCCTCGCGCCAGCTCAGGTCGGCGTGCAGGTCGGTCAGCGCGGCGGCCCAGCCCTTCGAGGCGAGCTGCCCGGCTCGGTAGACCACGTCACGTTCGAGGATGGCGCGCAGCGTCCGCCATTCCGGCTCGAGCAGCGCCCGCCAGGCGGCGGCCAGCACGTCGGCGACGCACCCGGCCGCCCCGTCGCTGGTCAGGGTGCGCTCGACACGCGGATCGACCTGCCGCTGCCGGGCCAGCGCCTCGGCGACCTCGCGCTGAACCTGGTCCGCCGGCGTCGACCGGACCTGGTCGAGCAGGTCCCCGATCGTGGTGTCCACACTCGCCGGGACGGGGGCCAGGAAGTCCGCGCCCCAGTGGGGCGGGGCCAGCGCGCGGATCACGCCGAGGTCCGTCTCGCGGGCCAGCGCCCGGTACCGGTCGCGGGCGCGGAGCAGCCACGGGCGGAGCACCGGCTCGTCCGGCTGCCGAGACCCGCCGGGCAGCAGGCGCAGCGCCTGCGTCAGCTCCCACAGCGGCGACAACGCGAACCGGCTCATGGTCAGGTCTTCGTTGCGCACGTTGATCTGCAGCACCGCACCCACCAGCTTTCGTCCTGGGACGAAAGAGTACTCCGCAGAGCGTCCCGCCCTGACGATGAGGTTCATGACCGCCACCACGCCAGCCGCCGCAGGCCAGCGCGACGAACAGCAGGTCCGCGCGACGTACCGCGCGGTGTTCGCGGCCCGGGAGTTCCGCGTGCTGTTCGCCGCGATGCTCATGTACGTGCTCGGCTTCGAGTTCGAGCTCCTCGGCCTGTCGGTGCTCGTCTTCGCCCAGACCAGGTCGGCGTTCCTGACCGCGCTGACGTTCAGCATGGGCTTCGCGCCGCAGGCCATCGGCGGCGCGCTGTTTACCGCCCTGGCCGACCGGCTGCCGCCCCGCCTGGTTATCGGGGCGGGCCTGCTGACCCGCGCCGCGCCCGGCCTGGTGATCGGCCTGTGGCCGGCCCTGCCGGTCCCGGCCATGCTGGCCCTGGTCGCCGCCGCGGCCACGCTGGCCCCGGTGTTCACCGCCGCGATCTCCGGCCTGCTCCCCGACGTGCTCGACGGGGACCGCTACGTCCTCGGCCGCTCGGTCTTCAACTTGACCGCGGCGGGAACCCAGATCCTGGGCCTTGGCATCGGCGGCGCCGTGCTGGCTGCCGTACCGGTGCGCTGGCTGCTCCTGGCCGCGGGCGGGGCGCTGGTGATCGCGGCCGTCATCACCCGCCTCGGCCTGCGGGCCAGGACCGCCCGCGCGCCCCTGAACCAGATTCGCGGGGTCGTGCGGGCCACCATGTCCGGCAACGCCGAACTGCTCAGGGACCGGACCGTCCGCGGCCTCCTGCTCGCGCAGTGGCTGCCCGGGTGGTGCGTGGCCGGGGCCGAGTCGCTGATCGTGCCGTACACCGGGTCGCTGGGACGGCCGGCCAGCGCGGCCGGTCCGCTGCTGGCCGCGATGCCGGCCGGGATGCTGATCGGCGACCTGCTCGTCGGCCGGTTCTGCGCGCCCGCCACGCGCACGCGGCTGGCGTTCCCGCTGGCCGCGGCCATGGGGGTGCCCCTACTCGCGCTGGTGTTCCGCCCGCCGCTGCCGCTGGCCTGCCTCGCCCTGCTGGCCTGCGGCGCCGGTTTCGCCTACCAGCTCGGCATCCAGCAGGCGTTCCTCGACAGCCTGCCGGAACGGCGGCGGGGCCAGGGGTTCGGCCTCAACTCGACCGGGATGATGGGCGGCCAGGGCCTGACCCCGGCGGCCGCGGGGGCGCTGGCCGGAGCCGTCGGAGCCGCGGCCGCGATGGCGGTCGCGGGCGCGGCCACCGCCCTGGCGGCGCTCGCGCTTCGCGGCCCCCTGACCGGCCGGAACCCGGCCCCGCCCGGCCGGAACCCGGGCCCGCCCGGCCGGAACCCGGGCCCGCCCGGCCGGAACCCGGGCCCGCCGGGCTAGGCGGCCGGCGCCCGGGCCGCCGCCACCGTGCGGGCCAGCGGGACTCCCGCGAGCACCCCGAGCAGCATCGCCGCCGCCAGCCAGCCGAACGTCACCGCCAGCGCGTGCCCGGACACCACGGGACCAGGGGCCGAATCCAGCGTCAGGAACAGGCTGCCGAACGTGGCCACCCCGACCGCCTGGCCGAGCTGGATCGTCGTGGTGAGCAGCCCGCTCGCGTCCCCCGCCTGCGCCAGCGGCACCCGGACCAGGGCGTGCGTCACCAGCGGGCTGAAACCGAGAGCCAGCGCGCCCCCGGTGACGATCAGCGTCGCCTGCAGCGCCAGGCCGCCCCGGCCGCCCGAATGCAGGACCAGCGCCACGCCGGCGTAGCCGCCCACCGCGACCAGGCATCCCAGCGGGGCGAGCAGGTGGTGCAGGTTCGAGGGCAGCCGCCGTAGGTGATCATCAGCACCGCCACCGCGGCCAGCCCGGGCGCCAGGCCGGGCGCGCGCAGCACCGCCAGGTTCAGCAGCGGGTCGCCGCCCCGCTCCGCGATCCGCCGCTCCACCAGCACGAACATGGCCGCGAGGACCAGCCCGAGGCCGATGCACGCGAACACCCAGCCCGGCCAGTCCTCCTGGTGCCCGAGCATCAGCGGCAGCACGACCAGGAATACCGCGGGCACCGCGACAGCCAGCCCCGTGAGGTCCAGCTTCCGGTCCCGTCCAGGCGAATCCCGGGGCATCACCAGCGGCACCAGGGCCAGCACGGCCAGCCCGATCGGCACGTTGACCAGGAACACCGGCCGCCACGACTGGCCGAACAGGTTCGCCGTCACCAGCACCCCGCCGATCACCTGCCCGGCGACGAAGCCGGAGGACAGCACGGCCGTGTACGCGCTCAGCGCGCGGGCCCGGGCCGCGCCGCTGAACCGCACCTGGATGACGCTCATGATCTGCGGCATCATCGCCGCCGCCCCCGCGCCCTGGACGAACCTGGCGGCGATCAGGATCTCGATCCCGGGCGCGATGCCGCAGATCAGCGACGCGGCGGTGAACAAGGAGACCCCGCCAGCAGCACGATCAGCATCAGCCACCGACCGCGCGCCGCCCCCGCGGCCCGCTCCCGCACCAGCGAATCAGTTGTCGTGGTCATGCCACCAGGCTGTGCCCGCCCGCCCCGGCGTGCTAAGAGCCTGCTGATCCTGGTGTTGTCACTACCCGTCTGAGGGTGGGTAGTGATGCCGAACGGACCGCGGTGCCTGCTCCGGCTACCCTGGCCTGCCTAACCCCTCGGTTGCCTCTCCGGAAGTCGCTCCGGGCTGGCGCCGGGGGAGGGCCGGTCATAGTCCCTGGCGGCCCGGAAGATCGAGATCAGCCACCCGGCCAGCAGCAAGGTCGGGACGATCGCGATCCAGATGAGGTCGCCAAGCGATGCACTCATACCGCTGTCCACGTATCCGATTGTCCAACGCCCGGGGCGAGAGCGCATCACCCGGGCCGGGTGGTTCTGAGCACCGCTGGCTCGCGGCTAACCGTGGCGGACGCGGTAGCCGCTCGATAAAGTCGGCTGCTAATAACCAAGGACGATAAAGCGGAGGTCAGCATGACGAGTTCTCTTGTGAGCATCGGGTCCGGTGATCACCCCGTGCTAGCCGTGCACGGCTGGTTCGGCTCCGCCCGGGGCTGGGGCTCGCTCCCTGACTTCCTCGACCGCTCGGCCTTCACCTACGCCTTCATGGACCTGCGCGGCTACGGCGGCCGCAAGCAGGTGCCCGGCGAGTTCACCATGGAGGAAGCCGCGGCCGACGCAATCGCCCTGGCCGACGAGCTGGGCTGGGACCGGTTCTCGGTGATCGGGCATTCGATGGGCGCCAAGGTGGCCCTCCAGATGCTGCTGCAGGCCCCGGACCGGGTGGGCAAGCTGGTCAGCCTCAACCCGGTGCCGGCCAGCGCGGTGCCCATGGACGAACAGGGCTGGGAGCTGTTCTCCGGCGCCGCGGGCAACGCCGGCCACCGGGCGGCGATCATCGATTTCACCACCGGCAACAAGCTGACCGCGACCTTCATCAACCACGTGGTCCGGCACTCGCTGGAGAACTCCACCGAGGCGGCGTTCGGCGCGTACCTGCAGGCCTGGGCCAAGTCCGACTTCTCGGACAAGATCCATCCCGACACGAGCACGCCGGTCAAGCTGGTCGTCGGGGTGAACGACCCGGCCCTGTCCGCCGACGTGATGGAGCAGACCTGGCTGGTTTACTTCCCCGAAGCCGAGATGACGATCATGCCCGACGCCGGGCACTACCCGATGTTCGAGTCGCCGGTGTCGCTCGCGACGTCGATCGAGGAGTTCCTGAGGCGGGACTGATGGCGCCATCGGTCGGCCGGGCCCGGCCGGACACCGAGGTCGTCTTCGATCCCGCGACCTACGTGAACGGTGTTCCGTTCGAGGCGCTGGCCCGGCTGCGCCGCGAGGCCCCGGTGACGTGGGTACCCGAGATCCCGGTGCTCGGCTGGCCGGAGGGCCCCGGCTTCTGGCTGGTGCTCAGGCACGCCGAGGTGGAGTCGGTGCTGCGGCGGCCGGACCTGTTCTCCTCCGCGCTGGGCGCGACCCAGATCCGGGACCCGGCCACGCCCGAGGCGCTGCGCTACGTCCGGCGGATGATGCTCAACATGGACCCGCCGGAGCACTCCCGGTTGCGGCGGCTGCTCAGCCGGTCGTTCACCCCCCGGGCGGTGGCCAGGCTCGAGGACCGAATCCGCGGGCACGCCCGGGCCATCTGCGACCGCGTGTTCACCGGCCCGCGCGGCCAGTGCGACTTCGCCAAGGACGTGGCCGCCGACCTGCCGCTGCTCGCGCTGGCGGATGTCCTCGGGGTACCCGAGCAGGACCGCTGGCTGCTGTTCGACTGGTCCAACCGGGTGATCGGCTACCAGGACCCCGATTACGCCTCCTCGGCCGAGTTCGACCCGGCCGCGGGCACGGCCATGGCCCGCGAGGCCCTCGCCGAGCGGCCGTCGCCGGGCCCCGGCGGGCAGATGCCCGACCCGCGCACCCGGGAGGGAATGCCGGACCTGTACGCCTACGCTCATCTGCTCGCCGAGGAGAAACGCCGCCGTCCGGGCGACGACGTGATGTCGATCCTGCTGGCCCAGTCGGACGAGGGCGGCGCCCGGGTCTCGGTGGCCGAGTTCGAGAACATGTTCTGGCTGTTTGCCGTGGCCGGCAACGAGACGCTGCGCAACGGCCTGCCCGGCGCGTGCATCGCGCTGCTCGAGCACCCGCGAGCCCAGGACGAGCTGCGCGCCGATCCGGCCCTGCTGACCGTCGCGGCCGACGAGATGCTGCGCTGGTGGACGCCGGTGATGACGTTCCGCCGGACCGTGGCGGAAGACTGTGAGCTGGGCGGTCAGCCCATCCGTTCGGGAGACAAGGTGGTCGTCTCCTTCACCTCGGCCAACCGTGATGACGCCGTCTTCGCCGAGCCCGGCCGTTTCGAGATCCGCCGTCAGCCCAACCCGCACCTGGTATTCGGCCACGGACCGCACTTCTGCCTGGGTGCACACCTGGCTCGCAGCCAGATGCGCGCGCTGTTCGCCGAGATGCTGGGCCGCACCACCGGACTGGAATCCGCCGGGCCGCCGTCCTTCCTGCGCTCCAACTTCCAGCGCGGCGTCAAGCGGCTCCCGCTGGCCTGGACCGCCTGACCAGCGGCGCGACCCGCCGTTCCAGCGCCGTTGCAGCGCGGTTCAAAGACGGCCTGTGACAGTTGCTCCAGGGGGGTCGCCCGACCCCCTGAGCCCGGCGGGCCCCGGTTTCCCAGTACCATTCCCCCCTGGGGCCCGCCGCTCCACCCGTCACCTGCAATAAAAGCGCACCACGCCGGCTGGGTCATACCTGGATCGGGATCAGGGTCGGGCCGGTGTGCTGGGGGGCGTGGTCGAGGTACTGGCGGTAGCGTTCGTCGCAGTCTTCGGGTTCGTAGACGGTGACGTCGGCGCGGCGGGCGGGCTCGGCGTCTTGCTCGCGTTCGTGCCGGGTCCGGGCGTTGGCGAAGCAGGTGTAGATGGCGTGGTCCAGGTCGAGGCGCTCGCCGTACCAGGGCGGGATGATCGTGCCGGGGGTGATGTCCGCGTCGTGGGTGTCCTGGATGCCGCCTTCGGGAGGCGGCAGGGCCGGGCTGGCGGGCAGCGGGGTGCCGTCCGGGCGGCAGAACGCGAAGGTGGCCGCGCCGCCGGGCGGCGGGGTGATGAGGTAGCCGCGGTCGTGGACCAGCGTGTGGTGCCAGGGGCACAGGCTGATCAGGTTGTCCAGGTCGGTGCGGCCGCCGTTGATCCAGTGCACGATGTGGTGCAGGTCGGCGCGGCGGGACTGGCAGCCGGGGAACCGGCACCGGCCGTGGTCGCGTTCGCGGGCGGCGCGGCGGATCGCGGCGGTCGGCTTGCGGCGGCGCCGGCCCAGGGCCAGCACCGCGCCGCCGTCGCCGTGAGCCATCCACGACATGGCGGCGCCGCAGCCGAGCATCTGCGCGGTGGACACGCTGATCGCCGGGCCGTCCTCGACGTGGCACCGGGCCGGGTCCGCCGGATCGCCCGGAACCAGCCTGGGCGTTTCCGCGGAAACGCCCGCGGGCGGCTCGGCCTGCGGGCTCGCGAGGTCTGCGCCTCCAGCCGCTCCAGCGGCACCCGGGCCGGCCCGGCGGGCGACGCGGCGGCGTCGGCGGGCGGCGAGACGGCGGCAAAGATCGAGCTGCGCCTATCTGTATCGAACATGCATTTGACGATAGCACCCTGGCCTGACATTCCAGGGTGAGCCGGCCACCTCCAGTCCGAGCTCAGCACGGGAAATGTCGGTGCTAACCGCTAAGTTTTACTGGGGGCAGTTTTGTGATGGGAAGAGGCCTTGGTCACGTACGAAACGGAGAACGGACCAGCATCCAGCGACGGGGCACGGCGGGCAGGCGAGCGGCGCCGCCCAGCCGAACGACGGCGGGCTGGTGAACGTCGGCGGGCGGCTGAACTTCGGCGGGCAGAGCTCGGCGAGTTCCTGAAGGCCCGCCGGGCCGGGCTCAGCCCGGGTGACTTCGGCATGCCGCCTGGTTCCCGCCGCCGCACGCCAGGGCTGCGGCGCGAGGAAGTGGCCCTGCTGGCCGGCGTCGGCGTCACCTGGTACACCTGGCTGGAGCAGGGCCGCCAGATCAACGCCAGCACCCAGGTGCTCGACGCGGTGGCCAGCACGCTCCGGCTGGACCGGGCGGAACGGGAGCACCTGTACCGGCTGGCCGAGGCGACGCCGCTGCGCACCGAGTGCGCGCGGATGGCGGTGCCGGACACCATCCGCGAGATCGTCCGCTCGCTCGACCCGCTGCCTGCGTCCCTGCTCAACGGCCGGCACGACATCCTGATGTCCAACGCCGCCTCCGAGGAGCTGTTCTGGGAGTGGCACTCGATGCCGTGCGTCCACAAGAACACCCTGTGGTGCTGCATCACCGAGCCGTCCGCCCGGAGCAAGTTCCCTGAGTACGAGACGCATGTCCGCTACCTGGTGGCCCGGATGCGCTCGGCATACAGCCGGCACATCGGCGATCCGGACTGGGAAGAGGACATCCGCCGGCTGGCCAGCCTGAGCCGTGAGTTCGCCGACCTGTGGGCCCGGCACGAGGTGGCCGACCCCGAGCCGCGGACCCTTACCTACCTGCACCCGAGCGCCGGGACGCTGCACCTGGCGGTCAGCGAGCTCGTGGTGCCCGCCATGCCCGAGGCGCGCATCGTGGTCTACACGCCGCGGGACGCGGACACCCGGGAGAAGATGCCGCTGACCCGCCGGCCCGAAGCCCCGGCGGCCGGGTAGCGGTCAGTTGAGGAAGTAACTGCTGCCGCCCGACTGCGGGTTGGTGACCATCGCGATGACCGTGATCGTGCCGGCATTGGCGAAGGTCAGCCGCAGCATGATGTCCTTGCCGTCGCGCATGGTCCCGGCCCCGGTGATCAGCAGGTGGTAGGAGATCGGGTTCAACCGGGTCATCGCGTTGGCCGCGATGGGGATGTCCCGCACGGTGCGCATGGTCAGGGCCCCCGAATGCCGCCCGGCCGGTGCCCGCAGCTGTACCGTGCCGCCGACGCTGGTCTGCGCCGAGACCAGCTCGTCGGCCGGGCCGTTGTTGCGGATCTCCAGGTACGCCACCGTGGTGCCCGGCGTCGTCGGCTGCGGCACGTACGCGCTGGCGACGGCGATCGACGGCGTGGCCCCGGCCGACGCGCAGCCGGTCACCACGAGCGCCGCCAGCAGGGCACCGCCCGCGATCCGGAGAACCAGCATCAGTCCGCGCACGGTCCCAGGCTACCGCTCGCGAAATCGGGGGTCAGCCTCGGTTGAGGGCGGTGGGGAGGAGGCCTAGTGGCGGCGAGCCGAGGTCCAGCATCGCCTTGTGGAAGCGCTGCAGGGTGAAGCCGGCCCCCCAGTCCTTCCTGGCCCGCTCGCGGAGCTTGAGGATCTCCAGCTTGCCCCAGGTGTACCGGCCGTAGGTCGGGTCGAAGGTGGCCCGCCGGGCCTCGGACAGCGCCGCGGGCCCGGCCAGGTGGGTGTCCGCCCCGAACCGGCGGGCCGCGTCGTCGATCGTCATTCCGGCCGTGTGCACGCCGATGGCGCACGCCAGCCGGGTCACCCGCACCAGCGCCTCCAGCCAGACCCCGATCGCGATCCGCGGGTCGTCGGCGCCGAACCCCTCTTCCACGCACATTTCCTCGCCGTAGTGCGCCCAGCCCTCGATGAACGCGCTGGACTGCAGGGTCCGCCTGACCTCGGACGTCACGTGCCGCAGCGCGCGGCCGTGGGAGAAGTGCCCGGGCGCGACCTCGTGCACCGTGATGCCGGGCAGCGTGGTGTGACTGAACATTTCCAGCCACTCCTCCTGGTCCCGCTGCGGCCAGGACGCATCCGGTGGCGTGATGTGGTACCACGAGGGGCCCTCAGGCTCGCCGGGCGCGGCCCACGACAGCATCGCCGTGGCCCACCGCCGTGACTCGGGCGCGGGCCCGACCAGGCATACCCCGTCGTGATACGGGACCAGGTCGTGGTCGCGGGTGAACTCGATGGCCCGTTCGGTCCACGTCCTGGCCGACTCGATCACCCCGGCCCCGTCCGGGTGATCCCGGACCAGTTCGCGGGCCACGTCGAGGGCAGGCCGGCCGGCGTCGATCCGGGCGCACCCGTCGGCCAGCAGCGCGTGCAGCCGGTCCCGTTCGGCGTCGGCCTGCTCCGCCAGCCGGCCCAGGTCGACCGGCAGCGCCTCGGCCTCGCCCATCAGGGCGGCCAGCGCGGGGGCGCCGAGCGACGGGTCGGGGTCGCCGTCGGCCGCCGCGCGCTCCACGTGCGCGACCAGCCGGGCGTGCGCGGCCCGCGCCGCGGCCAGGATCTCCTCATCCTCACCGGGGTCGCGGCCGGTGCCTGCGGACAGACCGGCGGCCAGGCCGCGGATGCCGCCGAGCAGCGCCTCCGCCACCGGGGCGCTCACCTGGTCGAGGGACTCCACGGCCGCGTCCGCGGCCCGCGGCCAGGCGGTGAGGTGCGCGGCCCGCGCGGCGTCCCGCTCCTCTTGCGGAGCGTAGTCCCGGTCGTAGCAGGACAGGTCCAGCTCGCCGAGGTGGAGGATCGGGTTCTTGCGGTGCAGTTCGAGCCGGGCGAAGGCAACCCGCTTCTGCTCCTCGGCCGCGGACACGTGCGCCTCGTCGTGGGGGTCCGGCAGCGGCCCGGCGCCGGCCAGCGCCTCCTCCAGCCGGGCCAGCCCGGCCCGGACGCCCGCGGGCGACAGGTCCTGCGTCGTGCCGTCGTACTCGTGCCGGCCGGCGAACTCCCGTGCCTCGGAGACGTCGAGATCGCAGACGGCTCGCACCCGCGGGGAAAGATCCATGCCGGAACGCTATCAGGGCATGGTGGCCCGGATTCCCTGGCCGGCGTCCCCCTCCTGGCGCCCGCGGCTTGATGAGAGGATCGGGTAATGTCCGAATTTCCCGAATTCACGACCCGGCCGGAACTCGCGGGCACATTCGGCATGGTGGCCTCGACGCACTGGCTCGCCTCGGCCGCCGGGATGGCGGTCCTCGAGCACGGCGGCAACGCCTTCGACGCGGCCGTCGCCGCCGGGCTCGTGCTGCAGGTGGTGGAGCCGCACCTGAACGGCCCGGGCGGCGAGGTCCCGGTCATCGCCCACCACGCCGGGCGGGGCGAGACGTTCGTGCTGTGCGGGCAGGGGACCGCGCCGGCCGCCGCCACGCCGGAGGCGTTCGCCGCCCTCGGGCTTGACCTGGTGCCGGGCAGCGGGCTGCTCGCCGCCTGCGTGCCCGGCTCGTTCGGGGCGTGGATGCTCATGCTGAGGGAGTTCGGCACGTTCCGGCTGCGGGACGTGCTGGGCTACGCAATCGGCTACGCGGCCGGCGGCTACCCGCTGCAGCCCGCCATCAGCTGGGCGATCGCCAGCGTGGCCGAGCTGTTCCGCATCCACTGGCCGAGCTCGGCCGAGGTCTACCTGCCCGGCGGGCAGGTGGCCGCGCCGGGCTCGCGGTTCGCCAACTCCGCGCTGGCCGCCACCTACCAGCGCATCCTGGACGAGGCGGAAGCGGCGAGCCAGGATCGCGACGAGCAGATCGAGGCGGCCCGGCGGGCCTTCTACGAGGGCTTCGTCGCCGAGGCCATCGCCGCTTTCGTCGCCTCTGCCGAGGTCATGGACGTGACCGGCCAACCGCACCGCGGGCTGCTGTCCCACGCCGACCTGGCCGGCTGGCGCCCGCGGCTGGAGGAACCGCTGACCTTCGAGTTCGCCGGCCTGACCGTGTGTAAGACCCAGCCGTGGGGACAGGGGCCGGTGTTCCTGCAGCAACTCGCGCTGCTCGACGGCTTCGACCTGCGGGCCATGGGTCCGGGCACCGCGGACTTCGTGCACACCGTGACCGAATGCTCCAAGCTCGCGTTCGCCGACCGGGAAGCCTGGTACGGCGACCCCGACTTCGCCGACGTGCCGGTCAAGGCGCTGCTGTCGGCCCGCTACGCCGAGGAGCGGCGCCGGCTGGTGGGGGCGGAGGCGTCGGCCGGGCTGCGCCCTGGTTCGCCGGACGGCCGGACGCCCCGGCTGCCGGACTTCATCACCCGTACGTTCACGGTCGCCGGCGACGACGGAAGCGTGTCGCCGGTCATGGGCGTGGAGCCGCCCGCACGGCTGCTGGATCCCGGCACCGGCGAGCCGACGATGCGCACCACCGGCCCGGCGGGTCCGGCCGCGTCGAGCCACCGGGCCGGCGACACCTGCCACCTCGACGTGGCCGACCGGTTCGGCAACATGGTGTCCGCCACGCCGAGCGGCGGCTGGCTGCAGTCCTCGCCGGTCATCCCCGGCC
>Ga0335085_10011887_pt1 | contig 12865 bp, 10 predicted proteins | sample Lox_Sample_45_FD_206712 | JGI IMG/M metagenome (GOLD analysis project Ga0335085, IMG submission 206712) | Soil microbial communities from Loxahatchee National Wildlife Refuge, Florida, United States - Lox_Sample_4.5 | ecosystem: Environmental > Terrestrial > Soil > Wetlands | place: USA...
ACCGAAACAAGGTTGTGACTCTTGTGGATGATCACGACCAGGTGCGCAAAGGCGGAAGCAAGATGCGCTTCTGCGGAGATCCGCAATATTGCGATCTGGCTTTCAATGTGGTCGCAACCCAACTGACGACGATGGGCATTCCCTGCATTTATTACGGAACCGAGCAGGAGTTCGACAGCGGAGGCCGTCCGAGTGGCTCCGACCTCGTTCTCCGGGAAAGCATGTTCGGCGGCAACTTCGGTGGAAAATGCACGCGCGGGCATCATTTCTTCGACGAAAGTGGAGTTCTGTATGAAGCCCTCTCCAGGCTGGTTGAGCTGCGGAAACAGCTGCTTCCCCTTCGTCGTGGGCGGCAGATGTTGCACGAGATTTCAGGAGATGGAATCAACTTTGGTTTTCCCCACGTGATGGGCGACAACATGCTCTCGATCGTCGCCTGGTCAAGAATTTTCGTCGATCAAGAAGTGCTGGTTGCCTTCAGCACCAATCGCGAACAACCTCTGGCTGCCTATTCGACGGTCGCCTCCCTGTTCCGAAGTGAAGGCGACCGGTTGAAACTGATCTTCTGGCATGGTCCTCGAGCCGCAACCCCTCCGCCCGCTGAATTGGCAGTCGAAAACAAGGCTGGTGTCCTCACGGTTCACTTGACGCTGCCGCCGGCTGGCTTCGTCATCTATCAGGCGCCTCCTGGAAGGCAAAGCTTGGGTTCCCGCCGGGCCGTCGTGAATCAATTATAAAGAACCGGGGCGTTGGCACTTTAGGAAGACTTGCCTGGGAGATCGGAGACTGTTATAGGATTCTTCCGTCGGATGAAAAACATGGCGTTGCCTGCGCCCGGTCCGGAACCGACCGACATCGAACTAGCGAAGCCGCCATTGCCAACGTGGTGTCCGGACCGCCGTAACTGTTAAATCGGCCTACCGATCCTCCGAGGAAGCCGCCCGCCGCGGACCCGGCTTTTTCCTTAGGCTTTCTTCGGCACTGGACATGGTTGCACGTTCCAGATACCGGCTGCGTACTCGGCGATAGTACGGTCGCTTGAGAACTTGCCCGAGCCCGCCACATTCAAGATAGCCTTACGCGCCCACTCGTTAGGATCGGCATACAAGGCGCGCAGCCGCTCATCTGCCTCGAGATAGGAGTTGAGGTCTGCCAGGTGCATGTAGTGATCGCCATGTGTCAGCAGTATGTCGCGCAGTGGAGCGAAGACACCTGGTTCATTGCGGCTGAAATAGTCGGAGAAGATCAAGTCCAAGGCATTGCGTGTCTCGGGCTCATGTTCGTAGTGCCAGTTTGGGTTGTACCATGCGCGGCTGCCGATCACCTGCTCCGCTGTCAAGCCGAAAAGAAAGAAGTTCTCTTCGCCCGCCTGCGCGGCCATCTCAATCGTCGCTCCGTCGCGAGTGCCGATGGTCAAGGCGCCGTTCATCATAAACTTCATGTTGCTTGTGCCGCTGGCTTCGTACCCTGCGGTGGAAATCTGGTTGGAGACCTCGCTGGCTGGAATCAGGTGCTCCGCAAGCGAGACGCAGTACTCGGGCAGGAATACTACCTTAAGTCGCCCGCGTACCGCGGGGTCGCCGTCGATCGTACCAGCCAGATTGTTAATGAACTTGATAATCAGCTTGGCGAGCCGATATGCAGGGGCAGCCTTGCCGGCGAAGAAAAATGTTCGCGGATACATATCCAATCCAGGGTCGTCGCGGAGCCGGTTGTAAAGCACTACGATTCGTAAGGCATTCAGTAGCTGACGCTTGTACTCGTGAATACGTTTTACCTGGCAATCAAAGATGGTGTCCGGATCAAGCACCTGCCCTGTCGACCATCTGAACCAATCGCAAAATTTTCGTTTGGCATTGCGGTTGGCCTTCAGGAAATCATGACGGAAACCGCTGTCTCCGGTGAATGCCTTGAGCTTGCTCAATTGGCTTAGGTCACCGATCCAGGCATCACCAATAGCATCGGTGATTAGTGTGGAAAGGTCAGGATTGCACAGTAGCAGCCAGCGCCGGGGCGTGACGCCGTTCGTTTTGTTGTTGAAACGCTCAGGATAGATCTCTGCCAAATCTTTTAGCGTCGTCTCGCGGAGAAGACTGGAGTGAATCGCAGCCACTCCGTTGGTGCTGTGGGAACCTACCACCGCCAAGTTGGCCATGCGCACCTTCTTTGCAGGCCCCTCCTCGATCAGGCTCACGCGCTGAATACGATTTTCATCGCCCGGAAACTGACGGCGAACATCGCCCAGGAAGCGGCGATTGATTTCATAGATAATCTCGAGCTGCCTGGGCAGCAAGTCTTCAAACCACGCGACCGGCCATTTCTCGAGCGCTTCGGGCAACAAGGTGTGGTTTGTGTAGGCTAGCGTATTCTGCGTGATATGCCAGGCCTCGTCCCATCCAAGGTGCTCCTGGTCAACCAGGATTCGCATTAGCTCCGCGACTGCCAAAGACGGGTGCGTGTCGTTCATCTGAATCGCCACTTTGTCGGCAAATGAGCGCCAATCCGAGTTACCGCGTTGGAAGCGGCGCACAGCATCCGCCAGCGAGCAGGCGACCAGGAAGTACTCCTGTAGGAGGCGTAGAGCTTGCCCCCTGAAATCCGAGTCGTCGGGATAGAGGACTCGAGTTAGAGTTTCAGCCGAGAGTGTCTGGGTGAATGCCTCTACAAAGTCTCCATGAGAAAACTCTTCAAAGTTGAAATAATCCGGTGCGGCTGCGGCCCAGAGGCGGAGGGTGTTAATCGTAGAACCGCCGTACCCGATTACAGGGCGGTCATACGGGAGGCCAATCAAAGTTGATGGCCGCCCCGGGACGGGGCGCAGACTTCCTTCACTCAACTCGAATGAGCAAGCTAAGTTGACTTCCACCTTTTCGTTTGGGCGCGCGACCTCCCACGGATCGGGAGCACGCAGCCAGTTGTCCGGCGTTTCCTGTTGCCATCCGTTCCGAATTGACTGTCTGAAAATGCCGTACTCATATCGCAGCCCGTAGCCCATGGCCGGGAGCTGCATGGTCGTGGCGGATTCCATGAAGCATGCCGCCAAACGTCCAAGGCCGCCGTTGCCCAGGCCGGCATCGGGCTCCTGCTCCAAGATCTCGATGAGACTGAGTTTCTTTTCCTCGATCACCTGGTTCGCGAAGGGAAAGAGCAGAAGGTTCGTAGCGTTGTTTGCGAGTGAGCGGCCGATGAGGAACTCCATCGAGAGGTAGTAGAGCCGTTTGGGATTTTGTTGTTCGTAGGTCTTCTCGGTTAGAAGCCATCGCTGAGACAGGATGTCGCGCACCGACCGGGCAAGCGCCTCGAACCGATCGCGCGCCGTCGCCGCATCTATAGCGACGCCGCTGTCAAACAGGAGGTGTCGTTCGTATAGTGCTTCGTCAGTCCCCGCGAACTGCACGGGACCGCATCCGTACTCTGTGTTCATGAGTCGGGCCGAATCCTCTACTCTCTGTCGTTTCGGTTCAGTTTTGGTGATCATGGTAGCTTCCTTCGCTTATCCTGCAGGGCTTGCCGATCGAGTCGCCCAATATCGTGAGATCTGCAGTTGTGATTCCTGCAAGTTGAGACTCACGCGTAAAGTGATGGACCAGCTTTCGGATGCAGTAAATTGTGAGTACACCGAACGCAATTCCCCCCAGAAGCGTTCCCGCTCTCCCGGTATAGGCAGCCACGCGGTCCAAGTCGTGGCTAAACACATATCCGAGTCCGGCATAGATGCATGAATAGAGACATGCTCCAGTTGTCTCGAGGATAAGGAACCTAAGCCGACTGGTGCCGGATGTGCCAGCAAGGGGCGGCGCTATCGCATCCAGTCCTGGGACGAACTTGTCAAACACGAGAATAGGAGGCCCGTACTTGGCAAAGGTGCTTTTGGACCTTCGATCGGCGGCCTCGGGATCTGGAGCGAAGCTGTGAATAAAGTGCAGGACCTCCTCACCACGCAGGCGACCGGCCTCGTACCACATCCAGTCAGCCAGCACACAGGCAGCTACAGCCAGGACGAGTGCAACAGCGAGAGCCAACTTACCGGCGGCGGCAAGAGCCCCGGCGGCGAGCAGAAACAGAGGTCCCGGTACCGGCAAGCCTAGCTGGTGCGCGAATAGCGCGCCGAACAGGACTGAGTAGCCATGCTTCATAATGAACTCGACAATAGCGTTCATAATTTTCCCGGGAAATCTCGGGATGTCTCCTATCGGACTTAACTGACACAGCCACTGACTCAGCCGTCCAGGTGCGAAGTCAATTGCGGAATACACCGCGGCCTGTTGAGGGCAGCTTTCCGGTATCAACCACTATCTGGGCCGCAAATTCCGGATCGCCCGTCATCGCCATGGCGAACCAGTACAACTCTTCCATTTCAGTCATTTCACTTTGCAGCGCCACATCAATTGTTGAGACTTGGCATCGCTCTGTCGGGTTTGGGTGTGGGGCCTTCATAACTGCATTTCTCCTTGAAGTGGGACTTGAACTCGCTCCCCTCTCGGTTCGCATCCCGGGGCACGACTGTGAGTTCTGTGACGTACGTGTTGAGAACCTGTCGATCGGTCGCTAACGATCGGCAGTTGCAAACACTCGCATACATGGCGGGAGTAAGCGGACTCGGCGGCAAACTTCACCCCGATTCCCTTGAACCACAGCAGCACTTCTTCGCCAACTGCATCGACGAAACTCACCTCCGACAAATCGACGACCAGGTTCGAGGGAACGACGGAGCGTCGGATCAGCGTTCGCGCGTGCTCGGCAAATTCTCGGACGAACCGGCCTTCCAATTGCATCTTTATGCCGTCCGGGAGTGCATAGAATTGCATTCGCAGCATCTTGGTCTCCGTTTGTGATGGGGGCTTCTCAGCCTCCGATAGCACTACGTTGCAGGCGGCGTACCACACTACAAGTGCCGCAAGCTATTGAAACTATTGGAGAGAAGTCAAATCTACAGTGCCGATGCCTAGCCCTCAGGCGGGCATTTGCCGCCATGCTGGCAACGATGTTCGAGGAACCATGCTGGACTTAGCTCTGAGAAAGACAGTGCGACTGCTCTGCTCAAGGCCAGTCAGCAGGAACAATCGGAAAAAGCGGGATCCTTTTCTATGGCCGCGGGGCAATGTACTGCCGTAATAAGCTGGATGTGATGAAATCCAAGCCAGCCTCCATCATGTGCTTCCACATCTCCTGCGCACGGCCCTCCTGATTGAAAAATACGAGAGCTTGCTCCTGGCTTACGGGGCAGCGGTTTTGGATGGCTAGTCGCATCAGATGAAAAACTGTGCTTTCGGCAGTCACTCTGTCTCTGTTCCTATTCTTAGTCATTCCGTCCTACTCCTCTGGTTTGAGAGCATCAAGAAACCGCCAATTCTTACCGCTAGCTAATGTATAGCCACAACTCCTGTGTTCGATCTTGGCCCGCTAATTCTAGAGGCAATGCAATACCTGAGAACGAAAACGGCTAGCAACGGTACTGTGCTTTTGTGATACCGAGCCGGCGAATCTTGTGTTGCAGGGTTGTGCGTTTTAGTCCAAGCCGTGCGGCGGCCCCCCCGTCTCCGGCTATGCGTCCCGACGCCGCTCTCAAAGCTTCGATGATTACTTCCCGCTCGGCATCATGGAAGGTACACGCTGGGGCAGAAGCGCTGCGAGGGTAAGAGACGAGGAGTTCGGCCATTGGCACTTCTAATTCCTCGCCGTGGGACAGTATGACGGCGCGTTCGATAAAGTTTGCCAGCTCCCTGACGTTGCCCTTCCATGAACAGTCCGTCAAAATCTCCATCACTTGCTTAGGCACACAGTCAATCTGTTTCCCCATTCTTCGTGACAGATTGGACACAAAATAATTCACCAGCAGTGGAATGTCCTCGCGACGTTCCCGAAGAGGCGGGATCTCGATCGGAAAAACATTAAGTCGATAAAACAGGTCCTCGCGAAACTTTTCCTCCCGAATCATGGCTGGAAGGTCGCGATGGGTCGCGGCAATTATTCGCACGTTCACCTGGATCGTTCTGGCGCTTCCCAGACGTTCGAACTCCTGCTCTTGCAAGGCACGCAATAATTTCGGCTGAAGCTCCAGGCTGATATCGCCGATCTCATCGAGAAACAGCGAGCCGCCGTCCGCCAGCTCGAATCGGCCCTTTCTTTGGATCAGAGCCCCGGTGAATGCGCCCTTCTCGTGCCCGAACAGTTCGCTTTCCAGCAGTCCGGATGGAATGGCAGCGCAGTTCATCCGCACATAGCTGCGGGCACGCCGGGAGCTGAGGTTGTGAATGGCGCGCGCGATCAGCTCCTTCCCCGTGCCCGTCTCACCATAGAGCAGGACGGTGGCATCCGTCGGCGCCACGATTGCGACTTGTTCCAGCACCTTCTTGATCGCTGGGCTCTTTCCGATGATGCCTTCGAAGCAGTACTCAGAGCTGATTTCTGGTTCTAGATCTACTTGCTGGTCTTCGATCCGACCCACGTTTGGGAAGCTCGTCCCTGCAAACCCACCCATATCTGCGAAAGTAACACCCGCATATCCCATGGCATCCTTCCTCAAATTTCAAACCTGCAGTACTTTTACAAATTCCTGAAAGCTTTGCTTTGATAAAAGCCATTGTCCACGTGGCTTCGCTTGCGGTCAGCCCCAGATCGGGACAAATCGCAGACCCTTGGGAGGCGAACAGCCGCCTCTTTAGAGTCAGGAAATTTGGGGGATTAACGAGAGGTAGTACTGCTTTTGCGAGGCGGAGCTTCGACACGCTTCCATCCAAAAAGGCGAGCATCGACCGACCATAAACCTGGGCCTAACATTGCGACAGCAGCACCGACGGTTCCCAGCAAGAGGAGAAGCCACTGCTCTCCGGGGGTCGTCATTATCTGCCAGGTTTCGACCAAGGCAATCAATGTCCCCGCGATAGGCGTCCATAGCCCGGGTATGAGAAGCATCCCGAATCCCGCTAACAGTGCGGAGGTTACAATCATATTGATGGACGGATCGCGCCATAGCGTCGAGCTTGCCCGTACAACCAGCGTTGAACCGGCAACCAGGCGCAAAAGAAGCAGGCCTGTTCCCGGCCAGCCGCCGGCGAATGTGGAGTATAAGCGGCGCAAAACGCATCCTTTCGTACCCACCAGAGTGTCACACTGTTAACGCTCATCGATACCCCAAAGAGAGTCCTGATCGTCACTCTTTCGAGTCTGATCGCCTTCGGGAAGAGGAGGCAAGGGGCTGGGGGCTACAGTTCGATGATCCCTCTTTTCAAACCGATCATCGCGGCATGAGTTCGATCATTGGCGCCCAGTTTGGAAAGGATGTTCTTGACCCGGCTCTTCACGGTTTCCTCTGTGATCGAGAGCTGATCCGCAATTTGTTTGTTCGCATTTCCGGCTGCGATCAGTCGCAAGACAGCGATTTCTGCGGGTGTCAGGGCATCGTCTGTAGCATGCTCAGCTATTTCATACGACACCTCCGGAGAAAGTGCCTTCTTCCCAGCATGCACCGAACGGATTGTCTGCAGTAATTCCTTGTGTAAGGTGCTCTTGAGCAGGTAGGCCTGAGCTCCTGCCTTGAGCGCACGGAGAATCTGCACATCGCCTGCGTAGGTCGTCAGCACGATGACTTTTGCATCAGGAAATTCATTTCGAATCGCAATGAGTGCATCGAGGCCGTTCATTTCCGGCATTTGTAGGTCCATCAGCGTAATATCCGGATGAAGCACCCGAAACTGCTGAATAGCCTCGCGACCGTTAGATGCTTCACCGGCCATGAACATATCCGGCTGGACGCTAAGCAAACCGGCAATTCCATCGCGTACCAGTGGGTGGTCGTCCACCGCGAGAATTCGAATTTGCGAACTGCCGCTACTCATGACCGCTCCCCCAGCTCATATGTTTGACTCCCGCAAACGGCGTGATATTACGAACTTCCCCGAGCTGCCGCGTAGGCCGTACTGGCAGGAACACACAGCTCCACCTCAGTTCCTGCATCCACTATGCTGCAAACCTCCAGATTACCTCTCATAAGTGTTGCCCGTTCGCGCATACCGCGCAAACCGAAATGTCCCTCGTTATCCTGCGCCGCGAGCACTCCCGGGCCGATGCCTTTGCCGTCATCCCGCACACGGAGTCGGAATTGCTCATCTTCATAGCGGATTTCAACCTCGACCTGCCCTGCCTCGGCGTGCCAAAACGCGTTTCGTAGTGCTTCGGCGGCAACTTTGAAGATCTCGTCACGAAGGATGGGATGAAGACTGCGCGACACCCCCTCAACCGCCACACGGAATGCGGGCCGATGGACGGTTGATTCGGTTGCGAGTTCTTCTCCGAGGGTGCTTATGGCCAGTTCGAGATCGGTGGTGTGTATCAGCGAGTCACGTAATCCCTGCACCGCATCCCGGCCCTCAGTGATCGCGTGAGCAGCGCGCTCAATCGCGATCCCTAGCTTCTCTTTCGCTTCTACCGGCCGGTCTGGCAGCAATTGGAAAACAGTTTGGAATCCCAGCAGTAAGCCATGGAAGCTTTGTAACAGCGTGTCGTGAAGCTCTCGCGCAATGCGTGTGCGCTCCGCAACCCGCGCCTCCAGGGTCATTTCGAACTGATGACGCAACTGGCGGGCCGCATGGTTGAAAGCCTTCCCAAGGACCGCCAATTCATCGTCTCCATCAGCATTGACTTCGTGCTCAAAATCGCCGCGCGATAGGGCACGTGCAGCGCTGGTGAGCTCCGAGAGCGGGGTCGTGATAGTCCTCGTGAGAAGCCAGCCCAGCGCGCCGGCTGCGAGCAGAGTCAACAGCCAGGCGACCGGTACCACTATGAAAAGGCGATGGCGCACCTGCTCGGTCTCTTCGTTCACTCTTGCCCGTTGTTGAAATACTCGCTGTTCCACCCCCTCCACCAGCGACGAACTTAGATCGATCAGATCCTGAATTTGCCCCGTCGATCGGAGCTGAAGAGCAGGCCAGTCGCCCGCATTAGCAAGTTCGATCTCGCTGTCAACCTGAGAAGGCAGCGTTGTCTTCAGAGTCTTCAGTGTGCTGGAGATCAACGCGCCCTGTACGATTTCCGGCGACGAACTGAGCACTCGCTCTGCATCTCGAACATGCTGCAGAAACATCTCTCGAAGTGAAGCCGCTTCGTTTACAAATTGACGCGTGTCGTGACTCCGCGTTAGTGCAGCCACGCGGCCGCTGAAGCTATTGACATCGAGGTGCAGACGTACAATCGCCGACGACGCCTTGTCGGCGTCATTCAGCATTTGCATTTGAGTAGCGAGTTGTCGCAATTGCCATAGAACAACTGCATCTGCGACGATCATCAACACGACAATTGTCAGAAAACACGCAGTCAGACGTACGCCTATGGCCCAATCGCTTCCGCAAGACAGTTTCGCGACATTGCGGCGTGCATCTCTCATGTTCTAAAGCCCACCGATCCATGCTGAGGCTGAGGACTCGCCTACGCCGGATCCCCGGATTGCGCTGGTGTCCCGCAAGCGCAGGCTGCTCGAACGACGTGCGTCGTCGTTGCGCACAGGTCTTTCGAGTATCTGTGTTAATTCCTGTTGCAAATCAGCAGCGCTTTGCGACGCGGATTTCCGTTGGCTGAGCACGGCATTGACTGCTTCAAAATAGGCGCACGACACGTCCGGATACATCTTCCCGGCGGCCATAGACGGCCGCACGGCTATACCTCGGCGAAAAGCCAACAACACCGTAGAAAAATAGGGATTTCGCGCCAGAATCTCTGGATCCTGGTATAGCTCAGGTATCGTCGGCGGCCCCGCTGACGTGTGGCATCTCCTGGCTTGCTCTTTGCGACTAGTCAGAAAGCGAACCAACATCACCGCCTCGCGCGGGTGTGACGAATAACGCGAAACACCGTAGCCTTGCCCTCCCAACGTTGTGGCCTCCCCTGCCCTCCCCGCCGGCAAAGGCGCGACATCGAAGCGATCTCTAATAGGCGAGTTTTCGGCACGTGCGGCCACGTACGCGTTCGGCCAGTTGCGCATGAAGGCAGCGTTTCCCGCTTGCCAGATGTTGAACGCATCCCACTCCTTATACGCGGTTACTCCCGGCGGGGAAATCGACCCAACCCAGCGCATAGCCCGGTTCCAGGCGCCAATAGCCTGCGGATTGTTTACCGTAACCTTCCTGTTCTCATCGAGAATCGTGCCACCGCCCTCGGAAACCTGCCATTCCAGAGCGTTGCAGGTCAGAGCCTCAGAGGGCGCGCCTTGCCATACATAACCCCAAAAATCTTTATTTCCCTTGGCGCGCTCACCAGCCTGAATCCGTTTCGCCATCTTCTCGAGCTCTTCCCATGTCTTCGGCGGCGCAGTGTAGCCGTACGTGCGCAACAGGTCGGCACGATAAAAGAGCAGGCCCTCGCCAAGGTAGTAAGGCAAAGCCACAAGCCGGCCGTTAACGGTATTGTTCTTGATGAGTTGCGGAAAGTGCGCCGCGATTTCCTGCTCCGGCACGTAGGCTTTGAGATCGATGAGCTTGTCTGCCAGAATTTGCGGCCAGATAACATCGATTCCGTAAACGTCCGGGACCTTCGCTCCACTGTCCAGCAGGTTACGCCATGTTTCCAGTTGGTCTACTGCCACTTCTGGTGCGGGCATGACCTGAACCTTAATTCCAGTTTCTGTGGTGAATTGCTTCAGTTCTGCGCCGAGAAGCGCCTGAGAGGTCTTGTCGACCCACGATTGGTCGATGATTGTGAGTACTACGTTCGGAGCAGCCTGCTTCTCCTTGTTACAACCTTGGGTTACCAGGACGAAGGAGATGCAAATTGCTCCGATAATGACGCGTCTGGCACTAGGAAGACGAAGCTTTCCCGGAAGCAGGTCAAAGATCGTTCGGAGCACTCGCATCTTTAGCAAGATAGCACTCTTATTGCCGTTCGCCAGCGGCTTCTATTTTGTCGATTAGCCCATTGTATGCTGAAGATTCAAATACTTAGCTTGAATCTTAAGCAACGATTAACGGATGCCTTGTCTCTGGTCGTGCCCGTATTCGGGCAGGGGCGATGACTGGCGAGCTGACGGGCTCAAAACTGAAGCTTGAGAGCGAGCTGCACCGACCGCGGGCCGCCGATCTGGTACAGCGGGTTGAGGCCGCCGCTCTGGCCGCCGGAGCCGAGCCAGCTATTCAGCGTCTGGGTGGAATAGCCGAACTGCGGAGAGGTCATGTAGTTGATGGGCGCTCCGAACTGCGGGTGATTGAAGATGTTGAAAAAATCGGCGCTCGACTTCAGCGAAAAGCGCTCGCTGAGCTTGAACATTCTCTGCAAGGTGAAGTCAACCTGCGAAGCGCCGAAGCCGCGTAGGGCATTGCGTCCCAGGTCGCCCTGCTGGCCGGCGGGCGGATTGACGAAGGCGGCTTTATTGATGATCTGCCCGCCGGGCGCGCTCGGGTCGGAGATGTAAAAGGGTTGGCCGGGCACGACATTCGGCCGCTGGACGCTACCGGCGCCCGATAGCAATGTCCCAGGGAAGGGATTCTTTCCGGTCACGACGTTCACCGGCATGGCGCTGCGCGCGTACACGATCGAATTCACCGACCAGTTTTCCAGCACCGGCTTCCACCATCCGCTGTGCGGCCCGGGAATGTACCAGGAAACCGCGCCGGCGAAGGTATTCCGTATGTCGTAGTCCGATGAACCGCGGTTCTGAGAAGCAGGTTCCACGCCCGGCGGCACATTCGCGTAATTGATATCGGAGGAAACATCGTCGATCGCATGTCCCCAAGTGTAAGAGACGAGCGCCTGGAGACCATGCGTCAGGCGATGGCGGTACTGGGCTTGCAGGGCGTTATAGCTGGAGTCCGCGCCATTTGTCATCAAGTAAAGTTGACCGGTGAAGTTTGGATTCGGGTTGTTGTAAATGTCCTGCCGCATCAGCTTGCGGCCCCCCGCGCCCAGGTAGGTCAGGGTGAGGACATCTGCGTTTCCCAGGCTCTGTTCCACCGCCGCGTTCCACTCATAGGTTCTGGGCAACACGTGATTCGGGTCAATCACTGCGAGGTACGAAACCGGGGGAGTCGTTTTAAAAGGAAGGGGCGCGGCAGCGCTGGCGCTCAGCGGGAATGAGACGTTCCGAATGAACCCGGTCTGATCGTACGGAAACAGGGTGGTCCCATTCGCGATACCGGAGTATCCGAGGTCGTAAAAGATGCCGGCCCCGGCGCGGATGACCAGATCGGAGTGCGGGTTCCAGGCGATGCCGAGGCGGGGAGCGAAATCATCTTTCTGTGGATGCCACAGAGGTGTTCCTGCCGGGGCTAGTGTCATGGTTGCAAAATTGTCCACTTGGTTAACGGTAAATGGAGGAGTGCCATTGGGCGACGAAGGGGCTGTGTCGTACTCCCAGCGCAGACCGTAGGTGATGGTCAGGTTCCGTGTGGCATTCCATGTATCTTGGGCAAACAAGCTCCAGTTGGTAAAGGCCAAGGTCTCGGCGAAGGTCGAATTTATAGATGCCTGAGGCACTTTGTTAAGCAAAACGTTTGACAGAGAACCGAATTGATATTGCACCTGGTAGGGCACTAGGTCGGATTCCGGACTGAGACGGCGATAATCAAGCCCGAACTTTAGCTGGTGTGCCCCAATGCTGTGCGTGACGTTATCCGTTACGTTTATCTGACGTTGCAGGTTGTTATAGAACGCTCCCGTCAGGAACTTAAGTCCATAGGGATTAAAGTCGCCAAAGAAAGCAAAACTGGTTCCTGGCGGAGCAAACGGATAGGGATACAGCACTGAGTCCGCAGGAGGCACAGCGCCCCCAAAATTGTCGAGAGTAAAAGAGCTCTGCGCCCGGTTGCGGCTGTAATTGAACCGAAACTCGTTGGTCCACCGGGGAGCAATGGCCTGGTTGCTTCCCAGGGTCAGGCTCTGG
>Ga0335085_10011888_pt1 | contig 12865 bp, 14 predicted proteins | sample Lox_Sample_45_FD_206712 | JGI IMG/M metagenome (GOLD analysis project Ga0335085, IMG submission 206712) | Soil microbial communities from Loxahatchee National Wildlife Refuge, Florida, United States - Lox_Sample_4.5 | ecosystem: Environmental > Terrestrial > Soil > Wetlands | place: USA...
GAAAAGACACCGTCGGTGAGGATCAGCTTGCGCGCGCCCGGCTCGCACGAGCGCAGGGCCGCGCGCAGCTCGTCCATGTCGGAGTGGCGGTAGACGAGCTTGCCGGCGGGCTTCGCGAGGCGGACGCCGTCGATGATCGACGCGTGGTTCAGCTCGTCGGAGACGATCACGGTCTCTGCATCGCCCAGCGTCGGGATCACCGCCTCGTTCGCGTTCCAGCAGGAGACGTAGCTCAGCGCCGCCTCGGTTGCGGAGAGCGCTGCGAGATCGCGCTCGAGCTCGAGGTGCGGCGCGAACGTGCCGCAGATGAAGCGCACCGACGCGGTGCCGGCGCCGTAGCGCTCGAGCCCCTCGATCCCGGCGCGGACGACGTCCGGGTGAGAGGCGAGCCCCAGGTAGTTGTTCGAGGAGAGCACGACCACCTCGCCGCGGCCGGCCATCCGCACCACCGGCCCCTGCGGCGACTCGAGTGTGTTGAAGTGCTTGTAGGTGCCCGCCTCGCGGAGCGAGTCGAGCTCGCCGCGGATCGTGTCCCGGAGCGCGGTCAAGCGGCCATCTCCGCGACCTCGCGCTCCGGGTGGAGCACGATCTTGCAGGCCTCACCGGCCCCGAGCAGCTCGAAGGCGCGCTCGAACTCGGCGATCGGAAGCTCCGCCGTGATCAGGGGGCGCAGGTCGACGACCCCATGCTCGAGCAGCCAGCGCGTGCGGTACCAGGTGTCCCAGACTCGGCGCCCACTCACGGCCGAGACGTCGAGGTTCTTGAAGATCAGGGCCTCGGCGACGTCGAGCTCGACCGGGCGGCCCGGGATCCCGAACAGGATGACGCGACCGCCGTTGCGAGCGATCCGGAAGGCGTCGACGATCGCATCCGGCGCGCCCGACATCTCGAAGACGACGTCCGGGTGCTGCCCCTCGTTGCGCTCGAGGAACCAGCCCGGGACGTCGGCGGTGTCGCGAACGTCGAGCGCAGCGTCGGCTCCCATCCGGCGGGCGAGATCGAGCCGGAAAGGTCTCACGTCGGACGCGAGCACGCGGCCCGCACCGTACGAGCGCGCGACGCCGACGCTGAAGAGGCCGACGGGGCCGCAGCCGAGGATCGCCACCGTCGTGCCGGCCAGGTCGGCGTGCCCGACGGCGAAGACCGCGTTGCCGAAAGGCTCCTGAAGGGTCGCGATCTCCGGCGGGAGCTTGGCGCGGTCGTTCTGCCAGAGCACCGACTCCGGGATCGCGACGTACTCGGCGAACGCCCCGTCGCGGTCGACGCCGAGGATGCGCGTGCGCTCGCACATGTGGGCGCGCCCGGTGCGGCAGTGGATGCAGTCGCCGCACGTGACGTGGCTCTCGGCCGACACGTAGTCGCCGGGGGCGGCGTGGCGGACGGCGCGGCCGGTCTGGACGACCGTGCCGGCGAACTCGTGGCCGAGCGTCAGCGGCGGCTCGATCCGCTGACGCGCCCATTCGTCCCAGCGGTGGATGTGCAGGTCGGTGCCGCAGACGCTCGCGGCCTCCACGCGCACGAGCACCTCGTCGTCGGTCGGCGTTGGAACGGGGACCTCGTCCAGCACGAGACCCGGTCCGGCGGCGCGCTTGCGGACGGCCCACATCGTGTCCACGTTCGACACGATGCCAGCTGCCGGGGGCGCGGGCATCCGCGCGGGGACGCAGGCCGGTTGCGGGCTTCTTCCTAGAGCTTCGTCGCCGCGATCACGAGCGCCGGGAAGGCCGCCGCGAGCGCCACGGCTGCGGCCGAGCGGGCCCATGTCCAGCCGTGGACGCTGCGCACGCCGACAAGCACGAGCCACGCGGCCCAGGCGAAAGCTGCGAGGAGCACTGTGCCGAAGATCGCGTCCCCCCGGCCGAAGTCGTCGCCGCCGGTGCGGAAGAGGTCCTGCCCGTAGATCGCGATCCGCAGCGGCCACAGCGTGACGAGCGTGAGCGCGAGCGGCGCCGAGGCGAGGGCGAGCAGGTGGCGCGCCCGGCGGTAGCTGCCCTGACCGCCGAGCCGGCGCGCCGCGCCGTAGAGGAGACCGCCGCCGAGCCAATAGACGGTGAGCGCGTACACGACTCCGCCGATGAACGCCCAGACGGGGATCAGCACGACCGAGAAGGAGGAATCGTTCAGCAGGTGGCGCGCGACCGGCGTTCCGAGCACGCCGGCGATCCCGGCCATCCCGGCGAGAGCGGTGAGCGGCTCCTGCCGCGCCTCGACCCCGGCGTCGGAGTCGTCGCGGAGCGAGGCGAAGACCGCGCGCGGCGCTACCAGCACTGCCGGCGCGCGGAGCCACCAGTTCCGCTCGAGTTGCGAGGCCGGGGCGATGTCGACGCTCACCCCCGGCAGCCTAGCCGCGCCGCTGGCCGCGGCTCCGGGGGGCACGTCCGGAAACTGTTACCGGACGTGGCCGTTCGAGCCGCGACCCGGAGGGAGTCTTTCCGCAGCTGTGGCGTTTGGAGCCCGGGTCGGATGGGGTCCTTCGCAGTGCTGGGCGAGCGACCTCTCCAAGCCGGACACGGCCGGTAACTGGTACCGGTCGTGGCTCCACGGGACGTGCGAGACTCGGTGCGTGGACGAGGTGTCTGCCCCCGAGCTGACGGCGCAGGTCGCCGCCGCCGCGCCGTTCACCGCCTTCCTCGGGATCGAGATGATGTCCGCCTCGCCGCACGAGGTGCGCGCGCGGCTCGCCTGGAGCGAGGACAAGTGCACGGCCGGCGGGGTCCTCCACGGCGGGGCGCTGATGGGCCTCGCGGACAACGTCGGAGGTTTCTGCGCCTTCCTCAACCTCCCGGAGGGCTCGGCCGGGACTGCCACGATCGAGTCGAAGACGAACTTCTTCGCCGCCGTCCGCGGCGGCCACGTCCATGCGGTCTCCCGCCCGCTCCACACCGGCCGGCGCACGATCGTCGTCGACACGGAACTGCTCGACGACGCCGGCAAGCTCGTCGCCCGCGTGACGCAGACGCAGGCCGTTCTCTGAGCCGTGCCGAGCGCGTCGCGCTAGGCCGCGGCCGCGGCACGCTCGGGCAGGACGTTCCGGAGGAACGCGCCGGTGAAGCTACCGTCGACCCGCGCGACCTCCTCCGGGGTCCCCGCAGCGACGATCTCGCCGCCGGCCTCGCCGCCCTCGGGGCCGAGGTCGATCACCCAGTCGGCCTGCTTGATCACGTCGAGGTTGTGCTCGATCACGATCATCGTGTTGCCGCCGTCGACGAGCCGCTGCAGCGTCTCGAGCAGCTTCTCGATGTCGGCGAAGTGGAGCCCCGTCGTCGGCTCGTCGAGGATGTAGAGCGTCTTCCCGGTCGCGACCTTCGACAGCTCCGAGGCCAGCTTCACCCGCTGCGCCTCGCCGCCGGAGAGGGTCGTCGCCGGCTGGCCGAGCTTGATGTAGTCGAGCCCGACGTCGTGCAGCGTCTGCAGCCGGCGCCGGATCTTCGGGATCTTCGCGAAGAACCGGAGCGCCTCCTCGACCGACATCTCGAGCACGTCCGCGATCGAGCGGCCCTTGAAGCGCACTTCGAGCGTCTCGCGATTGTACCGGGCCCCCTTGCACGTCTCGCACGGCACGTAGACGTCGGGAAGGAAGTGCATCTCGATCTTGATCTGCCCGTCGCCCTTGCAGGTCTCGCAGCGGCCGCCGCGGACGTTGAAGGAGAAGCGCCCCGGCTTGTAGCCGCGGACCTTCGCCTCCGGGGTGAGCGAGTAGAGCTCGCGGATGTGGGTGAAGAGGTCGGTGTAGGTCGCAGGGTTCGAGCGCGGCGTCCGCCCGATCGGCTTCTGGTCGATCTCGATCACCTTGTCGAAGACGTCGATCCCCTCGACGCGCTCGTGCGCGCCCGGCTTGATCCGCGCTCTGTTCAAGCGGTTCGCGAGCGCCTTGAAGACGATCTCGTTCACGAGGGTCGACTTGCCGGAGCCGGAGACGCCGGTGACGCAGACGAACTTCCCGACCGGGAACTCGACGTCGATCCCCTTCAGGTTGTGCTGCACGGCCCCCCGCACCGTGAATGCGCCGCGATCGTCCTCGCGCCGGTCGGGGATCGCGATCGTCCGTGCCCCGGAGAGGAACGCACCGGTGACCGACTTCGCGTTCCGCGCCACCTTCGACGCCGGCCCCTCGGCGACCACCTCGCCCCCGTGCAGGCCCGCCCCCGGCCCCATGTCGACGAGCCAGTCCGAGCGGCGCATCATCTCCTCGTCGTGCTCGACGACGACGACGGTGTTGCCGATGTCGCGCAGCCGCTCGAGCGTCTCGATCAGGCGCGAGTTGTCGCGCTGGTGCAGGCCGATCGACGGCTCGTCGAGGATGTAGAGCACCCCGACGAGCTGCGAGCCGATCTGCGTCGCGAGCCGCAGCCGCTGCGCCTCCCCGCCGGAGAGCGTCGCCGCGGCCCGGTCGAGCGTGAGGTAGCCGACCCCGACGTCGTCGAGAAAGGTCAGCCGCTCGCGGATCTCCTTCACGATGCGCTGCCCGATCAGCTCCTCGGTCGGCGTCAGCTCGAGCTCCTCGAGGAAGCGCAGCGCCGCCGTCACCGACAGCTGCGTGAAGTCGTGAATCGAGCGGCCGCCGACGGTGACCGCGAGCACCTCCGGCTTCAGCCGCGCGCCCTTGCAGACCGGGCACGGCCGGAAGGACATGTACTCCTCGATCCGCTCGCGCTGCTGGGAGGAGTCGGTCTCCCGGTAGCGCCGCTGCAGGCTCGAGACGATCCCGTCGAAGGCGAGCATGTACTGCCGCCGCCGCCCCATCCGGTTGCGGTACTGCACGTAGAGCCGCTCGCCGTTCGTGCCGTCCAGGAACCGGCTCTGCTCGGACTCGGAGAGCTCCGACCACGGCCTCGACGTGTCGATCTCGTAGCGGTCGGCGATCGCCTGGATCACCGCCTCGTAGAAGCCGGACGAGCCGCCGACCGACCAGGGCACGAGCGCGCCGTCGTCGATCGAGAGCGAGGGATCGGGCACGAGGAGGTCCGGGTCGATCTCCTGCTGCGAACCGAGTCCCGTGCAGCGCGGGCAGGCGCCGTGCGGCGCGTTGAAGGAGAAGATGCGCGGCTGCAGCTCCGGCAGCGAGACCCCGTGGTCGGGGCAGGCGAAGTTCTCGGAGAAGAGGAGCGACTCGCCCGAATCGACGACGTCGATCGCCACGAGGCCTTCGGCGAGCTGCGCTGCAGTTTCGACCGACTGGGTGAGCCGAAGGCGCAGATCGCCCTTCATGATCAGCCGGTCGACGACGACCTCGATCGTGTGCTTGAACTTCTTGTCGAGCTCTGGCACGCCGTCCTCGAGCAGGTGCTGCTCGCCGTCGACCTTGACGCGGGTGAAGCCCTCCCGCGTCAGCTCCTCGAAGAGCTCGCGGTACTCGCCCTTGCGGTCGCGGACGACCGGCGCGTTGACCGTGAAGCGGGTGCCCTCGGCGAGCTGCATGACCTGGTCGACGATCGCGTCGAGGCTCTGCCCGGCGATCGGCTTGCCGCAGACCGGGCAGTGCGGCCGGCCGACGCGCGCGTAGAGCAGGCGCAGGTAGTCGTAGATCTCGGTCACGGTGCCGACCGTCGACCGCGGGTTGCGCGAAGTCGTCTTCTGGTCGATCGAGATCGCCGGGCTCAGGCCGTCGATCGAGTCGACGTCCGGCTTCTCCATCATCTGCAGGAACTGGCGCGCGTAGGCCGAGAGCGACTCGACGTAACGCCGCTGCCCCTCGGCGTAGATCGTGTCGAAGGCGAGCGAGGACTTGCCGGAGCCCGAGAGCCCGGTGATGCAGATGAGGCGGTTCCGCGGCAGCCGGACGGTGATGTCCTTGAGGTTGTGCTCGCGGGCGCCGTGGACGACCAGCTCGTCGGCAGCCATGTTCGGCGGCCATTGTACAAGCCGAACGTGTGTTCGGGAAGCCCTGCCCGCTGTGCCGAACCCGGTGCGGGGCACGCTCGGGCCACGGTGGTCGATTTCGGCGCGCGGCCCTCGTCAGACGTCCGCGAGAGCCCGGTTCAGGAGACCGAGCAGCTCGCGCGGGGCGGCGACGGCGTGGATCTCGAGATCGCCGGCGACGACCGTTCCGTAGCCGAGCAGGCGTCCCGCGAGCGATTGCCGCACCTCGACTGCGCCGACCCGGGAGAGCCGCACCGACGCCTGCTCGCGGCGCAGAACCCCGTGTGCGACCGAGAGCGTGTCCGAGGTGAGGAGAAGCCGCGTTCGATCCCACTGCCAGACCGAGCCGATCGCGAGCAACGCGGCGAGTCCGAGGGCCGCCGCCCCGGCCGCGGGCAGCGGCCAGGGGCCGAAGAACGCCGCACCCCCGACGACGGCGATCGCGAGCGCGCGCAGGAGCGGCCGGGCGAGCACGATCCCGTGCGGGCGCGCGTCGAGCCGGACGTGCTCGGAATGCATCGCCCGGCTTCGTTCTTCGCGCGGGCGGGAATCCCTCGCCCGCTCGCCGGCAGGGCACGCAGGACCGCCGTCGCGACGCGCGCGCGGGAGGCGGCCGGCGCTGTGCCTACGCGTTCCGCCAGCGCCCGAAGACGAGGCCGCCGAGCATGAAGCCGAGTCCGAAGGTGCCGAGGGCGAACACGCCGATCGCCGCAGCCTTGCGCGCGGTCGAGAGACGCTGCCAGCGGCCGAGAGCCTCCTCTTCCTCGCTCGTCAGCTTCTCACCCCGTCGCTGCTTGCGCAGGGCGCCCCCGGCACGCAGCCCGAGGTACAGATCGTCGAAGATCTCGGCGGTGTCTTCGGCCATAGCCTGAATCCTAGGACGACGGCGGCTGGCGCGCGCCCGGGCCGGTGAGCGGCCGGTGCTGGACGCGGCGACGATAGAGATAGAGCAGCAGGATGGCCGCGAGCAGCGAGAGGATGATCCCGCCCGCGTGGCCGAGGAAGATCCAGCTGACGATGCCGCCGACGAAGGACCCGGCGAGCCCGAGCCCGATCGTGGCAGGAATGCCCATCGGATCGGGGCCGGGCAGCGCGAGACGTGCGAGCCCGCCCACGATCAGCCCTTCCACGACCAGCACGAGGATGAACCAGAGCACCACCGCTCCCTCCTAGCTCCGCAGCCGCTCGAGCAGCCTGAGCCGAGCCGCATCGTACTCCCCGTCCTCGAGGACGCCGGAGTCGTGCAGCTGCTCGAGCAGGCCGAGATAGTACGCCGGGTTGTCGGTCGGGTCGCCGGCCCCGGTTGCGTCGTCTCCCTGCGGCTCGCGGCCCGAGCCGAAGTGCTGCCCGTTGCCGGACGGCGGGCCGGTGAGCTGCACGCCGATCCGGTCGGGATCGATGCCGGCGCGCTGGAGGCGGTCGCGGTACTCGCGCACGCCGACGCCGCGCTCCGGGAAGCGGTAGGCGTCGGGCCCCCAGAGCGCGCGCTTCTGGACGAAGCGCCGGTAAAGCACGACGAGCACGATCGCCGCCAGGAAGCTCGCGATCCCCACCCAGGAGGCGTTGGGCCCAACCGCGGCGAGCACGATCCCCCAGCCGATCAGCGAGCCGGCGAGCCCGATCACGACCGTCAGCCAGGCCGGCATGGGGTCGGGGCCCGGCACGGCGAAGCGGGCGAGGGCGCCGGTCACGAAGGCCGACAGCAGGAGGGCGATCACGCTTCCGACCACCGGCGGAGCGTAGCGCGGCTCAGGGGCGGAACGCGCGAAGCGGCGCACCCAGCAGCTCACGGTAGAGCGCCTGCGTCTCCGGACCGGGGGCCACCCCGAGCTCGTCGCGCAGGAGCACGCGCAGCTGCTCGTATACGCGGAGCGCTTCGGCGACGTTGCCGGCGGCGGTGTGGGCCTGCATCAGGTAGCGGTAGCCGCTCTCGCGGAAGGCCTCGAGCTCGATCAGGATCCGGGCCGACCGCTCGGTCGAGCGGATCTCGTGGTCGCCCAGGGCGAGCCCCGTCTCGGCGACGGCCTCGAGCGCACGGACCCGCAGGTCGTGCACGCGGCAGCGCTGCTCGTCGACCCAGCCGCCTTCGAGCCCGACGAGAAAGCCCCGGCTCGCTGTGTGCAGCGCAACCCGCCCTCCTGCCCACGCCGCAGCCCAGTCCCTGCGGGTCACTGCGGCCTCGGCGCGGTGGATCGCCCCGGTCGCGGCCTCGAGATCGACGAACGCGTCCGCCGCCAGCACGAGCTGGAGCTCGCTGCGGCCGACGAGTCGGTCGCCGCCGATCACCTGCCGGAGCTTCGAGACGAGGGCCGAGAGGGCGGCGTCGGCGCTCGCGGGCGGCTCGTCCGGCCACACGGCCTCGAGCAGCTCGCCGCGCATGACCGGCCGGATCCGGTTCGCGGCGAGGTAGGCGAACGCAACCCGTCCCTGCCGGGCCGGGAGCCGGCCCTCGACACGCGTCCCGTCGATGACGAGGACGAGGCGCCCGCACAGCTGGATGCGCGTTTCCGCCAAGGTTTCTCCAAGGTAGTCACCCCGCGTGCGCGGGACAATGCCGGGGCCACGTCCACCGGAGGTGTCCGATGTCGAAGATCGTGAACTGCGAATGCGGCGACGTCGTCCGCGCCGAGAGCGAGGGCGAGCTGATCCGGAAGGTCGAGGCCCACGTCGCCGAGAAGCACCCCGATCTCGTCGGGAAGCTCTCTCGCGACGACATCCTCGGCATGTCCGAGGAGGTCTGAGCTCCGGCCGCAACGAGCTCGTCGAGGAGCGCGCGCAGCTCGTCGTGGCGATGCACTCGCCGATTCTGCTCGAGCTGACCCGCGCGCTCCTCTAGGGTCGGCGGCGATTCCTACGCCACATCCTCGAGTGAACGCGCGCGGGCTGTCGCTAGCCGCAGGTGTCCGTCCCGGAGGCGACCTGAGACTACGCTGGCGTCGCGACGCGTTCGCGCGGCGCCGCCTTCGTCTCGAGCTCGCCGAGCAGGCGCCACGAGATCGCGGCGATCTCGTCCACCGCACGCGCGAACGCCCCCTCGTTCGCGCGTGACGGCCTGCGGTAGCCGCTGATCTTGCGCACGTACTGGAGCGCTGCGGCGCGTGCCTCCGCCTCGCTCGCTGCCGGCTCGACGTTGTAGAGGGTGTGGATCGAACGGCACATCAGGTGCTGACCTCCTCGACCGCCTGCAGATCGCGTTGCAGTTCCTTGATCTCGTCACGGAGCTTCGCCGCGTATTCGAAGCGGAGCTCCTCGGCGGCGACGTACATCTCCTCCTCGAGCGTGACGACGAGCTTCTCGAGCTCCTCGCGCGACATCCCCTCGACCTTGGCCGCGCCGCGCCGCCTCCGCGCCGGCACATGCGGAGCCTCGAGCTGCAGCAGCTCCGCGATGTCGGAGACGCCCTTGGCGATCGTCTCGGGCGTGATCCCGTGCTCTTCGTTGTACGCCAGCTGGATCGCGCGGCGCCGGTTCGTCTCGTCGAGCGCCTCCTTGATCGCCTCCGTCTGCTTGTCCGCGTACATCAAGACCTTGCCGTTGACGTTGCGCGCAGCCCGCCCGATCGTCTGGATGAGGCTCGTCCGCCCGCGGAGGAAGCCCTCCTTGTCGGCGTCGAGGATCGCGACCAGCGACACCTCCGGCAGGTCGAGGCCCTCGCGAAGGAGGTTGACGCCGACGAGCACGTCGTAGTCGCCGAGCCGCAGCTCACGGACGATCTGGATCCGCTCGAGCGTGTCGATCTCCGAATGCAGGTAGCGCGCCTTCACGCCCGACTCCAGCAGGTAGTCGGTCAGGTCCTCGGCCATCTTCTTGGTCAGCGTCGTCACGAGGACGCGCTCGCCCGCCTGCTCGCGCTGCCTGATCTCGCCGAGCAGGTCGTCGATCTGGTTCCGCGTCGCCCGCAGCTCGACCTCGGGGTCGACGATCCCGGTCGGACGGATCAGCTGCTCGGCTACGCGCACGGAGTGGCGCAGCTCGAACGGGCCGGGAGTCGCCGAGACGAACACGAGCTGCGGCACTTTGGCAAGGAACTCGTCGAAGCGGAGCGGCCGGTTGTCGAGCGCCGACGGGAGCCGGAAGCCGAACTCGACGAGGGTCTGCTTGCGCGACCGGTCGCCCTCGTACATGCCGCCGATCTGCGGCACCGTCTGATGCGACTCGTCGACGAAGCAGACGAAGTCGGAGGGGAAGTAGTCGAGGAGCGTGTGCGGCGCCGATCCCTCCGGGCGGCCGTCGAGGATGCGCGAGTAGTTCTCGATCCCGTTGCAGAAGCCGAGCTCCTGCATCATCTCGAGGTCGTACTCGGTGCGCTGCCGGATCCGGTGCGCCTCGAGCATCTTCCCCTCGTCCTCGAAGCGCCTGACCTGTGCCTCGAGCTCGTCGCGGATCTCGCCGGCCGCGCGCTCGATCGTCGGCTTCGAGGTCACGTACTGCGTCGCCGGGAAGATCGTGATCTGGTCGTGCTTCGCGAGCACCTCGCCCGTGAGCGGGTCGAAGTGGGTGATCTGCTCGACCTCGTCGCCGAAGAAGGAGATCCGGTACGCCGTCTCCGAATACGCGGGCTGCAGCTCGACGACGTCCCCCTTGACGCGGAAGCGGCCGCGGCCGAGCAGCGTGTCGTTGCGGACGTACTGGATGTCGATCAGCTTGCGGAGCATCGCGTCGCGGTCCTGCTCCGAGCCGACCTCGACGAAGACGACGCGCTCGGCGTACTCCTCCGGCGAGCCGAGGCCGTAGATGCACGAGACCGAGGCGACGATCACCACGTCGCGGCGCGAGAGCAGGTTCGACGTCGCGGCGTGGCGCAGCCGGTCGATGTCGTCGTTCCGGGACGAGTCCTTCTCGATGTAGAGGTCGGCCTGCGGGACGTAGGCCTCCGGCTGGTAGTAGTCGTAGTAGGAGACGAAGTACTCGACCGCGTTCGCCGGGAAGAACTCGCGGAACTCGTTGCAGAGCTGCGCGGCGAGCGTCTTGTTGTGGGCGATCACGAGCGCGGGACGGCCGATCTGCTCGATCGTCCACGCCATCGTCGCGGTCTTCCCGGTGCCCGTCGCGCCGACCAGCGTCTGGTAGCGCGCGCCGGCGGCGAGCCCGTCGGCGAGCCTGTCGATCGCCTTCGGCTGGTCGCCGGTCGGACGGTAGGTGCTCGTCGTCTTCAGCTCGGCCACGGGAGACAAGGGTATCTCCAGGGCCTGCGCGCGCTCGGGCCGAGCACACCCGCGACGCGGACTCCTAGCCCCCGAGCCCGAGCTCCGAGGCATACGCTCGGCGGTAGATCTCCTTCAGACGCTCCACCCGGTCGACGTAGGCGCGCGTCTCCGCGAACTGGATGCCCTCGTGGGCTGCGAGCCAGCGGTCGACGTTCTGCTGCCCGGCGTTGTAGGCGGCGAGAGCGGTGCGCTCGTCCTTGTACTTGTCGAGCAGGTGCCGCAGGTACCAGGCGCCGTAGCGGACGTTGATCTCCGGGTTCTCGAGGTCGGAGAGCACGAAGCCGTGCCCGCCGGTGTACTCCGCAATCCCCTCTGCGGTCGCCGGTGTCAGCTGCATCAGCCCGATCGCACCGGCGCTCGAGCGCGCGTCCGCGTCGAACTTGCTCTCCTGCTCGATCACCGCGGCGAGCAGGGCCGGATCGAGCCGGTAGTGGGCGGCGTGCCCGCGGATGATCGCCGCGTAGCTGAGCGGGTACCACAGACGCGCCCACCACGGCGGCTCCGTGCGCTGCAGGTAGAGAACGCCGCCGGCCGCCGCCGCGAGCAACACGGCGAGGAGCCCGAACCGTCTCAGGTGGACGATGTCAGGGCCTCCACGACCGAGGCGGCGAAGGCGTCGAGCTGCTCGAGCGAGCCGTCGTTGACGTAGACGAAGTCGGCGCGGCGAAGCTTCTCGTCGTCGGGAACGAGCCGGGACTCGCGCTCGGCGAAGCCGCCGCGCCGCCCGCGGCGCACGGCCGCAGGAGCCGTGACGACGACGACGCGGTCGAAGCGGCTCTCGCCGCCCGTCTCGTAGAGGAGCGGGATCTCGACGACGGCGACTGCGGGCGGATCGGGGCGTCGCCGAAGCTCGCCGAGCCACGCCTCGATCGCGGCGCGCACCCGCGGGTGCAGCTCCCGCTCGAGCCATTCCAGCTCGCCGCGGTCGGCGAACACGATCCTCCCCACCTCCGGCCTGTCGACCTCGCCGTCGGCGAAGACCCGGTCGCCCCACCGTTCCCGGAGCGCAGCCTGCAGGCTCCCGTCCTCGCGGTAGAGACAGTGGACGACCTCGTCGCTCGACGCAACCACGGCTCCGTGCCGGGCGAACGCCCGCAACGCCTCGCTCTTGCCGGCTGCGATGCCCCCCGTGAGCGCGACCGCGAGCGGTCGCATGGCGGCTAGGCCGCCGGCTCCTCGTCCGGACCCGCGGCCGCGGCCTCCTCGGGCTCGTCCGGAGTCGCGTCTGTCGACTCCTCGGCGGCCGCTGCCTGGGCCTGCGCAAACGCCTCCGCCACCCGGCCCTCGGCCGGCTCGCCGACGGGCGCCGCCACCGGCTCCTCCGGGGCAGGCTCCTCGACTGGGGCTGCTGCCGGCTCGTCGGAAAAGACGTCCTCGGAGAGGTCGAGCGCGGGCGGTGGTGCGTCGTCGCCGGGCTTCGGCTGCACCGGCATGCCCTCCTCGACGCGCTTGAGGGAGAGCGAGAGCCGGCGCCGCTCGGCGTCGACCTCGAGGATGCGGACGTTGACCTCGTCGCCCTGCGAGACGACCTCGCGCGGATTCTCGACGTGGTGCTGCGCCAGCTCGGAGATGTGGACGAGGCCCTCGACGCCGGGAAGGATCTCGACGAACGCACCGAAAGTGACCACCTTCGTCACGGTGCCGCGCACGACGTCACCCTCCTGGTAGCTCTCGAGCACCTGCTGCCACGGGTCGGTCTGCGTCTGCTTGAGCCCGAGCGAGATCCGCTGGCGCTCGCGGTCGATGTCGAGCACCTTGACCTGGACCGTCTGCCCGATCTCGAGCACCTCGGACGGGTG
>Ga0335085_10011889_pt1 | contig 12864 bp, 14 predicted proteins | sample Lox_Sample_45_FD_206712 | JGI IMG/M metagenome (GOLD analysis project Ga0335085, IMG submission 206712) | Soil microbial communities from Loxahatchee National Wildlife Refuge, Florida, United States - Lox_Sample_4.5 | ecosystem: Environmental > Terrestrial > Soil > Wetlands | place: USA...
CATCGTGCAAGGGCGCTATGACGCGGTGTGCCCGATCCGCAGTGCCGACGATCTGCATCGGGTGTGGCCGGAAGCTACCTACATCGTCGTGCCCGATGCCGGTCATTCGGCGTGGGAGCTCGGGATTCGTGCCGAACTGGTCAGAGCCACCGAAAAATTCAAAACTGTCGTCGGCTGAACAGTTGGGATCGTCAAATCTTGGTATTCGGGCCGGCGGCGGGTGTCGATTGGGTTTCGTTTCCGCTGCGCAGGCTTTCCAGTGCCGCCTTCTGCATTTCCAGCGTTTTGACGGTCATCTGGACGAACCCAGCATTCATGGTCAGCCAGGTTTCGACCGTTTTGAGCTCACCGATTTTTTTTTCAATTTCCTCGATATTCACTGTCGGTGTAACCATGCCCGGCAGCGGAAACGACAGCGGGTTCCACGCTTTTTGCATGAACTCGAAAAAATCCTTGGGAAAATCCTGTTCCACCATGCTCCGTCCTGTCGCCGCGACGATTCAACTTTATCACGAGTCCATGTTAACGGCTTGAATTACGACCGGGCAATCTGCTGGCGGTTGTGGTACTGATATTGATGCAGTAATTGGTGCAAGCGGTCGCGTTCGGCGAGCACTTTTTCTGCATAGCCGTTTTCGGTCTCGGGGGATGAGGCGCCGACATACATCTGTAATGCATCGTTGACGTTGCCGGTGCGCACCAGATATTCCTTCAGAATCTGGCTGCCTACCACGATATTGGTTTCCGGCGCGAATACGGTGTTCTCTCCGCCGAGGGAATCGAATTTCTCACCGTGAAAGCGGGGGATTATCTGCATCAATCCTTTGGCACCCATGCCACTTTCGGCGATCGGGTTAAAACTCGACTCGACCGAGATTACCGCCAGAATCAGCAACGGATCGAGGTTGAACGCGTGCCCCGCAGCATAAGTTCTCGCCACGATATCGGTCGTCAAATCACGTGACACATGGTAGCGACGGGCCAGGTATTCGCCGATGGCACGGTACTCGCCCGCCTCCGGGTCCGCTCGCCACGATACCGCTTCGGGCTGGGAGGCCACAGCCTGCTGCGCCAAGCTTAGCGCACCGATGCCGGCATTGACGGCAGTCATCAGGCGAACGCCATATTGGCTGTACAGAATAAGCGCAAGAGACGTAAGGGAGGCCAGCAAAGCAAAGCTGGCGATGGCATTACGCACCCATTGAATGGGCATGCCTTTCAAAAATCGTGCGGGGTGTGATTTTGCCATGAAGCAAAACCTCCTTTCGTAAAACGCCGGTATTTTCGACCGGCGACCAGCTACCTTGCTTGGGTAACGAGTCTCCTCAAAAACCAGTTTCTGTTAAACCACTATAAGTTGTGGTCGGCTAAAAAAATTTTGGCAATTCTAGTGATTCGTTTTCCTATATGCAATACATTTTTGGCATTTTTGTTACATTTGATTCTGTTGCGCATTTCGAATGATGCAACGCAAAAATCGCGGCATTATATGGATTTTCAGTGGGTTGTCAAATCAGATACCATCCAGATAAAGCATTTTGGTGCGCACCAAAATCGACCATGCAAAAATATGTTGGTTCCGTCCCAAACTCCCGAAATCAAAAAAACATCTTATAAATCAATTGCATTAAGTGTAATCGTCAATAGATCTGCCATACTTATTATTAGTAACCGGGAATTACATTAAACAACAGGAGCGAAGCAAAAAAATAACTGGGATTCAATCATCGGTACGCCAGCGTTCCCATGCAAAACGCTGATCTTGACGGATGCGTTCATCCTGTCGCATGGCACGAACCAGAGCGGTGACATCGGATTCATAGCCATCTTGGCGATGCTCGAATTGCCAGCGATGGTCAGGGGGAAACACCGGGGATTTTTGTATACGCTTGAATTTCAATGTCGTGCCTTTCAGGTCAAGGACAGTTCGTCAAGCGGCCTGAGGCACCAAAATATACGAATTGTTCTTCAATGCCCGCTCAAAGTCAGCCGCCGGCGTCGGTTTTCCGAAATAATAGCCTTGAACCTCATCGCAATCGAGCGTCTCCAGGAACGCGTTCTGTTCCGCGGTTTCTACCCCTTCTGCAATTACCGTCATTTTCAGGCTGTGGCCGAGCGAAACTATGGCTGCCGCAATTGCCGCATCATCCGGATCACTGGTAATGTCGCGTACAAATGACTGGTCAATCTTGAGGGAGTGTACACGGAACCGCTTGAGATAATTAAGGCTCGAATAGCCAGTGCCGAAATCGTCGATTGAAAGCCTGATTCCCATGTCGTGCAGTTCCCGCAACATTTTGATTGTCTCTTCGGTATTATGCATGATCATGCTCTCGGTGATTTCCAGCTCGAGAAAGCGTGCCGACAAACCGGTCATCGCAAGAATTTCCGCTATTTGCGGGAGCATCCCCTTGTGTCGGAACTGACGCGGCGACAAATTGACCGCCATCCGGGACAATACGATACCCGCATCCTGCCATGTCTTATGCTGCAAACACGCGGTACGCAACGCCCATTCGCCAAGCGGCACGATCAATCCGGTTTCCTCGGCCAGCGGAATAAAACGGGCGGGAGAAACCTGGCCCAGTTCCGGATGTTGCCAGCGCAGCAACGCTTCGACACCGACTACGCGCTTACTGCGCAGATCGATCTGGGGCTGGTACCATAGCGACAGTTCTTCGCGCTCGAGTGCCTGGCGCAACGCCTGCTCAAGCTGTAATCGTTCATTGAGCGAAACATTCATTTCCTGGACATAAAACTGGGCCGTGCCACGCCCCTGCTGCTTGGCACGATAAAGTGCTGTATCGGCGTTCCTGAGCAGAATGACATCGGTCAACCCGTCCTTGGGGTAAAGGCTGCAACCGATGCTGCAGGATACGACGATCTGATGGTCGCCAATACCGGCGGGTCGGGCCACATTAGCAATGATGCGCTGCATGGCCAGCAATACGGTCTCTTCGCTGGTCTGGTCTGACAAAATCAACGCAAATTCATCGCTGCTGATGCGGGCTATAGTATCGCCCTCACGCAAACAGGATTTGAGACGATCCGCGGCTACTTTCAGCAGTTCATCACCTGCCTTGTGGCCAAGACTGTCGTTGATATTTTTAAAACCGTCGAGATCCACGAATAAAACCGCTACGAGTCGCCGGTATCGTTGCGCATAAGCCAGGGCCTGCTGCAAGCGGTCGCGCAACAAACTGCGGTTGGGCAACCCGGTCAACGCATCATAGTACGCGAGATAATTGAGCTTTTCCTCCTTCTCGAGATAGTCGAGCGCGAATGAAACATCATTGGCAAGTTCATTCAACAAATCCAGTTCCTGTTCGGTAAACGCCCCGGGTTCCGTCGCGTGTAATCCCAGCACTCCCAGCGCCCGGTCATCAACTATCAATGGAAAAATGGCTTTTGAGCGACACCCGGATGCCAGCAGTTGTTCTCTCCATGAAACGCTGGAATCATTGGCGACATCGTTGCAAATCGCCGGCCGCTGACGGCGCAACGCAAGGCCGACGGGTCCTTGCCCCTCCGGCAGGTCCTCACGCGTCGAGAATTTCATTTGTTGCAATAGATCCCCGATAGCGCCGGCTTGTGCAATCGGCCGCACTTCGTGCGTGTCGGGATCCAACCAGCCGATCCACGCCATCATGAATTCACCGTGCTCAACCGCGATACGGCAGGTTTCCTTGAACAGTTCCTGCCGGTCGCGAATGCGCACGATGGTCGAGTTGATGCCACTCAAAACCGATTTGATGCGTGACAAGCGCGTGATTTTTTCTTCCTGCAGTATGCGTTCGGTCACGTCACGGTCGGCGCCACGGTAGCCGATTGTCTTGCCGTGTTCATCGAACAGCGCCAACGCATTGCATTCGAGCCACCGATAGCTGCCGTCCTTATGGCGCCAGCGCAATGTCCATGTTTTCCATCCGCGCTGCTGCGGCACGCCGATTTCGACAGCATTTGCCGCCTCGAGCGCACGACGGTCATCATCGTGCATTAATTGCCGGCAGTCGATACCGAGCAATTCTTCCGGTTGATATCCCAGCATCTGGGACACAGCGGCATTGCTGAAAGTAACCCGCCATTGCGCGTCCAGCTCCCAGATCCATTCCATCGTTGTTTCAACAATGGTCCGGAACCTCTCCTCGCTGGCACGCAATGCCTGTTGCATAGCGCGGCGTGCGCGGCGCTCCTTGCTTTCCTCAAGTGCGCGACGGATTGCGGGAGCGAGTCGCTTGAGATTTCCTTTCAACACATAATCGATCGCACCACGTTGCAGCGATTCCACCGCGGTTTCTTCGCCGATGGTGCCGGACACAAAAATAAACGGTATTTCCGGGAATTTTTCGCGCGCGATCTTGAGTGCCGACAGACCGTCAAATGCCGGCATTGAAAAATCCGAAATGATCAAATCCGGCCGGAAGGTTTCCAGCGCCTGTTCATAGTCGGTGCGGGTATCGACGCACATGATTTCATGCGCAACCTCCATCCTTTTGATTTCGCGTATCGCGAGTTCGGCGTCCGTAGGCGTATCTTCAACCAGCAGTATGCGGACGATTTCCATGGTCAGACAGTCCTGTTCAGAATTGCCCGGCGTATGCCGGTTTCCGATGCCACTTTGAATTCGCCGAATTTGGAGCCACGGAGACTGGGCGCAGACGGTCGTCGATACGGTCGGGGCGGCTGGCATGAAAGATGGGGGGCCACCGCGCCGACCTGTTGTTTATGCTCTTGGAACTCGCGGCGGGCGACAGCAATGACGGTTGCCAATCGCCACACAGTCCGACCCACATTGCATGCTGCAACCACATAGCAAAGAATAATCTCATCTCGCTATTTCCCTCCGGCGAATACCGAGGAATCCCCGTAGCGACGGTTCCTTGTTATTGGTTTTTATTGTTTTTAGTCAACCCTTTTTCTCTATCGCCGTCAAGCTTCACTTGCCGGACTTATTCATTGCTCGCGCTAAAATCTACCATTTCGTGAGATTTTTCTTAGAATAGTGAAATATTTCACACTTTGGGAACAATAACTCTGCCGCAATTGAACTAACGAAAATGAAAACTAGTGAGCGCGGTACACCAATTGGGGAATATGCGATATGCAAAAAATGGTGCCGGATATCCGACTCGAACGGATGGCCTACCGCTTACAAGGCGGTTGCTCTACCACTGAGCTAATCCGGCGCTGGTGCGAAACCGCTATGGAATAGCCTCGGCGATTATATATCCCCCGCTGGCGGATAATACCAAGCGCGCTTTATTTGACGACTTGTAGGTGGGTGCGGGCAGCGCTCGCTGGCGCCGGATCCAGCTCCTGCGAAGTTTGCTCCGCATTGGATCGTGATGCCGCCTCGTCGGAAGGAAAAAACAGACCCCGTCCGTTTTCACGCGCGAAAATGCCGGTTACCGCCGCGATCGGTATCGAGCATTCGCGCGACACGCCGCCGAAACGGGCGGAAAACTGTATGGTACTGTCACCGATTGTCAAACGATGCGTTGCATCGCTGCTGATATTCAGCACGATCGCGCCGTCCTTCACATACTCGGCCGGCACGAGAGTCTGCGCATCGACTTTCACCGACAAATAGGACGTCAGACCGCTGTCGCCGCACCATTCGTAAATAGCGCGGATCAAATATGGTCTTCTGGAACGTTCTTTGATCATGGTCTATTTTCGCATCACTTTTTCCGATGCGGTCAGCGAATCGATAAATGCCGGCCGACTGAACAATCGTTCAGCGTACTTCATCAACGGCGCTGCCTGTTTCGGCAATTGAATATCGTAATAATCAAGCCGCCACAACAGCGGCGCGATCGCGACATCCAGCATTGAAAACTCGTCGTTCAGCATGTACTTCTGTTTAGTAAAAAATGTCGCGACCTGGGCCAAATTGTCGCGGATCGCAAGGCGGGCTTTGTCAGCCCCGCGCTGGTTGCCTTTTTCCAGGGTTTCGACGTGATTGAATAATTCCTGCTCAAAACGGAATAAAAACAGGCGCGCGCGCGCGCGCATCACCGGATCCGCGGGCATCAATTGTGGATGAGGAAACCTGTCGTCAATATATTCATTTATGATATTCGCTTCATATAAAATCAAGTCGCGCTCGACCAACACTGGTACTTCGTTGTACGGGTTCATGACCGAAAGATCTTCCGGCTTATTGTGCAAATCGACATCGATAATCTGAAAATCCATACCCTTCTCATAGAGTACGTTGCGACAGCGCTGGCTAAAGGGATCGGTGGTGCCGGAGTAGAGGGTCATCATTGCAAAAATTTCCTGTTGCGGTGGGCGGAAAAGAAATACGGCCGGACGTGAAGACCGTTATCCGCTGTCTGTTAAATAAAAGGCGGCATTTTACCCAACCTCGCAGAAAAACTTAAGTACATTTCAAAAAATGTGATATAATTCAATTGGTTGTGTTGATGTCCAGAAAAGTCAGAATCTGTCAGCGATAATGGCGTTTCAGGCGGCCCGAAACTTCACACGTTGCGCGACGATGATGCCTGTCCCGACATCTACCAAGCTGATGCGCCTCTTTCACCGGTTACCGGTTTGGGCAATAATTAATCGATAGGTCTGGGTAGCCCGTAGAGTTGTTTTCCTTTAATTTCAGCCCATTATTTCATTGCCGGCCATGAAACTTATGCACAGATTGTGGTTGATTTTTGCCCAGACTACGACGGTCTGTCTTGGCGTCCTGTTCGTGGCATCGACGCTGCGTCCCGACCTGCTGCCGGAAAAATTGCGCGGCGACGGGCAATCCCCCCCCGCCATCCAGCGCCTGTTGCCGGTTGCAGCGACGTCGCGCGGCACCGACGGGCCCTTGGCTTCGTTCAGCGCGGCGGTGGGAAAAGCTACGCCAGCGGTAGTCAGCATCTTCACCAGCAAGGAAATCAAACAGCAATGGCATCCGTTCGCGGACGATCCGATGTTCCGCTTTCTCTTCGGTAGCCAGTTTGGGGTCCAAACTCAACGCATCACTGGATTGGGATCGGGCGTTATTGTCAATGACGGGGGTTATATCCTGACCAACCAGCACGTGGTCGAAGCTGCCGATGAAATCGAAGTCGCGCTGGCGGATGGCCGGCGCGCTAAAGCGCATATTGTCGGTTCCGATCCCGATACTGATCTTGCGGTACTCAAAATCGATCTCAAAAATCTACCGACCATCACTTTCGCGCAGTCCGAGCGGGCGCGCGTTGGCGACATCGTGCTGGCAATCGGCAATCCATTCGGCGTCGGCCAGACCGTAACTTCCGGCATCGTCAGCGCGCTCGGCCGCAATCATCTGGGCATCAGCACCTTCGAAAACTTCATCCAGACCGACGCCGCGATCAATCCCGGCAATTCCGGGGGAGCACTGGTGGACAGCAATGGTGATTTGCTCGGCATCAACTCCGCGATTTATACCCGTAGCGGCGGTTCCCAAGGCATCGGTTTCGCGATCCCCTCCAATCTGGCGGCGAAAGTGCTGCGGGAAATCATCGAACACGGCATGGTCACGCGCGGATGGGTCGGTATCGGCATCGAGGATCTGACGCCAGAACTGGCCGAATCGCTCAAGTTGCCGAAAATAGCCGGCACCCTGATCACCGAGGTGGTCAACGACAGCCCCGCTGACCGCGGCAGTGTAAAACCCGGCGATATACTGGTCGCGGTCGGCGAACAGGCGGTGACGGACTATTCAAGCACACTCAACCGGATTTCAGCGTTGAAACCGGGCACTACGACAACGCTCAGGGTAGTGCGTGGCGGCAGGGAGTTGGAACTCAGGATCGTCGTCGCCAAACGACCGAAGCAACAATTCGGCAACGAACAGGATGGCTAACTAGTCCGTCTTGGCACCGCTGATCTCGGATTGCTGACGCGCGCCGACAAACCTGGCAACTAGAATGCCGATTTCATACAGCAACCACAACGGAACAGCGAGCATCAGTTGCGAAATCACGTCGGGGGGGGTCAGAACCGCGCCGATTACAAATGCGCCGACGATCACGTAAGGACGGACTTCACGCAGCTTTTCGATACCGACAATACCCGTGCGCACCAGCAACACGATCACCACGGGAACCTCGAACGCGACGCCGAACGCGACGAACATCGTTAACACGAAACTCAGGTACTTGTCGATATCGGTCATCCAGGCGACACCCGCGGGCACAACCGACACCATGAACCGGAACACCAGCGGGAACACCAGAAAATATGCAAAAGCCATGCCGATAAGAAACAGCAGCGAACTTGCGATTGTCAGCGGCAATACCAGACGTTTTTCATGTGCGTACAGCCCGGGGGCGACGAATGCCCACGTCTGGTAAAGTACGTACGGTAACGCGATCAACAACGCTGTCAACAACGCAACTTTGAGCGGCACTACAAACACACCGACAACGTCAGTCGCTATCATGCGTCCGCCCTGCGGCAGGGTCGCCAGCAACGGCTGCGCGAGCAAGGTGTACAACTCCTTTGCCCACGGCAACAGACACAGAAACACGATCAATACCGCGCACATCGAACGCAACAGCCGTCCGCGCAATTCGATCAAATGGGAAATGAGCGTGTCTTGCTGCATGCCCGTTGGGCGGCCGCCTCAGGCCTGTTTGCGCGCCGGTTTTGCAGGTTCCGTGGTCGTCGGCGCGGATCGCGATGGCCCAGCCGCGGTGGCGATATCCTCGATTTGCTGGCGCGCCGCATCGGCTCCCCGTGCTGCGGTCTGCTCGACAGAATGCGCCGCGGTCTCAAAATCGTCGCGCGCGCGTTTTATTTCGTCAATCTCGATTTCGCGCGCGATGTCGGTTTTGATTTCCATCACGTAGCGCCTCATGCGCGCAAACAGACGGCCGAACGTGCGCACGACCGCCGGCAATCGCTTGGGCCCGACGACGATCAACGTTACCACCGCAATGACAACGAGTTCTGAAAAACCGATATCGAACATGCGGCGGAACGAGACGCGATAATGTCAAGACGGGTGCCGGCCGAAAATCTCTGCGCGCCGTTCGCGGCATGCATTAAGCGTCATATCCTATGGTCTTCTTTTTGGGCCTCGCCTTCGATGGTGCGGCCCGGCGATGAGGCCTCGGTATTATTTGGCGATTTGCCGTCTTCGCTGCGCATGCCTTCCTTAAAACCGCGCACCGCACCACCCAGGTCGGAGCCGATATTGCGCAATTTCTTGGTGCCGAATATCAACACGATTACAAGCAGCACGATCAGCCAGTGCCAAATGCTAAGAGATCCCATGACCCGCTCCTTAGACGTTCATCCGCATTCTATTTGCGCGATGCCTTTTCTTCGAGACCGGAAACACCCTCGCGCCGTTCCAGTTCCGTCAGAACATCATCGGCCGTCACGCCATGCCATGCCAGCAGTATCAGGCAATGGAACCACAAATCGGCGGTCTCGCGCACGAGATGCAGTTTATCACCGTCCTTCGCCGCCAGCAGCGTTTCGGCGGATTCCTCGGCAACCTTTTTAAGTATCGCTTCTTGGCCCTTGCCGAACAGGGCAGCCACGTACGAAACAGTCGGATCGGCGCGCCTGCGCGCGGCAATGGTTTCCGACAGTCGCCGCAGTATCGTTGTGTCGCTCATTTGCGGTAAATTTCCCGGGGGTCTTTCAGAACGGGATCGGTGACGACCCACTCGTTGTTTTTCAACTGCCGGAAGAAGCAACTGTGCCGCCCCGTGTGACAGGCAATGCCGCCGATCTGCTCGACCTCGAGCAAAATCGCATCGTCATCGCAGTCGAGACGAATGCTTTTTACTTTTTGCACATGCCCGGATTCCTCGCCTTTGCGCCAGATTCTGCGGCGCGACCGCGACCAATAGTGCGCCTCCCCGGTCTCGGCGGTACGTGCAAGGGCATCGCGGTTCATCCATGCCAGCGTCAGAATCCTGCCGCTGCCGGCTTCCTGCGCGACCGCGGCGACCAAACCGTCCTGCGGCCAGTTTACCTTGTTCAACCAGTCTTCCATACCCGCGATTCTACTCTCCACGCTCCTTACGGCCTGATTTCAATACCGCATTGCGCCATAAGCTGTTTGGCTTGTTGCACGGTATATTCGCCGTAATGAAAGATGCTAGCCGCCAGCACGGCGTCAGCATGCCCGATCCGGATGCCGTCGACCAGATGTTGCAGATTGCCGACGCCGCCGCTGGCAATCACCGGGATATCGAGGGCATCGCACAACGCACGCGTCAGTTCAAGATCGAAGCCCTGTCGCGTGCCGTCGCGATCCATGCTGGTCAGCAGAATTTCGCCCGCCCCGGCATCCTGCATGTGACGCCCCCATTCGATCGCGTCAAGGCCGGTCGCAGTACGCCCGCCATGAGTATAGACTTCCCAGCGCAAAGGACCGGCGTCAACAACGCGTTTGGCGTCGATCGCGACCACGATGCATTGCGCGCCAAAACGCGCGGCGGCTTCGACGATGAGCCGTGGATTCTGCACCGCGGCGGTGTTGATGCTGACTTTATCCGCGCCGGCATTGAGCAAACGTCGCACATCACTGACGGAGCGCACGCCGCCGCCGACGGTCAACGGTATGAACACCTGCGCGGCGACAGCCGCCACCGCTGGCAGAATCAGATCGCGCCCATCGCTGCTGGCCGTAATGTCGAGGAATGCCAGTTCATCCGCGCCCTGCTCGCCATAGCGGCGCGCAACCTCGACTGGGTCACCGGCATCGCGCAAACCCACGAAGTTGATGCCTTTGACGACCCGGCCGGCGGTCACATCCAGGCAGGGGATGATGCGTTTGGCCAGGCCCATGATGAGTAAAGAGTGAAAGGTGAGAAATGAAGCGGGCAAGGAACAAACCCGGGCGCGCGTATGTTATCTTGTTTTTTACTTTTCACTCTTCACTTTTCACGCCTCACGTTTCTTCGACAGTTTATCGGCCAGTTTTTGCGCCGCGGTGAAATCGACGGTGCCCTGGTAAACGGCACGACCGGTAATCGCGCCGACGATGCCCTCGGACTCGACCTTGCACAACGCCTTGACGTCGTCGAGATCGGTCAATCCGCCGCTGGCAATGATCGGCGCGGTAACGTGGCGTGCGAGTTCGACCGTCGCTTCGATGTTGACGCCGGTCAACATGCCGTCGCGTCCGATATCGGTGTAGATGATCGCCTCGACGCCGTAATCCTCGAATTTTCTGGCGAGGTCAACCACATCATGGCCGGTCATTTTCGACCAGCCATCGACCGCCACCTTGCCGTCCTTGGCATCGAGCGCCACCAACACGTGTCCGGTAAACGCTGTGCACGCATCGTGCAAAAACCCGGGCGTTTTGACAGCGGCGGTGCCGATAACCACATAGCTGATGCCATTGTCGAGATAGCGTTCGATCGTATCGAGATCCCGGATGCCGCCGCCGAGCTGGACTGGGATGCGTTCGCCGACCGCGTCCACGATCGCCTTGATCGCGGCCTCGTTTTTCGGCCGACCCGCCGCCGCACCATTGAGGTCCACGACATGCAAACGCCGTGCGCCGCATTTGACCCAGTGCGCAGCCGTGGCGCCCGGATCCTCGGAAAATACAGTGGCGTCTTTCATCACGCCCTGCTTGAGACGCACGCACTTGCCGTCTTTGAGGTCAATCGCAGGAATGATCAGCATGCTGCGGTCGGCGAATTACGGGCGTTGGGGAAATTCACGGCGCGGCGCGCGTGGAAACGCAATGGCAAACGGATAACCGGAAATGAAACCGAAAATTAAGCTGCCGGAAATCATCATACTACACGTTACGCCAGACGCTCAACCGTGCCTTGCTGCCGGACAATCCCGGATGCCGCCGGCTGCCAGCGCGAAAAATTGGCAAGCAAGCGCAGTCCCGCGGCGGCGCTTTTTTCGGGGTGGAACTGCACCGCGAACACGTTATCGCGCGCAACCGCGCAGGTAAACCGTTGCGGATAATCGCTGGTTCCCGCGGTCAGCGCCGGATCGGCGGGCTCGACATAATAACTGTGCACGAAATAAAACCGGCTGTCGTCGGCAATGCCGTCCCACAGCGGATGCGCCATTGTCTGCCGCACCTGGTTCCAGCCCATGTGCGGCACCTTGAGCCGCATGCCGTCTGCACCGACCATCGCACTGGCAAAACGCCGCGCCCGGCCGCGCAACAGGCCCAAACCGGCAACGCCGCCCTCCTCGCTGCTTTCAAACAGCATTTGCAGTCCGATGCAGATGCCGAGGAACGGTTTGTCGCGCGCCGCTTCGAGCACCGCCGGGCGCAGGCCGCGCGCGTCCATTTCGCGCATGCAGTCGGGCATCGCGCCCTGCCCGGGAAACACCACGCGCGCGGCGCGCCCCACCGCGCCAGCATCATCGGTGACGACGACCTTCAACTGCGGTGCGACGTGCTCAAGCGCCTTCGCCACCGAGCGCAGATTGCCCATGCCGTAATCAACGACAGCGATATCCATTCGGTCAACCGGTAATCCGGCGGTTACAAACTTCCCTTGGTCGAAGGCAATATGCCGGCGACGCGCGGATCGAGTTCGACCGCCATGCGCAGTGCGCGGCCGAACGCCTTGAATGCGGTCTCCGCCTGGTGATGGGCATTGTCGCCGCGCAGATTGTCGATATGCAGCGTGACTTGCGCGTGATTGACAAAACCCTGAAAAAATTCACGCACCAGGTCGACGTCGAATTCACCGATGCGCGCGCGCGTGAAATCGATGTTGAGTATCAGTCCCGGCCGTCCCGACAGGTCGACGACCGCGCGCGACAGCGCCTCGTCGAGCGGCACATAGGCGTGGCCGTAGCGGCGCACGCCCTTCTTGTCGCCGAGCGCCTTGGCCAGCGCCTGTCCAAACGTGATGCCGATATCCTCGACCGTGTGGTGGGCGTCAA
>Ga0335085_10011891_pt1 | contig 12862 bp, 12 predicted proteins | sample Lox_Sample_45_FD_206712 | JGI IMG/M metagenome (GOLD analysis project Ga0335085, IMG submission 206712) | Soil microbial communities from Loxahatchee National Wildlife Refuge, Florida, United States - Lox_Sample_4.5 | ecosystem: Environmental > Terrestrial > Soil > Wetlands | place: USA...
CAACAAAGAGTCTGCGAATGAAGTGGTCTTCAGCTTCCATAACGGTGAGCTCTACCGCATCGCAATCAGCTACGATCCCTACGAGATCGAGGGGCTGACGGCCGAAGACGTCATAGAAGGCGTCTCAACAATTTACGGCCCGGCAGTTAAGCTCGCGGTTCCAGTCAAGTCGACAGAGGAACGTTATGGCAATCAGGACGAGGTGGTGGCGAGTTGGGAAGATTCACAGTATTCCTTTGATCTGATGCGTTCGTCGTATGGCCTCACCTTCAAGCTGGTTGGCGTCATGAAGAGGCTTGACTCATCGGCTCAAACCGCTATCCAGGAAGCCAAGCGGCTCGACATCCAGGAGGCGCCACAAAGGGACGCAGCCCGCAAAGCCAGTGAGCAAGAAGCACTGAGAGCCAAGCTTGAGAAATCGAGACTTGAGAACAAGCCCCGTTTCAGGCCGTAGAGGTGGCAGATGACCAGCATTAGATTCGTCCAATCTCAACTCGAACCCGCCCATTCTGCGTTTCGCGAAGGCGATGAAGTCGTCCTTGCCGAAGGCACTTACCAAGGTACCGTTGGCATCTTTCTTCACCTGCGAGAAGACATCAACTGGGCGGATATCACTGAAAGCAATGGCGCCATCCGCAGCCATCCGGTCGCATGGTTGGCTTTTGCGAAACGGCACGGCAGGAGTCCGGCGGAACAGATATGAATCCGGCCAGCTCTCAAGACATCGAAGCGTGGGAAGGCGACGGGGGAGCTACCCTGCCGGCGTTCGGGGGTCCGCGCGATCCCGATGAGCGGCACAGCCAACCAGGTAGAGTGGGCCGGGCGAATCAAGCGGCCAGTGAACCAGCAGTTCGATCGCATGGCGCGGTCTTTCCGATCAATTGCCAGCAGGCAGAGCCACAAAGTTCGACCAGGCGATCAACCGCAACAGATCACAGGACTAGGCGAGGTTAAAGGCATCATGAACATTCGGCCTTTGTGCGACCGCATCGTGGTGAAGGGGGTTGAGGAACGAGAATCCACGCTCCATGGCATCGTCATGCGGGAGGATGCGCGCTAGTGAGATCGTTGTGCGCAGACGTCCAATGTCAGAATCAACCGAGCCTTTCGCAATCATCGGACGTTATGCGTCGGCCTTTTCTACTTGATCACGATCATGGTAGTCGTTGCTCTCGTGGCAAGGCGCTGATGGCAGCCTTGTGGGGGCATAAGGACTGCCCGTGGGAACAGAGCATATGAAACGCATAAACTTCACAGTTACGGTTGAAGAGCTCAGGCTCTTGGCCAGCCTGGCGTCGGATCAGTTATTCCGGCGGCAGTTCATCGACCCGAGAATGCCCGGCTATAAGGGCAGTCCGGAAGAGGTGGACCTCGGAAAGGCACTGGTGGGCCGCATGCGGCTGGTTATGGGCGAGGACCCTCGACATACTAAATCGGCACTGCTGCAGAAGCCACCTTCAAAAGACAGGGAGGTCATATGAAGAATATCTTCGTCGGTAATTTGGATTCAAGTACGACTCCGGAGGCAATCCGTTCGCTCTTTGAGCCGCTTGGAACCGTTCGCAAATTCAAGCTGATGACGGATAGGGATACCGGCCTGTCGCGAGGATTCGCTTTCGTCGAAATGACGGAGGTTGAAGCGGACCATGCCATTGCCGCTCTGGACGGCAGAATCGTGGATGGCCAGGCCATTCAGGTGCGGGAGGGGCGGCCGAAACTGCATCGCGGCTCGTTGCAGGAGCGAGGAACGCTGCAACCACCCGAACCGCCCATGCTCTAGTGGAGGACCTCCAGGGAGTAGGTCGAGTGGTCCACGGATGCCGCTTGGTACGGTGTCGGACCAGCCAGGATGCGCTTAGTTTTGTTTGCTTCGCAGCAACGCAGTCCTTCGGGCCGCTGAAGGCCTTGGCTTGCAGCGCGAATGGGCGTCAACTTGCTCAATCGCCGGGTTGGCCCGGCAAAGGGTGGACACGTTAATGCCGTTTGAAAACCACGCAAATCGTTCGTTTACACTGATCTCAATCGGGAAGAATGCGCCACCGGCATCGGGCGTCTACGGCCTCGCAGACGCGTATCAGTGGATTTATGTCGGGGAGACGGCAGACATTCAAGCTGAACTGCTGAGGCACCTGGAGAATCCCCACGCCTTCCTGACGGAGCACCCTCCCTCGGGATTCACGTACGAGCTTACTACTCCAGGGCAACGCATCGAACGTCAGAACCAGTTGGTCTTAGAATTGGAACCGATAGGTAACCGATTGGTTGGGCAACTTTCGTCTGAAAGGGAACATAGAAATGGCAATTACTAGACTCCGCGTGAAGGTAGCGTTCACCGCTACGCTGGTGGCCACACGCAGGCGTGAAACGTTTGCTCCTGGTGAGTTACTGGTCACAATTGAAGGATCGGAGTTACCGCCCGAGCAAAGGTCTCGAATGCCGTTACACAATGGGATCGGAAGAGCTGAGGGACAAGACCGAGATAGCCGGACGAGCCTAACAGTCGAAACGTGCCATCACGAGCGAATGTAGAGGCAGATCGACTAACGTCGGGCTTTGCCGGTGTCGGGGGAACTCGAGCGGAAGGTCATCCGAAACCTGTGGGCGCGTTTCGCACGGCGTCACGTTCTTTGTTGTTGCGCCTTAATAGACAAGAAATATGCGGTTGGGCAGAGTGAATCGGAGTACTGTAAGACATGCTCTTTACGCGGTGCCCACATTGCCGATCGGTCGATTTCAGAAGCGTGGGAGATCGGAATGCCCTTGAATTAGCGCTCCACTGGATTCTCCTGCCCTTTCGGTGCTGTCTCTGCGGCCGTCACTTCTTTGTCTTTCGGTGGGTGGCTGCTGCAAACGGAACTGCCTGAGTCGGTCGAACCGATCTGATGTGGCTCGAATGCGACGACAAGGCCCAGCCAGATTGAGGTTTTTCTCCTGAGTGGGCGTACTGGAGCGAGATCGTAACGCGCAGGCTAACGCGCGTAGCTATCAAAGCGGTCTGCAGTCCCGACACGCGCAGGCGCAGTCGGGCATCGTAAACACTTGGTCTGCGCCTTACGGGTACCTGTTGACAGACGTGAGGGTTAGTTGAATCCGACCTATGCACCAACAAACAATGACCCGGGCTATTGGACCAAGACCGGACACGCGAAGCAGTCTGGCGATGCCGGTTGATCCCCGTTCGTGCGCAATCGGGCTGACGATGCAGAAACCGCGTCCACGCTGGCTACCTCTGTCCTCGCCGGGACGTATTCTATATCGGACAATAATTCCTGAAACCTGGGGCGGAAAGCGGCTCATCGGGTCGTGAAGGGTTTGCCGGCCATTGGACCGTACCGACCGTTCCGGCCGGTTTTTGAAACGGCCCCCGAGCAGAACGCGGATGTGCGACTATTGAAGCACCTGCGGCCCGCTCAGAAATGAGAAACAACTGGAAAAGGAGAACAGTCCAATGAGTGTGAAACTGACAACCCACCAGAAGGATGAGGTGATCGTCGTAGTTGCCAGCGGAAAGCTAACGATGGGTGAAGGCGCCAGCACCCTGCGCGCGAAGATTAGGGAACTGGTGGCGAGCGGCTCTCGGCGGATCGTTCTGAACCTGGCCGACGTTTCCTACATGGACAGCTCCGGTCTGGGTGAACTGATCGCCGCCCACACGACTGTCACCACGGCCGGAGGCGAGATCAAGCTGTTGAACCTCGCGAAGCGCGTGCACGATCTTCTGAAGCTCACTAAACTGTACACGGTCTTCGAGGCGTTTGAGGATGAAGCCGCGGCCGTACACAGCTTCTCGGCGGCTAAACCGGCAGGAACCCAGGCATAGAACGAGCTTGGGGCGATTCCCCTTCGGACTGCTGGTAACTTTCTCATGCAGGCCGACCTGGTCAAACTTGGCGACTGCACCATTGTTGGCGTTCGAACAGGAGTGATGTGACCGAGGGACTTCGAAGCGGTTCCCGTCCCATTCGCCCAGCAGGACGGGGCGGAGAGGAGGGCGCTCGGCGCCTGCCAGCCTGCACCTGACCTCTTGGCGCCGGAAAACAGGCTCCGGACAACCCTGGCTCCTTTCAGTTTGCATGCAACGAAGGCCGGGTTCCCGGGAGCCTACGGGAAGAGCCGCTTCCTGTGACTCTCTAATGAACTCCTACGCTGGTCTCGATGGGCTTGATTCACTTTCTCATTCTTGAGGTTCACTCCAGAGCTGCTCTTGCCTACGTGATCTCAACCACGGTCTGGAACAGTGAGGTCGGCAGGGTAACGCCGGATGTCTTGAGGCGGTCGTAGAACTTCGGACGGATACCGGTCGCGCGGAAACGGCCGAGGACGCTCCCGGATTCGGTGATGCCGGTCTTTTCAAAGAGAAAGACGTCCTGAAGTGTGATGATGTCCTGCTCCATGCCGACCACCTCCGTGATGTGCGTGATGCGGCGGGATCCATCGCTCAAGCGCGAGGTCTGGATGAACAGGTCTACCGCCGAAGCAATCTGTTGCCGGATGGCGCGGACCCCCATATTCGCGTTGGCCATACCAACCATCACCTCAAGCCGGCCCAGACCGTCGCGTGGGGTGTTGGCGTGCAGCGTCGTCAGCGACCCGTCGTGGCCCGTGTTCATTGCTTGCAACATGTCCAGAGCTTCTTCCGCGCGAACCTCGCCCACAATGATGCGATCAGGGCGCATGCGGAGGGAGTTGATGACCAGGTGGCGGATGGTCACTGCGCCGACGCCCTCCACGTTTGGAGGCCGGGTTTCCATGCGGGCGACATGGGTCTGTTGCAGGCGCAATTCAGCGGCGTCTTCAATCGTCACGATGCGCTCGTCGGCCGGGATATAGGAAGATACCGCGTTGAGCAAAGTGGTCTTGCCAGAGCCGGTGCCTCCGCAGATCACAATGTTCAGGCGCGCCCTGACACAGCCCTTCAGCAGTTCCAACATCCCTTCCGTCATGGCGAGTTTCGCCACCAGGTCCTCGCCTCGCATGGCATGCCGTCCGAAACGGCGGATGCAAAGCAGTGGTCCGTCCACGGCAACCGGTGGAATGACGGCATTCACGCGCGACCCGTCGGGAAGCCGGGCGTCCACCATAGGCGACGAGTCGTCGACGCGGCGGCCGACGCGGGACACGATCTTTTCGATGATCCGGAGCAGGTGCCCGTCGTCTTTAAATTCCACTGGCGTGCGGTATAGTTTGCCGGCGCGTTCAACGTACACTCGGTGCGGGGTGGTTACGAGAATATCCGACACAGTGGGGTCCTGCAGCAGGGGTTCCAGCGGCCCCAGGCCTAAGACTTCATCCAGGACCTGCTCGATGATGCGATCCTTCTCCACCAGGCTGAGGGGCGTCTTCTCTTCGTCCACCAGCTTGGCGACCGCCGCACGAACCTGAACGCGGACACGTTCGCTCGCCATCGAGGTGAGCGCCTCCAGGTTGATCCGGTCCAGCAGCTTTCGGTGCAGCGTAAACTTCAGTTCCTGGTATTCCGGGGTAGATTCCTCACGGTCCAAGAGCCTGTTCACCCAATCGGTTTCCCTGTTTGCGTCCGTTTTCAATAAAACTGGCATAACCGTGTCCTTTCATCCAAAAACGCCGATTTGTTCACTCTAGAGAGGAGCATGCGCCCGGCTATACAGGACGTAAGCCGGAGGCGGCGGGACGTAAAGAACGGAGAGGCCGATCCTGAGAGGCACTACGAACCTACACTGCAATGTCGTCGTTGCACAAGTACACTTCGGTGGACGTGGTGACTATAGCTGCTCCGAAATTTCAGGGCAAACAGTACTCCCGGCTCCTCGGGCTACCCGCCGGGAACGCCGGCTCCGCCTTGCAGGCGCTTGGCGGTATAGTAGAACTAGCAGAAAGAGGGAATATCGTGAACGCAGATCTTCGTGCCTGCGTGGCTTATGCTGCTGGGCGTGGTGTCTCAGGCAGGCAGCTCTCTGGAATTTTCGACTACTCCCGATCTAAACAGATTGCGATGAGCGGTTCGATAACGGCCGACCACATCGACATTTATGACGAGGTGGGGAATTGCCATTTCTTCGGGAATTCGGACGGCCTCCGGTATTCGCTTTTCTACAATGGCAATCCTCAACCTGTCACGCTGGAAATAAGGGACAACAATTTCCGAGGCTGCGATTACGGGAGTTCGTTTCACTTTAGCGGCAAAGTGCAACCGGACTCGGTAAACCTTTACGATTGTGAGAACGGTTTGTCATTTCGGTTTCGCATCTGAAGGTTTCGTCTAATTCTAGGCAACTATTGGGTGCTTCCGATGATGTGCAGCAAGAGTTCGGTCACTGGGCACAACGCATGAAGCGTGAACTCCGATTCCCACGCGGCGAAATCGATGCCGTTACCTCTATTACTTTATCGGTTGAAGGAAAACGGGCAGCATGTCTGGTCCACGCAAGACCGCAAAAAACACCGGACCGGTTCGCTAAACGATAGAAAGCAGTCACGCACGCGCGACGATCTATCCGCTGCGTAGCGCTCTGATCGAATATCTAATCGGTAGATCGGCTGTACGTGCTAAGACCGCCGCCGACGTCCAACGCGAATTCAAGAGATTCGGGACAAGCTGCAGCAGCCATAGCTCGCTCACGGATGCCGTCCCGGACAGTTGGGTCAGGGGCATCCAGGGTCGATTGCATCTCCTGAGCGGTGAGAACTGACAAGCCGGTTGTCCGTCTTTTTCGCAGGGATGGCCAGGGTCCTTTCGATCTGCTCCAGCGCCGACGGCACGCGATATTCCATGTAGTGCATGAAAGACTTGATGGCTGCGAGCCGGATATTTCTGGAACCAGCGCCATTGCCACGACTGGTTTCCAGATGGTTCAGGAAGTTCACGATGAGCGGTGCATCCAGTTGTTCCAGTTGCAACTGCGATGGCGGCAGTTTGAGGCAAACGCCGGCATATTCGAACAGAAGCCTGAAGTCATGCGCATAGGAGTCGCAGGTGTTGGGGCTGTCACGTCGCTCGATGAGCAAGCGTTGCTGGAGGAAGGCCGCGCTATGTGTGGGGTGAGAAAGATCATGGCCGGCCACCCGCGAAGAAGCTTTGGCACGAGTCCGCGATGTTTTCTCATCAGATCTGGCGTTGCCTCCAGGCAGACAAAGTGTCTGCGCCACGGGTCGGTGATTAAAGGCAGATGCGGACGGCGCGGCGATCGATTTCGGAGCCGAGCGCGTCGAGCGTTTCGCGCGGCAGGTCGCGCTGGATCTGCTCGAACAGTTCGCGCTCCTCGCGGCGGATGTGCGTGGAGAGAAGGTCGCAGAAGCGCTCGAGGAGTTCGTGGGATGGCGCGGTGCGCAGTTCCGCCACGAGCGCTTCGAGGGCGCGGTGGTCAGCGATCAATTCGGGGATGAGCGGCGCGGGACCGCAGGCCGGAAACAGCGTCTGTTCCTCGATTTCGAAATGGTTGGCCAGTTCGAGCTCATAGCGATCGACAACGCGGCGGGCTAACTGCGCTACGGTTTCGGGAGACCTGTCGGAAGCCATGGCGCGCCGCGTCATCACGCAGAGCGCCAATCCGTGCTGGTGCTGGTGCGAGAGGGGTATGAGGCTGGGATCGCGCAGCATGGCTACTCTTTGGCGCCTTTGATCCAGGCGAGGATGGTGGCGTACTCGGGCGAGTCCTTGGTGAAGCGCACGCCGCCGCCGTGCGCCAGCGTCGTGGAACCGGCTACGCCCTCGGTTTCGGAGCTCGACGTGGGCTTACGCAGGATCAGGCTGTTCTCCGGATCGGCTGTATCGACGACGTGCATCACGGTGGACCAGGTGGCGTCGAAGAGCGTATGGCTGGCATGGCAATGCACGCAGGCGTAACCGTCCTTGCCGCGTCGTTCGAGAATCGGCTGCACGTAGCCGCGGAAGAAGGCCTCATCGAGTTTCGCTTGGGGGCGCTGTCCGGCGGCGCGGGCCGTTCCGGATGCACCTGGCGGGGCAGGGTGGAAGGCGCGCGCGACCTCGGCGGCTTCGGGCATGGCGTCGAGCGCGGCGATGACCTGCTTCACGGCGGGACCGCTGGGGCCGGCGATTCGGTTGACATCGGCGAAGCGACTCTCGCGTACGAGCAGAACGGCTTTGGCGGCGAGGCGGCGCATTTCCGGATCGGCGGAGGCGAGCAGCGGAGCGATCGCCGCGGCCATCTGGTTGGCGCTCTCGCCGAAGAAGGCGATCTGCTCGATGTCGTTGCCGATACGATTGTAGACCGGGGCGGCGGGTTTGGCGGTGAGGTCGGTTTCGGGGTCGTAGACATCGCCGCGCCGCAGAGGAAACTCGGTCAGTGCGCGGAGCAACTCTTTCTTCTGGTTCTCGGGTCCGCTCTGCAGGACGGCGGCAAACTTAGAGGCAAGCCGAGATTCGACCGCCAGACGGCCGCGGATTGCCTTTTCGCGATCCGCCGGCTCACCTAGCAGGGCTACCCAGTTGTTATACAGGTACCGTATGTTCTCATCGGCGAGATTATAAAAAGCGTCGCACAAGTTACTCTCCACCCAGTCCGGCTGGGGCTTCGCTATAGCCGACAGCAACGTATCCTCGATGTGATTCCTGGTCGCAGGATCGGCAGACCAAAACCAGTATTGCCAAACCGCTTTGACGGCGCTCATCCGGACCGTGGTCGACGGATCTTCGAGCAGACGGAGAAGCGGCGGCGCAAACTCGGGACGCCGGGCGAGCGCGGCGAAATGCTGGCTGAAGACCCGCGTCGCGCCCCATCGGGTCCGTTCGTCATCGGAAGCAAGCGCGGCCACCAGGTCCCCAGCCGGCATAGCGGTGTGACGGCTGTAAGACTGCCGCAGCGCCCAGGCGGCGGAGCGCTGCACCACCTTACTGGGGTCGCCGAGCAGCTTGGTAGGAATGGTCTCGGGTTGGGCGATGCGCCCCAGGGCTTCCACCGCGGCCTGGCGGATCAGTGCGTCGGACGAGTTAGAGGCCTGCTGTATCTGGCGGAGTAAGTTGGGCGAGGGCGGATCCCAGATCTGATCTAACTGGTCGAGTAACTCAGCGGGATCGGCAGACAGCGATTCGATGTTCGGCGAGTTCCAACCTTTGGCCCGGCCACTGATCGGGAAATAGGCACTCAGCGCCAGGATTGCCATCTGGGTCTCGCGAAACGGTGTGCGGAAATTCTCGAAGGACTGCAGCGGGTCCATCCAGCCGCCGAACGCCTGCTGGCGCTTCAGCAAATAGTGGATAGCCTTGACAACCTGGGGATCGTCCACGGGAACTCCGGCGGCCTGCAGTGCCCAGAGCGCGTGTCCGGTTTGGAATTCCACTTCGGGCTGATCGGGATCGAACTTCATGGACCATTGCCCATCGGGGCGCTGTAAGGAGAGGATGCGGTCTGCGTTTTTCCGAATTTGGACGGCGTAACGCTCGCGGTCGATGTCGGCCAGGGCTTGGGTCTGATAGCAGAGGTCGATCATGTTTTTGACCTCGCCCGTGGCAATAAAATCGGCGAGCCGACGGTCCTTGGTTACGGTCCAGGCATACCAGGCAACTTCGTGCGCACTTACCAGCGGCGTATTCCCGTTGGTTTCATCGGGAGGTAACTTGTCGCGGCCGGCATAGTATAAGTCGAGGTAGCGTGCGATACCCTCGCGATAACCTGCTCGGGGTTCACCGGAGATTTGCTGCTCAAACAGGTCGGTGAGATGCGCCATGCGGCCGAGCACGTTGGCGGGCGCGGAGATGACCCGCGCCCAAACCGCGCCTTGCTGTTCGAAGCCGTAGAACGGCCGCGGATTGTTGTAGAAGCGCTCGATCAGGAAGGCTAGTTGCTGACGCTGGTTGACCGGGTAGCCGTTGCGGACTGCGTCGAGCGCGGCGCGCAGCGGGAAATGCGTCGTGTGGCAGCCGACGCAGAGCGAAGTCTCCTGATGCACACTGGCGACGCGGTCGAACACGCCTCCCCGCCGGGGCGTATTGACATGCCACGAATCGCCGGCCGCGAGGATGAAGTCGAGCGCGGTGCGGACGGCAGTTCGCGGGTCGGAATACGGCGGCGGATCGTAAATGCGCGTGCGGAGGCGGTAGACGGGATAGCCTGCGCGCACCGCCACATAGTAACTTCCCTTGTCTTTCACGATGCGGGCCGTAAACGCATTGCCGGGCAGAGCTTGTACTTCATGCGGCAGAGTAACCGGGTCCTCGGCCTCGAAGTATTCCTCCAACTTACCTGTAGTTAAACGGAAGATTCGTACGTCGACCGGAATTTGGTCGCGATCGGTCAACTCGACCTGGAAGAACACCAGCTTGGGGGTGCCCACGAAATCGAAATGATACCAGTCGGCCGGTCCGGTGCGATCGGCAATTTCTTTTCGCGGCGTGCCGGGCAGGGGAATGTACTCGGCCTCATCGCCCGAGGCGAATACGGTTCTGCCCAGGGTGATGGGCTGAGCGTCCTGCCACTGGCGGTCGGGTAGCGCTTTGACCGTGCTGGCGAGCGGCCAGCGATTGACCTGGAGGGTGTAGGTGCCGGCGATTTGGCCGGTTCGCACGGAAAGCGTCGCCGACCCGGAGCGCGGCACGCGGAACTGTGCGTAGTAGTCCGGATCACCGGAGTGCAGGGTCTTGGCCGCCAACACGATGCGTCCCTGGTGGAGTTCGATCTCGACGCGCGCGCCCGAGGTCAGCCCGACGGTGGTTCCGAGCGAGTACAACAGGCTGTACTGGTGCGCGGTATCCAAGCCTCGCAGTTCGATGTTCTCGGCCGCTATGGGGCCGGTTTTGCGGACGAGGCTTTCGAGTAAAGCCGGCCAGCCGATTGCGGGAGACAGAAAAAGAGCCGCCGCGGTCAGAAGACGGATGCGCATGCCCACTTGTGTATTCTACGAAAAGGGGCGCCCCGCGCGGGACGGGCCAGCGCCAAGCAGGACAAGAAACACCGACGATGTTCGGGCGTGGTCGCTATCAAGTTCATCGTTTCCGAAGGGCCGGTACGTGTTGTTGTAATGATGCTGGTTGCATTGAGATCGGTCGAAGTGGTAACTCCTGCAAGGGGGCGATAGCGAATAAGATACCCCTCTCAAGCGCCGGGAAGGGGACGCATTGGTGAGCAGAAGAGTTCTCGAAAGTGCACAGATAGCGCTGCCATGGGGCGCGGCGCGCACTCTCATTGCGAACGGGCCGGGCGACCGTTGCCCACAGCCGAATCAGACTGCACCGAGCAGGCGTTCGTCAGCAACTTGTGCACCCAGGTCGACTGTCGTAATCAGGATCTCAAACGTACCGACTACGGGACGAGATTGCCTGTCACACAGCGGAGCCGATGTGCGATACACTTCATCATGACGATGGGCAAACGGGTCCATGTCGATGCCGCCGACGTCGCGGACATCAGTCGGCTCGCCATCGAAGGAAGCTCGGGCATCACTGACATCGTGGAGGATATCCACAACGCTGTTCTCGAGACCATCCTGCCAGGCACGCCCATCCAATCGGCTCTGGTCGAATCGACGGCGACCATTTACGCGGCTGTTCGAATGGTCAGTGGAGTTGTGGGTGGCGGACTGGACGCAGCACTCTCTCCGTATTTTTCACGAATTGCCAACATAAAATCGACGCCGGAGCGGGAAGCGGTGCTCGCAGCCTTAAACGGGGTAGTTGGCGATCATTTGGCGGCGACGAAGAACCCCCTCGCAATTGCGATGCGGCTGCGACGCGCCGGAAGAGCGCTCGACGTCGAAAGAAGTCGTCTCGCCGCCGCGATCCCGGACGTCTCCGATAAGGTTCTCCTGTTCGTGCACGGGCTCTGCATGAACGACTTGCAGTGGAGCCGCAGCCGCCGCAATCCCGGCACTGACCTGGCGCGCGAGTTGGGATGGACGCCGGTTCACCTCCACTACAACACTGGTTTGCACGTCTCCACCAACGGACGGGCTCTGGCCGGCCTTCTCGAGAAGGTCGTAAACGAGTGGCCGGTTCCCGTGCGGGAACTGGCGATCATCGGGCACAGTTGCGGCGGACTGCTGGCCCGCAGCGCTCATTTCTATGGCACATCCGCGGGCCATCGCTGGCCGAAAGGCCTGCGATACCTGGTGTTCCTGGGGACGCCGCACCATGGCTCGGTGCTTGAACGCGCGGGCAATTACGCGACCCTACTGCTGCGTTCAACCCCTTACAGCTTGCCGTTTGCGCGAATTGCGCGCATCCGCAGCGCCGGTATTACCGACATGCGGTACGGCAACCTGGTCGATGAAGACTGGCAGGGTATCGACCGGTTTCAGGATTCGGCCGACCGGCGTCTGCCGCTGCCCCTTCCCGGCGGTGTCCGGTGTTTCGCGATTGCGGCCAGCAAGGGCGGGCTCGCGGGGGGCTTCGGCGATGGATTAGTGAGCATCGATAGCGCGCTGGGCCGGCATCAGGAACCAGCGCGCACGCTCGCATTTGCCCCATCCGACCAATGGGTCGTTCACGGGATGACGCACAGGGATCTGCTGACACGCGCCGTGATTTACCACAAAATCCGCGAGTGGCTCGGGTCGTGAGAATGAATTTCGAGACGTGCATCTTCGGGCACTCAAACTCGCGCTTTTGAGAATACAAGAGCGCGCCGGGTCGATTCGAGAATGGCTTTCAAGGATTCCCTGGGCAGTTTGAGAATGAGTGGTTCAATGACCCACGCCAGCGCCTTAGGGATGTCGCGTGTCAGGGAGATTGCCCGGCACTCTACGAACGTGTTGTCGTCCCTTTCCTCAAATTGCCAATACGAAGACAGCCGCCACAAGAATCCATGTCCGGTATCCAGAGGCCGTATTCGCTCCCTGGACTCGCTCCTGAACCTGCTCCGCGGCGGAGTCAATTGAGGTCAGATGCAGCTCATATGCCAGCAATGTCTCCGTCTTTAGTTCGATCCCATCG
>Ga0335085_10011892_pt1 | contig 12862 bp, 10 predicted proteins | sample Lox_Sample_45_FD_206712 | JGI IMG/M metagenome (GOLD analysis project Ga0335085, IMG submission 206712) | Soil microbial communities from Loxahatchee National Wildlife Refuge, Florida, United States - Lox_Sample_4.5 | ecosystem: Environmental > Terrestrial > Soil > Wetlands | place: USA...
ATGCGGGCCAAATCCAGCTTCGGACCACCCGATTTCCGATCATGGGATTGCTGCGTGAATCAGCCGAGCTCCTGGAAGTGCTTGCCGACGAAAAAGAGCAGCGAATGATCCTGCAGGGCGACGAGCGCGCTTCCGTAACCGGTGACGCACTGTTTCTCCGTCAGGCTTTTGTCAACATTCTGCACAACGCCATTAAGTACTCGCCGGCCGGCGGGCTCATCCTGGTATCGGTTGAGCTAGACCGGCATGGATCGGTGACCGCTTCGATCAAGGACAGTGGGCCTGGCATTGCCCCCGAGTATCGCGAGAAGGTGTTTGACCGGTTTTACCGCATTGACCCGGGAAGAGCGCGCGATTCTGGCGGAGACGGACTGGGGCTGGCCATCGTCAAATGGGTCGTGCAAGCTCACGGCGGGGAAATCCACCTCGGCAGCGCCGCAAATGGTGGCAGCGTCGTCAGCATCCAGTTACCGTCCGTCTAATCCGTAGGGAAGTCCCCGACTCTGCTGGGTTTCGAGTTTCTATAGTTCCGGCTCGAACCACACCGGCGCTAAGGGCCAGCCCTCCTCCACCGAACTTCAACCGGGAAGGCAGCCCGGCATCGCTCCCCTCTTGGTTCAGGAGGTGCCGTGCCGCTGTGGGGGACCGCGGGTAGACGCGCATCCATTCGAATCTTCGCATTAGTGGTCGTAAAGTACGTGATGGGCGTATTCCTCTTCCACCTGTGGATCCGTTGCGAGGTTCTGCTGCAAAATCCAGATGCCCTCGGGATTAGCGACGAAGACCAGGCCCCGATTGTTATCTCTTCCAATGGCGGTAACGCCCGCGAACTCGCGTGCCACCTTAGGATGCTGCGGGTCCGAAAAATCCATGATCCTCAGGGTCTCTGGAGCCGCCGGTTTTGAAGCGCTGTTCCCCTGACTGACGAGTGCCGCGGTTCCCGCTACCGCCACCAGTCCTTCCGCACCGCCGCCCGGCATGTAGGGAACATCCGCCAGAACGGCAGGGTGTGCGGTCTTGGTCACATCGATAAGCGTGATCTGCTCGCCGTTTACGTGTTCTGCATACAGATAATAACTACTATAATACTGCGTGGACACGAAGTCTGTAATCGGACCGCCGACGAGCGGAATGTGCCCAACGACCTCAATAGAATCGGTAGGCGGGGGGGGAGCGGGTTTATGGTTCTTTTTGGCGCTGGCAGCAGGGGCATAGACTATTAAGCCCGCGAGAATCAATGGACCTAATCGACGAAATAACATAACTGTCATCCCTTCTCTTCTTGTGTCCGTGCTGCGAAGGTTTCCGCATTGCCGGGAAACTCGCGCATTTCCTGCACAACGTGACTCGCATGACTTTTAGCACGGCGGGGTTGGAATTAAGCCTGAAGAGTGGCTGATGTTTTCGTGAAACAAGCGTCAGGAAAAGTTCAACAGTTCGAAAGACGGCAGGGGTCGCGAGGAGGCAGGAAAACTGAAGAAAGACTTTCCAGCAGTTCACACAATCTTCATGGAGTTTTCAGTGGTGGGGTGGCACACAGCACTGCTACAAGTGACTTGTTGTCCCATGAGGAACGTTCTGATGCTCCCGACCGGCCCAGCCAAGAAAGTGACGATCTACTTGAACGAAGACACCATATCCGACGGTGGCTACCTGAGCGAAGCCATTCTTTCGCTTCTCCTGAAAGCAGGAGTGGCGGGCGCGACCGTGATCCGGCCAGTATCGGGCTTCGGCTCCCATCATCAGCTTCACACTTCAGTCGGCGGGATCGATACCGATCTTCACATGCCCGTGCGCATTGAATTTATTGAGTCAGAAACCAACTTTGCCGTGATTCTCCCGCAGCTTGAAGATCTTGTAGCCGATGGACTGATCGAAGCGCACGATATGACGATCCTGAAGTCTGTTGCAGCGAATCGCGCGGGGTCGAAGGCGGGCGAACCATCGTAATGCGGCGACTGCTCTTCCCCACTCCCGCCGCCTTGCTGGTCGCCTGCATCGCTGCCTTTGCGCAGTCTCCCGCGCAGTCTCTGGGGACCGTCAAACTGGCGGAAGCTCAGGCGATTGCTTTGAAAAACCATCCTCATATCGCCTCGGAGGCATTTCGAGCAGAGGCGGGCGCTGCGGTGGTGAAAGAAGCTCATTCCGCCTTTTTACCTACCGTTTCGGTCAATGTGACCGGCGTCGGTACGGACCCCGGTTCGGTGCTTTCCGCCGGCAACGTCACCACCTCGAGCATCTACAGCCGGGTCGCTTCTGGGATCGCAGTGAACCAGCTTCTGAGCGATTTCGGGCGCACGTCCAACCTTGAAAAGAGCGCCAAACTTCGTAGCGCCGCGGCCAATGAAGACGTGGATACCGCACGCCAGCAGGTAATTCTCAATGTGCGAATCGCGTATTACCAAGCGCTCGCCACGCAATCCGTTCTGAAGGTAGCTCGCGATACCCTAGCGCTTCGGAGGGTGACGCTGCGCCAGGTGCGCGCCCTCGCGCAAAGCTCCCTGCGTTCGACACTGGACGTCAGTTTTGCGGAGGTTAACGTCTCACAGGCGGAACTCGATCTGGTGAATGCCGAAAACGACGCCAGCGCAAGCCACGCCCAATTGTCCGCCGCCATGGGTTACGTGGGCGACCACCCATTCTCCCTGAGTGACGAGCCGATGCCGCCCACCCTCGATCCCGACGTCGATGGTTTGATTGCACAATCGATGCACCAACGACCGGATTTGAAAGCCCTGCAGCTCACCTACGAGGGCGCCGAGAAATTCGCGCGCGCCGAAAAGGACCTTCGCAATCCTACGCTTACCGCTGCCGCCGTAGGGGGCGCGGCGCCCTATCGCACCGATGGTCTTCCGGAAGAATATGGCGCCGCCGGGATCAACCTGAACGTTCCCGTTTTCAACGGCGGCCTGTTCAAGGCGCGTCGGCAGGAGGCGGAAGCGCGGGCGGCTGCGGTCAACAAAGATGTCGAGGATTTGTCCCTGCAGATCGCGCGCGATGTAAAAGTGGCCTGGCTTAACGCCAACGACGCCTTCAAACGCCTGGACGTAACAGCTCGAATGGAGAGGCAGGCGAATGAAGTCTTGCGATTGGCCCAGGCCCGCTATGAAGCCTCATTGGGCAGCATCGTTGAACTCACGCAAGCGGAAGTAAGCCAAACTTCGGCCGATATCGATGCCGCCTCCGCCAAGTATGACTACCTCGGAAGGCGCGCCGCGCTCGACTACGCCATGGGAAATCTGCAATGAGCCGTTCGGATGGGAACACGACGATGAAGCTGAGCAATCGACTCCTCTTGATCATACTCCTTGTGGCCTCGGGAACGCTTGTCAGTTCTTGCGGCCGTGAGGGTCGGGTGGAAGCGTCCGCCAAAGCCGATGATGCGCCCACCGTCGCCGTGGTTAAGGTCACTCGAACAAATCTCTCGAGCGGCGTGGTTTTGACGGCGGAATTCGAGCCGTTCCAGGCTGTCGACGTCATGGCCAAGGTGTCGGGTTATATCCGGCGGATCAATGTGGATATTGGCGATCACGTTCGTGAGGGTCAAGTGCTTGCGGTGCTGGAGATTCCCGAAATGCAGGACGATCTGACTCGATCCGCCGCGGCGAGCGAGGAGGCGGCAGCCGATTTGGCAACGGCGCGCGACGAACTGCGCCGCGCACAGTCGGCACATGACATCGCCCACCTGTCCTACTCGCGGGTACTGGAAGTTGCCACTCGCGAAAAGGGACTGATTCCCCAGGAGGAGGTTGACGAAGCCCGCTCCCGCGATCTGGTGGCGGAAGCGCAAGTGGCCGCCGCCCAGTCCGAAATCACCTCCTGCGAACAGAAAAGCCTCGTTTCGCAAGCCGAACAAGCGCGTCTCAAGACCCTATACCACTACACGGTAATTACCGCGCCCTTTGCCGGAGTCGTGACCAAGCGCTATGCCAACACCGGCACGCTGATTCAAGCCGGAACGTCCTCCCAGACGCAGGCCATGCCTGTGGTGCGTTTGGCGCAGAACGGACTTCTGCGGCTCGACTTGCCGGTGCCGGAATCGTCCGTCCCCTTGGTTCATCTCGGTGCGTCCGTCGAGGTGAGGGTCGCTGCGCTGAACAGAACATTCCTGGGAAAAATCGCCCGCTTCGCCGAGGAGATCGACGAATCCACTCGGACTATGAAGACCGAAGTCGATGTACCGAACCCTACGTTCACGCTGGTTCCGGGGATGTATGCGGAGGTTGATCTGACCACCGGCCAGGAAGAGAACGTGCTCGCGGTTCCGGCGCAAGCCGTCGACGGCAGCGGAAACTCCGCTCGTATTTATGTCGTTCGAGCTTCGGGAAAAATTCACATTATTCCCGTGCGGCTCGGTATCGAGGGGGCACTGCTAGTGGGAGTCCAGTCCCCCGACGTACACGACGGAGATCAGGTTGTGGTCGGCTCGCGATCGGGACTGCGCGACGGCGAACGAGTTCAGTCCAAAATTATTCATCTGGCCGGCGATACCGGCAATAGGTAGAGAGTCATTGCATGTCACGCTTTGCCATTAAAACGCCCTACTTGATTGTTGTTATTTGCCTGATGATTGCAATTCTCGGCGGTGTGAGTCTGGAACGCATGCCGGTAGACATGTTCCCAAACATGAACATCCCGGTAGTCGTCGTTGCCACGTTTTATTCAGGAATGCCTCCCGAGCAAATCGAGGGCGATATTACCTATCACCTTGAACGGTTCTTCACATTTGCCAGCGGTATCGATCACATCGAGTCACGTTCGCTCAACGGTGTGAGCATCATTCGCGTGTATTTCCAATCGGGAACGAACGCGGATATTGACGCTGCGACGATTGCTAATTTAGCGGTGTCAGACATGAAGGACCTTCCTCCAGGAACGCTGCCTCCGGTCGTGCTGAAATCCGATGCCTCTAGTCTTCCCGTATGCCTCGTCACCATAAATGGTGAGGGGATGACGGATGGAAATCTGAAAGACATCGCTCAGAACTTTGTCCGGAATCAGCTCGCGAGTGTTCACGGCTCTTCCATCCCTCAGCCGTTTGGAGGGCCGTGGCGTCAGATCCAGTTTTATGTGGACCCTTACAAACTCGAGGCGCGGCAAATCAGCCCGATGGATGTAGTTCGCGCCATGAACCAAGCCAATGTCATCCTTCCGGCGGGTGACGTGCAGATTGGGGATCTTGACTACAACATCTATTCGAATGCCCAAGTAGACCTGAAAGATGCCAACCAGTATCCTGTGAAAATGCATGGCGAAAACCCCGTCCTCATGTCGGATGTAGGGCAGCTTAAGGACGCCCATGCCATCCAAAACAACGTCGTTCGGGTGGATGGGCAGCGTTCCGTCTACTTACCTGTCATGAAACAGGGAGGAGATTCCAATACGATCGCGGTAGTGGACGGCGTCCGCAAGACCGTCCAACATCTCGTCGACGTTCCATCCGCATTGAAGACCAACGTGGTTTTCGACCAATCTCGGTTTGTACGAACGGCCATCGAAACCTTGCTCCACGAAGGGGGCATCGGTTTGTTTCTCACGTGCATGATGATTCTGATGTTTCTGGGCAGCCTTCGAGCCACGGTCGCGGTTTTCTTCTCCATCCCCCTCTCGATTTGCGCGACGTTCTTCGCGCTGCAACTGGGAGGTTCATCCATCAACAGCATGGTGCTGGGCGGGCTCGCCTTGGCGCTATCACGCCTGATCGACAATTCCGTGGTTGTACTCGAAAATATTTATCGACACCTGGAAATGGGTGAACCTCAGCGGGTGGCGGCGGAAACTGGAGGAAAGGAAGTCGCTCTCCCGGTTCTTGCTTCGACGCTAACAACGGCGGTCGTATTCTTTCCGGTAACGCTGCTGGCGGGAATCAGCAAATTCCTCTTCTCGGCGATGGCGCTGGCGGTGGTCCTTTCTCTCTTTGCGTCGTTCTTTGTTGCCATGACGGTCGTGCCCCTTTTCTGTGCACGATTCTTGACGCTCGGCCATCCTGCGCATTCCAATGAAGCTCATTTTTCGGTGAAAGGGTCGCTGAACGACCATTCGCCGGGATGGGGAGAACGGTTTAATGTGGCGTTCAATGCATCATTCGATCGCATGCTGGACGTGTACGACAAGCTGGTCCGTCAGTCACTCCGAAAACCAGTGACCGTCCTGGTGGGGTTCTGTGCGGTCTTCATCGTCAGTCTATTCCTGTACGATGCGCTTGGCTTTTCGTACTTTCCACAAACCGACGCGGGCCAGTTCGTGATCACCTTCAAAGCGCCCTCCGGAACCAGGCTCGCGGTGAGCGAAAGTGAAGTTGCTAACCTGGAGGGCCTGATCAAGAAAACTGTCTTGCCGGAGGACCTGGGCGTCATCGTGGACAACATCGGTGTGGACAATGGGTTCTCCGCAATCTACACGCCGAACGCCGCCATGCACACCGGCTTCGTTCAAATTGGGCTCCGGCCTGGCCATCGCATCGGCAGCTATGAATACATTGCCCGGATCAAGGATCGCATGGCCAGGGAAATGCCGGAGTTGACGGCCTTCTTTTCGACGGGCAGCCTGGTGGATGCGGTCGTCAGCATGGGTGCACCGGCCCCGATTGACGTACAGGTCGCGGGCGCAAATCTCGATACAGACAATACCGTTGCGCAGGATATCGCCGCTAAGCTACGGCAGTCTCCCCTCATCGCCGACGTTTTTATGCCTCAGGACCTTGACTACCCGTCGCTGCGCATCGATGTTGACCGCTTGCATGCGGCCAAGCTGGGTCTCACCGAACGTGAGGTTCTGACGAACGTCATTACTTGTCTGAATTCCAACCAAATGATTGCTCCTAACCTGTGGATTGACCCCCACAGCGGCAATGACTATTTCCTTACCGTTCAATATCCTGAGAAGCAGATTCGCTCGATCCAAGACTTGCGAGCCATTCCCCTTCACGCCGACGGCAGCGCCGAGCCCACAAGGCTAGATATGATTGCCAAAATCGAGCGCATCCAAGCGCCAACGGAAGTTGATCACTATCAGATCCGGCGCAAGCTCGATATTTATGCCCGCCCATCCAGCGAAAATCTCGGCGCTGCAGCCGACTACGTCCACGACGTCATAGCTCATGAGGATATACCCGGAAACGTGAGCGTCTCCGTCCGCGGCACTGCGGAAGCAATGAACGCGTCTTTCAAGAGCTTCGCGTTCGGCCTGATTCTTTCTGTCGTGCTGCTTTATCTCATTCTGGTTGCTCAGTTCCGCTCATTCATCGATCCCGCCATCATCCTCTTGGCCCTGCCGCCTGGAATTTCTGGTGTGCTGATAGTACTGGCCCTCACGGGAACGACGCTTAACATTATGTCATTGATGGGTGTAGTGATGCTCGCTGGTATCGCCATGTCGAACAGCATCCTTATTCTCGAATTTGCCCATCGTCTGAAGAACGAAGGCAAAACTGTGGGTGACGCGATTATCGAGTCCTGCCGTGTACGGTTGCGGCCGATTCTAATGACCTCACTCGCCACCATCATTGGATTGTTGCCCATGGCTCTAAAGCTCGGAGAAGGCAGCGAGTCGTATGCACCTTTGGCTCGCGCGCTGATCGGAGGCTTAACGTTTTCGGTCTTATTGACCGTATTCTTGGTGCCAGCCGCCTATTTCCTAGTTTATCGTAACAGACGATTAGACTTACAAAACGGCACGACCCTATAAGTGGGGGGAGCGCCTTTTGCCACCTTGGACGTAATCTCGCTGATGGGTGTGGTGATGTTGACGGGAATCGCGCGTAGCAGGCATAAGGTTCCAGATCATGAATGGATCGAGGTTCTCAGCGCGGACGCTCAGTCCACCCCACTCGGCACCGGCACCGTGCAACCTCAGGATGCTTGGCAACCGAAATCATGGGCGGTATAATTGCCTATCGTCAAAGATGCGGATTCGGTGGAAGCCGGTCGTGTTACCGTGAAAAATCTCCAACCAACTCGCCGCTGCAGCAAACCTCGCCTTGCAAAGCCCCAAGGTTTTACTTGAATGGCGTGAGCCCAGACGTCCGGTGGCCGTTTTAACCACAATCTAACCCCTTACTCCCGCAGCGCGAGGCGTGGCTCGTGTTCTTCACTGGAGTGTGAATTACCTGGGAAGTCCAGCGATGCTCGCCGCGTTGCTTCTTGAGGTCAGGACTATTTTATTGTGTTGCCGGCGTGGTTCAGGGCGACCTGCGGAGAGAGCACATCATGACGCAATCGATTCAAGATCTGGTGGCGGAAAATAAGAAACTGGCAAGTGAGCTCTTGGCTCCGAATGCCGACGAAACTGACCGCACGCGAAGTTTCCCGCGCAAGAATATCCAGGAGCTAGGGCGCAGGGGTTTGTTGGGGCTGCTGGTTCCTGCCGAGTACGGGGGCGCAGGCGCTGGCATCGCCGAGATGGCACAAATCCTGGAGACCATGGCCCAGACTTGCGCCTCAACGGCGATGGTGACGCTCATGCACTACTGCGGAACCGCCGTGATCGCCGCCAAAGGGAGCGCTGAGATTAAGCAGCACGTGCTTCCCGCTGTCGTTCGCGGCGAACACCTGACCACGCTAGCTTTCAGTGAGGCCGGCTCAGGTGGGCACTTTTATGTTCCAGTCAGCGAAGTTCAGCGCCATGGCGACGGGTTGCGCCTGACGGCTTACAAGAGTTTTGTGACGAGCGCCGGCGAGGCGGGCAGCTACGTCGTTTCCACGCGCAAGGCGGCAGCCGCAAGACCTACCGATGTTGATCTCTATCTGGTCCCGAAGAGCACGAAGGGTTTCGAAGTCGCAAAGCCCTTTGAAGGCTTGGGACTGGCAGGAAACGCCAGTGCGCCCATGAGACTCGAAGAGGTTGTGCTGGACGAAGGAGCGCGGCTAGGCGGGGAAGGCACCGGCTTCCAAACCATGATGGAACTGGTGCTGCCACATTTCCAGATCGGGGTCGCCGCAGTTTCTTTGGGAATTGCGGGAGCGGCCTTCCAGGCGGCCTCGGCTCACGTCAGCGGCCGTAAGTACGAACATGCCGGTGGCGCAGCGCTATCGGCGATTCCGCGAGTGCAGTTTCTGGTCGCGGAGATGGCTCTGGAACTTCGCTCCGCTCGCGCCTATCTGGCGGAGACCGTTCGCCGCGCCACCACGGGTGATCCTGAAGCCATCCTCGATGTTCTGGGGGTGAAGGCGAATGCCGCGGAGGCTGCTCTTGCTATCGTGACGCGAGCTATGACCTTGGGCGGCGGGGCAGCCTACGGGCGACGCGGTGGGCTTGAGCGAAATTTCCGCGACGCGCAGGCCGCCTCCGTGATGGCGCCAACTAGCGACGTGCTAAAAGAGTTTCTCGGCAAGGCATGCCTCGGGATTCCACTGTTCTAACCATGGAGGGAGACACGACTGATGTCCTCGATTTCATCCAAAAAGGCTGTACTGCGAGTGGGTGCCGTGGCTTACGACCCGAAAGTGGTGACGATTTGGGAAGGATTCATCCCCTATTTTGAAAGGCGCGGTGTCCCGATTGACTATGTTCTGTATTCAAGCTATGACGCACAAGTCGCCGCCAATCTGGGGGGCGAGGTCGAAGTCGCATGGAACTCGCCGCTGGCTTGGGTGAAGACCCAGTTGGTCAGCGATGGTCAGTGCCGGGCGGTCGCGATGCGCGATTCGGATCGCGACCTGACGACCAAGATTCTGGTTCGCAAAGATGCCAATTTCACCAGCGTGGCGGACTTGAAGGGCAAGACGGTTGCGGTCGGAGCATCCGATTCTCCGCAGGCGACACTGATTCCTCTCCTGCTCGTGGCGGATGCCAGCGTCCGTCCAGGTGAAGACTGCCAGGTTCTCTACCACAACATCATGGTGGGTAAACACGGCGACCATGTGGGCGGCGAACGCGACGCAGCTCGTGCACTTGCGGCGGGGAAAGCTGACGCTGCCTGCGTTCTCGACGCCAACTACATGGTCTTTATCAACGAGGGGACGCTCGATCCCGGCACCACTCGGGTGCTGGCTTCAACGCCACCGTTCGACCATTGCAATTTCACGGTTCGGGCCGACCTGCCGGAAGAACGGTGGAAGCCGTTCGTTGATACGTTGCTCGGAATGTCGTACCAGGACCCGGAAGTTCGCGCGCTGATGGAGCTGGAAGGGTTGAAGCAATGGCTGCCCGGACGCACCGGCGGATACGCACAGCTCGAACGAGCGGTGGAGCACTTCAAGTTCTATGCCTGAGCGGCTTTCCAAGGCGCAGGTGGATATTGAGGATCTAGCGATCCACGATGGAGCGCCGGTTCTCCTGCGACGGGCGCTCGCGCGGCTATCGCCTGGAGATTTGCTCGATGTGCGCGGAGAGTCGCCGGAATTGGAGGACGAACTCGCAGCGTGGTGCCGCAAAGAAGGACATCGCTATCTTGGAGCAGGCGCCGCGCTGAACACTTACCGCATCGAGCGCGGCGGGGGGCCTGCCCCGCTGATCTCGCCGGGCGGCCAAATTGCCGAGTCGGCCGACCCGCAGTGGGGATTGGCTCCGCGCGGAGCGCGCATTGAAGCGGGCGGCCCGTCGTTCGCATTCACCCTGCGCCAAAAGCGCGAAATCTGGGCGGAGGAACTCACCAGCATTTACAAACAGGCCGTTGCCAACCAATGGTCCGCGGCACGCGATATTCCCTGGCAGGATCTTCCCAAGCTGCCGGAAGAGCTGGAGTCGGCCGTATGCCAGATCATGACGTTTCTCACCGAGAATGAGTTTGCGGCGCTCTACGTGCCAGCTCGCTTCATTCCGCGCATTCACCCCCACTACCGCGAGGTAATAGAGGTGCTCGCCGTGCAGATCGTCGATGAAGCTCGCCACGCCGAGGCGTTTACGCGTCGTGCGGAGGCAGGCGGAATCGGATTGGGAACGTCCGCCGTCAGTGGCCAACTTTCTCTCCAAACTCTGCTGGAAGAGCCGGACTTCACCACCGCGGCCTTTCTTCTGTGCGTGATGGGGGAGGGAACATTCCTTACGCTGCTGAAGTTCCTGGAAGAGCACGCGCCAGATCCCACCACGGCAGCACTGGCGAGACTGGCTCATCGCGATGAAGCCCGCCACGTGGCCTTTGGCATGGAGCATCTCCGCTACGTGCTGGCGCGCGAGCCGGAGCGCCGCCTTTCACTTGCTAGTGCGGTCGAACGCCGTAGCCGCATGCTCTCGGTCATTTCAGGGCTCAGCCCCTATGTACACGATGCGCTCACAGTACTGGCCGGCGGGGGAATTTCACCCCGGCAAATCCACGACGGCTGGCACCGTGTCGTCGCGCTCCACCGCGAAATGGATCGTGCCCGACGTGAACGGCTGCAGAGCCTCCATTTCGACGCCGAGCAAGCCGCCGCCCTCTCGGCCTACCACACCAAGAATTTCATGTGATGGCGCAATTGTTGATGGGCATTTCCTGCGTCCTCTAGAACGCCATCCCAACGGGTATCATTGGGAGTTAGGGTTTGTGACACAAGTCCAATACATAGAAATCTCAGATCATTTTTGTGAGCATTTCAAGTTATGTATTGGGGAGGCCTCCCATGAACGCTATTGAAGGCGGTTTGTTATGTATGAACCCGACATGTCCGAAATGTGGAACCATACAAATTGGGGAACCGACAAAGGTCGTCCACAGCAAGCTCTACCATCGGGAGTGCACTCCTAAGCGCCTGCAAGACGACCGTGAAAAAGCGCGCACTTCCAAACTGTCCATCGCAGCTTCCGGCTGATATGGTTCCGCAGCTTGATGACCCGTGGCATCCCCAGCTCGAAAGACGGCGAGCGGAGGATGCGTTTCGCATCTTCCTTGACCACCACGGCGCGGTCCTGCCATTGCAAATTTACCGTCCGCTGCCAGGAGACAAAGGCCACCGGGGAACCCAGGGTGTCGAGAACCAGGACGTCAGACATAAAACCTCTTCGAGACTTGGGAGGAGCGCCGGGACTTCAACCCGGATTCACCGCATAGAAGGCGGGCGCCCTAACCCACCTAGTCTCGGAATTTCGCTTGCCATCGAGTGCGAATCAAGATAGATTGCCCATTGAACTCCGGTGATGGAGCGCCACCTTTAAACATCCCCCAATAAATGTGGGATTGATGGCTCCTACCTTAGAAAGAGAGGTAGGGGCCATTTCTGTTTTTGGGCAAAATTATGATCGCCAGAATCTGCTTCAATTTGGTTCAGGTGCTTGTGGTGATGCTTTTCGCGCCTTTGCTCGCCGGGACGGTGAGCCGGCTTAAGGAAATAGTGCAATCAAAACGCGGACCCAGCATTTTCCAGCCCTACCGAGACCTTTGGAAGCTCTTTCACAAGGATGAGGTCATTTCCGAAGAGAGTTCGTGGGTGTTCCGCTTCACACCATTTATCGTGTTTGTCACGCCGATATTTGTGGCGTTGCTGATTCCGGTGCTGACAAGCTATCCCCTCTTTTTCGCTTTTATGGGGGACATGCTGGGTGGCGGTTTTGTTTTGGCTTTGGGTGGCTTCTTCGCAACCCTGGCCGCTGTGGACACGGGGAATCCCTACGGCCCGATGGGGGCCAGTCGAACCCGCCTGGTGGGCTTCCTTGCTGAACCTGTTTTCATGATCGTCTTTTTCACGGTTTCGTTCGTTGCCGGCTCGACAATTCCCTACATTGTGCAACAGCGGTGGGTGAACCCCATTGCGAACTTTTTCGAACCGACACACGTTCTGGTGATGCTCGCTTTCTACATGCTCATCCTGGCGGAAGGCGGGCGCATCCCGGTCGACAACCCGTCTGGACATTTTGAGCTCGCCATGATCGACGAATCCAAAGGCCTGGAATACTCCGGCCCCCCCGCGGCTCTGATCAAGTGGGGCGGCCAGATGAAGTTTTTTGTTCT
>Ga0335085_10011894_pt1 | contig 12861 bp, 14 predicted proteins | sample Lox_Sample_45_FD_206712 | JGI IMG/M metagenome (GOLD analysis project Ga0335085, IMG submission 206712) | Soil microbial communities from Loxahatchee National Wildlife Refuge, Florida, United States - Lox_Sample_4.5 | ecosystem: Environmental > Terrestrial > Soil > Wetlands | place: USA...
AGCCCTGCACGAATTTGCTGGGCGACCACTTGTCATACACATCAGGATTGTCCCAGGGCATCCCGCCGAATTCCCAGATGGGGAACCACAGCTCCTCGGTCGATTCCGCTTCGGAGGCCAGATCGAAAACACCGTCATGAGAGATGAAACATTTGAAGCGCGTGGTGTGGCCAAGCATCCAGTCAATCATGTAGCCGCCATACGATCCACCCGCGGCAGCGATGCGCGATGCGTCGACATACTGCAGTTTTTCGACGTAATCGGTCACCGCCATAATGTCGTCGAAAGGCTTGCCGCCCCAGTCCTGGTTGACGTCATCGCTGAACTTCTGTCCGTAGCCCTCCGAGCCGTGCGGATTGGGCATGACAATGACGTAACCGGCCGCGGCGAATACCTGCGCGTTCCAGCGGTAAGTCCAGCTCTCGCCCCAATCGCCGTGGGGCCCGCCGTGGACCAGAATGATGACCGGGTACTTCCGCGCCGGATTGAAATTCGGCGGCTTGACGAGGAAGCTTTGTACCTGAGTATTCTGCGCGCCGGCGACCCAGAAGTCTTCAAACGGCGTGAGCTGATATTGGCTGAGGAGATCGTCATTCAGATGCGTGAGTGGGATTGCCTCGCCGCCCTTTGAGACACCCTTGCAGATTTCGACGGGGCTATCCCCGCTTTGACGCGTGAACACGATTGTCTTCCCGTCCGAGGTGAACTGCATGTCGTCCAGCGTGTTCTCTCCGCGCACGGCAATGCCGTCGCCCCTGCCGTCAATGCCGACAAAGCGCACGGCCTGCTCGCCGCGATCCAGCGCTGCATAAAAGAGCCGGCGCGAATCGGGCGACCAGGTAAAGCTGTTCACCGAGCGATCGATGGCGTCAGTCAGCACGGTGAGCTTGCCTGTGGCGCGTTCCAGAACCATGAGCCGCCAGCGGTCGGATTCATATCCCGGCCGAGCCTGCGAACGGTAGGCCAGATATCTGCCGTCGGGCGAATACAAGGGCGAGTTGTCGGCTCCCGGATTGCCTGTGATCTTATGCGAAGCGCCGCCCTGAACCGGCACAACGAAAAGATCGTTATTGGTTCCGGCGGCGGGATTCTCATCGGTATTCATGGAAAAGCAGACCTCGCTTCCGTCGGGAGAAATGGCGTAGTCATCGGGACCGCCCAGCGAAAACGGCGGTACGTCGCGATTGCCTGGCGAAAGGTCTGCGATTTTGCCGTCAGCCAGAGAAAACGAGAGCAGATGGCTGCGGCGGTTTCCCTCCCATGTGTTCCAGTGCCGGTAGAGAAGAGAGGTGATCGTGCGCGCTTTGACTTTGCTGTCCTTTTCGGCATCGAGGCGCTGCCGGTTGCAGGCGTCATCCGCGCCGCACTCGGGATACACGTTGCTGGTGAAGAGAATGTATTTGCCGTCGGGCGACACCGTGACGCCGTCGGCTTCGGCGGAGAAGTGAGTCAGCTGCGCTGCGCCGGAGCCATCGGGATTCATGCTCCAGATTTGGGAGACGTCGCCGGCGGTCGAAACATAAAAGATGCGCCTGCCGTCGGGCGACCAGCGAGGGCGGCTGGCCAGATCGGCGATCTTGCGCGGCGCGCCGCTGTCCAGCGGAACCGTCCAGACGCTGTGCAGGCTCTTGTTGTTTTCGATATCCGGAACCGTGACCGCGAATGCCACGGTCCTGCCGTCGGGCGAAATCTGGGGATCTGACATCCGCTGGATCTTCAGCATCGCGGACGTGTCGAAAGGCTTCTTCTGCGCCGAGGCCAGAGAAGGAGCGAGAGCGAGGACGAGCCACGCTGCCGTACGCATACTTAGAGAATTATCTCGCACATGCCTTGTTCACCCCACCCTGCACGTCGTCAAAATGCACTCCGCCCGAACTTGATACACTATGCCTTCATCAATGGCGATCAGCGCGGATTTGCTCGAAATTCTGATATGTCCGGCGTGCCGGGCCAAACTGGAACTGAAGCCGGACGGCAGCGGACTGCGTTGTGTTTCGTGTCACAGGCTGTATCCCATCCGGGATGAAATTCCCGTGCTCCTCATCGATGAAGCGACTATCGACGAATAACGCTTTCCAGCGTGCCCACGCAGACTGACACTCTCGAACAGCTCCCGCCGGGCGCCCGCGTTGCGATTATCCGGCTCCGTTCGCTGGGCGACTGCGTGCTGTCGACGCCGGCGATACATTCGCTCAAAGAGGCGCGCCCCGACTTATGTATTGGCGTTGTGGCCGAAGATCGATTCGCGCCGCTGTACGAAAACAACCCGGATATCCATGCGATTCTGCCGCCGCGAGCCGGGGCCTTGCGGAAATTCGCTCCCGAGCTTTGCATCAATCTGCACGGCGGAACGCGCAGCGCGCGGCTCACTGCTCTTTCCGGTGCGCGGATCCGCGCCGCTTTCGATATATTCCGGCCCGCCTGGGTTTACAGCATACAAATTCCCACTGCACAGGAAACGCTGGGTACTTCGCGGCGTGTGCACACAGCCGAACATATGGCCTCCGCCATGTTTTATCTGGGTGTGCCCATTGCGGACGTTCCGCGGGCGCGTCTGCATCCCGCCCCCGGCGCTTCGCGCTTCGCGCCGGCAGGACCGTATGCGGTGATTCATCCTTTGGCTGCACTGCATGAAAAGACCTGGCCTGCGGAAAGATTCCGGGAACTAGCGCGGCACATCGAACAATCCATGGGATTGGAGGCTATGTTCATCGGGGGGCCGGGGGAAGACCTGTCGACCTTCGCGCCCCGGCGCACTGTTGCCGGAGCGCCGCTGGGCGAGATTCTGAAACTGATGCGCGGCGCGGCTTTCTTTGCCGGAAACGACTCAGGTCCGGCGCATATTGCGGCAGCGTTCGGCGTGCCGCAGATCGTTTTTTTCGGGCCCTCGGATTCAGAAGTCTGGGCGCCGTGGCGAACTCCCGCGGAGGTTCTCAAAGCTGACCACATCGCGGAGATATCGCTGGAGAGCGCTCTTTCAGCGGTGGATCGCCTGAGAGTTGCCGCATGAGAGAGGCCATTCGTCTGTTCGGATACGCGCGGCGGTATTGGTATCTGCTCATTCTCTCCGTAATCCTGATGGCAGTTTTTGGCGCCATGACAGCGGCGCGCGTCCTGCTCATCAAAGAAGTTCTTGGACCCGTGCTTCGGCCCGGCCCCCAGGAAATGCCGGTCCCATTGTTCGAAATTCCGGTTGTTCACAAGCCGGTTTACCTGGAACAGTTTTTCCCGCCTTCGATCCACAACATCTTTACCGTCGTCGCCATTGCGATTCTGGTTGTGTTTCTCACGCGCGGGATCTGTGACTATCTCGGCGACTACCTGACAAACTTCGTTGGCTTTTCAGTGGTCACCGATCTGCGCAATCCGGTCTTCGACAAAGTCATGCGGCATGGAGCGGCATTTTTCGAAGCGACTTCCACCGGCAAAGTCATGTCTTCGGTCATGAATGACATCGACAGAATTCAGGTGGCGAGCTCCGACATGTTCGCCGATCTGATGCGGCAGATTTTTTCGGCGTTCGGCCTGCTGGTCGTGATCTTCGGAACCGACTGGCGGCTGGCGCTGTTCAGCTTTACGCTGTTCCCGTTTGTGCTGCTGCCAACCGCGCGCCTGGGCAAAAAGATCCGGCGCACCAGCCGGCGCACACAGGACGCGGCAGGCGAGTTAAATCAGGTGCTGCAGGAGGCTATCTCGGGGCATCAGGTGGTGCAGGCGTTCGGGGCGGAGCGATACGAAAGCCGGCGTTTCCGCGCGGCGGGCGAGCGGCTCCTCCGCTCCAATCTGCGCTATGTGCTGATTCAGGGAATCCCATCGCCGTTCATCGAACTGATGGGCGCGGCCACATTTATCGGCCTGCTGTACTTCGGCCGCGAGGAAATCAAGAGCCACCTGCTCGATGCGGAGGCGTTCATCAGCTTTCTGGCGGCCCTGTTGTTCCTCTACGAGCCGGTGAAGCGAATTACGAACCTCCATAACATCTTTCAGCAGGCGCTGGGGGCGTCGGAAAAGGTGTTCGCGTACCTCGACCAGCCCGAAGAAATCAAAGACAAGCCGGGCGCGCGCCGGTTCGAGCGCTTTCGCCAAAGCATTCTGTTCGACAGCGTCAGCTTTCGCTATCCGACTGCGAGCGGGCTGCAGCTCGATCGCGTTTCGCTCGAGATTCGCGCCGGTGAAGTGGTGGCCCTTGTGGGATCGAGCGGAGCGGGCAAGACGACGATTGCGAGTCTGGTGCCGCGCTTCCGCGATGTGCTGTCAGGCGCCGTGCGCATTGACGGCGTCGATGTCCGCGATCTTGCGCTTTCCTCTTTGCGCGACGGTATCAGCGTGGTCGCGCAGGATACGTTTCTTTTCAACGACACAGTCGCCAACAACATCGCATACGGTCTGGATCGTTATGACCGCGCGAGGATGCTGCAGGCTTCCGAGGCTGCACTGGCGCACGAATTCATCGAAAAGCTGCCGCGGGGTTATGAAACACCGATCGGGGATCGCGGCGTCAAGCTCTCTGGCGGCCAAAGGCAGCGCCTCGCAATCGCGCGCGCGATATTCAGGAACTCACCGATACTGATCCTTGACGAAGCCACATCGCATCTGGATACCGAATCCGAGATGCTTGTTCAGAAAGCGCTGGCGAATCTGATGGTGGGGCGCACAGTCATCGTGATCGCGCATCGCATTTCGACCATCCGGCGCGCCGACAAGATCGTGGTGCTCGACCACGGGCGTATCGTTGAAATCGGCTCGCATGACGAGCTGATGAATCACGCTGGAATCTACCATCGGCTGCATGAGCTGCAGTATCTGGAAGTGGATGCCGGCGTGGATATCTGATGAGTGTCTTTTAGCTATCGGCTGTTGGCTGACCGCCTATTTCGCGCGATCGATTTTCGCCGCCAGCACAAAGTCGCTTTCTGTCAGGCCGTCGATTTTGTGCGTCCAGACGGTCACTTCGGCTTTACCCCATCCAAGGAGGATGTCGGGATGATGGGCCTGTTCTTCCGCAATGGCCCCGGCGCGATTGACGAAATCCAGCGCCTGCCTGAAGTCCGGAAAGCGGAACACTCTGTGCAGATGATGCTCATTTACGATTTCCCAGTCCGGAACTTCAGCCCGCAGGGGCTTCAGCGCATCGCCTTTGAGCGGAGGAACGCCGCCGCGGCAGGGAACGCACGTTTTGTCTGCTAACGCCATTACCTTCCATTCTAGGCTGGAATGGTGAAGCTGGTTCCCGCCAGACAAGCCGCCTTTGGCGCCCTGCTCGCCGTTGAGCGCGGCGCATGGTCGGCTGAAGCGCTGGCGGCGAAGTCGGAACATCTCGAAAGCCGCGACGCCGGTCTGGCTTCCGACATCGTATTCGGCACCCTGCGGCGGCGCGGGGAACTGGACGCTCTGATCGCGCATTACGCGAAGCGGCCGGTCGACCGGCTCGATCCGGAAATCCGGATTGCCCTTGAGATGGCGCTCTATCAGGTGCGCTTTCTCGACCGGGTCCCCGCGTATGCCGCGGTGAACGATTCTGTCGAACTGGCGCGGCGGGCGGGCAAATCGTCGGCCGCGGCGTTTGTGAACGCTGTGCTGCGGCGCGCCATTCGCGAGCCTGTCGACGTATCCGAAGCGCTGTCAACGCCTGCGTGGCTGTTCGACCGATGGGTGGCGCACTACGGCACGGAGACGGCGCGGGCCATCGCCCATGCAAGCCTTTGCTCGCCGGAACGCTGGATTCGCGTCGGAGATGCGATACCGCCTGAAGGCGCGGAACCGACCGGCGTTGCCGGTTGCTTCAGGCTCGCATCCGGCGATCCCGGCGGATTCCGCTTTCAGGACATCGGCTCGCAGGCTGTCGTTCCGCTGCTCGATCTGAAACCAGGACAGACGTTTCTCGACATTTGCGCCGCGCCGGGCAACAAAACCGCGCAGGCGCTCGAAACGCCGGTTCGCGCGATCGCCTGCGATCTGCATCTTAGCCGCGCGCGAACGCTGCTCTCTCTCGGAATTCCCGTTGTCACCGTCGATGCAACCAGGCCGCTGCCGTTCGACCGCAGATTCAACCGCATTCTGGTTGACGCGCCATGTTCCGGCACCGGGACGCTGGCGCGCAATCCGGAAATTAAATGGCGCCTCAGACCGGAGGACATCGGCGATCTCGGGCGACGTCAGGCCGCGATTCTGCGCAACGCTCTCGATCGCCTCGCGCCGGCTGGCAGGCTCGTCTACTCGACCTGCTCGGTCGAACGCGAAGAGAACGAAAACGTGGTCGCCGAATCAGGCGCGGAAGTGCTGGAAACCATGGAAAGACTGCCGGGCCGGGACCCGGGCGACGGATTCTTCGCAGCTGCTCTGCGTGCTAAAATTAGCTCCTAAGCGCGTAGTTTTTAATGCTTCAAATCGTTCCATCGATCCTCTCGGCGGATTTTGCGCGCCTCGCGGATGACATCGCCAGAGTGGAAGCCACCGGCATTCAGATGCTGCACGTTGACATCATGGATGGCCACTTTGTGCCAAATCTTACAATCGGCCCTCCGGTGGTGCAATGTATTCGCAGAAATACCAAATTGCGGCTCGACGTGCACCTGATGATCACCGATCCCGACAAATATGCGCCGCTGTTCATCGAGGCGGGCGCGGACCAGGTTTCCGTGCATTACGAAGCGGCAGTGCATCTGGACCGTACCCTCCACATGATTCAGCAGGAAGGCGCGAAGGCAGGTGTGGTGCTGAATCCGGCGACTCCGGTCGGTGTGCTCGAAGACATCATCGAGGTGGCGGATTACGTGCTGATCATGAGCGTCAATCCTGGATTCGGCGGGCAGGAGTTCATTCCGAATGCTCTGCGCAAAGTGCGGCGGCTGGCGGAAATGCGCAGCGAACGCAGGCTGGGGTTTGCGATTGAGATCGATGGCGGCGTGAGTCACTCGAATACAGCGGAGATTGTGCAGGCCGGCGCCGACTGGCTGGTAGCGGGTTCGGCAGTCTTCCACAGTGCCGATCCGGCGGCAGCCGTGACGGAGATGCAACACATCGCCGCCGGCGCCAATCTGGTGAGAGTTTAAGGATTAAGGATTCAGATGCAGCGACGTTATCAATTGTTCGTGGTCACCGAGGGCGTGCTCGCCTTCTTTCTGCTCTCGGGGTTCGGCCTGTTTCATCACAAAAAATATGACACGCCGATCACCAAAGACACGCTCCAGCCGGACAAGATTCTGTTCGACCGCGCCATCCACAACATCGAGCGCGGCGACTATGAAGCCGCGCGTCTGACGCTGAACACGCTGATCAATACTTACGACACGAGCGAATACCTGGCCAAAGCCAAGCTCGCTATCGCGGACAGTTGGTTCCGCGAGGGCGGCGCACACGGCCTCGCGCAGGCGGAAGCGGAATACAAGGACTTCATCCTCTTCTATCCGAACATGGAAGAAGCTGCGGAATCCCAGTTCAAGGTCTGCGACATTCACTACAAGCAGATGGACAAGCCCGACCGGGATAACGGTCAGGCGCAGCGTGCGGAAGACGAATGCCGCCAGGCGCTGGTGGCTTATCCGAATTCGAAGTTTGTGCCGCAGGTTCAGCAGAAGCTGCGAAACGTGCAGGAAGTTCTCGCCGAGAAAGAATACAAAACCGGCGAGTTCTACCACGACAAGGGCAGCTTTCCCGCCGCCGCCAACCGGCTTTCGTTCGTGACACAGCAGTATCCGCTGTTCAGCGGATCCGATAACGCGCTTTGGGATCTCTCCGATTCATACAAACATATGGGGCCGCGCTTCGATAACCAGCGCGCCGCCGCGCTCACGAAGCTCGTGCAGCAGTATCCGCTGAGTTCGCACGTGCAGAGCGCAAAGGAATCTCTTACGGCGATGAATCGCCCGATTCCCGAAGCCGATCCGGCTGCCTATGCGCGCATGAAATATGAACTGCAGGCGCGTACGCGTCCGAGTATTCTTTCGCGCACGCTTGGTCCATTTGAAACGCGTCCGGACGTGCATATGGCTGCGAAGACGGGAGCGCCGGCGATGGAATCGATTCGTCCGTCGGTGCCGGTCAGCGTGCCCGCCGTGGCGGCCGGAGGACAGAGCGGTGTCAGCGACGTTTCAGCCGGAGTCGTCGGCAACACAGATTCATTCGACAAGCAGCCCGACGTGCGGCTCGGCGCGCAGAATCCCGAAGCCCCGGCCAAGGCGCCGACTCAGAGTGCCGCGGTAACTGCGACGCCGGCAACGCCTTCGCCCGGACAGGGAGTGGGTGAACAGAAGGCCAGCGTCGAATCAAACGGGCAGACACCCGCGGCGAATGCCGCGCCGGAGGCATCGCTGCCAACCAACCACCCGCTGACGAAGGCGCAGATTAAGGCGGTTAAAAAACAGCAGGACAAATTGGCGAAGCAGGCGAAGAAAAACAGCGTCACGGCTAAGCCGGATCCGAAGACCGCTCCGGCAACAACAGCAACGCCGGGTTCGCCGGCACCGGCGCCGCAATGATGCGGATTCTGCTCGCCGACGATAGTCCGCACGCACAGCGGATGGGCGAGCGGATTCTTCGCGACGAAGGGCACGAAGTCATCACCGTCAGTGACGGTCAGGTGGCGATGCTGCGCCTCAGGGACGCACAGCCGGATCTGATCATTGCCGACATTTCGATGCCGGAAGTGTCCGGCTATCAGATCTGCGAATATGTCAAGACCAGCGGCGGCGGCGCGGTTTTTCTTACAGCGGGCGCGGTTGAATGGGTGGATGAGGCTGAGGTCGCGCGCGTCGGCGCCGATGCCGTTCTGAAAAAACCCTTCGAGGCCAGCATCCTTCTCGATGCCGTCAACAAAGCTGCCGCAGGTCTGAAGCCGAAAACCGGGGCCCCGAAAATTCGGGCGGTTCCGCGCTCTGTTGTGGTTCTCGATCCCGAACAGGTGCGCGCGGCCGTGACCGTCGCACTCGATGCCGCACTGCCGGCCATCGTGGATGAGGTCACCACGAAGGTGATGGCGGCGCTGACCGGACCCGGGCGGAAACTGTAAAACCTGAAGAGACCGCGGGCGGCCCGGGCACCTCGAATCGGTACACTGGACTGATTAACGCTTATGCCCGATAACAGCTTTGACGTTGTCTCCCAGATCGAGATGCCCGAAGTGAACAATGCCATTCAGCAGGCGATGAAGGAAATCACCACGCGCTACGATCTCAAGGACTCGAAGACCCGCATCGAGCTCAACGAAAAAGACAAGAAGATCGCAATCAGCAGCGCCGACGATTTCAAACTTAAGGCGTCCACCGAGATTCTGCAGTCGAAAATGGTCAAGCGCGGCGTGCCGATTAAAAACCTGACCTACGGCGCGGTGCAGCCCTCGGCCGGGGCCAGTGTGAAGCAGGAAGTGACTCTGACATCGGGCATTCCGATCGAAAAGGCGCGGGACATCGTCAAAAAGATCAAAGACAGCAAGCTCAAAGTGCAGGCAGCGATTCAGGGCGATCTGGTGCGGGTCAGCGGCAAGGACCGTGACACGCTCCAGCAGGTGATCCAGCTGCTGAAGGGCTCCGACTTCTCGATCGATCTGCAGTTCATCAATTTCCGGACCAACTGAATGAGCGCACAGGGCGAAGAGTCCGTTGTGCGCGCGGAAAAACCCGCGCGGCGGATCGAATCGCTTCTGCTCGACGGACCTGCCGGCCGTCTGGAAGCGCTGCTGGAAGAGCCTGAAGAGGGCGAAGCGCGCGAGGCCTGCCTCGTGTGCCACCCGCATCCGCTGTTCGGCGGAACGATGCATAACAAGGTGGTCTTCCGCATCGCCCGCGGTATGCGGCGGACAGGGGCGGTCGTGCTGCGGTTCAATTTCCGCGGCGTGAATCAGAGCGAAGGCGAGCACGCGCAGGGTATCGGCGAAGTCGAAGATGCGCGCGCCGCTCTGGCATTTCTGCGCAGCCGTTACCCTGCCCTGCCTTACTCGATGGCAGGGTTTTCGTTCGGCTCGCGCGTCATTCTGAAGCTGGGATGCGAACTGGGCGATGCCGTCAGACTCATTGCAGTGGGCTTTCCCACGCGCCGCGGCACGTTCGACTATCTCGCGCACTGCGGCGTGCCAAAGCTATTCGTGCAGAGCACGAATGACGAGCACGGGCCGCGCAACGAGATCGAGGCTGTCTTCGAATGGATAGCCGAACCGAAGCGGCTGGAGTTCATTGAAGCGGGGGATCACTTCTTCGCGGGCGCGCTGGAAAAGCTGGAAGAGACGGTCAGATTATCGGCCACGAATAAAAACGAATGAACACAAATATGTTTTTGCCTGATTCGTGTTTATTCGCGTTCATTTGTAGCTGAAATCATTCCACCCGAAATTCCCCTTTCGCCTCGGCCGTCTGCTTCCCCAGGGCATCGTGAACAGTGATGACCAGTGTGTAAGCGCCGGTCGCCATCGTCGGCTGAAGACTCAGATTGAATGAGCCTGGCACCCACGGCTGCGGATAAAAAGCCTGACTCTTCTCCACTGCCGCGTCCTCCTGTGTGAACAGTTGTTTGCCGTCCGGTGACAGCACCGCCACGTCATAGGAAACGTCGATAGCGTTTTGTTCGCCGTGTTTAAAACCGACCGCGTCGAACCGCACCCACACCATGTCGCCCGGCCGGTACGCCACGACTTTAAGCGGCGCTTCGTCCTCCAGGGCGCGATAGAAACCGAGATCCCGGACCGTCAGGGAGGCGGCGGGCTCCACGCCCTTTCCGCTCACCGGGAACGCCAGTTCGCCCGTCGCGGTCTGGTGCGTCTGCTGGTCGGTTACTTCATACTTCACTTTGTACTGCCCTGGCGGCGCTATCGACGGAAGCTGGAGCTGCATGCGAAGCTTCGGCTTCCAGTCCTTGTCTTCGACGCTGACCGAGGTGCCGATCACCTCTTCATCCCGGGGCGCTATGGCTGTGCCCTTCGGGTCGAAGGTCTGCATATGGCCGACGAGATCCACTTTTCCCGTCGGGCTTACCTTGTAATTTTCCACCTGAAAACTGAAGAAGGCGATATCGCCGGGCTGGAATTCGCCGGTACCGATCGGGGGGCCGTCTTCCGATTGCGAAATAACCGGCCGGGCTGCCTGCAGCGGACGCGTCTGCGCAATCAGCGCCGGCGCGAATACCAGAAGCGCAGGTAGTGCGGCAATGCGCATGGATACTACCTTGACTTTACTTCTTCGCGGGAATTGTGAGATCAGGCTGCGGGACGGGGTTTGTATCGACGCCGCGGAGTTGCTCATGCACGAAGCTCAGAGGCACGTCGATGGCGATTTCGCGATCGTCAAGCGGATCGTTCAGCCGCAGCCGGTAGTGTTTCGACGGTGCATCGAAAACCACCACTCCCTGCTCCGTCTGGGTCGGCCCGACTTTGCGAACCACGCCCAGCCAGTTGGGCACGCCGGTGCCGTCGGAAAGCTCGGTGTAGCTGTGCCCGGAATCGTCCACCAGGGTCATCGTGGGAATTGGCTCCTCGTCCGAGCTGGCGTTGGTCACGCTCACATGAATGAGATAGAAACGCTCCTGCGGTGTGCGCAGATTAGGTTCCTCACCCAACTGCTGCGCCACCTCCGTGTCCGTCACGCTGTAAGCCAGGGGCCCGATCGTTGCCTTATCGCCGGCAGCGTACAGCACGTTCGAAGGTTTGGAAACGGAAGAACACCCTGCGGCGATCATGGCCAGACAGGGAACGGCGAACAGCGCGGGACGCATCGAGGATTAGTTTCTCACAAACGCCGGCGGGTCGGGACCGGAAGTGCTACTTGCGGTGCTCGCGCAGCATCTCTTCGTATTTGCGCTTTTGCTCCGGATTCAGAATCTGCAGGATGCGCGTGTTGCCGTCGGCCAGCACGTTGTCGTAATAGCGGAAAACATCGTCGAGGATGGAGGTGAGCTGCACAGTCTGCTGATCGGTGAGATCGAGCTGGTCTTTCCATTCGCGGATGGAAACAGGCATACCGGAACTGGCTGCCAGCGGAGGAGTGCCATGCAGATGAGCGTGACTGAAACTCATGACGACCGCGCCCAGAACGGCGCCACAGAGGAAGACCAGGACGAAGGATACGATGGCGATCTTTTCGCTCGGGCGCGGAAGAGCGGTGGTGGCCATGTCTTCAACCATCGTTATGGGGTGTATTGTAACTCCCTCCGGGCTTGCGCTTATTCGTGGTAATTGGCCAGGGTGACCAGCAGGCGGTCACGGTCGGCCTCCGAATGCGCCGCCACAGGATCGTGCGCCATGATCGATGCCGCATCCGTGCCGCGGAAGGAAGACTCGCGCGACACCAGGAAACTCCCCAAAGCAGCCAGCAGCAGCAGCGATGCAAAAGCCACGCGGCGGAAGAAGGCCGCTCCAGGCGAGAATAATCCCCAGGCTTCGCGACGCTGATCTTCCAGAATCCGGACGCGAACGCGGTTATAGAAGCGAAGAGAAGGTTCCGGCAGCGGGTTCAGCGCGTTTTCGGCGGGACGCATCTCGCGCAGCAGCTGGGTGAGTTCGTCCATCTCGGCTACTTCCGCGCGGCACTCAGGACATGCGTCGAGGTGAGCATAGAAAGCGCGGGAGGCCCGCCGGGTCAGACTGCCCCCGCTCAGGTGCGTTTCCAGCTCGTCAATGACGATCTCGTGCATCACTGCTTTACTCCGGCTGCCGGCGCCCGGTCCAGCCGCTGGGAGGCTTTTACCAGCTTCTGGCGCGCCCGGAACAACTTAACCTTAACTGTATTTTCATTCATCTTCAACATGCCGGAGAGTTCTTCGACCGAATACCCCTCAACTTCCTTCAGCATGAGCAGATGACGCTCTTCGTCCGAGACCCGGTCCATGAGCTTTACCACGTAATCGCGCCTCGCGAGCGAGGAATCCGCTCGCGCGCCG
>Ga0335085_10011895_pt1 | contig 12860 bp, 14 predicted proteins | sample Lox_Sample_45_FD_206712 | JGI IMG/M metagenome (GOLD analysis project Ga0335085, IMG submission 206712) | Soil microbial communities from Loxahatchee National Wildlife Refuge, Florida, United States - Lox_Sample_4.5 | ecosystem: Environmental > Terrestrial > Soil > Wetlands | place: USA...
GCTTCACTCCGCCCGTTCCAGCCGGTAGAGGCCGACATCGAGCGTGGCGGCGCGGAAACCCGCCTCGCAATAGGCGAGGTAGTATTCCCACATGCGCTTGAAGCGCCCGTCGAAGCCGAGCGCGGCGATGCGCGGCCACGCGGCCTGGAACCGCGCCTGCCACAGGGCGAGCGTGCGCGCATAGGAAAGGCCGAAGCGGCGCCCCTCGATCAGCCGCAATCCCGTCTCCGCGGCCACGCGGCGCAGCGCCGTGGCGGTCGGCAGCATGCCGCCCGGGAAGATGTAGCGCTGGATGAAGTCGGGGCAGTGCCGATAGCTCTCGAACCTCGACTCGGCGATGGTGATCGCCTGCAGCACCGCGATGCCGCCCGGAGCGAGCAGCTCGCGCAGCCGCCGGAAATAGAGCGGCCATTGCTTCTCGCCCACCGCCTCGATCATCTCGATCGACACGATGCGATCGTACCGCCCGGCGACGTCGCGATAATCCTGCAGCCGGATCTCGGCGGCGAGGCCCGCGTTGCGCAGCCGCTCGCGCGCATGGTCGCGCTGCGCCCGCGAAAGGGTGAGACCGGTGACCCGGCTTCCGCGCGTGCGCGCCGCATGCTCGGCAAAGCCGCCCCAGCCGCAGCCGATCTCGAGCACGCTTTGGCCTGGCGCAAGGTCGAGGAGCGACGCGATCGCCGCGTATTTTCGTTCCTGCGCCGTCTCGAGCGAATCGGCGTCGGATTGGAACAGCGCCGCGGAATAGGTCATGCCGGGATCGAGCCACGCGGCATAGAACGCGTTGCCGAGATCGTAGTGGTAGGCGATGTTGCGCGCGCTGCCGCGGCGCGAATTGCGGCGCAGCGCGTGGCGCAGCCGCTCGATGCAGCGCATCGCGACGCTGCCGTCGACGTCGAGGCCCAGCGCGCGCTCGTTGGCGATCGCGAGAAGAATGAGGGCGACCAGGTCCGGGCTCTCCCAGTCCTCGTCCATATAGGCCTCGGCGAAGCCGATGGTGCCGCCGAAGATCAGCCGGCGCGCGACCGAGGCGTCATTGATCGCGATGCTGACGGCGGGCTCGGCGCCTGGCGCGCCGAAGCCCAGCACTGCTCCGCCGGGTGTGCGCAGCGTGAGGCGCCCGTGCTCGATGCGCCGCAATCGCTTCAGCAGCGCGCGGCTCCAAAGGTCGGAGAGCTCCGGCACCACCGATGCTGGGGATGCGGCAAAGTTCGCTGAATTCTCTTCGTACATGTCGGGACGTTCCGGGAAATCTAAGGTTCGACGGCCTCGCAGATCGTGACGGCATCGCGCGGCGGCGCGGGCCGCGGCAGCGGCCGCAGGCCCTTGCGCCAGAGCTTGGCCGCCTCCCAGTGAATGCCGGCAATCACTTTGAGGGTCATCAGCGGATAGCGGAGGAAGGCCAGGACAAGTGCCCGGTCGGTGAGCGGCACGCGCCGCCCTTCGAGGCTTGCATGCAGGACCGGTCCCGCCGCATCGGTCTGCCGGATCGTCACGGCGAGCCGTTCGCCCGGCACCGCGAGACGAAACTCGTAGCGGCACGCCATCTCCATGAAGGGCGACACGTAGAACGTCTTGTCGCAGCTTTGCCGCTGTACTGCACCCGCATGGCTCGCCGGGATCAGATAGCTGTGCATCTCGCCGAACGTATTGCGCACCTCATAGAGGATCGCACGCAGATCCCCGTCGCGGTGATGGCAGAAATAGATGCTGAGCGGGTTGAACACATACCCGAGCATGCGCGGAAAGCACAAAAGCCGGATCGCGCCGCCGTCGAGCGCGATGCCGGCGCGTGCCAGCGATGCCTCGACATGGGGACGCAGTGCGCTGCCGTCGCGGCGCCCGTGGTCGCGGTCATGAAACGCGAAGAGATTGAACCGGTTGTGCGAGAAGAGCGCGAGCCGGGCGGCGAGCGCCGGAAGCTCGTCGAGCTCGACGAGCAGCGAGAACACGCGATAGCGCAGCGCGTGCCGCCGCGGCCGCAGCCGCTCGTGCATCACGCTGCCGAAATATAGGCACGCCTCGCTCATGCCGCGGCCTCGGCGGGAGACGGCGGCGGCGCGACGACGATGCGGCCCGATTCATCCGGCACCGACCACGGACGGCGTACCTCGCCCAGCGCCTCGGCGACGGCGAGCCCCGACTGCAGCGCGTCTTCATGGAAGCCGGCGCCGAAATAGGCGCCGCAATACCAGGTGCGCCGCTCGCCCTGCAGCGTCCACAAGCGCGCCTGCGCGGCGAGCGCCGCCGCGTCGTAGCCTGGGTGCTCGTAGCGGAAGCTCGCGACGATGCTGCCGGGGCGCGGCTCGCGCGGCGGATTGAGCGTGACGAAGAAATCCTCGCGCGTCTCGAGGCGCTGCAGTCGATTCATCCAATAGCTGACGCAGAGCGCATCCTGACCCTTGCCGCCGATATAGTTCCAGCTCGCCCAGGCGCGGCGCCGCCGCGGCATCAACCCCGCGTCCTTGTGCAGCAGGGCAAGGTTGCGCGCATAGGGGAAGCTGCCCAGGAGCTGCCGCTCCTCGACGCTGGGATCGGCGAGCAGCGCCAGCGCCTGATCGGCATGCGTCGCGATCACGATCCGGTCGAAGCGGGCGATCCGGCCGCCGGCCTCCTCGACGAGCACGCCGTCCGGCTGGCGCCGGATCGCGCGCACCGGGGAGGCGAGGCGAATCTCGCCCTCGAGCGTCTCGGCCATCAGCGCGACATACGCGCGGCTGCCGCCGGTGACGGTACGCCACAACGGGCGCCCGGCGAGTCGCAACAGTCCGTGGCTCGCGAAGAACCGGACGAAGCTCTGCACCGGGTACGCGCGCATGTCGTCGGCCGTGCTCGACCAGATCGCAGCGCCCATCGGCAGCAGGTGGTCCTCGACGAACCCGCGCGAATAGCGCCGCGCCGCGAGATAGTCGCCGAGGCTCAGCCCGGCGGCCGCTTCATCCTCCAGGACCGCGGGCGCCGTGCGATAGAAGCGCAAGATGCCGCCGAGCATCGCCCAAAAACGCGGCCGCAGCAGGTTGCGCCGCTGCGCCAGGAGCCCGCCGATGTCGGTGCCCGCGTATTCGAGCCGCCCGCCATCGAGCGAGACGGCGAACGACATGTCGCTCGGATGCGTCGCCACACCAAGATGCTGGAACAGCGCGACCAGATTGGGATAATTAATTTCGTTGTAAACGATGAAGCCGGTGTCGATGGCGAGGCGATTGCCCGACTCGTCCCGGACATCTACCGTATTGCAGTGGCCGCCGAGTTTTTCGTCCTTCTCGTAAAGGGTGACGTTATGGCGTTTCTGCAAGAGCCATGCCGCGGCAAGCCCGGCGATGCCGGAGCCGACCACGGCAACGGAGAGGGGGCCTGACCGCATGCTCACCCTGGGACCCGCCCGGGGCCGGGCACGGCCCTGCGCTTTACACCTGCAATACGCGACCCAAAGGAAAATGGATCACTATGTCGCGGGCAAGTGAACCAGGGCGTGGTCCTTCGCGTACCAGGAGGCGATGTATGCGGAATTCGCGGTATCCTTCGGCGGCGCAGGCGCCCCGCTGCGTGCGGGTGCGTTGTTCGGTCGCTGGCCAATGACGGTCCCCCGGGCCGATGCGGCTGCCGTGCCGCCGGTGTTCGCCCGCCTTTTGCAAGCGGTTGTGGAGCGGCGCGACCAAGCTTCGTTCATGACGTTGTTCGACTACTACGCGCCGCGGGTCAAGGCTTATTTGAAGCGACTCGGTGCCGGCGACAGCCTCGCCGAGGACCTCTCGCAAGAGGTGATGTTCGCGGTCTGGCGCAAGGCCGAAACCTACGATCCGAGCAAGGCCGGGGTCGGCACCTGGATCTTCACGATCGCCCGCAACCTGCGCATCGATGCCATCCGGCGCGAGCGCCGGCCAAATCTCGAACCCGACGATCCGCGGCTCGCGCCCGAGCCCGAGCCGCCGCCCGACGACCAGGCCGAGGCGCACCAGGACGCCGAGCAAATCCGCACGGCGCTCCGCGAACTCCCCGAGGATCAGGCCCGGGTCATCCGGATGGCGTTTTACGATGGCAAGTCGCACGGCGAGATCGCGGCCGAGCTGTCGCTGCCCTTGGGAACCGTCAAGTCGCGTCTACGCCTTGCCTTCCGGCGGGTGCGGGGATTGCTGGGAGAGCACTCATGAGCCCGCGGCATCACCCGAGCGACGCGACGCTCCTGACCTATGCCTCGGGCTCGCTGGGCGAAGGCCTGTCGCTGGTCGTGGCCTCGCATCTCGCCTTCTGTGCCGCCTGCCGCGCGGCGGTTGCCGAGGGCGAACTTCTTGGCGGCAATCTGCTCGACGCGCTGGCGCCCGAGGCGCTGGGCGCAGCCTCGCGCGAGCGCGTGCTGGCGATGCTCGGGAATGCGCCGGCGCCTCCCCCGCCCGCCGCGCCAAGGCCGATCGATCCGCGCCTCCCGGCGCCGCTCGGCCGCTATCTCAATCGCGATCTTTCCGCTATCCCGTGGCGCATGCTGGGGCCCGGCCTCCGGCATTTCGAGGTGGTGCCGCACGATCTCGCGCGCGGCGCCAACCTGCGAATGCTGCGGATCGCCCCCGGCCGCCGCCTGCCGCGCCACACCCATAGCGGCACCGAGCTGACCCTTGTGCTCGCCGGCTCCTACACCGACGAGTTGGGCCAGTTCGCCCGTGGCGATGTGGCCGAGACGGACGACGAGATCGTGCACGAGCCGGTGTCCGACCCGGGCGAAGACTGCATCTGTCTCATCGCCACCGAAGGCCCGCTCAAATTCGAGAGCGTGATTGCGCGCCTCTTCCAGCGCTTCACGGGGGTCTGATCGGGCTCGCCGTGGCGTGATCCGCCGCCGCCCCGTCCGCGTACTAAGGTCAATGCAGGGAACAGCGGCTTAAGCCCCGCTGGATCCCTGCAGAGATGGCCCCGCCCGGCTTCCCCCCTCGCCGGACGGGGCCTTTGCTTTGCGCCGCAGCCGCGCATCCCCACCATTTTGCCGCAGCGAGCCCTGCCCGATCCGCATGATCCGCGGCGGAAGGTCGGACGTATTAACAACAACATCATGAATTACCGGCCCGAAGAGCAAGCACATGAATAGCATCATGCATCGCATCGGTCTCAGCGCCTTCGTCCGCACGCTCGAGCGCGCCAATCGCGCCTACCTCATCTCCGGCGTCGCGAGCGAGCTCGCGGCCAAGCGCGGCCGCGTGGTGTCGTCGAGCGAGCTGCTCGAAGCGGTCTATGGCTGCAGCACGCGCGAGCCCGAGGAGGCCGCGATCGGCCTCAAGGTCGCGATCTGCAAGCTGCGGAAGACCGGCTTCAACATCGTGACCCACCCCTGGCGCGGCTACAGCCACCAAGTCACCTGATGGCGTAAGAGCCATCGCGCGCTAGGCTCCCGTCTTCTCGACGAGAGGGGACGGGAGCATCGATATGCGGGTGGCGCTGATCGGCGCGAGCGGCAAGGCGGGCTCGCGCATTCTCGACGAACTGCTGCGCCGCGGACATCAGGTCACCGCGATCGCGCGCACCGCGGAACGCCTGCCCACGAAGCCGGGCGTCACGGCGAAGCGCGGCGACGCGTCCGATCCCGAAATGCTCGCGCCGTTGCTCGCCGGTCACGACGCCGTCATCAGCGCGACGCGGTTCACCTCGACCGACCCGCGCGCGCTCGTCGCTGCGGTGAAGCGCGCCGCGGTGCCGCGGTTTCTGGTGGTGGGCGGCGCGGGCAGCCTCGTTACCGCGTCGGGGGTGCAGGTGGTGGATGCACCGGACTTTCCTGCCGCCCACAAGCCGGAATCGCTGGCCGGACGCGAGTTCCTGAAGCTGCTGCGGGCGGAGCCCGCGCTCGACTGGACGTTCCTCTCGCCGTCGGCGGCGTTCGCTCCGGGCACGCGCACCGGCAAGTTCCGCTTGGGCGGCGACGATCTCCTCGTCGATGCGTCGGGCGGCAGCGCGATCTCGATGGAGGATTTCGCCATCGCCCTGGTCGACGAGCTCGAGACGCCGCGGCATGCGCGGCGACGCTTCACCGTCGGCTACTGATCGTCGATGCCGACGATGCGGATGCCCGCGCCCGGGATCTTATAGCGCCGGTTGATCGCGATCAGCACCGAGGTGAGCGCCTCGGCCGCGGCCGAGTTGACGATCGGTCCGGCATCGACGCCGCGCAGGCCAAGTGCGCCCGCCAACGCGATCACCCGGTCGCGCGCCGCCCGATCGTCGCCGCAGACCAGAACGTCGCAGTCGATGCGCTCCGCCGCCGATGCGAGCTTTGGCGCCGACACGTTCTGGAACGCGGAAACGACGCGCACGCTCGCCCCGAGCAGCGCCTGAACCGCCGCCACGGCCGAGCCGCCTTCGGGAAGCTGCACGCGGCTCACTTGCGGCGGCACCAAGGGCGCGGTCGCGTCGACCAGGATCTTGCCGGGCAGCGCATCGCGGATCTCCGCGATGGTCGCGCGCTGTGCCGCGTACGGCACGGCGAGGATGACGATTTCGCCAGCTTCGGCCGCGGCGCGGTTCGTCTGCGCGGTGACGGCGGCGTGCCCGACCGCCGCATTGAGCGCGTTCGCGGCCGCGTCGGCCTTCGCCGCGTCGCGCGACCCGACGATCACGGCGTGACCCGCGCGGGCGAGCCGCAAGGCCAGCGCGTTGCCGAGCGCGCCCGTGCCGCCGACCACCGCGATCCGCTCCTTCTGCTCGCTCATGCTTCCTCCGCGAGATGCCGCACGATATCCGGGGACGGGCGGGATTGACAGCCATCGGAAATGCGGCGATGAAGACGCCGGTTTTCGCAGCATTTCTCAGCGCCGATGCCGGATCCCCTGCAGCTCGTCGCGCTCGACCGCGTGCCGCTGGTGCGGCCGGGCGACGATCTCGCCGCGCTGCTCGGCGACGCGCTGGTCCGCGCCGAAGTCGCGCCGCGGTCCGGCGACGTTCTGGTGGTCGCGCAGAAGATCGTCTCCAAGGCCGAAGGCCGCTATGTCGACCTCGCCGCCGTCGAGCCGTCGCCGCGCGCGCTCGATCTTGCCCGCGAGATCGAGAAGGACGCGCGGTTCGTCGAGGTGATCTTGCGGGAATCGCGGCGCGTCGTGCGGCATCGCCAAGGCGTGCTGATCGTCGAGCATCGCCTCGGCTACGTGATGGCGAACGCCGGCATCGACCGCTCCAACATCGATCCCGCCGCCGGCGACGAGCCGGTGCTGCTCCTGCCGCGCGATCCCGACGCATCGGCCGCGGCGCTGCAGGCGCGGCTTGCGGGGCGGTTCGGCGTTCCCCTGGGCGTTATCGTCAGCGACAGCTTCGGCCGGGCCTGGCGCCGCGGCACGGTCGGCATCGCGCTCGGCGCCGCCGGCCTGCCGTCGCTCGTCGACCTGCGCGGCCACGCCGATCTCTACGGCCGCCTGCTGCAAGTGAGCGAGACGGGATTTGCCGACGAGATCGCCGCCGCCGCGTCGCTCCTCATGGGGCAGGCGGACGAGGGCGTGCCGGCGGTGCTGGTGCGCGGCCTCGCCTGGAGCGCCGCCGAAGCGCCGGCGGCGCAGCTCGTCCGCCCCGAATCCGAGGACCTCTTCCGCTGATGACGGCGCAGACCCGCGTCGTCGCGTTGTCGGGCGGCGTCGGCGGCGCCAAGCTCGCGCTCGGACTCGCCCGCGTGCTCGCGCCCGGCGAGCTGATGGTGGTCGCCAACACCGGCGACGATTTCGAGCATCTGGGCCTTGCGATCTCGCCCGACATCGACACGCTGCTCTACACGCTCGCGGGACTCGACAATCCGGAAACCGGCTGGGGCCGGCGCGGCGAGACCTGGACCTTCATGGCGGCACTCGCGGCACTCGGCGGCGAGACCTGGTTCCGGCTCGGCGACGGCGATCTCGCGACGCATGTCGAGCGCACGCGCCGGCTCGCGAGCGGCGAGCGGCTTTCCGCCGTCACCGACGATTTCCGACGCCGGCTCGGCATCGCCGCGCGGATCGTGCCGATGAGCGACGATCGCGTCCGCACGCGCCTGCGCACCGACGAAGGCTGGCTCGATTTCCAGGATTATTTCGTGCGGCGGCAATGCCGGCCGCGGGTGCTTGAAATGCGTTTCGAGGGCGCGGAACGCGCGCGTCCCGATGCCGGATTTTTGGCCGCGCTCGCCGATCCGGACCTCCGCGCGATCGTGATCTGTCCCTCGAACCCGTTCATTAGCATCGAGCCGATCCTCAGCCTGCCCGGCGTGCGCGCGGCGCTGCGGGGGGCCACGGCACCGGTGGTGGCGGTCTCGCCGATCATCGCCGGCAGCGCGGTCAAGGGCCCCACCGTCAAGATGATGCGCGAGCTCGGCATCGAGCCCAGCGCGGCCGCGGTGGCGCACCGTTACGACGGGCTGATCGACGCGTTCGTCGTCGATGACGCGGATGCGGCGGCGACCGTGCCGCCGGGCGTCGCCCGCGTCCCGGCACGCACGCTGATGCTCACGCTGGCGGATCGCGAGGTGCTGGCGCGCGTCGTACTCGATGCGGCGGACGCGCTGCGGGCGGCGCGATGATCCCGGTCCGCGCGGTCGTGCCGGTGAAGGAAACGGCGCTGGCGAAACACCGTCTGTCGCCCGTGCTCGGCGCGGCGGCGCGCCAGGCGCTGGCGCTTGCGATGCTCGAGGACGTGCTCGCGGCGCTCGCGCCGGTACGGTCGCTCGCCGGCATTCTCGTCGTCACTGCCGACGCCGACGCCGCGCGTCTCGCCGCGCGGTTCGGCGCGGCGGTCTCGACCGAGGCCGCGCGCGACGGGCACACCGAAGCGGTCGCCGCCGCGGCGCGGCGTCTCGCCCAGGCGGGCGAGGGCATGCTGACCATCCCGGCCGACGTGCCGCTGATCGAGCCGGCCGACATCGAGCGCATCCTCGCGACAAAGGGGCGCTTCGTCATCGTGCCGGCGCACGACGAGCAAGGCTCGAACGCGGTGCTGTGCCGACCGGCCGATGCCGTGCCGCTGCGCTTCGGCGAGGCGAGCTACGCGCCGCATCTCGCGGCTGCCGAGGCACGCGGCATCGTTCCGGCGACGCTCCGCCTCGAGCGGATCGCGCGCGACATCGACGGGCCCGACGACCTCGCCGCTTTCCAGCGCATTCCCTCGCGGACGCGCTCCCGCGCCGTGCTCGAGGGGATGGGGTGAAAAAGCTCGACCCGCTGAAACGTCGCTGCGTCCTTCGACTACGCGCTCCGCGCTCCGCTCAGGATGAGGGAGAGCGATGATTGCTCCTCATCCTGAGCGAAGCGAAGCGTAGTCGAAGGACGCACGAAGATCACTCCGCGGCGCGCTTCTCCAGTTCCTCGTCGAGCGCGCCGTACCAGCCCTTGTCGGAGATGTCGAACAGGATGCCCTCGGGATCGGTGAACTTGCGCTCGTAATTCATCCCGTTGGGATCGCCGAGGTCGAAGCAGTAGCTGCCGCCCAGCGCCTTGATCGCGGCCTCCGACTCCTTGAGGTCGGCGACGCGGAAGCCGAAATGGTGGATGCCGTGGCGCCCGTCGGCGGTGGGCGATCCCGGACGGTTCACCGTCTTGTAGTCGAGGAGCGCCAAGTTCATCACGCCGTCCGTGAGATAGATCGCCCGGTCCTTGACCTCGAACGCGACCGTCATGTCGAACAGCTTTTCGTAGAACTTGGTCGCGCGCGCGAGATCGTGCACGACGAGCGCCAGATGCCGAAGCTTTGCCATGGTTGTCTCCGTTGCTATTTCGCTTGCGCCTGTGTCTTGTTGAGGCGGCGGGCGGCCTCCTCGACGATGCGCAGGTCGGCGTATTTCTTCACCTGCACGTCGGCCTTGAGGAAGCCCATCTCCTTCTGCACGTCGATATTATGCTGCATTGCCGCGAGGTTGGGCATGCCGTCGGGATCGCGGTATTGGTCCTTCTTGGTGAGGAGCCAGCCCGCGTAGCGCTCGGGCGGCTGCTTGGTGAAGTCGGCGACGATCTTCACCGCCGCGTCGTGGTTCGCCGGATCGATGTACCAGCGCAGCGAGCGCAGGTAATCCTCCATGTAGTCGACCAGCGCCGCGCGGTTCTGGTCGACGTAGGCCTTGCGCGCGGCCAGCGCCAGGATCTGGGTCACGCCCTGGATGTCGCTCAGGCGGAACAGCGGCGCCGAGATGTCCCGGAGATGCGCGTTGGGCTCGGTGAAGAACGCGATGCTGGTGATGAGGTCGGCCTTGTGGTCCTCGAGCAGCGCCGGCATGTTCGCGTAATTGGCCTCGATGATGGTGAAGTCGCGCTTGTCCTCGAGCTTGTGGCGCCGGAGCATCGCGCGCATGCCGATGTCGGTGCCCGTGCCGATCACGTTGGTCGCGAGCACCTTGCCCTTCAGATCCTCGACCTTCTTCACCGGACCGTCCTTCAGCACGCGATATTCGACCGAGGTGTGGCCGTGCGCGCCGTCCTGGATCTCGTCGGCGATGATGCGGAGATCGTCCATGCCGCCGTTCTGGATCGCATACGCGAAGGAGGAATAGGACAGCTCGGCGATGTCGAGCTCGCCCGAGGCGAGCGCGGTGGTCATGGCGGAGCTGCCCTGGAACCGCGTCGCCTCGACCACGTAGGACTTGCCGAGATGCGTCGCGAGCTCGGGCTTGGCGGAGAGGATGGGCGCGAGCGAGGTCGGCACGGTGATCCACGCGACCCGGATCTTCACGGGCTCGGCCCTGGCGCCCGCGAGCGTCAGCAGCAGCGCCGCGCCCGCGGCGGTCAGCCATCTTACCATCGGCGCCTCCCTTCGGCCTTTTGTCATTATCTCTATTATCTCACGATTCGACGCGTCGATTGGCGATCCCGCCGTCGATGGTGACGACGGTGCCGCTGACATAGCTCGCGCGGTCGGAGGCGAGGAACACCACCATCGGCGCGATCTCGTCCACTTCGGCGGCGCGGCCATAGGGCATGTTCTTGAAATGCTCGGTCCAGCGGCTTTCGTCGTTGTAGATGCGCCGCGCGCGCTCCTTGGCGAGATAGATGATGCGGTCGGTCTGCACCGGGCCGGGATTGACCGCAACGACGCGGATGCCGTGGTCGATGCTGGTGCCGCCCAGCGCGCGCGAGAACGCCATCAGCGAGGCATTGCCTGCCGCGCCGGCGATGTAGCCCGAGGTCAAGGTTTCGCCACCCGCGCCGCAGATGTTGATGATGACGCCGCGCTTGCGCTCGCGCATCAGCGTGAAATAGGCGCGCGTCAGGTTGACGTAGCCGAACACCTTGAGCTCCCAGCCGGTGCGCCACGCCTTGTCGTCCACCGCGAAGATGTCGCCGCCGGGGATAGCGCCCGCGTTGTTGACGAGGATGTCGATGTCGGGCGCCGCCGCCACGAGCTTGTCGCGCTGCGCCTGGTCGGAGAGGTCGAGCGCGAACGTGCGCACGTTCACCTGCGCGCTCTTGCGGATGGCGTCGGCCGCCGCCTCGAGCGGTGCCGCGGTACGCGAGCTCAGGACCAGGTTGCAGCCCTCCTGCGCGAAGCGGCGGGCGATGCCGAGGCCGATGCCTTTCGACGCGCCGGTGACAAGGGCCGTGCGGCCCGCGAGGTTCAACTCCATCGATCCATCCCCGATCCCAAGGTCGGGCTCAGGATACCGGTCGCCGCGCGGCTACGGCAATCGATTGCTTTCGGCGTCCCACCGGCTCGCCGGCCGCGCGAGGCCGAGATTCTCGCGCAAGGTGCGGCCTTCGTACGCGGTGCGGAACAGGCCGCGCCGCTGCAGCTCCGGGATCACGTGGTCGACGAAATCGTCGAGCGCCTCGGGAAAGGTAAGCGGCAGCACGTTGAACCCGTCGGCGGCGCCGCGCCGGAACCAGAGCTCGAGCGAATCGGCGATCTCCTCGGCGGTGCCGCAGATCGTGCGGTGCGCGCGCGCGCCGGCGGCGCGCCGATAGAGCTGGCGGATCGTCAGGTTCTCGCGCCGCGCGAGGTCGAGAAGCAGCATGCGGCGGCCCTGCTGGTTCGCGGTGTCCTGCGGGGGATCGGGCAGCGGACCGTCGAGCGGATAGGGCGAAAGGTCCATGCCGTACATGTCCGACAGCACCGCGACGCCCAGCGCCGGATGGATCAGCGACTGCAGATTCTCGTACTTCGCCTCGGCCTCGGCGGTGGTGCGGCCGACCACCGGCATGATGCCCGGCAGAATCTTGATCGCGTCGGGCGGGCGGCCATGCTTCGCCGCGCGGCTCTTCACGTCGGCGTAGAAGTCGCGTGCCGCCTCGAGGTCCTGCTGCACCGTGAAGATCACCTCGGCGATCTCGGCGGCGAGCTCGCGCCCGGTGTCGGACTGCCCCGCCTGCACGATCACCGGCCGCCCCTGCGGCGAGCGGCGCACGGTCAAGGGCCCGCGCACCGCGAAATGCTTGCCCTTGTGGTTGAGGAGATGGAGCTTCGCCGGATCGAAATAGAGCCCGCTTTCCTTGTCGGCGACGACCGCGTCGTCCTCCCACGTGTCCCAGAGGCCGAACACGACCTCGGCGAACTCGCGGGCGCGCTCATAGCGGTCGGCGTGCGCGACATGCGAGGTGCGGCTGAAATTGAAGGCCTCGGACGCGGCCTGCGAGGTGACGAGGTTCCAGCCGATGCGGCCGTTGCTCAGCTGGTCGAGCGAGGCGAAGAACCGCGCTACGTGATAGGGCTCGTTGTAGGTCGTGGTCGCGGTCGAGACGAGGCCGATCCGCTCGGTCACCATCGCGAGCGCCGCGAGCATGGTGAGGGGCTCGAGCCGCAGCGCGCCGGTGGTGCGGGACCAGACATTGATGTCGTCGGGCCCGAAGATCGCGTTCGTGTCGGCGTTGAACACGAGGTCGAACAGGCCGCGCTCGGCGGTGCGGGTGGCATCGACATAGGATTGGATGTTCTGGTTCGCCTCC
>Ga0335085_10011898_pt1 | contig 12859 bp, 12 predicted proteins | sample Lox_Sample_45_FD_206712 | JGI IMG/M metagenome (GOLD analysis project Ga0335085, IMG submission 206712) | Soil microbial communities from Loxahatchee National Wildlife Refuge, Florida, United States - Lox_Sample_4.5 | ecosystem: Environmental > Terrestrial > Soil > Wetlands | place: USA...
TGCATCTTCCGTGCCCAACAAACCTCTAAAACGCCTCGTTTTTGTTCTGGGAAGAAACTGAGATGGGCACAAATTGGACCACACTCGTAGGATTGCTACCTCGATGAGTTCTAACGCCGTGTGACTCGAAGCGTAGGCGCAAGGCTCAACGGCAATTCGCTTTGATTCCGAAGCTTTCAGCAGTGGTAAATTTCAGAGTCCCTCGAAGCCCAGCGTCCCCACCATTCGACTGTCAATGCGCCTCCCCGGCGTGGCCGCACAATCTCAAAAAAGAAAGCCTGCCTCAATGACACCCCGAGTCTGAGTGTCATTTAGACCAAGTTCTCCAAAGGCATCGCCCGGCGTTATGTTCCTCGCGTGAACGACAGAACCATCCGCACGAATGAAGAAGGCACCTTTTTGAAACGTCGGCGTCACGGTGAAGGAAAACGCGTTGCTGCCCGCTCCGTAGAGCAAATTGACCGATCCGGCCACTAAACTCCCGCTGCTCGATATGTACTCAGGACGGAGTGCCAACGAAAAGCCGTGTGAGAAGTTGTAATTGAATAGCAACGCGCCCCCGTTTGTTGTCGCGCCCTTTGAGATCCCGACCTTCATGTTCGTAGGCACATTCGTATACTGCCAGTACGGCTGGATGAACCAGTTTCCGTGGTTGTAGGTATAAATGACGTCGTAGATGGAGCTGTTATTTTGCACAGGAACTGCGGCTGACAAGTACGCGGTGTGACCGGCGTTGCCGCCAGCTACGAATGCCACTGTATTGGCTGAATTGAGCGCATACGCTACCGAACCTGACACCCAGGTGTATCGGTTGGAGTAAAAGCCGTCGTTCCAGCTGGCAGCGACCGTGAGTTTCTTCCACGCGCCATTCAGCTGTATGCCTCTATTGATGGCGTTTTCTTGGTTCCACAAAAGCCCGCGTTCGATGTTCAAATTTTCAAAGCTGAATGTATACTCGGCGCCGATTAGAGTGGGCAGCTCGCCTATTTCCGCCGAGAAATTTCCCTTCACCAGTTTTAGATATCCGACGGGCAATGGGCCGTAAAATCCGGAAAGCGTCTTATTGGTAGAAATGAATGGGACGCCCAAGTCTGGAATATTGTAAGCGCCGCCTTGCAGGTAGAATTGCCACCACCCGTTCGTTTTCTGGAGGAAGATCTGCGCGTTGCTGACGTCCCAGTGAGATGCGGCGTCCGAGGGGATCCAATTATCTTGCACCATCCCCATTCCGCTCAAAACGCCCGTGATCGCAATGGTTCCAAACGGCCCCGCTTCAACAGTGTGAGGGATCGCGGTCTGAAGCGGAGCCGACATGGACGGGGTGGGAAGGGGCTGCGGAGTGGCAGGCGCGGGAGTCTGCGCCGGCGTGGCAGACGCTGCCTGGCCCTGTTGAGAAGGGACTGCTGATACCTTACGGGAACTGGCTGCCTGTTGCTGCCCAAACATGGGTATCGTGAAAAAAACACCAATTACAGCCACAATCGGTATTTTGCTCCGCATGTTTGGCGCTCCCCATGAACTTGTAACGCTCTTTGCCTCAGTCTGAACGCGCTCACCATTAACCTCGGTGAGGTGTGTCGCATTCCAACGAATCAGCGGTCCTCTCAATTTGCAGTACGCCACGGAGCGATCACAGAAATGATCTGATGCCCGTGATTGCGAAGAACTTGTTCGATCTTCCCGTTGGGTTCCACTATAAATTGCTCTTGCCAATGACCAACAGCGAATGTGGAGACAATGCGCGCGGCAACGATGCGTATATGTCGCGGCATAGCAGCAGCTGAGTCAAGACTTCGGTTTCACAAGTTCCCGACAAGTAGACGACCTTCTGAATTTGTCATTCGAGCAGTTCAATTGGAACTGGCAAATCGTCTAGGGCGTATTGGCGCGGAATCTCCTGTGCCCAGAGCAGCGTGAGTTCGGCTCCTAACTGATTGGCTAGCACCGCAGCTCTCCTCAAGGCGGCAATCGTGCATTGCGTCGACGTGTGGACGACGGTCACGCGAGAGGGGTCTGCTCGGAGCCGTCACAGCAGCCGAGATTGTCCGTCGAGTGCCGGATCACTCTGATTCGATGGGTCGTATGGTCAAGCGCGTTCATATGCCGCACGGTAGCGCTCACACTGCAATAAGACATAAACGATTTCTCACGAATTGCTGAATGATCGCAGGAGCTTGCTTGGGCTTGAGTCATTCGCTCGGAGAGACGCTGCAACAACCCCAGAGTCAGCAGAAAGAGTCGGGAGAAAATGACACTTATGAATTTCGTAGAAATTGTTTATGCGGTTTTTATGTCTAAGGTCGTAGCGTCTATCAACGCCACTTTTTGAGGCAACTCTTTTGACGAGCCGATTGTCCGCTCGCGAGCTGCTCGTCTATTACGTAGTTGAAAGCGTACAGTGAATTGGCGGATGGTATCGGCATGGTGTTATGGACGTAGAAAATGAACGTACCGATCAGCGGTGGTATGCTCTCTCGCTGCGAGTGACCTTCGGGTCGCTACTATGGCTTCTGCTCCCAACTTAAGGGTAAGCGGCGTTCTTGCAAAAGGCGCATTCCGAATTACCGGGCGCATTTTGCTGGCGCTGGCTTTTGTTGCCGCAACCACTTTCGTCTTTTCTCGACTGATCCCAGTGAACTCGACGACGGTGGGCTTCTTGTACCTGGTCGTTGTCCTGGCGATCGCGACAGCGGGTGGCCTTGTTGAATCGACGATAGCTTCCGTCGCGGCGATGTTATGCTTCAACTTCTTCTTTTTTCCTCCAGTGGGGACGTTCACAATCGCCGACCCACGCAACTGGGTGGCTCTTTTTGCCTTCCTGGCAACGTCGCTTACCGCGAGCCAGCTCTCGGCAAGAGCCAAACGGCGAACCAACGAAGCAGTCGAGCGACAGCATGAATTGGAGAGGCTATATGCTCTGAGTCGCGCGCTCCTGCTAACAGACCCGACTCGGCCGATCGCAAACCAAATCGTACAGAATATTGCTCGCGCGTTCGAATTCTCCGCAGTGGCTCTCTACGACCGTGCGAATAACGAAATCTATCGTGCTGCGGACGGCGACGTTTCCGCAATTGAAGCCAAGCTCAAGGAGGCCGCGCTTCGCTCCTCTTCTTTTAGAGACGAGAGCAGCGGTTTCATCGTTACGCCCGTTCGTCTCGGTGGACAGCCGATCGGCAGCTTGGCTATTCGAACCGTATCTCTTTCAGACGCAGCTCTGCAGTCTTTATTGAATCTGGTCGCCATAGGACTGGAACGGGCGCTCGCCCAGGAAACTGTAAATCGCGCGGAAGTTGCCAGACGAAGCGAAGAGCTCAAATCAACGCTTCTTGACGCGGTCGCTCACGAATTCAAGACTCCTCTCACTTCGCTCAAAGCGGTCACAACGGAGCTACTCTCCGATCCCGTATACGAACTTCCGCAGCATCAACGCGAACTAGTCAGCATCGCCGATGAAGGCGCCGACCGATTGTCGAAATTGGTGACGGAAGCCATCCAGCTCGCGCGGATCGAAGGAGGAGGGTTTCGATTGAATCGCGGGATGCATCTTCCCAGCGCGCTCGTCTCGGCAGCGCTTCGCCAAATGAAATCTTTCTTGGAGGGCCGGCAAATCAAAGTCTCCGTTCCGATGGACCTGCCACCGGTTTGGGTCGATGCGGAGCTGATTCAAATGGTGATTACGCATCTGCTGGACAACGCTTTGAAGTATTCTCCCGCGGGAAATCCAATTCTAATCGATGCACGATCCGATGACGCACGAGTCAGCATCTGTGTCACAGATCAGGGTCCGGGCATAGCTGAGGTCGAACAACCGCGAATTTTCGAGAAATTTTACCGGGGCAAGGTCGAGCCCCACTTGAAGGGTTCGGGAATGGGCCTTTCGATCGCACGCGAAATCGTGAGAGCTCATGGTGAGGAGATATCAGTCACCAGCAGAGTTGGCGAAGGCTCGAGGTTTTGTTTTTCGATGCCGATCGCGCAGGGGAGCGGCAGCGAATGAGCACAGGCCGGATTCTCGTGATCGATGACGATCCTCAGATTCGCCGCACCATGCGCGCGACATTGACTACGCGCGGATACGAAGTGAATGACGGTCGGACGGGTGAGGAAGGCATCGAGAAGCTGCGGTCCGGCCCTTACGATCTGGTGCTATTGGATCTGAATATGCCGGGCATCGGAGGAATAGAGACGTGCCGGATGATTCGATCCGTCTCAGAAGTCGCCATCATCGTACTAACCGTGAGCAACACGGAAAAGGATAAAGTAGAAGCGTTGGACGCGGGCGCCGACGATTACATCACGAAACCCTTCAGCACGCCGGAATTGCTCGCGCGCATTCGTGCCACGCTCCGCCGATTGCCGCAGCCCCCTGATCAAGCGGAACTAAGTAAGCTCGCCTCCCACGGCGTCGAAATCGATCTTGCGTCGCGGGAGATAACAGTCCGCGGCCGCACTTCGCATCTCACGGCGAAGGAATTTGATCTTCTGTCCTACTTGCTGGCCCGCCCCAATAAAACAATCGCTCACCGCGAACTCTTGCAAGCGATCTGGGGTCCGGACTACGGCGACGAACTCGAATACCTGCGCGTATTCATGAATCGACTGCGAAAAAAGATTGAACCGAATCCGTCCAAACCACAATTTCTGCTTACCGACGCGTGGGCAGGTTACCGTTTCCAAATCCCTAAAAAAGCCTCAGATACTCGCTCATAACTGCGCTCCGCATACCCCTAAGCGTTGTGACAGCTATCACATCTATACGATATTGCCGCCTTTATCTTGTTCTTAGCCAACGTTTATGCGTCGTTTATTCCGGCTCAGGCAAGATCCTTATCGAGCCAAGCAATATGAACGGCGCAAGCAAAATCGCGTACAGCGAACGACCGGGTCCCCCGAACGAGAGACTGCAAAGTTCAGAATTGGGGCCTCTGGAAGTGAATGTCGTTTTCACAGATCGTGACGCCACAGCACAGGCGTTGAAAGCTGCGACAAAATTGGCAGCAAATCTCGATGCGTGCATTCGCCTCCGCGCCGTAATAGCAGTGCCGATGCGCTTGCCACTTGATCATCCGCAGATTTCGGTCCCGTTTGTCGAAAAGGTTTTGCAGGACCTGGTCTCCGATTTGAACTCAGAGGGCATCGATGTCACCGCTCACCTGTATCTGGCCCGAGACCAATTCGGGACTTTACCGGAAATATTGCCGGCTAACGCGCTGGTCGTGATTGCGGGGCGGAGGCGTCCATGGCCGACGGTCGAGAGCCGTCTTACGAAGCGCCTTCAGCTAAAGGGACATCGAGTTCTGTTCGTGCCCGTGCGAAGGAGGCAGCGATGAGGTCCGCAATTGCCTCGGAAAAGCAGGCATGGTCTCACTCAGCCCAAACGATGGGTCCAAAGGGTTCCTATTTGGCGCAGATATCGCCGAACTCGTCGGCTGAAATCGCCTTTAGCGTCGTCGCGGATTTGCCTGATGTTTTAGCGGCGTTGCGAACAATGGCGCTGTTTGCGCGAGCTTTTGAGACCAAACTTTCCGTTGACGTGCTCGGCATGCAGCCCTTTGCCATCGAACCAAGTAGTGTCGAGCATGGCGCGTCGATTAAAGGGATTCTGCAGTCCGTTCATACTCATTTGCGGGAAATGGCTTCTACAGATGCACGTGCCTTTGTGCTGGAAACGAATCTGACGGCTGCGTCTTTCCTGACGATCAGTAGCATCGTGATTCGTATTCATCGCAGGTCGGGAATGCAGGGTGCTCAAGCGTGACGGCGATGTTGGTGAGGTGAATATGCTGGACATCTTTTATGTCGGTGTCGTACTCGTCTTTTTCGTTTTGCTCTGGGCGTTTACGAATGCATCGGAGCGGCTTTAGGAGGAGTTTGCAATGGAATACGCAATTGCCGGTGTAGTGGCGGCCTGTCTGTTCGTTTATTTGCTGTACGCGCTAATTCGGCCGGAAAAGTTTTGAGGTGTTGAGATGACTTCGATCGGTATTGCCCAGATACTCGTTTTCTTCCTGATCGTGCTGGCGATCACGAAGCCCGTCGGTACGTTTATGTACCGCGTCTTCGAAGGCGAGCGCACGTTTCTTCACCCTGTCTTTCGGTCTCTGGAGAGGCTGATTTACCGAGTCAGTGGAGTTCGCGAAGACGAAGAACAATCTTGGGTGAGATATTCGACGTCGCTGATCTCGCTCAGTATCTTCAGCTTCTTGTTCGTCTACGTAATACAGCGGCTGCAGGGACATCTTCCGTTGAATCCCATGCACTTCTCCACAGCGCAGGCTCCTTCAAACGCAACTCCGATGACGCCCGATCTGGCTTACAACACGGCTGTCAGCTTCATGACGAATACGAACTGGCAATCGTATTCGCCTGACACAACGATGAGCTATTTCACGCAGATGACGGCGCTGGCCGTGCAGAACTTTGTTTCGGCCGCCGTAGGAATAGCGGTTGCCGTTGCGCTGATTCGCGGATTTGCCCGGCACACCGCAAAGACTATCGGCAATTTCTGGGTAGACGTTACGCGTTGCACGCTCTACATCCTCCTTCCCGTTTGCGTTCTCGCGACGATCTTTTTCGTCTGGCAAGGTTCGATCCAAAACTTCAAGGGACCTGTGCATGCCGCGACGCTCGAGGGCGCGACCCAGATCATCGAGCAAGGTCCATTAGCCTCGCAGCTCGCGATTAAGATGCTTGGAACGAATGGCGGCGGTTTCTTTAATGCGAACTCTTCGCATCCTTACGAAAATCCAACGCCCTTCGCGAACTTGATTCAGATGTTGCTGATCTTTTCTCTCGGAGCCGGATTGACGTACCAGTTTGGCAAAGCTGTGAAAGACACGCGGCAAGGCTGGGCGATCTTCGCTGCCATGTCAATCCTGTTTCTGTGTGGCGTCTTCGTTTGCTATTGGGCCGAGCAGCGCGGCAACCCGATCGTCGCCGATATGGGGGTTGCACATACCTACACTGTCGACCAAGCTGGCGGAAATATGGAGGGAAAGGACGTGCGTTTTGGTAACGCGATGACGTCGCTGTTTGCGACCGTTACCACCGATGCCAGTTGCGGCGCGGTCATCGGCATGCACGATAGCTTCACGCCGATTGGCGGCCTTGTTCCGTTATTCAACATCCAGACCGATGAGGTGATCTTCGGCGGAGTCGGCGCCGGACTATACAGCATGCTGATCTACGTCGTCGTGGCCGTTTTCATCGGCGGCCTGATGGTGGGCAGAACCCCGGAATATGTGGGTAAGAAGATTGAGCAGAGGGAAGTCAAAATGGCAATTATCGCCGTCCTCGCTACCTCCCTTTGTATTCTGGGTTTCACGGCGCTTAGCTCCGTCTTGCATTTTCCAAAGAATAGCTACTGGAATCCACCCGGAGCTGCGGCCGCAAACACCAACAATAATGCGGCCCACGGTTTATCGGAGATGCTCTATGCCTATTCGAGCGGAGCGGGCAACAACGGCAGTGCGTTTGCGGGAATCAATGCCAATACGCCTTGGTACAACCTGACGATGGGATTGGACATGCTCGTCGGCAGGTTCCTCTTTATCATTCCTGCTCTGGCGATCGCTGGAAGTCTCGCCAAGAAAAAACTGATTCCTACCACCAGCGGCACGCTGCCGACGACAGGCGGATTGTTCGTGGTTCTCCTGATCGGTACGGTGCTTATCGTGGGAGCGCTTACCTACTTCCCTGCGCTGTCGTTAGGACCCATCGTTGAACATTTTCAAATGTTGAGCGGGAAGCTGTTCTGACGGCGGAAATGAGGAGCTAGAAATGTCGACTGTTACGATTCCTCCAGCGGAGCACAAGCCGGAGATCAAACGAGAAGAGGGTCCAGCCCTAATCTCGCGAGGCGCTCGCACGCGCCCGCTGTTCGATCCGGAGATTCTCAAGCGCGCAATCAAAGAATCCTTCGTCAAGCTGAACCCCAGGCTCGTTGCGAAGAATCCTGTCATGTTCGTCGTCGAAGTCGGTGCGGCCCTGACAACGGTATTTGTAATCAAAGACGCAATTGCAGGCGCAGCCGGAGTTTTCTTCGGTATTCAGATCGCCCTGTGGTTGTGGTTTACCGTCGTATTTGCAAACTTCGCCGAAGCGATGGCCGAAGCCCGCGGCAAGGCGCAAGCCGATAGTCTCCGCAAGACCAAGACGGACACGATGGCGCGTCGCCTTTTGCCCAATGATAAGTTCGAAATGGTTGCTGCTTCGCAATTGCGTGCCGGAGACGTGGTCCACTGCGAAGCGGGTTATATCATTCCCGGCGACGGCGAAGTCATCGATGGCGTCGCGAGCGTCGATGAATCGGTCATAACCGGTGAGAGTGCCCCCGTCATCCGTGAATCAGGCGGAGACAGGAGCGCCGTTACCGGCGGTACAAAAGTGCTCTCCGATCATATCAAGATCAAGATCACCTCGAATCCCGGTGAAACCTTTTTGGATCGCATGATCGCATTAGTCGAAGGCGCTGTGCGCCAAAAGACTCCGAATGAGATTGCTCTAAACATCTTGATAGCCGGCTTAACCTTGATCTTCTTGCTCGCCGTGGCGACGCTTCCGCCCTATGCCAAGTATTCGATCCAGGCAATCGGTTTGGGCGTAGCCCCGACTGTAGCGGTGTTGGTTTCCTTGCTGGTATGCCTGATTCCGACGACCATCGGCGGCCTACTCTCGGCGATCGGCATTGCGGGCATGGACCGGGTCATGCAGCACAATGTTTTGGCGATGAGCGGCAAGGCCGTCGAAGCTTCGGGAGACGTAAACACGCTGCTCCTCGATAAGACCGGAACGATCACGCTCGGGAATCGACAGGCGGTGGAGTTCATACCCGTAGATGGAGTAACTGAAAGCGAGCTTGCTGATGCGGGTCAGTTGTCGAGCCTTGCTGATGAGACCCCGGAAGGTCGTTCCGTCGTCGTTCTGGCCAAAGAGAAATATAGCCTCCGTGGCCGCGAGGTCGCCGAGCATGAAGCGGAATTCATTCCGTTTTCTGCTTACACGAGGATGAGCGGCGTAAATATTGACGGCCGGCAGTTGCGAAAAGGCGCGACTGAGGCAATCGCCCAATTCGTTAAAGAGGCCGGAGGCAATGTCCCGGAATCACTCTCGGAAATTTCCGACCGCATTTCCCGGAATGGCGGCACGCCTCTTGCCGTCGCCGACGGCCGCAGAGTTCTTGGTGTCGTTCATTTGAAGGACATCGTGAAGGGTGGCATGCGCGAGCGCCTTGCTTCCTTGCGCGCGATGGGAATTCGTTCCGTGATGATCACAGGTGACAATCCTTTGACCGCAGCTGCGATTGCGCAAGAGGCCGGCGTGGACGACTTCCTCGCGCAGGCGACGCCGAAGGACAAACTCGAATATATCAAGAAGGAACAGGCTCAAGGCCGGCTCGTAGCCATGACGGGCGACGGTTCAAACGATGCTCCCGCGCTCGCGCAGGCGGACGTCGGCGTAGCGATGAACACCGGTACGATGGTTGCCAAGGAAGCCGGCAACATGGTTGATCTCGACAGCAACCCAACGAAGCTGATCGAAATCGTGGCCATAGGAAAGCAGTTGCTCATCACGCGCGGCGCATTGACGACTTTCTCGATTGCCAATGACGTGGCGAAGTACTTCGCGATCATTCCAGCCATGTTCGCGTCGATCTACCCGGAGCTCAACAAGCTCAATATTATGGGATTGCACTCGCCTCAAAGCGCGGTGCTAGCGGCAGTGATTTTCAATGCCGTAATCATTATTGCTCTGGTTCCTCTCGCGCTCCGCGGCGTTCGGTATAAACCCGTCAGTGCAGGCAAAATGCTCACGCGCAATCTGCTTATCTATGGCCTTGGCGGCATCATCGTGCCATTCCCAGGGATTTGGTTGATTGACAGAATCCTGGTTGCGCTGCATCTCGCATAAAGGAGCGATTTTATGATTAAAGACCTCGGACCAGGATTCCGCTTGACCTTGGCTTTGACGATTCTCACCGGTCTGGTATACCCGGCAGTAATGACGGCTGTTTCGGAGGCGATCTTCCCGAAGCAAGCGAATGGTAGCTTGGTGACGGTCAACGGTAAAGTAGTGGGCTCAAGCCTAATCGGGCAATCGTTTTCCAAGCCGGAATATTTTCATCCGCGCCCATCGGAAGCAGGCAGCGGATACGATGCCACGGCATCTTCGGGCTCAAATCTTGGCCCTACGAGCGCCAAGCTCATTGACGGGACAACGACGACGGACGACAAAGGAAACCAAAGCCTAGGCTTTGACGGAATCAGCCTTCGGCTGGTCCATTACTGCGTCGAAAACAACATTCCTTACCATTCTTCCGTGCCGCTTGACCGTTTCAGGGATGCACAGGGTAATCTCGATGACATAAAGTTGGTCGAGGCCTTTAACGATCCCAAGAATCCGCTCGTATTCAAGGCTGAGCGGCCCGTCCCTTCTGACGCCGTCACAGCTTCTGCGTCAGGTCTGGATCCACACATAAGCCCCGCGAATGCGGAATTGCAGGCCGCTCGTGTTGCCAAGGCGCGTGGCCTTTCTGAAGATCAAGTGAGCGCGTTGATTGCACAAGAGACGGATAAGCCAGACTGGGGCTTTCTGGGCGAACCGCGCGTCAACGTACTCTTGCTAAACATTGCTCTCGACCAAAAATTCCCGGTCTCCAAATAAAGCTGGAACGGGGACGAGATCAGCGGTCTCAAAGCGCAAGGTGATACGCAGAGCGTGAGCTATCACGTCAAACTCTTCGCCATTGTTTTCGGCGTCGTCGCGGTTTTGCTTGTCTCGAACGTTGCCCACTCAGCATTCGAAACCTTCCGCCAGTTGCGTGTCGTCGAGGCGGACCGCGACCAGTGGCAACGACCATCTGAGGTGATCCAAGCGCTCGATCTTAAGACAGGTGATGTTGTTGCAGACGTCGGATGCGGCTCAGGCTACTTCACCTTAAAACTCTCGCCGTCCGTTGGACCTCGCGGCCGAGTTATCGCGGAGGATATTCGGAGGTTGCCGCTGGTCTTTCTTTGGTTGCGCGCGGCGGCGAGGCGCGACCATAACATCAACGTCATGGTCGGCGCAGATACGGATCCGCATCTTCCCGCACGTGTGAATGCTGTCCTTATTTCGAACACATATCATGAATTCACCGACCCGCATTCTGTCCTTGTTCATGTTTACAATTCATTAGTAGCCGGCGGGCGGCTCGTCATCATCGATAGAGAGCCCAAGTTATCGAAGACCCCCGCGATTAGCCTTGGAGATCACGAAATTTCGGCAGAAGCTGTCGCAAGTGATCTTCGGGCTACGAACTTTGATCTCGTAAGTAAGCAGCACAATTTCGTCCCGCAAGATTCCTATGGGGAGACGTGGTGGCTCATCACTGCGCGAAGACCTTAACAACGACCCATGCACACAATAATGACTCCACTCACGGCGTTCGGATTGATAGCTGTAACTCTAATGCTTGTGTTTTATGCACTTGAGGGCCGTGCCCGGTGGTACACATTGGCATTTGCCGGTGCATGCGTCATGGGTTCCGCCTACGGCTTTCTTCAGGGGGCCTGGCCCTTCGGTTTGGTCGAAGCAGTCTGGTCCATCGTGGCGGTGCGGCGCTGGTGGCTTGCGCCGAAAGCGACGCGGTAGCCCGCCGATATTTCCCAACGTCGGGCGATCTGGATACAATCGTTCCAAAATGTCAAACCTTTCTCCGCAACGGCCTACGCCGGAGCAACTGCTAAAGCAGGTCGAACTCGAAGAACGCAGAGCCCGCCGCGGGCGCCTGAAAGTTTTCCTCGGTTACGCCGGAGGCGTTGGCAAATCTTTTCAGATGCTTGACGAGGGGCGGCGCCGCCGTGAACGCGGCCAGGACGTAGTTGTCTGCGCTCTCCAGTCGGAATACCCGCCCGAGGTCCAGGCCATTGTCGAAAAGCTCGAAATTATTCCCATGTTGAACGTGGGCAACGCCGAATCCATTGATGTTCCCGCGGTAATTCGGCGCCGCCCACAAGTCGCACTGATTGATGGCCTCGCCTACGACAACCCTCCTGGTAGCCCGAACGCTCACCGTTGGCAGGATGTTGAACAACTCCTTAATTCGGGCATTTCTGTCGTTGCCACCGTCAATTTGCAATACCTGGAAAGGCTTCAGGACGAAATCGATCGCATCACGGGCAAAAGAACCGAGACTACAATTCCAGCCGGATTCCTTGACCGGACTGCCGATGAGATCGTGGTTGTCGATGCACCCGCCCGCGATGGCTTCTGGCGAGATTCCATAGCTGCGCTTGGCGCGTCAACGCTGGTCGAGGAACATAAGCTTTCTCGCCTCCGCGAATTAGCTTTATTGGTCGCGGCTTCGGTCGTCGACCGGCAGCTCGAAAACTACCTGCGCGCACATGGCATGGAGCAATCCTGGGGTGTTCAGGAACGCATTCTCGTTTGCATTAGCCCCCGTGCTGACGCCACGCGCATGCTCGAGAGCGGCCGCCGCAATGCAGATAGGTTCCAGGGAGAGTTTCACGTCGTCTATGTGCAGGAGCGTTCGCTCAGTGCGCAAGAGCGCACAGTTTTAAGGAGAAATATTGGCTGCGCTGGCGGCTTAGGCGCCGAAATCGAGTATCTCACTGGGTTCGATAACGCCGAAGCGATCACGCGGTTCGCAAAGCAAGCGGGAATAACCCAGATTTTCATCGGGCACAGCACTCACCAGGGGCTAAAGGCAAGAATTTTCGGGACTCTTGTCGATCGGCTCATTCGCTCCGCCGAGGGGATCGATGTCATTGTCTACCCCCAATAGTACACAGGCGAGTGACCGGCCTCCCACGAGGCGAGGCAGATTACAGCTGTTTCTGGGCTATGCAGCAGGCGTCGG
>Ga0335085_10011899_pt1 | contig 12859 bp, 12 predicted proteins | sample Lox_Sample_45_FD_206712 | JGI IMG/M metagenome (GOLD analysis project Ga0335085, IMG submission 206712) | Soil microbial communities from Loxahatchee National Wildlife Refuge, Florida, United States - Lox_Sample_4.5 | ecosystem: Environmental > Terrestrial > Soil > Wetlands | place: USA...
AACGCCGGCACCCAGCGCGGGCAGGCTGATATGACCGCTGTAGGCCAGCGCGATGACCACGATCCCGGCCACGTCATCGGCGAGCGCGAACGTCAGCAGATAGGTACGCACCCGGTCCGGAACATCCCGGCCCACCAGGGCCAGCGCACCTAGAGCGAAGGCGGTATCGGTGGACATCGCGGTCCCCCAGCCGGTCACCGACGAGTGGCCGGCGTTGATGGCCAGGTAGATCGCGACCGGAACGATCATCCCGCCCAAGGCGACCACGACCGGCAGCGCCAGCCTCCGCCGCTCCCGCAGCTCGCCCAGGTCGAACTCGCGGCGTACCTCCAGCCCGGCCACCAGGAAGAAGAACGCCATCAGCCCGGAGTTCACCCAGCCCTGCCAGGTATCGGCCAGGCCCCGCGTGCCGGACCGGATCACCAGCACCGTATGCCAGGTGCCCGCATACCCGGCCGGGTCGACGTTGGCCCAGGCCAGCGCCGCGACCGTAGCAGCAAGCAAGATCGCCGCGCTGCCAGTCTCGGTCCGCAAGAACCGGCGAAGCGGCGTCTCCAGACTCCGCGGCCACGCTGTGCGCAACGAAAACGACGGGGTCGCCGCCGCGGGCTCGGTCACCTCCGGATTATCTCGCATCGCCGATCGTCCTGCTGCTGACCATCGACTACGAGGGGCCGCCTGCCTGGCCCTCGACCCTGGTCCAGCACCCGGACCTACTTAGGCGACCGGACGTGAAGCGGCGAGCACAGTACCAGTGGGAGCCGAGCGGGGAGCCATCGCCGGCCGGCACAGTGCGACTCAGAGCCTGTTGAAGTGCTCGATAACTGGTACCAACCAGGCATCCATCTGCAATGGCCGACGCCATCAGACAGGCGGGCCTCGTTCGCATCGAGGGAGCCAGGGATTAAAATCCCGTTAGCAATCCTTAGCTACACCGGGAAAGTGCAGGTCAGGGACAACATTGTGGTAGCCCTGCCATTCCTGGAGTTTTCGCTGAACGGCAAGGTGTCGTCGATGACGACGCCCTTGACAGACGATGCCCTTGAGCTGGCGGTAAATTTCTCGCCGACGATACGGCGGGATCGTTCGACCTTGCCGTTCAGCCGCGGTCCGGGCTCGATGTAAACGTGCCTGATGCCGCGGTCGTGTCCTCTTGATGGCGAGCGATCTCACTGGCGAGGCGGCCGGGGGTGTCCCCGGTACAGGGTGACCGAGAAGGCCGCGGCGAGGGCGAGCAGGATCGCGGCGACGAGGAGCGTGATCTTCAGGCCATCCAGGTACCCGGCCGGGCCGGGAGTGCGGCTTACCGCGACCGTCTGGACTGACCCGAGGATGGCGACGCCGAAGGCCATGGAGACCTGCTGGGTGGTGGTCAGCACGCCTGCGGCCGTGCCGGAGGTGGCGCCGGTGACCACGCGGAGCACGGAGGCGATCATCGCGGGGATGGCGAGCCCGTTTCCCGCCCCTAGCAGGGCCATGACCGGCCACAGGTGCCATGGCCCGGCAGCGATGCCGCCAGTTTCCGTCTCGGCGAGCAGCACGGCGCAGGCGGTACTGCTGGAGAGCGCGCCCGCGGTGACCAGGCGAGGACCCGTCCGGGTGGCGAGCCGGGCGCCGATCAGGGACGCGACCGCGAAGGCGGCGCCCTGCGGGACGAAGGTCAGGCCTGAGGCCCCGGCGGTCTCGTGCAGGCCTTCTTGCAGGGTGTAGGTCATGACGAACAAGACACCACCGAACGCAAGGAAGTACGCGCTGTTGATGCCCAGCCCGACCCGGAACACTCCGTGCCGGAACAGCGCCGGGTCGATCACCACTGGCTGCCCTCGTGCGGCCTGCAGCTTTTCCCACCGGACGGTCGCGGTGACTGCCAGGCCGCCGGCGGCGATGAGCAGCCATCCCCACCAGGGCCAGTGGCTTTCGGGGGCCAGGGTAACGGCGGCGAAGATCAGCAGCAGGCCGGCTGACAGGCCGCCCAGCCCGGCCGGATCGACGCCGGGCCGGGCCGCACTGGCCCGGGACGGATCGGCGGGCACGATCCGGCCGATGAGCCAGGCACCGGGCAGGGCGACCGGCAGGACGACGAGGAATATCGCCCGCCAGGACAATCCCCAGGGAGCGCTCTCGACCAGGAAGCCGCCGAGCACCTGTCCGAGGACCGCGCCGAGCCCGAGTGTTACCCCGAACCAGGCGGTGGCCCGGCCCCGCTCGGCGGGCGTGAACAGGCGGGTGACCAGCGCGAGGACCTGGGGGACCATGACAGCGGCGCAAGCACCCTGGATGATGCGCGCCGCCACTAGTTCTGGGCCGGTCTTGCACAGCGCGCACAGGCCGGATGCAACGGCGAAGCTGATCATCCCCGCCCGGAGCAGCGACCGGTGCCCGAGGACGTCCCCGAGCCGCCCACCGGCTATGAGCAAGGTGCCGTAAGCCAGGGAGTAACCGCCGACGGCCAGCTGCAGCAGTCCGGTGGTGGCGTGCAGGCCGGACTGCACGCTGGGCGCAGCGACGTTGACGACGAACAGGTCGAACTGAGCCAGGAGGCTGCCCAGCAAGATCACCGGAAGTGCCCGCCAGTGCCGGCTCGCGGCGGCTGGCCGGCTGAGCGCTTCGTCGTCTGATCCTTCGCAGCTCGCCTGGGCGCCGACGTCAGTCACGGGCTGTCGCGCCCTGGCGCGGTGGAGTCGCCGGGGCGGCCCGCGAGCCAGGCCGCGATGTCCGTGCCCGCGCGGCGGAGCAGCAGCGGAGCGTCGCGCATGCTTCGGTCGGCTGACCCGGCCAGGTCGAGGAGCTGGTAGACCCGGTCGATTCCGGCTTCGCGCTGCTGCCGCGGCGTGAGCGTCGAGCGTCCGGCGACGGCGACGACAGGAGTTCCCAGGCGGTGGGCCGTCCTGGCCAGGGTGACCGGAGCCTTGCCGCCGAGGCTGCTGGCGTCGAGGGATCCCTCACCGGTCACGACGAGGTCGGCTGCGCTGGCATGGTCGGTGAAGCGGAGCATTTCCAGAATCGTGTCCGCGCCCGATGCCCGCTGAGCCCCGGCCCTGAGGAGGGCGTACGCGATACCGCCGCCCGCGCCGGCTCCCGGCCGGCCTGACAGGCGCGGCACCGCGGAGCAGTCGAGGAGGCCCGCCAGCTTGACCAGGCCCCGCTCGAGTTGCGCCTGGGCCTGCCGGTCAGCCCCTTTCTGGGGGCTGAAGACGGCGGCCGCGCCGCGCGCGCCGAGCAGCGGGTTGTCGACGTCGGTCGCGGCGATCAGCTCGCATCCGGCAAGGCGCGGGTCCAGTTCGCTCAGGTCAGCCCGCTCCAGGGCGGCAAGGCCGCCGCCGCCGGGGGCGGCGGCGGGGCGCCCGTAGCGGTCACTCAGCCGGGCACCTAGCGCCTGCAGCAGCCCTGCGCCCCCGTCGGTGCTGGCGGTACCGCCGACGCCGACGATGAGCCTGCGGCAGCCTGCGTCGAGGGCCGCGCGGATGAGCTCGCCGACCCCGAAGCTGGTGGCCGACAGGGCTGCGCGGGGGCCGTGCGTGCCTTCCCCGAGTCCGCAGGCTTGCGCGGACTCGATGACGGCCACCGGCCCGCGGATCGCGATCCGTGCCGGCACCGGATGCCCGTAGGCTCCTGTTACCCGGCGGCGGAACTCGGTGAAGCCGGCGGCCAGGCAGCAGTCGACTGTGCCTTCCCCGCCGTCGGCTACCGGCAGGGTTCGGGGCTGGGACACGCCGCCTGCACGTAGGCCGCCGGCGAGCGCTCCGGCTGCCTGGACGGCCGTCAGGCTGCCCCGGAACTTGTCTGGGCAGACCAGAACCCGGGCGGGGATGTCTCGGCCGGCCGCGGCACCGCTGGTGCTGCGGCTCATGCCGTCGGCGCCGGCCGCGTGTAGACGGCCGGGTTGGCGCAGTGCGGCATGACCTGCCCGTCAAGGCCGGCCAGGAGATTGCCGACGGCCAGGTCAGCCATGGCGGTGCGGGCGGCGACGGTGGCAGAGGCGATGTGCGGGGTGACGATGACGTTCGGGAAGGTCAGCAGCTCGTGGCCGACCGGCAGGGGTTCGGGGTCGGTGACGTCGAGGCCGGCGCCGGCCAGGTGGCCGGCGCGCAGGGCATCGGTCAGCGCTGCCGTGTCGACCATGGCGCCCCGCGCCACGTTCACCAGGAGCGCTCCCGGCCGCATGGCGGCAAGTACCCGGGCATTGATCATGCCCCGGGTTTGGGGGGTCAGCGGAGCGTGCAGGCTGACGACGTCCGACTGGGCGAGAACCTCGGCGAGGCTGTGCCCGCCGTTGCCAGGGGTGGTGTAGATCACGCGCATCCCGAGACTCCGGGCCAGCGCGGCGACGGCTCGCCCGATCCGGCCGTGGCCGACCAGGCCGAGCGTGACCTCGCTGAGCGAGGTGCCGAGATAGGCCGCCGGCTCCCACGTCTGCCAGCGGCCCTGGCGGACCGCTTTGTCGGCCTCGCTTACCCGGCGCAGCAGGTCAAGGATCAGGGTGATCGCGAGCTGGGCGGTTGCGCCGGTCAGCACGCCCGGCGTATGGCCGACGGGGATGCCTCGCGCGGTTGCCGCGGGGATGTCGATGTTCTCGAAGCCGACGGCGTAGTTGGAGACGACGCGCACGCTGGGGCAGGCGTCGAGCAAGCCTGCGTCGACCCTGTCGGTAAGGAGAGTGAGCAGCCCGTCGGAACGCTGGGCGTAGCGGCGCAGTTCGACGGGCGAGGGGGGCAGCAGGCCGGGCCAGACGCTGACCGAGTGGCGGGCGCGCAGCTGGTCCAGGGCGGCCCCGGGCAGTTGCCGGGTCACGAACACGTGCACGGGAGAAAGGCCTATCTGTATGTGGGCGCGCTACCGCGGCGCCGGCCGGATCGCGTGGAACAGCAGGGAGACGGCGAGTAGGTAGCCGGAGCTGGTTGACAGGCCGGCCAGCGCGTAGGCGACTGGCGCCGGGGGTATCCACCACACCAGGAGGCTGATCGCCGGGACGATCAGGACAGGTGAAAGGTTAAACAGCTGGTAGCCGGACGCGGGCTGTAGCGGGGCGGTGGACTGGTGTGCGCCGCTCGCGCGGACGGTGACCGCGAGGCCCAGGGCCGCGCCCGTGACGAACAGCCAGATCGTGGCCGGGCCGGGATGCGGGCGGTGTTCCAGCAAGATGGCGAATACCCCGGTCGTCGACAGGGTGAAGCCCTGCGGCACGGTGAGCTGGCGGAGGGCGTTGGGCAGGGCGGAGCGGGTCAGCCCGGCTGTCCCCGCGTCTCGTGGCGTGCCGGGCTTCACGGCTGCCCGGGGCTCTGAGCGACAAGGGCGTCGCAGTCGAGCTCGCGGAGGCTGCGGTAGCCCGACAGGGCGAGGACACTGTCGGTCTCGGCCAGCAGGTTCGACAGGACCTCGTGCACGCCGGCCTGGCCGCCCGCGGCCAGGCCGTACACGTAGGGCCGTCCCACCAGGACGGCGCCCGCGCCGAGCGCGACGGCCTTGATCACGTCCGGGCCGCGGCGGACCCCGCCGTCGAGCAGGACCGGGACCCCGGTGGGGACCGCTGGCCGGACGGCGGCGAGGGCCTCCAGGGCGGAGACCGAGCCGTCGACCTGGCGCCCGCCGTGGTTGGAGACGATTAGCCCGTCAACACCGACGTCCAGCGCGCGACGCGCGTCGTCGGCGCGGAGCACGCCTTTGAGGAGGATCGGAAGGTCGGTAAGGTTCCGCAGCCAGGCGAGGTCGTCCCAGCCCAGGCCGGGGTTGACGAACAGCTTCATCATCTCCTGCCCGGCCCGGCCCGGGTCGCGGTCCGGGTCGAAGTCGAGCATGGACCGGAAGATGGGATCGCTGGTGAACTGGCCGATGCCGTGGCCGCCGGAGAACGGCGAGTAGGCGCTGGCCAGGTCGCTTTCCCGCCAGCCGAGCATCGGCGTGTCGACGGTGACCACGAGGGCCGAGTAGCCGGAGGTCTTGGCCCGGCTGACGAAGCTGGCCGTGAGCTCGCGGCTGTTGATCCAGTACAGCTGATACCAGGCGGACAGGCCTGGGGTCGCGGCCGTGACGGACTCCATCGGCTCTGACCCGGCCGTGCTGACGATATAGGCCATGCCGAGGTCGCGGGCGGCCGCCGCGGCGGCGAGGTCTCCCCTGGGATGGACGATCGTCAGGACGCCCACCGGCGCGAGGAAGATCGGCGTGGGGAACACCTGGCCGAGCAAGGTTACCGACAGGTCGCGGTCGGCCGGGGTGGCCAGTACGTGCGGCGCGAGCCGCCACCGGGTGAACGCCTGGACGTTGGCGTCGCGGGTGGATCCCGATCCGGCGCCGCCGAAGACGTAGCCGCGCGGCCCGGCGTCCAGCGCGTCACATGCGGCCCGTTCCCAGTCCTCGATGGCGACCGGCCAGGGGCTCCCCTCCCGCGCCAGCAGTTCCCGCCAGCGGCGGCCGGAGATCGACTGGTCCGCGGATGTCATCGCCGCCTCCAGCCGGGCAACTGCGCGAGGCGCGGCATGGCGTTGCCGTCACCGCGCATCGGTTGTCACGATCTGGTCGACGACGGCCGCTATGTCGGGCCCGACGATGTCGGGCTGTGCGCCGATCGGGCTCAGCACCATGCCGGGGCGGGCGACGAAGGCCGCGCGGCACCCGGCGGCCAGCGCCCCGGAGATGTCCCAGGAGTGCGCGGCGACCAGGCGGACCTCGGAGACGTCAACCCCGAAGGTCTTCGCCGCCAGCTGGTACGGCTCGGGTGCCGGCTTGAGGTGCCGCACGCTGTCCGCCGACAGGACGGCGTCGAAGCAGTCCCGGATCCCGGCGTTGGCGAGCTGGGCCTCCCCGACCGCCTCCAGGGAGTTGACCAGGGCGATCACCTTCAGGGATGTTTCCCGCAGCTTCCGCAGCGCGGCGGGGACCTCGGGATGCGGCGGCAGCGAGTCCATCCGGTGCACCATTTCGCCGGCCTGGGCGTCGGTGACGGGCTTTCCCGTTCGCTCGGCCAGCATTCGCAGCGCGGCTTTCTGCGCCGTGCTGAAGTCGGCATACCGGCCGGTGAGCCCGCCGACGAAGGACAGCTGCAGCATCTGAGCGAACCACTGCCCCCGCAAGGCGGCTGAGCCGAGGAGCTCCTCGAAGGCGGGGTCCAGCGCCCGCAGGTCCAGCAGTGTCTCGTTGACGTCAAAGGCGATGACGGCGGTCATCAGCGGTTCCTCTTTCTTGTATGCGGTGGAGCGCCGCACCCCCGGCTGGCCAGTCCGCGGGTGCGGCGGGCGTGATGGCAGGACGGCTCAGGAGCCGAAGAACTTCCTCAGCGCGCTGACGATGTACTCCGGCTGCTCCTCGGTGACCCAGTGGCCGCACTCGGGGATGATCTCCCCATGCACGTCGCTGGCCAGGGCGGACATGCCCTGCTCCACGATCGGGCCGAGGAACCCCGCGCCGCCTAGGGCGAGGACGGGGATCGTCAGCGGCTGCTTGGCCGATTCCTTGTTGTGCTCGGCGTCGGTCCAGTGGGTGCGGTAATAGGCCAGCGCCCGCAGTCCCCCGGGGGCGGCGTAGGAGCGCTCGTACTCGTCGAGATCCTCGACGGGGAAGGCGGCCGGGTTGTAGGCGAAGGTGCGGTGGAACCAGTTGAGGTACATCCGCTCCCGGCCGCTGATGAGGGCCTCGGCGATCTCCCCGGCGTCGTGGAAGAACAGGTGCCATACGGCGCGGCCGAGCCCGTCGGTCGCGAACGGGACCTGCATGGCCTGCTCGTAGCCGAACCCGGGCATGATCATCTCCATGATCGCCAGCTTGCGCACCGCGTCGCGGTGCGCGGCGGCGTAGGCGTAGGCGACCGCGGCGCCGAAGTCGTGGCCGGCGAGCAGCACCGGGCCGGTGCCCAGGTGCTCGAGCAGGCCGTGCAGGTCCTCGGCCATCGAGCGCTTCTCGTAGCCGTCGAGCGGCCGGTCGGTGTCGCCGACGCCGCGCATGTCCGGCGCGATGACCATGTAGTCGCGGGCCAGGGCGGGGATGACGTCGCGCCGCCACATCCGCCAGGTCTGCGCGAACCCGTGCAGCAGCACCACGGGTTCGCCGCTGCCTGCCACCACGTAATGCTGGAGGATGCCGTTGGCGCGCGCGTAGTGATGACGCAGCTCAACGCCGTTGATTGTCTCGCTTGATGCCATGGGTCAGCTCCTTCGCTGTCAGTCCGCGCAGTGTGAAGTTTTCGGGCCCGTACGGTAAGGCCCGCGTTCCGGCTGCAGATGCGCGCCAGAGTGCTACTGGAGGATCATGCCGCCGTCGACCTGGATGCACTGTCCCGTCATGTAGTCCGAGTCGGATGACGCGAGGTACGCGGCGATGCCGGCGCAGTCCTCGGGCGTCGACACGCGCCCCAGCAAGATGGCCTCCCCGAACTGGGCCATCGCCTCGCCGGCCTGCGAGGTGCGGCCGGTGTGCATGATCTGCTCGTCCAGCTTCCGCCACAGGTCCGTTGCGACGATCCCGGGACAGAAGCCGTTGACGGTGATGTTGCTCGGTGCCAGCTCCCGGGCCGCGGCCTGGGTCAGCCCGACCACGGCGAACTTGGAGGCGCTGTAGGCGCCCACGAGAGCGAACCCCTGCTTGCCGGCCACCGACGCGGTATTGACGATCTTGCCGCCGCCGCCCTGGGCGATGAACTGCCGCGCGGCCTCCTGGATGCCGATCATCACCCCGAGGGCGTTGATCCGCATCAGCCGGCTGAACTGGTCCTCGGACGTGTCGATCAGGGGCACGGCCTGGGCGATGCCGGCGTTGTTGAACATCACGTCCAGCCGGCCGTGCCAGGCCACCGCAGCGACGATCAGCGCGCGCACGCTCTCGCGCTCGGCCACGTCGACCCACTGCGCGACTGCCTGGCCGCCCTCGGCCTCGATCGCGGCCGCGGCGGCCTTCGCCTCGTCCTGGTCGATGTCGCCGATCACGACGCTGGCGCCCTCGCGGGCGAGCCGCTCGGCCGCGGCCCGGCCGATGCCGCGGGCCGCGCCGGTGATGATGACTGTCTTTCCCTCAAGTCGCGTCACCAGTTGCTCCAACCTCCCCGCCCGCCGCGGAGCCGGTTCCCGCCGGGCGGGACGGGACGGGAACCGGCCGGGCCTTGCGTCAGTCGGTCGCGAGGATGTCGGCGCCCTCGTACAGCGCCCAGGTGTAGTCCTTGGTGCCCTGCTCCCGCAGGTGCTTGTTGTCGTAGTTGCGGGGGTGGTTCCAGAAGCGGCGGACGTCCTCCTCGGTCTTGTACGTGGCGATGATCAGCCACCGCTGCGCGCCGCCCTCGGTCGTGCCAGGGAAGTAGACCGGCACCTCCTCGGTCTTCTTGCCCATCACGACCAGGTCACCGCCCAGCTCCTGGACGATCGGCCCGGCGGTGGTGAGGTACGTGCGATAGGTGTCGTAGTCCTGGACGTTGAACAGGTTCAGGGCGTAGAACATGCTTCCTCCTCCGGCATCTGCCATTGATGCCCTCTGGAACGGTCCCGGCGGCTAGCCCCTCGGCGAAGCTGGCCCGGCAGGGCACCGCCGCCGCAGAGTGACCGTGATCACGTAGCCGACCGCTTTACCTGGCACGCTACATCCGGGCCCTAATATTGGCAATACCAATTCTTTATTGGTGCGACCAATCTTCGTAACTTCCGCCGGGCAGAACTCGGCGGACGCGCCGAGAGATGTCTACTGTGGATGCATACGGCGAGGAGAAGGGCGTCTGGTGGAGGAACCGCACGAGGAAGTGCTTGCCCGGCTGCGCGAGATCGTGATCAGCTCCGCTGCCAACGGCCGGCAGCTGCCGACCGAGCGGGAACTGTGCCGGCTGCTCGGCATCAGCCGGACCGCCTTGCGCGAGCACCTGCAGGCGCTCGAAGTCGTGGGCCTGCTGCGCCGCGACCAGGGGCGCGGCACCTTCCTGCAGTCTCCCGACGGGATAGCGCTCGGCAACCTCCTCGACCTGGCGATGGTCGCCGACGACGTCCCTCCGGATGACCTCATGTACGTCCGCCGGGTACTGGAGCGGGAGTCAGCCGCGCTCGCCGCCGGGCGGCTGTCCCCGGAGGTCCACGCCCGCATGGCCGGCCTGTGCGGCCAGATGCGCACCCCGCTTCCCGCAGAGCACATCGCCGCGGCCGACCACGAGTTCCACATGATCCTGCTGCAGTGCAGCGGTAACGCCGCCCTTCGCCTGCTCGGCGCGACGCTGTCCCAGTCGCTGCACCGCTCCATGCTCGGCATGCGCGAGTTCCTGGCCTCCGACCGCCGCGCGCAGCTCGACATGGCACGCGCCCACGACCGCGTCCTGGACGCCGTCGCGGACGGCGACAGCCAGCGCGCATGGAAGGAAATGGACCACCACTTCACGCTCAACGAGCGCATCGCCCGCCGCATCGCCCGCCGCAACAAGCCCCCGCAACCCGAACCGGCAGACGGCACCCCCGCCTGACAGCACCCCGTTGCCGCGAAGAGGAGTGCTCGCCTGCTGGACTGGCTGACCTGGTCTGCGCCGGTCGCTGTTAGCGTCGGGGGCGATGCAACGGGAAAGCGCACGCAGGGGCACGCCGTGAAGGCGATCGTCCAGCCAGTTCGGCCAACCCGTGGGACTGGCACTTCATCCGCGGCGAGCCGGTCCTGCTCGGCCCGGCGGGGCTGGGGAGCGTCCGCAGACCGAAGTTCCCGGTCCTGGCGGGAACCTGGCCGGGACGGTGGAGCGGGCCGGGTGCGGCACCGCGGAACCACAGATCACACTGCGCCTGATCGCCGGGCCGGTAGGCGATCCGGTCAGCCGGGTCCTTCGGGACATACTCCACCCGCAGCGCGGCGACCTTCTTGCGGAACCACGACGCCGACCCCGGCCACCCGGCCCGCTCCGCGATCACCGTCGTCTGCATCGCCGGGAACTCCGCCAGCAGCAGCCGCACGTGACCCTCGAACGGGTCGAACGCCGACGGGCCGCTCACCCGCACGTACCCCGGCGGCGAGCTCGACCTCACCGCCCGCGACACCGTGTCCCGCGACAGCCCCAGCCGGGCCGCGATCGCCCGGACCGACATGCCCTCACTGCCGTGGAGATACCTGATCTGCGCCCAGTCCTGCACTGTGATCACCCATCCGATCGTGACCGGGTGGCCGATCTTCCAAGAGCACAACTGGCCTAGTTTTCAAAAAGCGCCGACAGACAGGAAGCAGAATGCCGTACACCCCGAAACCCCCTTGTGGCGTGCGGCCGATGCAGGTAAGCGGGCCATTAGACCCGGTACACCGGTCAGCCACGGACATCACAGAGCAACGAACTACCCAGCTCAGCCGACCTGACGGCCCGATGCAATACACCTTCCAAGCTGGTGCTCATAGGTGCTCGGCCTTAATCACTCGCGGCTGACTGCCTCGCGGACGCAAACTGCTCTGGTGCGTACCAAAGCTTCCTTCCGCCTATGGGGAGACAACGCGCGGCTCACAGCGGACGCAGTCACCCGGAAACTCGGGCTCGAACCCACCACGGCCGGGGAGGCGGGCGATCGCATTGGCCGCCGTTCCACCGCCCCGCCGGGATGAGTCACTTTGGCTTCTCAGTTCCGGTCCGGACATCGAGGGCGGCGTTGAGCTGGGCGAGCAGTCGGGGCGCCTGCGTGGAATCTCACGCGCTTGAGCGCTCCGTTGAGATCGACCGGCAGCTCATGCAACGACTGCTGGCGCTGCCCGGAGATCTTTGGCTCGATGTTTGCGGAGACGAGGAGGACGTAGATCACAGCACGGACGGCCAGGCGGCGTGCAACTAACGTGCAATTAGCCCCGGCAACGAGCGGTGTCTCACGGTCACTTGCGGACACCCGGACCCACAGGTCAGTCCATGTGGAATGCCAGAGCCGAACAGATTCCCAAGCTGACAGCGCGGACTTCGACCCCCACGCCACTCGCGCACCGGACGCGGCTGAGGAGATGATGGGCGGGTGAGCTTCGACCTCCACGCATTCCCGCCGACCTGCGCGGGCCCGGCTCGGTGATCTTCGCGATGGAGGAGCCCGAGATCGCGCTGCCGCCGCACACCCAGCGGCGGATGGTCTACTTCGTCTCCAAGACGATGGGGCAGGCGATCGTCATCTCGCACTCGCCATACGTCATCGAGCGGTTCACCCCGGAGGAGATCGTCGTCCTCAACCGCGATGACACCGGTCGCCGGCGAACTCCTCGCTGCTCAATGGTCGGCACTGCCGCTGTTAGGGGTGGTGACGCAGCACCGGATAAGAGCCTTGGCAGTAAGCCCATGTTTCCGGTGTGACCGTGGCCGCCACGAGGCGGGGCTTAACTGGAGAATCTAGCTGGATCAATCTGGATCAAAGCCGTTTCATGCGTAATACGCATGAACTTCCGTGATTTTTCCTTATTTCAGCGCCATCGGTGTGATCATGTCCACTACTGACCAGTGGGTCGTTTTTCTCCCAGAATCCTGGAGTGTCCCATGCGCAAGGCAAGAACCATCGCGCTGACAGCCGGGGCGAGCGCGCTAACCGCCGCGTTCGTCGCGGCGATGACAACATCCGCTCCCGCGGTGCTCGCCGCCCGCACGACGCCGGCAGCACCGGTCATCCGCGTGTCGCCTGACATCATCCAACTGCCGCAGGCCAAGACGCTGAGCACCCCGTGGACAACCGCGCTGTGCGAGTCGCAACTGTCGATCGCCTGCTACGAGCCGGACCAGGTCCGGGCCGCCTACAACGTGGCACCCCTGTACGCGCATGGCATCACGGGCAAGGGCAAGACGATCGTGATCGTCGACTCGTTCGGGTCCCCGACGATCCAGAACGACCTGTCCGTATTCGACAAGCAGTTCGGCTACCCGGACCCGCCGTCCTTCAAGATCATCACCCCGGCTGGCCCGGTCACG
>Ga0335085_10011900_pt1 | contig 12858 bp, 9 predicted proteins | sample Lox_Sample_45_FD_206712 | JGI IMG/M metagenome (GOLD analysis project Ga0335085, IMG submission 206712) | Soil microbial communities from Loxahatchee National Wildlife Refuge, Florida, United States - Lox_Sample_4.5 | ecosystem: Environmental > Terrestrial > Soil > Wetlands | place: USA: Florida...
GTCGGATAATCGAGCACCTGGGCGATGCGTACGTCGGCCAGGCCGGGGATCTGGCGCATGCGCGCCGCCAGCTGCCGCCCGACGGCGAAGCCGGCCTGCAGGTCGTTGGATTCGATCTGGACGTCGATCGGCGCAGGGAGCCCGAAGTTGAGCACCTGGCTGACGATGTCCGCCGGCTGGAAGTAGAGCGTGCTCCCCGGGAAGTCGCGCGGCACCTCCTCGCGGATCCGGCGCATGTACTGCTCGGTGGGGTGATGCCCCGGCTTAAGGGAGATGAGGATCTCCGCATCCTGGGGGCCGATGTTGTCGCTGGGGACGAAGGCCAGGTTGTAGAAGAGCGGCACCCCGATGTTGTCGTTGAGCGCTTCCAGCTCGGGGGGCGGGATGATCTCGCGGATCCTCCGCTCCACCTGGAGCACCATCCGCTCGGTCTCGGTGAGCCGGGTGCCGATCGGCGCGCGGAAATGCAGGCGCATCAGTCCGGCGTCCACGCTGGGGAAGAAATCCATGCCGACGACGAAGGGAAGGACGGCGGAGACGGCCGTCACCGCCGCGGCCGTGCCGAGGACCCACTTGCGGTGCGCGAGGGCGACCGCCAGGGCACCGGCGTAGACTGCCCGGAAGCGCTCGAAGCCGCGGTCCCGCCACTGGTTGAAGCGCGCCCAGCGGCCCTCCCCCTGCCCGAGTTCGACCGGCTCCCGTTCCATGAGAAGGCGCGCCAGCACCGGCACCAGGGTGCGGCTCAGGACGTAGGAGGCGAGCATGGAGATGACCACCGCCACCGCCAGCGGGGTGAAGAGGTAGCGCGCCGGTCCGGTGAGGAGCACCACCGGGAAGAAGACGATGCAGATGGTGAGGGTGGCGGCGATGGCCGGGACGGCCACCTGATGGGCGCTGTCCAGGATGGCCACCATCAGCTTCGGCTCGTGGTGTCGGTTGCGGTGGATGTTCTCTACCTCCACCGTGGCGTCGTCGACGAGCATCCCGATGGCCAGGGCCAGCCCGCCGAGGGTCATGATGTTGAAGGTCTGGTCGGTGATGAACAGCCCGCTCACGCCGACGAGGAGGGCGAGGGGGATGGAGCTGCACACGATGAACACGCTCCGCCAGCTCCCGAGGAAGAAGAGGATCATCAGCGAGACGAGGATGGAGCTGATCACCGCCTCGCGGAGCACGTTGCGCAGCGCGGCTCGGACGAAGAGCGACTGGTCGAAGTCGAGCTTGAGCTCCATCCCTTCGGGCGCGGCGGCCTGGATGGAGGGCAGCAGGTCGCGCACGCCATCCACCACCGCCAGGGTGGAGGCGTCGGCGTGCTTGAGGATGGCCAGGTAGCTCGCTCGCTGGCCGCCGATGTGCACCATGTTGGCCTGGACGGCGTAGCCGTCGCGGACCCGGGCCACGTCCCCGAGCTTGACCGGCGCCCCGTTGACCACCTTCACCGGGAGGTCGTTGAACTGCTCCACCGTCTCCGGGCTGGAGTTGAGCTTCACCGTGTACTCGGTGTCGCCGATCTGCGCCGTGCCGGAGGGGATGATGATGTTCGAGGCGAGCAGGGCGTTGACCACGTCCTGCGGCGAGAGCCCCTTGGCCGAGGTGGCGGCCGGGTCCACGTCGACCATGATCTGGCGCTGCTTGCCGCCGTACGGCCCGGGGATGGACGTCCCGGGAATGGTGAACAGCCGGACGCGGAGAAAGTTCAGCCCGTAGTCGAAGAGCTGCTGCTCGGAGAGGTTCTTGCTCCTCAGCGTCAGCTGAGCCACCGGGACGTTGCCGGCGTTGTAACGGAGGATGACCGGGGGAGCGATGCCGGGGGGCATGATCCGGCTCGCCGTCTGGGAGATGGAGCTGATCTGGGCGATGGCCGTCCCCAGGTCCGAGTTGGGCTGGAAGTAGACCTTGAGCAGGCCGACCCCGGTGATGGACTGGGATTCGATGTGGCTGATGCCGTCGATGCTGGTGGAGTAGGCGCGCTCGCTGATCAGCACCACCCGGCGCTCCATGTCCTCGGCGGAGAGGCCGGGGTAGTTCCAGACGACGATGACCACCGGGATGTCGATGGCCGGGAAGATGTCCTTGTTCATCCGGGTGGCGGACATCACCCCGAAGATGAAGATCAGCGCCGAGAGTACGGCGACGGTGTAGGGGCGCCGGAGCGCCAGCCGGACGATCCACATCGGGAGGTCTGTCTCCTGGCGGCCCCTCTGGAGCCGGGCGGATGCCTAACGCCGATCCCCCGGTCTGTCGATGCGTTCGGGGCGGAAGTGGCCCGGCTGTACCGGAGCGACCCCCAGGGGGCGCCTTCCGGCGACGAGCGGTTCGGGGGTTCCCGGGTTATGAACCCGGGGCCATGGCCCATCCCGCCGAGGAGACGTTCGAGGTGACCAAGCCGGAGTCGGAGTGGAAGGCCCAGCTCTCCCCGGCAGCCTTCCGGGTCCTCCGGCAGCACGGGACGGAGCGCGCCGGGACGAGCCCGCTCGACCATGAGAAGCGCCCGGGAGCGTTCCTCTGTGCCGGCTGCGCGCTGCCGCTCTTTTCGTCCGAGGCGAAGTTCGAGAGTGGAACCGGATGGCCGAGCTTCTTTCAGCCCCTGCCGGACGCGGTCCGGACTCGGTCGGACCGGAGCCTGTTCATGGTGCGCACCGAGGTGCACTGCCGCCGCTGCGGCGGGCACCTGGGCCACGTCTTCGACGACGGACCGCCCCCCACCGGGCAGCGCTACTGCATGAACGGGGTGGCCCTGGCCTTCGAGCCCCGGGGCTGAGCTCGTAGCCCTAGCGGCTCCGGGGAATGAGCCCGGGAAGTGGCACCGGGTCCGAGGACCGGCGTCCCCCGGACCGGCGCTCACCCATCTTCTCCAGCGGGATCTCCTTCATCGGCTCGGTGAGCCGCCGCGCGGTGGCCAGCACGTCGTCGACCTGACGGATGAAGGGGTCCACCGACGGCCCGTAGAACTTCCGGAGCCCGGTGGCCATCGCCTCGAGCCGCTTCGCATGCTCGGAGATCACCGGTGCGACCAGGCGCTGGGCGCGCTCGAACACCTCTCGGAACCGGTTCAGCTCGTCGAAGATGTCGAGGAGAGGCTCTCGTTCCATGGCGGCAACTTAGCCAGGGGCGCTGACAGCTCCAGTTTTCGACCTCGGAGCGCGGCCGCCACAGCCGGGCCGGGCGGGGCGCTCGACTGTGCTGCCGGTGGTGAGCGAACCTGGGCGCTGCCATGTCCACCGACGCCCTGCTCTCCGATGCGCTGGACCACGCCCGGCGCTTCCTCGCCACGCTGCCCGAGCGCCCGGTCGCGGCGCGGGCCACCGCCGCCCAGCTCCGGGCCGCCTTCGACCGGCCGCTCACCGACCGCGGAGAGGACCCCCGCGAGGTGCTGCGCGCCCTGGCCGTGGAGGGCGACGCCGGCCTGGTGGCCACCGCCGGGCCGCGGTTCTTCGGATTCGTCATCGGCGGGAGCCACCCCATCGGCGTGGCCGCCGACTGGCTGACCTCCGCCTGGGACCAGAACACCGGGCTGTACGTCACCTCGCCGCTCACCGCGGTGCTCGAGGAGACGGCCGGGCGATGGCTGTGCGAGCTGCTCGGGCTCCCGGCCGGCGCGGGGGTGGGCTTCGTCACCGGCTCGCAGATCGCCAACCTGGTCGGCGTGGCCTGCGCCCGCCACGCGCTCTACGAGCGCCTCGGCTGGGACGTGGAGGCCAAGGGGCTGGTCGGCGCGCCGCCGCTTCCCATCCTCGTCGGCGAGGAGGTGCACGTCACCGTCACCCGCGCCCAGCGGTTCCTCGGGCTGGGGGCGGAGAGCGCGGTGCGGGTGGCCGTCGACACTCAGGGGCGGATGCGGCCCGACGCCCTGGCCGAGGCGCTGGCGCGGATCGGCCGGCCGGCGCTGGTCTGCGCCCAGGCCGGGAACGTCAACACCGGCGCCGTCGACCCGCTCCCGGCCATCGCCGACGCGGTGAGGGCCACCGGCGGCTGGCTGCACGTGGACGGGGCCTTCGGGCTCTTCGCCCGGGCCGCGCCCAGCCGGCGCCACCTGGCGGAGGGGGTGGAGCGCGCCGATTCGTGGGCGGTGGACATGCACAAGTGGCTCAACGTCCCCTACGACGCGGGCGTGGCCGTCGTGCGCGATGCCGGCGTCCTGCGCGCGGCGATGGGAACGTCGGCCGCCTACCTCGTCCAGTCCGACGAGCAGCGCGACGCGGTCAACACCTGTCCCGAGTTCTCGCGCCGCGGCCGGGGCATCCCCACCTACGCCACGCTCCGCGCCCTCGGACGACAGGGGGTGGCCGACCTGGTCGAGCGCTGCTGCGCGCTGGCGCGCCGCATGGCGGAGCGGCTGGCGGCCGCACCCGGGGTCCGGGTGCTCAACGAGGTGGTGCTCAACCAGGTCCTGGTGCGCTTCGAGCCGCCGGGCGGGGGCGATGCCGATGCCTTCACCCGCGACGTGGTCGCCCGGGTGCAGGCGGACGGGACATGCTGGCTGGGGGGCACGGTCTGGCGCCACCTGGCGGCAATGCGGGTGAGCGTCTCCGGATGGAACACCACCGAGGCGGACATCGACCGCTCGGCGGAGGCCATCCTCCGCTGCGCGCGGGCCGCCGCCGGGCGCTGAGCGTTCGCCTCCCGAGCCCGCGCCCGCGTGGCAGGATGCGGCCGATGGGCCTCGAGATCCGCGACCTCACGCCGGCGCTGTGGCCGGTGGTGGAGAAGCTCTTCGGAGAGAACGGCGCCTGCGGCGGCTGCTGGTGCATGTTCTGGCGCCTCGAGGCAGGGCAGCGCTACGCCGCCCTCAAGGGTCCGGCCCTCAAGCGCCGCTTCAGGGCTCGGGTGAAGCGGGGCGAGGTCCTGGGGGCCATCGCCCTCGTCGACGGCGAGCCGGCGGGATGGGTCACCTACGGGCCCCGGACGAGCTTTCCCCGGCTCGAGCGCGCGCGGACACTGGCCTGCGACGACGCAACCCGGGTGTGGAGCGTGCCCTGCTTCTTCATCCGTTCCGGGTTCCGGAACCGGGGGGTGGCCTCGGCGCTCCTCGGCCATGCCGTGGTGCGGATGCGCGCGCGGGGCGCCCCGTGCGCCGAGGGCTATCCGGTCCAGCCCACCCGCGACGGCCGGCCGATGCCCGCCGCGTTCGCCTACACCGGAACGCGGGCCATGTTCGAGCGGGCCGGATTCGACCTGGCCGGCAGCGACGCCCACTCCCGGGCTCGGATGCGCCGTGCGCTCGGCACGCGGCAGGCCGGACGGCCTCCCCGGCGCTAGCGGCCTCCGCCCTCGTCCGGCTTGGTCGGCGGCTTCATCGTCTTGGCCTGGGCCGCCAGCTCGAGGATCTTCTCCGCCGGCCGGAGCACGGTCATCACCACGTCGGAGCCGCCCCGGCCGAAGGCACCGTCGAGCATCCCGCCCCCCCGCGCGTCGGGCGTGGAGCTGAAGCGGTTGACGAACACCCCGAGCGGCACCCCGTCGGCGGTGTAGGCCACCGCACCGGTAAAGCTCGAGGTCTCCCCGTCGGTCACGTAGTAGGGCGCCGGGCCGCGGACGTAGGCCCGTACCTCGCCGGTGGCCACGGCCAGGGCGCGGCTGGCGAGCTTGCCCAGCCTGCCGACGACGAAGATCTCAGTCAGGAGGGGCACCGTTCCGGTCCGCTTGCGCAGTGTCACCGCGGTGAACTTCCGCCCGGCCTCGCGGGGCACCAGGAAAGCGAGGTCCAGGTCGGTGTCCTTGAGCACCACGTCCGCTTCCACCTCCGTCCCATCCTCGAGGAGGAGCGTCGTCTCCTTGACCTCCGCCTCGAGCCTCATCCGCGAGGCCTGGCCGCCGGCCATCCGGCGCAGGGCCCCGGAGGGGTCGATGCTCGCCGCGCTGGCCAGGGTCAGCCCGGAGGGGTCGATGACCACGCCGGACACCTCCATCTTCTGCTCCTGGTCCTGCCCCTGGCCGCCGAAGCCGATCTTCAGCTTCAGCACCACCCGGATGGTGACCAGTGCCCGGCGGGTCTGCTCGGCGGTGGACCGGCCCACCGCGCGCAGGTCGGCGGAGGCGGTGCCCGCCGCCAGGACCGCCGCCAGCCCGAGGGCGCGCACCGCGCTCACTTGGCAGCCTCCCGGACGTCGCCCCAGGTGGGCTGGATCTCGAGGAACAGCGTCTGCACCCCGCGCTTGACGAAGAAGGTGAGGTGGCGCGGCTTCTTTTCCTTCACCGGCTTGAGCAGGGCCTCCAGCTCCTGCACGTTGCGCACCGCCTTGCCGTCCACGCTGACCAAGAGGTCGTCGCCGCGGAGCCCGCCCACCGCCGCCCAGCCGCCGACGTCCACCTGGCTGATCAGGGCCCCCGCCTCCTCCTTCGGCCAGCGGCGCTTCACCCGGTCGAGGTAGGAGATGTCGCGGGCCCGGAAGTCGAGCACCACGTCCTCGTAGACGCGCACCTCGTTCTCCTGGCGGGGTCCCTCGAGCAGGGTGACGGTCAGGGTGAGCGGCTTCCCTTCGCGGAGCACGGCGAACTGCGCCTTGCTCCCCGGCTTGTAGGCGCGCAGCAGGGCGTCGAAGACGTCCGCATCCTGCGGCTCGCTGGCCTCGACCAGCTGGTCGTCCACCTTGGTGACCACGTCGCCGACGCGCAGGCCGCTGGCGTCGCTGTCCGGATAGACCTGCGTCACCCGCACGCCCTTGCGTCCCTTGTAGCCCAGGGCGGTGGCCAGCTTGGGAGAGAGCACCTGGGTGGCCACCGGCAGCCACCCCCGGCGGGCTTCCTGGGGCGGCTCCTGGGGAGGCCGGATGCCCACCTCCACCGCGGTGAGGAGCTTCTCCGCGCCGCGCTCGAAGCCGACCACGGTGATCACCGGGGCCTTGGCGCCCTTGAGCATCGCGGCGGTGGCCTTCTCCAGCGCCTCCGGAGAGTCGACCGGCTTGCCCGCCACCTGGGTGATCACGTCGTCCCTTCGCAGCGCGGGAACCGCCTTGTCCGAGGGGCCCCCCGGGCGCAGGGTGCTCACCAGGACACCCTTGGTGTCCGGGCGCTGCAGGTCGATGGCTTCCACCCGGGTGAGCCGCCGCACGGTCATCCCCCACTCCTTGAGCTCCACTTCCTTGGCGCGGGCCTCGTCGCGCAGGAGCGGCAGAAGCGTCACCGTCAGCTCCTGCGACCCGCGCGCCAGCCGGAGGTTGAGCGGAGCACCGGGGGTGCGCTGGAGAAGCTCGTTGGTGAATGCGGGCAGCTGGGTGTCGAAGCGGACGTTGACCGGGCGTCCCTCGACGGCGAGCACCCGGTCCCCCGGCTTCACCCCGGCCGCGGCGGCGGGCGTCCCGGGCAGCACGCTGGACACCAGCGCGCCGGTCATCGCCGGGGGGGAGTCCTTGAGCAGGGGCTGGAAGACCATCCCCGTCCAGGCGCGGTCCACCTTCCCCGAGGCGATGAGCTGCCGGGCCACCGTCCGGGCCAGGTCGGCGGGGATGGCCCCGGCCAGGCCGAGGCCGAGCTCGTTGATGCCGACGATCTCTCCGTCCAGATTGACCAGCGGTCCGCCCGAGTTGCCCGGAAAGATCTGCGCGTCGTGGCCGATCCACTTCACCACCGACCCGACGTTCTCCCCGTCCAGCTCCAGCGGCCGGGGAATGCGCATGTCGGTGTTGGCCACGATGCCCCGGGTCACCGACTGCGACAGGGCGAGCGGGCAGCCCATGGCCAGCACCGTGTCCCCGACGCGGAGCGAGTCCGACTGGCCGAAGCTGGCCACCGGCAGCGCGGCTGCGCCGGCTGGTCGCCGAGAGGTGTCGAGCTTGATCACCGCGATGTCGGCGAGCGGGTCGGTGCCGACCAGCGTCGCCTCCAGCTCCTCGTGGGTGGGGAGGATGACCCGGATCGACGTCGCCTTTCCCACCACGTGGTGGTTGGTGATCACGTGCCCCTCGGGGGAGATGATCGCTCCCGACCCGGAGGCCTGGAACTTCCGCTCCCGGCCGCCCTCGCTGTACTCGGAGAGGACGTGGATCTGCACCAGCGAGGGGTAGACGCGGGCGATGGCCCGCTCGATGACCGGATCGCTGTGCGGCAGCACCGGTGGCTGCTGCGCGGCGCCGGCAGCGAGCGACACCGCGAGCACTGCGGGGAACACCAACCTCCGGGCGATGGACATCCTCTGACGCTACTACGCCTCCTCAGCGGGTGACGGGCAAGCCGGCAGGCGTCGAAGCAAGGGCGCGGGCCGCGCCGCCGAGGCGGATGGGGCCTTCTAGGGAAGGATCGGAAGCCCGGCGGGCTTGGGGTGGATGGCCAGCCCGCCGTAGTCGATGCCTGCCTGGAGCTCACCGTGTTGCGGAAACGTCGCCGGTGATCCGGTGGCGCCCAGCGCCGAGGCGGGAACGCTGGTGAGGGTGGTGTTGCCCCGGTTGCCGACCCATAGGTTGCCCGAGTTGTCGAAGGCGATCGCCGTGGGACAGGCCAGGCTGGCGGTCCCGCTGGAGGAGTTGGCGGTGAGGACCACGGAGGCGGTGGTGGCCACTCCTGTCCCGCTCTTGGCATACCGGGCCACGGTATCGCCGGTGCAGAAGGAGACCCAGAGATTCCCGGCCGTGTCGATGGCCAGTCCGACCGGAGCAGCGGTCGTCCCCGGCTTCGTGAGCGGACCGAGATCATGGGTAGCGGTGGTGGTCGTTGCCGAGATGGTCGCAGCCGAGAAGCGCACCACGTCGCCATTCTGGTTGGCCACCCAGAGGTTGGGCGGGCTGGCCCCATCGAAGGCGATGCCGCGCGGGCAGGCCAGTCCGCTCGACGTCCCGGTGATCGAGATGTGCAGCGTTCCTCCGGCGGTGTACGCCTGGAGCGAGTTCCCGGTGCAGTTGGCGACCCACACGAGCGACCCCGGCCCGATGGCCACCCCCGAGGCACCGCTCAGGCCGCTGATCGTCTGAGCGGGAGGGGGCGACGGCAGCGCCAGGCTGGCGGCCGTGTAACGCACCAGCGCGGTCCCGATGCTGGCCCAGAGGTCGCCGGAGGCATCGAAGGCGAGGCCCTCCGCGGTTGCGGAGGTGGTCACCGTGGAGCTGGCGGTGTACTGGGCTTGAAGGTCGTCCTGGGTGAAGCCCAGGAGGGCGACCGAGGGGGAGCCCTCGGCGATCCACAGCCCGTAGCCCGGCTCGGGCAGGTAATTGACGGTGGCGTTGGCTACGGCGTTCGTCGTGACGCTGACCTGAACGTCGTTCGCGGCGTACTTGGCGCTGACGTACGAGCCGACGCTGGTGATCTCCGCCGCGGACACCGTGTAGCTGCCGGGCGCGAGCCTGTTCAGAGTCACCGTGTTCAGCGTCGAGACGTTTTGCGAGCCGCCGGGCCCGGTCACGGTCAGGGCTGCGGGCGAGGCAGTGGGGAGAAACGGGACAGCGATCGTCAACGCCCCGGTGGTGGCCGCGTTCACCGTGACCGTGGCCGTGTACCCGACGTTCCCCGAAGCCTGGGCGCGGACCTTCAGCGTCCCCGGGGACCCGCCGAGCGGCGGCGGTGTGTAGACCGTCTGCAGCCCGGTGGCGGAGGAAAGGGTGCCCAGGCCGGTGGCGGGATCGAGCGTCCAGGAGACCGGCCCGGTGGCGCCGTTGCTCAGGTCGGCCTGGAAGGTGACCGCGTCCCCGCCGGTCTCCACGGTCAGGCTCGCCGGGGACACGGTGACCAGCGGTCCGCTCGAGCCGCTGCCTCCGCATCCCACCGCGATGACGACGATGAGCGTGGAGAGCAGAACGGCGGTCAGCGTGCGCATGCGGTCTTCTCCCGAGAGCGAGCGAGTCGCCGCGCTAGCGTACAACGTCGGAGGGACCCTTCCAGGACCTGACTGCGGCGGTGGAGGGTGGCTCGGCGCCGCCACCTCCGCGCACCGGGACCCACCTTGCGCTCGTCGCCGGGCGAGGAGAGCTGGCGCCGCGTCACTTCGCCGCGGCCACGACTTCCATCGGCTCACGCCCGGAGACCCGGGCCAGCATCCACACCGAGACCAGTCCAGCGAGGCCACACAGGATCCACAGCGTGACGCCGCCCCACCGCTCGAGGACGGCCGTCCCCAGCCAGGGACCGAGGCTGAAGGCCACCCCGAAGGCCATGGTGTAGAAGCCGAGGTACTCTCCGCGCCGCGAGGGCGGGGAGATCTCGGCGAAGTAGGCGGAGGCGGTGGGGAAGAGGATCATCTCGCCCACCGTCCACACCACCACCGTGAGGGCCACCGCCAGCTCGGACCGGGCCATGGCCAGCGCCGCGAAGCCGAGGGTGGCGAGCAGCGCTCCGGTGGCCATCGCTCGACCGAAGGGCCAGTGCGCGGTGACGGTGTTCAGCCGCACCTCGGAGAGGACGATGAGCAGCGTGTTGACGGCGAACAGCCCGCCGTAGACGGAGGGACGGAAGCCGAGGTTGTCCACCAGGAAGAGCGCCATGGTGGAGTTGTGCTGGAAGAACACCAGCAGCACCGGGAGCAGGGCGAGCACGATGTAGATCAGCTTCCGGTCGGCGAGCGCGGCACCGGTGTGTCCTCCCGGCGGGTCGTGGAAGTGCTGCGGCGCGCGGAAGGGGATGACCACCAGGAGGAGGCCGGCCAGGAGCGAGGTGGCGGCGTCCACCCAGAAGAGGGACTCGAAGGAGACCTCGGCGAGAAAGCCTCCCGCCGTGGGACCGATGGACATCCCGAGGTTGACCGCCAGCCGGTTGAGGGCGAAGGCCTGCCGGCGGCGCTCGGGCGGGGCGAGGTGGCTGACCAGGGCCATGGCCGCCGGCCGCACCGGCTCGGAGACCAGGGCCAGGACCACCAGCGCCCCGAGGATGGCCAGGTAGCTGTGGAAGAGCGGGACGAGGACCAGCACCACGGCGGTGGTGAAGAGCGACGCCTTGACCATCCGCAGCTGGCCCCAGCGGTCCCCCAGCCGTCCCACCACCGGCGACCAGAGCAGCGACACCAGCCCGTACAGGGCGATGGCCAGGCCGGCGCGCGTCGGCAGGAGCCCGCGGTCGCGCGTCAGGTAGAGCACCAGGAAGGGCATGACCATCGTGCCGGCGCGATTGACGAACATCGCCACCGCGAGGAGCCACAGCTCCCGCGGCAGACCGGCCAGGTCCTTCCAGGGGTTGAGCGACGACCAGCGCATCGAAGCGAAGGTGGCTAACCTCGCCCGGGCTGCTTGTCGAGGGGGCGTCCGGCGGGGGTGAGGCTGCTGTGCTGGCCTCGGGCTGAAGGCATTGGCGAGCCAGGTCAGTTCAGGGCTGTTACCCTCCGCCGCCCGATGCCCGCCCTGGACGTCAAGTCGACGCTGGAGCTGATCCTCGGGCTGCTCCTGGTGGTGGTGGTCCTGGCCACCCTCGCCCAGCGCATCCGGGTGCCCTACCCGATCCTGCTCGTGGTGGGAGGGCTGATCCTGGCCCTGCTCCCCCAGGCGCACCCGGTCGAGCTCAACCCGGACATCGTGCTGCTCCTCTTCCTCCCGCCCCTTCTCTACGCCGACGCCTGGACGACGTCCTGGCGGGATTTTCGAAGATACAAGCGGGCCATCGGGCTCCTGGCGGTGGGGCTGGTGTTCGCCACCGTGCTCGTCGTCGCGTTCGTGGCCAAGGCCCTACTCCCGGGGATGCCCTGGGGAGTGGCCTTCGCCCTGGGCGCGGTCATCTCCCCCACCGATGCCGTGGCGGCCACGGCCATCGCCCGCACGGTCGGGCTCCCCCGCCGTCTGATCGCCATCCTCGAGGGCGAGAGCCTGGTGAACGACGCGTCGGGCCTCGTCGCCGCGCGCTTCGCCGTCGTCGCCGTGGCCACCGGCACCTTCTCCCTGGGAAGGGCCGCGCTCGCCTTCTGTTGGGTGGTGGCGGCCGGGGTGGCCGTCGGGCTCGCCGGCGGCTGGCTCATCGCCCAGATCACCAAGCGGATCCGCGACCCCTACATCCTCATCCTCTTCTCGCTGGTCAGCCCGTACCTGATCTGGCTCCCGGCGGAGTCGCTGCAGGCCTCGGGGGTGCTGGCCGCGGTCACCGCCGGCCTGTTCGTCGGCTACCGCGCGCCCCGGCTGCTGCGCGCCGACGCGCGACTCCCGGCCTACGCCGTGTGGGAGACGTGGGTGCTGCTCCTCAACGGCCTGGCCTTCATCCTCCTCGGGCTGCAGCTGCGCACCGTCGTGGCCGGGCTGGAGGGAGGGCGGCTCCTGCCGATGGTCGGGATCGGCCTGCTCATCAGCCTGGTGGTGATCCTGGTGCGCATCATCTGGGTCTACCCGGCGGCCATCCTGCCCCGGATGCTCATCCCCGCCATCGCCCGGGCCGACCCGATGCCGACCATGTCCTCGCTGTTCGTCGTCGGATGGGCGGGGATGCGCGGCGTGGTCTCGCTGGCCACCGCCCTCGCCCTCCCGCTGACCATCGCCACCGGGGCGCCCTTCCCCTACCGGGCGGCGGTCATCTTCTTCGCCTTCGTGGTCGTGCTGGTGACGCTCCTCCTCCAGGGGCTGACCCTCGGCCCGCTCATCCGGAGGCTCAGGGTCGTGGACGACGGCGGGGCCGATCGCGAGGAGCGGCACGCCCGGCTCGAGGCGGTGAAGGCTGGCCAGGCCCGCATCCGGGCCCTCCTCGACGAGCCGTGGACCCCGAGGGCGCGCGCCGAGGCGGTGCACGCCTCGCTCGAGGAGCGGCGGATGCGGCTGGAGGAGAAGGTCGCCCTGGGCGAGGCGGCGGAGAAGGGGACCGGGGACAGCTACCGCCGCCTGATGCACGAGCTGATCGAGGCCCAGCGCCAGGAGCTGATCCGCCTGCGCGACGAGGGGGTGATCAGCGACGAGGTCCTGCACCGCATCGAGTTCCAGCTCGACGTCGAGGAGGCCCGCATCAGCTGAAGGGGCGCTCTCCGGGGTG